>Ga0265780_10003860_pt1 | contig 19554 bp, 18 predicted proteins | sample P1T30metagenome_FD_192432 | JGI IMG/M metagenome (GOLD analysis project Ga0265780, IMG submission 192432) | Plant litter microbial communities from East Loma Ridge, Irvine, California - P1 T30 | ecosystem: Environmental > Terrestrial > Plant litter > Unclassified | place: USA: California...
TTTTTGAATCAGAAGCGGTATGATGCGTTGCTGAGGAAGGTGTGGCTTGAGGGCGGGGTGCAGAGTATGATTGCGAGGAGGCTGGAGGGGGATATTAATAATGGTGGGTGGGAGAGTTTGTAAATTTATGGGGGGGTGGGTATGGGATGGATGGTAAGGACTGGACGTTATGTATTGTTATGATCTTGAGCGGTTAGGTTGGAGTGTGCGGCCATGGATTTTACTTTTATTTTTAATAGATCGACTGGTGAAGTCAATGGATTTCAATGCCTTAGGGTATAACTTGTGCGCGGAACAGAATGGGTTTCATATCGTCTCCACGTGCACAAGTTGGCTTTCCGCGAACATCGTCTGGGATTGGGTATGTACAATTACAAGTTCATGTTACAACAGCGCTCATAGCAGAACTTTTGCTGGCGCGTCCGCATCATGGTCGCCCTCAGAACCTTCCTCCTCTTCCGCTTTACCTACCAGACTCTCAACATCCGTCTCCTGAGATGGAGAGCCTTCATGCGAGTCCTCAAGCGACTCAGTCTCCAAGCCCCCGCCATCCACAAAAGGTATCTCACCACTGGGCTCTATCCTCCTAGGTACCGCTCCACCTCTCGCCGACGCCCCTTCCAAATTCCCCGTTCTCTGATGTCTCGACTGCTCGCGCTCCCTCGTTTGAAGCGGCGCAGGCGCCGGCGTCCTAACGACTCTCGGCTTCTCCCGCACACCCAATTTCTCCGCGACAACGCCCCTCCACGCCCTAATCTTCTTGACGCCCTCCGTCCACATTTCCATACCATGCACCATCTGCAACTCCGTGCCCAGCGCGCCCGACTTGGCCAACTTATGCTCCTTGATAATCGCGTCCAGGAGGTCGAGTATGCCCATGTCGAACTCGATTATGTTGGTGTCCATGTCTGTTAGCAGCGTGTCGATCAAGTTGTAGGATGATTGCTGCAGCCATGCCGTGCGCAGGAGTTGTCTGTAGAGCTGTGTCGTTGCGCCGAGGGCGTGCGAGGATCGACCGAGGGACTTTATGGTCGAGAGAATTGTGAAGGGGAGCGGGGAGCTGGGGAATTGTGTGCGGAGGATCTGGAGCGCTGTGTTGAGGTGGTGCGGGTAGTTTGGGAAGAGGATGCGTGTATCGACGGCTGTGGGGTCGGTAGGCTTTTGCTGCTTCGCTTTTCGTTTGGGCGGGCCTTTAGTGTTGGCTGGAAGAGCGTCTAGATCGAGCGTGCGCAGCTGGTGGAAGACTTCACGCTCGAGGGTGTCCCAGAGCTGCTGGTCTGTCTGTGCGGCTTGGAGCATCTTGTCGATCCGGAGGCGCTCGTCCATACGGAGATTTTTGATGCGGTCCTTCTCGGCCTTTGCGGCAGCCTTCTTCTTGCTTTGAGGGGTGTCTGGTGCCGGTGCTTCCTTCTCGGGCTGCGGCTGTGTCTGAGGCGCCCCTTTGAGTACTACATCAAAGGCCTTGTCGAGTGAGCTGCTGGAGCCCTCCTCGTCTTCCTCGTAGTATTCGTCGGCTATCTGATCCAGCTCGTCATGTTCTCCATTGGCACCCTTTGGCCGTCCCTGCCCTCGTGTTTTGAATGTCTTGTACAGCTTTTCGAAAGCGGCACGCTCGGTGACGGTCATCGTAGTTTGGCGCGCCGACTGCGGTGTATCGAATGGGACGTGTGAGTCGCCATCTGTACGTCCAGCAAAAGGAACGCTATCTTGGAGCGGGGGGCGTGAGGAAGCATTGCGGCGCGCAATTGATCGCGTGGCGGGTTGCCGTTGCTGTATTGTCGCTGTCTGATACAGAAAAGGCAGGAGCGTTCTAGCTGACGAAATGTGAGATCGCGCAAGTGCGCGAGTCGTGGACGAGCATAACGACATAGACAAAATAATGTCAGGAGGTGAGGGTCGAGGCCTGTATGAGCTGCGAAGCTTGCCAGAGCGAGAGTGTTCCTGAACTTTTAGATTTCAAGACGCACTAGCGATGGGCCAAAGCTCAATATACCGCATCGGGCAGCTTTGGAGACAACTATCGATCACAGCTGGGAATCTTACCTCTCGGACTGTTACTTCTTGGCGGTCGGGGGTCTTGTAATTCGTGCGTGATCAGCGACCTCTTGTCCTACGAGAATTTCAGTGATGTCAGATGAAATGGTTACTCCAGACTGTACCTCATGTAGACTTTGGGCATATTCTTGCGGTCACAGTACCTGGCAGCGTCTTGTATTTCAAGAGATTCCACGTCTGCAGGCCGGCCCTATTTGTGCAGTGCCGGTTGGCCACCATGCGTCACTTGATCGTGAACAGGAAGTTGTATCTCTGAAGAGAGTGGCACTTCATTAGGCAAGCGTTCAATGTCGAATGAATATACACGCATAACTACATACGCCTCCCACATCACTGCAGCATTACCACCCAACATTAATATCGCATCCGTCCACCCTACAGAAAAGTGATAAGAAAGGACAACGACGCAAATTGTGTTCGAAAGGAAAAGTCATCAGAAACCGACAAAAGAGCCAGGAGGCCAGAAACGCCCGGTATGTGGCGATTTGGTACCTTTCAATGTCAAACAAAAGCAGAACTGGCAACCAAAAGCAAAATGCAGAAGTCATCACGTAAGCGTCATAAGAAAAACAATGCCGAATCTGGGTATTCCGAGGAAGTTGAGCAGAGCCCTTGGGTATCTTCGAAAGAGTTAAAAAAGTCCTCTCCATCAGGCGAACGAAAGCAAAGCAGCCTGTCATATGGTACTGAACCAAATCCTAATGTATAACGGATCGTAAAACTCAAGGGGACTCGTGTCATATATCGTGGTCGTAGCGTCATAAGCGTGCGTGGCAGTGTTGATAAAAGTGTGGGTTGGTGGCCTAGACCCGGGGGCCAGTGGGACGATAGAAATAGTGATGCTGGAGTCTAGGGACGGTTCTCCACGGCCTGTTGTTCGCCAGTAGCAACAGCCACAAGCGCTTCCAATCGTCTCATGTCGTTTGCAGGGGGTGGTGGCAACTGTTCGCCGAAGGCCACAAGGGCCCTCTCAGGCTCGCGCTGTGGACGGTAGCCTGAGCTTGAAAGGCTGTGGCTGTGGTACTGTGGATATGTTGGGGAGTGCAGTGGATGCGGTCGCTCCATGATCGAGGATCGCTTGTAGTCTTCAACAACACGTCCGGGAGGGTGTGCTTCGACAAAGCCATTACTGTGCACAATCGCAGGGTGGTATTCGGCCATAGTAGTGTTGCTTGGAGTAGGGACACCTTCGCTGCTACTTGAGTCTTCTGGAGAAGTTCGCTGTAACACTTGCGCCGGTTGACCGATAGGTCCGTTGTACCAGGCCTGTCGCTTGTTCTTACGAGGCGTTACAGGCTGCTCCTGCGAGGTCCTAGCCGAATCCACGGATGGAATGTTGATGGGCTGAGGGGCATGTACATGCGGTCGCTGACTGAAGTAGCCATGTGGAGCGGTCGTCGGTCGTCCAGAGGTAGTCTGTCCAGAGCTTCCGATGTAGTGTGCCCACTGTTGTGGAGGAGTAGCTGGGCTGGCCATGTCAAGACGATGGATATTTCTTTGCAATGTTGGTTCCCATGAAATGCTTTTGCGTTTCTGATTACCGCGACTTGGTGTAAGCTCCATCGGTGCGTGGTAGGTCAAAGGGCGCGCAGGCGCATCAACTTGCATGGGGCTTGGTTGGCGGCGCGGAAGTAAGGGCGCAGGGGGGGCATAATCAAAACTCTCAATACCTGGGAGTCTTGTGGCCTGTGATGCTGCTGGTTGCGATGTGAATGACGGGCGAGCGGCATCAGGCGTCTGATGATAACCCAGTCCGCTTGTCGCCGGACGAGGCCCAGTGTACACACCAGGATGCCAGGTTCGTCTCCGCCAATCTGCGTCGCCGGTGGAATCTCTCCTGGATTCTGAGAAGTGCGAGGCGGTTGGACTGGCATAGGCGCTGCTTTGGTTGGAGAAGTTCATCGCCGTAGATGATTGTAAAGGCGTCATATACGATGGCGGCGCCTGGCCCGGCGCACCAGCGAAAGGGTTACCACTTATCGAGTTAGACAAGCGACGTCCTGAAGGTGGGGGCCCAGCCCAGGACACAGGTCTGGAGGAAGCTGATGCTGGGGACTGCATGGTAGATCCAAAGCGGGCAGGACTACCAGCGGTGGAAAATGTGGCGGAAGTCGGTGTGGTTGGGGCGTTGGACTGCGAATCATACTCCACGATCTGCGGCCCAGGGCTTCCCATCAGTGGAGGGTTGTAAGCATCCATCGTATTCAGCGACAAGCGTGCTCGTCCAGAGCCGTCGCTCGCCATAGCCAGCGGCGGTGGTCGACGTCGGACGTCAGGTGACTGGGCCACACTGATGCTCGACATGCCTGTGGTGATGCTGGAGGCCGAAAGGTTCCTGCTGTGGCCGCGGCTATGTCCACCCGTGCTGCCCAGCGTGTTGGCCCTTGAGCGATTCCCTGGCGGCCGGACACGGTCGGTGCGGATCTGCCTCTGGAAGCGTGTGCCTGTGGCGGCCAGCGATTCTGTTGGTATGTCCTCGTTCACGTGCACCGTCTGAGCGTGCTGGCGGAGGTTGTCGAGGCGCGAGAAGCGTCGAGAGCAGTGGCATTGGAAAGGGCGTTCGCCAGTGTGCTTGCTGCGTATCTGTCAGTTCTGTGCTATGAAGCGTCTGAAAAAGGATGAGACGTACCGAATGTGCCGTGCCAGGTGCTCGCTGCGGGTGAAGCTCAGGTTGCAGGGCGGGAACTCGGTGCAGAAGAAGCGCTGGCCCTTCTTCTTCTTCGACGGTCGGTTCGTATCGCTCGTCACGCTCTCGTTGTCGGAGCCGTCCTTGTCCTCCTCGTCGCCCTCGCCCATCTCAGTGTCTCGCTGCGAGGCTATGGACTGTGTCGACCGGTGGGAGCCGCCCCGGCTCAGCTCACTCTTCGTCGAGGGTGTCTCGCTAAGCTCACGCGCAGGTGTAAAGGGCGAGGACGGCAGCGGTCGCTGGGCAGACAGGCCAGAGGCGAAGCTGTTGCGCGTGGGCGTCTTCGCGGCCGCATCCTCGGCAGCACGCATGTCATCGATGCTCTTGGACTCGGGGAAGAACCTGCTGTTGGGGCGCGGCGTCGTCGGCGTCGTTTCCTCTCCAGTGCGTCCGGACGGCTCTGGCACTGTTAGTGTCGTATTGACCGCCTGGAATGTGGACATGGTGGGCAGGATGGACAGGACGCGTCCCGCGGGTGCACGCAGATGGAGAGCTGGAGGAAGACTCCGGTGCACGCCTCAGTCACGACTACCACAGGCAGGCGCTATCACTCTGACACTGCAGGTGGCTCCTTCCTGGGAGCTTGAAGCGGGCGCCAGAAGGCTGAAACCGATGTGATGACGAATAGAGAGCCGCGTTGTAACAACATCCGGCCGCTGCGCCCAGCGAGGTTCAGGCCAAGCAACGCGCAATCTAGGTGAAGAGAACGGTCGTGTCGTCGCAAGTGGTCGCGGTGCCTGGCTGTCACGGGCGTGCGACTGGTGGTGATGATGCAGGACGGATGCTCGGAGTTTGGACGTATGGTATGCGATAAGGCACCGTGCCTTAGGTGGCGGGCGGATCAGCCCCTCCAAGGACTCGACACCGAAACACTCCTCAAGAAGCAGGTAGTAACCAGTCCAGTACCGCAGTCAGGCGGCAGAACGCTGATCTTGGTAATATGCACACGATGGATGCAGTCCAGTGCAGTCTAGTCCAGCAAGCCGAACAAAAGGCAGCGCAGAATCGAACAAGTCGAGATGGAGGCTCGCATGCGAGGAGGGGTTGGTATCACGGACGAGACGATTAGCGGCTTTATGGCAGGGCGGCTGGGGTCTTTAGATCCATCCTTGGGACGATGCCTTTTTGGCCTGTCGATCCATGGATCTCCCTCCTTGAAGAGCCTTGGCCTGACTAGAAAACAGATGCTTACGCCGCACTGCTCGCTGTCTTGTCAGACTGCTGCTCTGATAACAATCGTCGTTCGCTGCAGGCTCTGGTGCTGGGAGCACCACCGTCTCAGATGCAGACGGACTCAGCGCGGCGCGGTCTTGGATCCGGCATACTAATAACGGCCATAGCAGCATGCCTTGCAGGGTGGGTTGGATGAAGCCTATCACTGGCTGCTACTCGAAACCATGGCAAGTGATGACGGAACCGCAGCACACCGCCACATTCGCTGGCTTGCCAGACCAGGTCGCCTTGCTTCAACACCATATTTCACTACTCAAGGCTTGTCGAAGTTGGGGAATGAGCAGGCGAAGCTCACGCTGGGGTCCGGCATTGGTTGTCTCTAGCACGAGCAATTGGTCGATGCGTCTGGTTGCTGCAAGCTAGAAAGCATGGGCAAGCGCCGATGCAAGGGGACTCGAACATGATCCACAGAAATGTGTGTTGTACCTCGTACCTTGCCGAAGCGAACGACTAGCACCCGTGGTTTGCCCGGACTCCAGCGGCGCACGACTTGCCCTCTGCAGCGAAAAGAGCGTGCAGTGTCACAGAGGATGAGGCTCGATCCGTGGTAGTTTCATAGCAAGACTTCTGCAAGAGCCATACTCGCAACAGACTAGGAAGCACTTACATACAAAAGGTGGTTCAGTCAGTCCTTGATCGAAGGTTGCTTGTGGAACCCTGCGGCACGAGTCCTAGGATTGTTTAGTCCCGAATTATCATCTGATGCCCGCGCCCGCCTTGCAGCGTGCCTTTCACTCAGATCCACTATCAAAGTATATCCGTTCCGCTAGAATCACCACAACTGCCGAGCCATGTGGTGGGTAGTCTTATTTGGAAACCCAAAGTCGTTGACATGACCTTACAAGCATGTCATATGAGATGCTGCTAGAACATCTGTACACTCCTAAAAAGTAGATTCAGCCACAGGAATGCACTTCACACAAAGCGCCCATGAACCATGATTAAAATGCGCCTCGCAAGCTCCGCTCACGCACTCATTCAGCGGCTAGCGAAACAGCTGAAGCGATCAGCCGCCATGTGGTGGCAACGATGCTCGGTATTGAGGGGCACCACTCCACACACCCGCGACAGGGAAATTTGCCTTGCATGAACTAAAAAAAATCAATGCGCCTCAGGAATCAGGATTGGGGAGCGTGCATGCAAGGGCGAAAAGAACAAGTATGAGACTTCTGAGGACAAAAAATCGACACTCATCAGTCAGGGCCGAACCGGAGTCGAACCGGTGACTTCGGGATGAAAAGCTATGGGTGGCTGCAATCCTACACTCTACCACTGAGTTACCGGCCCAAGAGATGATGATTGACATTCTGCAAATATTTTAATTTATAAAGTAAAGAATTAAACGCTGGGAACTCACCCGGTAGAACGCAAGCCTTCATTGCATAGCAGATTAGTACCAGTGGGGTACTGAGGGGTAATCTTGAGAATGAGGTTCACGGGTGCATTAGATTCGCTAAACGAATGTCCACCAACACTAAGCATTTCCTCCACCCATGGACTTCAGACAACGAGCACACATCATCACATGCAAGTGATCCTCCTCGCTTGCAAGGAATATGCGAAGTGTAACAGCCGGAAAATATTCAACTACAACATACCACAAAAGTACCTCACACCACATCATGCAAAGACCCGATGTCCGTACCACCCCAAGCACGCAATGCACAGGCCGTGTAGCCATGACGGACATTGCGCACTTACACAGTACAACCGCACGATAATTTCTCGAATATCAGCATCGCACCCGAGGCATGCAAGACTGAGGCGTGTGATCGTTTCATGTGATTTGATAATGTTGTGGCTACAGGTGCAAGTATTCTAGATGCACTACCTTTGCATGTTCCAAATGTCCCCATCCAACCCAAAACTCTGCATGCTCATCTCGCTATCCCACATGCGCCAATGTTATTACGCTTACTGCACAACCTGGGCACAAGTTAGTTACTCGGGTCGGGTATAGCCACGTGCAAGGTATGCGCGGCACTTTGACTAAGATGCGCTTACCTTTTCTCGGAGCTTGCTTATCCATTGTACGATGCTCTCGCCCTGGTCTGCTCGGTCTTCCACGAGCAGTGTCTGCGCCCACAGTTTCAAACTTGGGTCGCCATCCTCCTTGACAATGTACAGGGCGGGTAGTGCAATTGATCCCACGCCCTTTGTCTTGTGGTCTCTCGACTTCTCGATGACTGAGCATGTCAGTATTGCTTCAGAGTCTTTGGGGCATATTTATGAACATACCAGCTCGTACGCGCTCAGAGTACTCATTGTCCAAGAGTGGCAGGGTCGCCTTCCCTTGCTTCAGCTGTGTACGATCCTCAACGCCGAAGACGTCGGCCAGCAGCGCTGGGACAGTGTCGCGACCGATCCATCTGTTGTTGTTAGCCTAAAAGTCTTGAGGCATACACTCAACACTCACAGGAACTGGTTGACACCATCATCCAACAGATATAGACCGTACGGAACAATTGCAGCGCTACTCAGATTGATGGCGGGAGGCATTGTAATCTGGCCCGTGGTTGGTTCTGGCACACCAGCATCATCGGGCATGTCCTATTCACGATTAGCTTCGTCGCCACTCTCCTCCTAGGAAAGAAACTCACATGAAGACTGTAAAAGCTGGGGTAGATGTACTGTGTGAGTAGGCGCAGTGGCAATGTCGAGAGGAGATCGAGAGCTGCTGATCGAAGATCCGAGGGTATTTGAGCACTTTTCCTGAGACCCACGTTCTTGATCAGACCCAGGAAGAGGATGGGAAGAGCGCGTAGATTCTGGGGTAGCTGGAGACCACCACCTCCCATGCTGCCACCGGCCAGCTCTTTCCTGTAAGTGGAAAGTATCTCGATGATCTTGCCTTGAAGCGCATCCCGAGCAGCATCAAGACCGCTGGACAGGGCGCGCTCAACAGCCTTGTGGCTGAAGTAGGTGGCGATAGCTTGTGGATCCGCAGAAGCGTATACCGATGCTAAGCTTTCAGTGGTGGGCACAGCAAGAGTAAGGACCCTGATGCGACGCTGGCCGCCCGATGTCGTGTGTAGAACAGCTGCTTGCAAACAGGCAAAAGGCTTGCTGATCGTCTCGTCAATGGCAACTTCAATGACCACTGCTTGATCCCTGGGGTAGGCTGGGAAAGCGCAGAGGTCGGACGATCGGTTGAAGAAGTTTCCGTAGAAGGCAGACATCCGCAGTCCGGTGGTGGCGCGCACTCGTAGCACAGCTTCGAGGCCAATCTCGGCTGACAAGTAATCTGCCAGCTCTGTTGCGATTTTGACAACGTCCTCTTGCCTTGCCGCATTCCATCCTGGGTAAAAGTAGGTTTGACCTGCGGTGAATCTAGGGAGATTGCTGAGTGTTGCAACGTCCTGATATTGTGATGAGAACAAGAACATGTCCACGGAGACTTGATTCTTCGAGCATTCAACGGCGAACGATTTGTACCAGTTGTTTGCTGGCTGTAGAAGGCTGGTCTCTTTCCCAGTGCCCAATAAAGACTTGTCCTCACGCGGGTTCAGCGCAGCGTGTCCAACGTTGGGAAGCGATGCGCCAATCACAGTGAGCTTTCCGCCTAGAGGCGAGATGAGCTTGTGTGCGGAACGAAGAGCTGATCCAAGCGCAAAGCCTGCGACGTGGGTGTTTTGGAACATGGTCGGAAGACGATCCAAGAAGCTCTCGATGTTGGCGCGACACTGGCTCAGACTGACAAGCAGATCTGATGGCATTGGCAGATACGGCTCTTCCAGGTCCGACACGACCAATTGCTGCGGGTCGTTGTTCTCGCTGTTATCCGGTGGGATGGAAAAGAAGTGCAGGCCGGAGTCCACAGCCATGAAACCAATGCGCGTTCGTCCATCCGCGTTGGGTATCCGTCCGAGAGACTCCTTAATCACGCGCGATACGACCGCCAGAAGACCGCAATTCACGGATGCTTGTGTACAGTCCAGGATGATGTAGTAGCACAGAGGCTGTGGAGGGCGAACCATGTATTCTTGTGGCGCAACAAATTCGGTGACGGCGTAGTTCAACTCGGCCCTCTGCCAGCGATCAACCTGCGCAAATTTAGCAACGCTCTAGCTACCGAAACTCTTGTAATTTTGCGAGGCCAGCACTTACACTCTTCTGTTGCGCAGCATCCCAGTCAAATGCCTGTATGTTGCCAGTCAGCTAACATCATCCCTCCTTATAGCATATGTGTACGGACCTGAGGCACGTCATTCGTCAAGTTGCACATGTTGCACCTCCATCGATGTCCGTGGTCGAGAAATGACTAGCTAGAGTATTAGCAGAGAGGGCGTGTGAAGGGTTCGTTTGACGTACGACGAAGGGGTTGACTACAGGCGCGAATTAGCAATGTTCATCTTGTCATTCCTACTGAATACCACGTACTGTATGCTCGACAGCGCCGACAGCGGCTGATGACCTGGTCATGCACAACGGGCACTGGGTCCTCCGAGTCGTGAAGGGAGGCATACGGGCTGATGACAAGTGCGAATGGCAGCTTCGACTTCTTCAGCAGCGAGTGATTCGTGGGAATAGTGTTCAGTGTGCATCGGAGGTATTTGCTCGATTCATTGGCGAACTCGGAGGGCGTAGCGGCAGCATTTGAGGGGAGGTTGATGGGCGGTGGAGGGTTGTAGAGCTCCGAGACGTGGAAGGGCTGGGCGATGAGGTCCGAGGGAAACAGCTGGTTTTGCTGAGTAGCAGCATTAGGCTGCTGCAACTGCGGCGCGGCCTGTCCCTGTCCCTGCTGAGGGCCCAGGTTCATCTGCCCAAACTGCTGGCCGAGCGCATTGGGGTCCTGGGCTGGCGGCTGTCCGTACGCCGGGGCTGGCTGTGCGCCGTACGCAGCAACTGGAGCTCCGTAGCTTGGAGAAGGCGCTCCATAGCCAGGCGCTGCGGGCGCGCCGTATCCTGGGACTCCGGGCGGTGGTGGTGGTGCTCCAGCTTGACCGCTAGAGTTGGCTCCGAACTCGTACGCCGCGCCCGCATAGCGCTCCTTTCTCTTGCGGTCCGCCATGATGGTGGTAGCGGAAGTCGTTGGGAGATCAAGGAGAAACTGAGGAGAATGGTGGCGCAAGTTGTCGGCGGGTGCTGGTGAATTTAAGGATGGAGCTCCATGTGTCTTCTTGGAGCAACATTCCCCGCCGCACAGACCCGTGGACGGAAGTGCTAGACTAGAACCCCAGCCGTGAGAACACCTTTACCTTGCTCTCAGCATCACCCACCAGGCACCAGCAAACCGACGACTGTTATTCGGCGCGAAGACTTCATAGACCTCATGATACTCGAACCGCACGTCACCTCTCGTTGAGCGCTACGTGGCTTCTCACCTTCACCGCACTTCTCGGGTATCAACATCGTCGACGATCAATTGGCAGGCCCTCATTGGATTGTCACAAATATTGAAATTATGCATTACTACTGTGTAAACCAGAAGGCGGCAATTCATTAGTACATGTGGACGTAGGCAACCCGGTATGAAAACAGACGAGCACCACCCATCAATGGCATAGTGTCGGGAACAGCGTCTCCTAAACAGCCGTCGAAACCTCCCTGGGAGCTGCCTCCTGCCTCTCCACCTGATCCACATCGGAGACGGGATATGGCGCTTGGCTCGCATGCTCGTGCTCGTACCGCTGCTCCTCTCCACTCACGCTCCTACTGCTGTGTCCTGGATCCACAGTGCCTGGCATCGCTCCGACACCCAAGGCTCCGGAGTTGGACGTGATCGGCTCGACGTCAAGTCGGTAAGCTTGGAGATCGGACTCTGCGTCGTTGAGGACCTGACGAGCGGCCTCGACTTCCGCAAACGGAGCGTGGGTGTCGCCGGGCACGATGGGAGTGTCGTCGACGAGGTTCAAGAGGCGGCGAGCATGCTTGGCCAAGATGATTTGCTTCTCTGCGCGTTCGATGGTAGCTGCAAAGTGCTGGTCGTAAGCCTCCTTGAACTTCTGGCGCGTCTGGATAATGTCAGCAGTGGCCCCGTGTCACGGTTCGGTGTTCTTACGATGTTGCTGAGTTGGGCTTCCGCGACCAGGCTTTGAGCCTCTGCGCGGACGAGCTCCTGTTCAAGTTGAACAATCTTAGTACTTTGAGGCTCCTTGTACTTCAACTTGGCGATCTCATCCGCCACCTTATATTCGTTAGCACGCTCTACATTGGTCCCAGAACCAGTCATACCTTGGCCTTGTGGTCTCGGCTGGGCTGCACTGAGCTCTCCGTGTTGCGGATTTGCTTCAATACGCCACGGTATTCCTCAAGTCCTTGTGCGTAGAGGTCTTCCTGCTCTGCGATCTCTGCCAGTAACACACCAAGCTTGTCCGAAATCTCCGAGACAGTCTCGTCGCCCGTAGCTTCGCCCCATTCAGAGAGCTGCTGCGCGATGCCCTGGCGTTCGCGGGCAGCGGTCTCGTATGCACCAATTGCGTGGTTCTCCGACTTGATGATCTTGAAGAGCTTCTTGGACAGCTCGGGCTGTTGCGCGCCTCGTAGAGATGCCATAGTGAAGCGGTGCTTTGGCGCAGACTTCTCGCCGCTGCTGCCGCCCTTTTTGGACCGGACCGAGAGTGATCGATTCCTAAGAGAAGCATGTTAGCATGGGTCAAAGGAGGCTTTACGCGTGGAGATAGGACACAACCACTTCATATGTATGGACACAAGAAATCCCACGTTGACCAAGTATACAGTATGCGCGGAAGGTCCAAGAGAAAGGCAAGTACAAAGAAAAGTACCAAATGAACAAGGTAATATGGTCGCTTACATCGTGAGTCGCTGTTTATGTGAGTCCTGTGGTGACTGTGGTGCGGTGTTGTTCTATCACTACTGTCAGCAATGTGAACTGATCCCTCTTCATCGCGCGACCAGCCTGGAGACCTTTCACAATGGCAGGGTACTTACCGGTTCGGTATATTGTAATGTCTGAAACACAGAAGCTTTTGTGGTTGCAGATCAGGAGAGTGCTTCCACAGTTGAACATGCGGGGTCCATGCCTGAATGTAGACGGTTGTAAGACGCCGGTACGTCATAGCTCAGTTTCGGAAGTGGCTCGTCACCAGTGGAGCCAAGGCGGGTGCCGGCAGCTCCGCAGCTACCCACGCGCTACGGTAACTACCACATGCAAACACCAAGCAGTTTCTACATACACACCCCTCATCTTGAACTGATTTAGCTGTCGAACAAAAGTGATGGCTGTCCGGGTCTGCTTTGATACACGTTCACTTATTCTGGCTTTATTGACAGAATGCGCCCGAGTATTCATCCTGTGAATCAATCCAACAAACCCTCCAATGGGGTGAGATCTTTAGCCATGATGGCTCCATGAGCTCGATTGGTGCAATACCTGGTGTTGCTGACCAAAGGCATCTTTTACGGGAACGTTTGTCTCAACGGCAAGAGACGACCATTTCTTTATCACATATGGTATTGTCTAATTCACTTCATCGATATGTCCCACTACACACCGCTGATTCATTAGCCTATCTTTGTGAAGCCCTCCAGCACAGTACAGATGGAGAGATATGGATTGTCTACTTCACGTTGCCCTGCCCAGTCGTTCTCGCAACTAGGTAATGCAAGGTCAATGGGATAACAGCGAGTACGTTTTGTAGGCTACGGAATGCCGTGAACAAAGTGAACCGGTGTCCGCCTCTCTTTTGTGTGACTGTAAAAGTATGCTCTGAAGGTCCGAGAAAAATCTCTACCATCTCGTAAGTCGTGTTTTGATCAGGCGGCAGTCTGGTTTTGGGCTTCAATACACCGCAAGAGGTTTGTTCGAATTGAGTCTCAAACACAAGGTCTGGCCCACTTGCGGAGATGGCTCCGGATGAGTCAGCCCCATCCGACGCATTCCCGCACCGAGTCTCCACCGCTTGCACCAATCGAACAAATGGCGCAGTCAACGTGTTTTAACAGCCACGATGTGGCTCAGTCACTACTTCAGAGGCGCGTAAGCAGGTCGTTTGGTAGTGCCCCTTCAGTGTCAGATATTGTTACTGCTGCATCAGCTCCAGTTGTGACAGAATGAGCGCTTTGAATAAGCGCGCGTCACAGTGCTTGCGTCACCCTCCCGGCTACCGGCAGTACCACAAGATCATCTGGTAGACTGCATGCCGCTACTTCCTGCTTTGTAGTTCCTCATATTTCTTACTCGCCTCCCTCGAATCTGCAGCTGAAACACTTTATTCTTCGTGATTGTGATCACCAACTCTCACCATGACCAGCTTCGAACCTCTCAGACAACGTGGTTCGAGCTTCCTCCGCCGAAACCGTAGCAGCAGCGGTAGCATGTCAAGATCCAACAGTCACACAGACACGACAAGACCGGCTATCTTCGAAGGAACCGATACCATCACACAGAACCGGAAAGTGGCAGTCCAACGAGTTGTCGAGGTGTACGTAACTTACAGGTACGAACTGTGTCTTAGACAAAGACTGACCTTGTACATCGACCTTAAGGCATGATGCTCTGGAAGCAGGAAGCACGCGAGGAAGCGAATCGTCGACTGGGAGCACATCATCAGCTGATCCTTTCGGCCTGGTGTACGATACGATACACCTCCCCGACGCGGAAGTACGAGCGTTTCGACACTTTCTGAGGAAGTGGGATCACAACGAGGCGCCTGATCCTGAGTTCGACCACGCCGTCCAGAATAGCAACATCGACTTCGAAACATTGACGATCAGGCATTTTTTCCGGCGTATTGCGTTGTGGCACGAAAGCGAAGAGGTGTTGCGGGCAGCGAAGAAGGAAATGTCGAAAAGGGAAAAACGAGAGAGAAAACGGAACAAGGACAGTGCACTTGGCAGAATCTGGATGAAGGAACGAGAGAACCATGACAGTGGCACAGAAACGCCTTTGAAGGAGGCTACGACTAGGGAAGGACTTGCGCAGCTACTGTGGACTCTGATGCATGACCATAGGGCGCCATTGGCCCCGGAACTGTTCGAAGAGTGTACGAGGGCCGTTAAGAGAAAGTATGGAATTACCAGCTGAGGCTCATGTCGATGTATGTGGTGCCTGCTGTCTTATGGTAGTCTTGAAGTTGCAGGAACATTCAGACATTGGAAGTGATCCAATTTTCCGCTTGCTCACACATGATGTCACTTACCTACTAATCCGCTTCCGGATCGGAACATGACCTCGTCGCTGACAGCTCGCAGTCCCATCCACATTCAACAGCTACGTTATGCCTTACCTTCAGATTGGCTACAAGCGCATCCACTATGCGGACCTTAAGCCCGAGAGCAGCATTCGCGACACCTTCATCTGTATGCATGGCTTGGGTTCGTCCCAGAACTATTACTACGCAGTAGCGAACGGATTAGTCGCCAAAGGGTTTCGATGCATCATCTTCGACAACACAGGGGCGGGGAGGTCTTCGTACACGTTCATCGAGCAGAGCGTGGAAAGTCTTGCAGATGATGTTATCAGCATCCTGGATGCATTGGAGGTGCCGAAAGCCGTGTTCTGCGGCCACAGCATGGGCGGGTAGGCGAACTCTCGACCGTCAAGATTGTGGCTCACGACTGACTTGGTGATATTCAGGATCATAGGCGCGTACCTGGCTGTGGAGCGAAGTGATCGGATGATTGCAGCCGTCTTGATAGGACCTGTATACCCAAATCCAGATGTAGTGCCGGTTTTCCAGAAGCGTTGTGCAACAGTCGAGAAACACGGGATGCAGCCCATGGCTGATACCATTCCCGGTGCTGCCGTAGGAAGGAAAGCCTCGTCCTTGGTCAAGGGCTTGATTCGCGAGCTCTTGTTGGGGCAATCTCCAGAAGGGTATTGCTCGAACTGCCGAGTTATCGCCAACGCCAAACCACCACGTTACCCAAAGATCCAAATCCCTATTTTGATATTGGCAGGTGACGAAGACAAGAGTGCGCCGCTTGAGGGGTGCAAAAGGATGTTTGAGGAGATCGGGACGAACAAGAAGACTTTGGAAATTATGCCCGGTGTGGGCCATTGGCACTGCTTAGAGGCACCGGACGAAGTCGTTAGACTCATTGAGTCCTTCTACCATGACATGCAATAATGATGGTGCGTAGTATATGAAAATGGTTCCAAAACATCCTGGAGCCTCGAAAAGATGAAGAGGTTTTGCATACTTGAAAGCTAGTCGAGCACAGACAAAAGATCCGAATTCATCGCCGTTCTTCGTGGGTGGGCAAAGGATTCGTGTTTGTTCTGTTCTCCTGTCTCGTGAGTCGTGGCGAGGTCGTTCATTGGTGGCCCAATTCCCATCAGATGCACGAACAGCGTTGGCGCATACGCCCAAGACCCTCAAAGCGTTTGGAGCGGCTGTTCGATAAGCAGTTATGCGAGAACCCGGACGCCCCTAAGGTTCTAGCCATATTGTAGTTATCGCCTTCGCTGCAGAGTGATGCAAGCTCAGCCTCAAGGCTGGCACCCAGTCTCCTGGGTTTACTTACTTTGTGCGACTCCAGCGATACACCAACATAATGCGCTGCCCACGATGTCATGCGTAGCGTGCTGTCTTCAAGTGTGGGCTCGAGATGTCCAACGACAGCGTTGCCCTAAAGCAGCCTGGTGACCTTGCCGAAGTCGCTGCAAAGCTCTTGCCCTTAATTCGATTCACGGTCCACCCCGCCGTCCCATGCAGCATCGTGCCGGACAAACGAGGCTACCATCTCCAACATGTCTCGCGCCCGCTTGCATGTCACACGCCCGGCCAAGTGATCCTCGTTCTACTTTTGGACGCGATAGAGAGTCCTGACATGTGAAAATGGCGGCATCACATTAGTCCTCAACCGGGTGCGAGGCCGCAGTTGCGTTGGGGATTGTGTGGCATGCGGTAAAGCATCTGTCATGCTTGTAATTCACGTACACGAGCTAAGTAAGTCAGTCTCCAGTTTAATGCCGACACTAGTCCGTGGCACACTTGTTTTTCCGATGTCCCGGAAATCCACTGTGAGGCGGTGAAGTCCCTTTCTTCAAAGCCGCCCACGCATTTCGCGTCAAAGACCGTGCAGCTTCCGTGCGCATTTTGCATGCTGGCAGAGTCTGGGCCAACCACGGCGCGAGATCGACATCTGTCGTCGGTTGACCTTGCCTAAAGTAATGGCTTAGTTGCCTCTGTGACTTGACTGAAGCGGTTGGGTTAATTGTACTGCGGGTCTCGCTGCATCATTTGACCTGTTGGCGTCGCATAACTCCTTCAAACCTGAGGCACATTCTCTTCCGCATTTCATCACTCTCCTCTTTCTAAATCCTCTTTCTCTTCATTTCGGCGGCGATACTGGCTGTCGGCTAGGCCCCTTTTACAAATTCCAACCTTTCTATTTCGAAAGAATCTAGTGCTACCGAGATCACTGTCATACCCACCAAACCAGCGCCTCAACGATTTTTCTAGAGAGCTCCAAAGTTTTTGCTGAGCTCTTTTAAATTGACAGCTCCTATGGATCACGATGAAAAGAGCGGATAGTGGATTCCATGAGTCCTTTCTTTCGACAACACTAAATGACAACCCTACGTCGATTGTCAGAAGCAACACTGCGCCTACTCGTCGCCGAACCCCGAAAAGGCCCACGATAGACCCTCTCATCGCCAAACGACCCACTGTTATGGAGTTGCAGCGGCCAGCGTCAGATAACAGGTCGAGGCCAACCCATCAAAGGTCAAAGACATCACCGTCTAATGCGTCGCCGACACGTTCCAGAGGCCGTGGCTCGAAGCCTCCATCCAGTCGCACGTCGTGTACAATTGTCGATCCCTCCAGGTCGCGCCATTACAGGATTCAGAGCTCGAACACCGTACCCACCACCACCAGGCAAGATATTGATGATGTCTACGCGCTTCACCACCGGAGCTACAGCATGTTCCGGAACCCATCACTACACACCAGATCCGGACTTCCAAGCCCATCCCTGTCTCACGCGGAACAATCTGGCTTTTCTTGTGCCCCTCCGAGATTCAGTGCGGACGGAACGGGCACATTTGCACAGGAAGCACCACTGAAGCAAAGTGAGGTGATTGAGTTGGTGAACAATGCGGCTACTACCATGCACTGGACGTCACCTTGCAGTCGAAGGCGAGAATACGAAAGAATCGACAGAGCGAACACCGGCGTCCGAGGCCTCTTGAACAAAGTCATGCCGCGATGCGTGTCCGGACCGCAGGAGAAATTTTACGAGAAAGATCAGTCAGAGGCTGGATCAGTTCGACGATACCGTATTGAAGACGAAGAACGAAAGGAAAAGAGCCTGGAGAGATCGGACAGCAGCGCTGTGAGGAAGCTCACTGCGGCGAAGAGGAGATGGATGTGCTTTTGAGCCTGTTTAAACGAGGGTGTACATATGACTGTTGGTGTTGCATTTTTTGCTTTGCATCGCGAAGGCGTTTACGAGGATACCCACGGCTGTCGTGTTTGTTGATTTGAGAGATGCATTATACCGCATTATACCAGGACCCGCATTGAGGGAGGGCGAGCGAGTGTCATTTACAGCATCTAAATCGTTGCGTGGAATTTAATGAGAAGATCAGTGGTTCGTGATAGCGAGGTCCGTAGACACAACGTATAATGAAGCTCAAGTATCTCAACAAGCCAAGTGTTCTCCTCGAAATATGGGCTCTCAACGGGATTATTGTAGTCATCGTTTGGTGCTCCTTGGTGGCTTCGGGTTTGTGTTTGTGACAGCTTTGCTGAACGAAGAGCTCTCATACTCGCTGAAGCCTTTGCGAAGCATTGTATCATCAGGCAAGCATCACCAGCAGGCTATCACAGAGTGTTTCCAAACATTTGTATTGCCACCTCTACAGTTTCGCTTCCTCCTTGACAGTACCGACCTTTAACTTGGGCGCATACTTCTTCAACACGCTCTCGTTGTGATACTAGCACCGTGTCAGCTGCCGACGGTCTGTTGTCCACATGATGCACGCGACCTACCTTCCAGAACTGCTTGCTAGCGTCCTTGCCACCGACTCTCTTCAAGATTTTCGCGCCACCTGGGTGTTCGTCTACAAATGTGTCCATCTTGTATACGCTGCCATCGATGATGATGTACAGACCGTTGTCGACCGTGCTGTGCTCGGCGACTTGCTTCGTGGTGAGAGATTCGGACATGGCGGTGTGTTTGGAGGGAGGTGAAGGCGGCGCGCCGGGGGTTGCTGGTCGAGAGGTGAGGATGTGCAGAGATGGGACGGGCGACAAGCGATGAGCGGTGACAGAGCGCGTGAAGGAGGTGTAAGTGACAATCCTGGGGATTCTGTGGGGATCACATTATCAGGCCGACTCGGTCGCGAAGTCGAAGGCGGCTGCATTGAGTTGCCGAGGTCCAATTTGCTGTTCACAATTCCATGCTGACACCGATTCCCGTCGGCTGTGATTGGATGGAGATGCACGTACACCTCTACAACCTCACGCGACTTTGAGAGAAGACAACCGATTTTTCCACTCAACTTGTGGACATAACCTGTCCTTTTCAGATACGAATAACACTGCTCTATATCAATAGGCTCGAATTCGTTAAATCTTTCTCAATGTCGATGCGGTGCAATATGAAGAACTTGGTCATCTCATTATAAGGCAGATATGAACGCAGGATCAACTGGCTCTTTCTACCTG
>Ga0265780_10003861_pt1 | contig 19552 bp, 17 predicted proteins | sample P1T30metagenome_FD_192432 | JGI IMG/M metagenome (GOLD analysis project Ga0265780, IMG submission 192432) | Plant litter microbial communities from East Loma Ridge, Irvine, California - P1 T30 | ecosystem: Environmental > Terrestrial > Plant litter > Unclassified | place: USA: California...
CAGTACGACATGACCTTGCTTGCGGGGAACAGCAATAACCAGCGGGTTATTACCAAGTCTCGGATCGGTACCGCCCCATGGAGGCATGTTGGCAATTGTGTTTGTGAAGCAGATGCCTATATAACCACGTTCCGCAGCCTGCCAGCCGTAGGTCCCGCCGCGCATCCAATGACTGGTGTTCCGGATGGTGACACAGCCTATACCTGATTGTTCAGCCAAGGCAATGGCGCGATCCATACAGTGCTTTCCATTCAGCATGCCTGGCCCTAATTTTCCATCCCATTGTTCAATAAGACCATTTTTACTAATCAACATTGGCTCGGCCCGGCTGTCAACTAAACCTTTGCGCACCATCTTAACAAATACCGGAAAGCGATTTAAGCCATGTGTATAAACACCATCGCAGCTATTTTCTGTAAAGATCGTAGCGCAAGCATCAGCTTTTTCTATTGAAAAACCGGCTTGCTGTAAAACTGTAGAAAAGGTCTCCCTCATCTTATCGGATGAAATTCTCAACATCGTTCCTGATTTTAGTTTATACGAAACATAACAGTTGATGCGAAAAGTTGTTCTGTTTGTATAGATCAGGCTGCCCCTCAGCAAAGGAGATCGCTGTAGGTGTGCAAGTTAAGGCGCTAAGTAGCCCGAAATATGCAAGGCAGCATTACAGATGGTTTGCTAGAAAGCCAGCGTTAACAAAGTATGTTGAGTAACGAATCTGACAGTTCTGCTTCAACACCTGAAAATTCAGGAGAGCTAAATTTAATCAAGCCATTTTCCAGAATACAGAAGATTTTAAAGGCGGAGCCCTTTGTGCTGTCAACAAAAGCAGCAGCATCCATATTGTGCAGTTTCAATTGCTGGAGCTGGTTGAAGGTGTTGTAGTAAAAAACTTCGGTCATTTCAAATACTTATTTATCGATCTTTAAGCCAAGCATATACATGTAGAAACTTTCCCCAAACTGTGGAGTGATTTTGTCCGGATTTGCCCTGTACCATCAGAAAAATCGGCTAAAAACAGCTTTAAGGCTATTTTGATGTATATGCTTACTCTTTCGTGGGGGATAGTGCAAGGATCGACCCAGTTAACAGAACATCTGGGCGAAGTTGAGCTGACCTTGCTAAAGAATTTTGCCGAAAATGCACAAAAATGCCTATTTTTTTACTATTTTGGGGGTCATTCGCAACAAAATCCCCAAAAAATGCTATTTACTGTACTATCAGGATTAATAACATCGGGCCTTTTGATTCCCTTCGGAAAGTTCTTCCGGACAAAATGGTGTGCCGTTTTAATTTTACTCCCGCTAGCGATTTTCTGTTATCTCCTGCAACATATTCCGCTTCTGGCAAACGGCGGTGTGCGATATGAAAAGTACCAATGGGTGCCATCCTTGAACATCAACTTCGACCTAAGGTTAGATGGTCTCTCCATGATATTTGGTTTATTGATTTCGGGGATCGGTACGCTGATTTTTCTCTATGCCAGCGCATACCTCAAAGGGCATCGATATCTCGATCGTTTCTATGCATACCTCTGCCTGTTTATGGCTTCCATGCTCGGCATTGTGATGTCCGACAACATCTTGCTGCTGTTTATCTTCTGGGAACTTACCAGTATCAGTTCATTTTTTCTGATTGGCTTTAACAACGATAACGCAGATTCACGCAAGAGTGCTTTAACCGCCTTAAGTATTACAGGGCTCGGTGGTTTCTTTCTGCTTACCGGCATGATCCTGATTGGCAATATTGCAGGCACTTTTACCATTTCGGAATTGATTAAATCAGCGGATCTCATCAAGGGACATGAATTATATCCTTTAGCCATCGCTATGGTGTTTATTGGAGCCTTTACCAAATCTGCCCAGTTTCCCTTCCATTTTTGGCTACCCGGGGCAATGAAAGCACCTACTCCAGTTTCCGCTTACCTGCATTCCGCGACAATGGTAAAAGCGGGCATATTCCTGCTTGCACGGTTTACCCCAATTCTAGGTGGTACACCTGCTTGGTCGTATACGCTGATGATCTTTGGTGGTTTTACGATGATCTATGCTGCAGTACATGCCTTATTTAGAACAGACTTGAAAAGTATTCTGGCCTACTCCACCATCGCCGCGCTTGGGATGCTTACCTGTTTAATTGGCCTTGGCACGGAAGCAGCGCTCATTGCAGCGATTACTTTCATTGTTGTACATGCACTCTATAAGGCAACGCTGTTTATGACAACTGGAATTATAGATCACGAAACAGGCACCAGGGAGCTTACGAGGCTAAGTGGCTTAAGAAAAGTATTGCTGCCAGTATTTATAGCGGGCATACTTGCCGCACTTTCCAGCGCCGGAATGCCGCTTCTGTTTGGATTTATATCTAAAGATCTCATCTATGAGGCGACCTTACATGCAAATCAGCAGCTAAGCATCTATCTTACCCTCGCTGCAATCATCACCAATGTCTGCTTAGTGGCTGCAGGATTCATGGCCGGTATCAAGCCGTTTACAGGAACGCTGCCCGAAGCGTACAAAAAAGTTCATTTGCCTCCAGCGGCCATGTGGATGCCGCCATTGATCCTGGCCTGTTTAGGATTGGTTTTCGGACTTATGCCCCAGCTTGCCGGTAAGCAGCTGATCACCGCGTCACTGCAAACCATCCATAGCGGGTCCGATATGGTGTACTTGAAATTATGGCATGGTTTCAATACGGTGTTGATGCTGAGCCTGGCCACACTAGCCATAGGAACCTTCGTCTACCTTTTCAACAAAGCAGATGAAAAAAAGATGGTATTACTAAAACCCTTCCAGGCCTTTTCACCTCAGGCGTTTTTTGGAAAGCTTGGCGATTGGTTTGTTGACCTTTCTGAATGGTACACGAATATCATGCATAACGGCTTTTTAAGGTCTTACCTGATAAAAATCATTCTCTTTGCAGAATTATTGCTGGCCTACGAACTGCTTGTCGGTGGGCCGATATATATCGATTACAGTAAGCTTTCCGCGATAAGCGTGTACGAAGCTGTAAATGTTTTCATTTTAATGGCAGCAGTAATCTTGACCGTCATCACGTCTTCAAGGCTAACGGCAGTTGTAGGGACGAGCGTAATTGGCTATGCTATTTGTTTGATGTTCGTTTATTACAGTGCGCCGGATCTTGCCATGACGCAGTTTACAATTGACACCCTAACTGTAGTTTTGTTTGTATTCGTATTGTTTAATCTGCCACCATTTATCAACCAGGCCAACAACAAGGTTGTAATTCGCGATACCGTCGTAGCCCTCGGCTTCGGCATCATTCTGTCGATCATCGCCATTCGGGTGTTACAAGTGCCGACTGATATTGCGATCAGCAAGTATTATGGGGACTTTGCATATACCCTTGCCAAAGGCAAAAATGTCGTGAATGTGATCCTGGTTGATTTCCGGGGCTTCGACACCATGTTCGAGATTGTGGTGCTCAGCATTGCGGCGCTCGGCGTTTATAGTTTAATTAAATTGAGGTTAACCTCTTCAGAAAAAGAATAATATGAGAAGTGTAATCCTACAAACAGCATCGAGGTATTTGCTACCCATCCTGCTGTTATTTTCGTTTTTCCTGCTCTTAAGGGGCCACTACTATCCTGGTGGCGGTTTCGTAGGTGGGCTTGTGGCTTCGATCGCCTTTGTGCTACACAGCTTTGCTCATGGAACCATTAACACGATGAAGATCCTTGGCTATAAGCCACTCGCACTGATTCCTTTGGGATTGGGGATTGCAGCGTTGGCCATGTTCGCGCCGGTGTTTTTCGGCTATCCGGTAATGACAGGTTTATGGTTTGAAGAACCCATCCCCGTTATCGGGATGTTAGGCTCAGCACTGTTTTTTGATCTTGGCGTATACCTGGTTGTTATTGGTGTTGTATTGACCATTCTGTTCACGATTTCACTGTATACACATTAATATGGAGTTACTTTTAGTCTTTATCATCGGTGTGCTATATTCCGCTGGCGTTTACCTGATTCTGAGAAGAAGTATGGTGCGACTGCTGCTGGGGATTATGTTGCTTGGGAATGGAACCAATCTCCTGATCTTTCTATTGGGGAACATCACTAAAGGTAAACCGCCAATCATCAGAGCTGATTTGAAGGTGTTTGAAGATATCTATGCCGATCCTGTTCCACAGGCATTAATCCTGACGGCCATTGTAATCAGTTTTGGATTAACCTCATTTGCAATTGTACTATTAAAGCGGGTCTATGCTTTGATTAGCTCCGACGACCTGGATGACCTAAATACCCCGGAAGAAGAAGATTTATGATCGATAACCAAATAATAGCACCAGTAATCATTCACTTATTCACGGCTATACTTCAACTCGCCTTCTGGACTAAGACGGTTACACAACGAGCCTTGAGTATTGCAGGTGCAGCAATTGGCTTTGTATTTTCACTAGGCTTGTTCATCAAGGTTTACCAGGGTGAAATCTTGATGATGAATGCCGCTAATTGGCAGGCACCTTTTGGGATCGTGTTCGTTGCGGATATGTTCAGCAGTACACTCGTGTTCCTGACTTCAATTGCTGCACTTGCTATTTCCATATTTTCCTCAGTAGGTGTTGGAAAACCGCGAATGCTCTACGGCTATTTTCCGATTTTCCATTTCCTGGTTATGGGGCTAAACGGTGCTTTCCTTACCGGCGACATCTTCAATCTTTATGTATGGTTTGAGGTAATCATTATTGCTTCATTTGTATTGCTCACACTTGGGGGCAGAAAGGAACAGCTTGAAGGTGCGGTGAAGTACATGGCTTTGAACATTCTGGCTTCAACTTTTTTCCTTACTGGAATTGGCATCCTTTATGGGATTACAGGAACCTTGAACATGGCAGACCTATCGCTGAAAGTGCCGCTTGTGGAGGATCAATCCATCGTTAACCTCACGGCGATGTTCTTCATTATTGGCTTTGGTATTAAATCAGCAGTTTTCCCCTTGTATTTTTGGCTACCCTCCTCCTATCATACCCCGCCATCTGCCGTTGCTGCTACTTTTGGCGGGCTGCTTACCAAAGTAGGACTTTACGCGATGTTTAGGGTTTTTACGTTAATATTCATACCGAATGAATTTATGAGGACTGTATTGATCGTGTTGGCCATTTTAACCATTCTTACTGGTGCATTTGGAGCAATCATCAAACACGATATCCGCAGGCTTTTCTCTTACCTCATTGTATGCCATATTGGATTTATCGTGGGTGGACTAGGCCTCTATACGAAAATTGCCTTCATGGGTGCGGTTTTCTACCTGATTCATGACATTCTGGTAAAAACAAACTTGTTCCTGATTTCAGGATTGATCCGGCAGCTTCGAGGGACACTAGATACCGCAAAATTGGGAGGCCTATATTCGCAATATCCAAAAATCTCGCTTTTAATTGCTTTAGTTTTGTTTTCCCTTGTCGGTATTCCACCTTTATCTGGATTCTGGCCTAAGATCTATCTATTTGAAGCAAGTTTTAACGCAAACAATTACTTCTTTATTGCCAGTTTAATCCTGGCAAGCTTTATAACTTTATATGTTATTGCAAAATTATGGGCTGAGGTATTTTGGAAAGAGACTTCCACAACCGAGCCGCTGACTGACGCTTTCAGCACATTTAGTTTACTTAAAAAAACACTACTGGTTCTTCCTGTAGGAATTCTTGCGGTAGTCACAATCTTTATTGGCTTAAATGCAGAATTCATTATTCAGGTTGTCGACCGCATATCAAATGAAATGTTAGACACAACGCCTTACATCAAGGCGGTTTTAGGAAAATAGAAGGCTATGATGAAACACTTTTTAATGAACCTCCTGCTATCCTTTATTTGGGTAGCGCTGACAGGTTCTATGTATTATTCTAATTTTCTTTTCGGTTTTCTGCTCGGCTTTTTCATTCTGTGGGTCATGAACCGGCAGGAAGAAGACCGACGTTATTTTAACAAGGTACCAAAGACTATTGGGTTCATCTTCTATTTCCTATATGAGATGCTGGCCGCGAACGTACAGGTTGCTTATGACGTGATCACACCGAACTATTTTTTCAAGCCCGGCATTATTCGCTACCCGCTGGAGGCTAAAACAGACGTCGAAATTAACCTTCTTTCAACAATAATATCGATGACACCTGGCACCTTGATCCTGGACATCAGTGAAGACAAAAGGTCACTCTTTATTCATGTGATGTATCTAAAAGACCGGAAACAATTTATCGCTCAGATTAAGAAAGGTTTTGAACATAGACTACTAGAAATTTTACGATGACACTAAATACATATTTCGACTACGTGATCTTTCCAATTCTGATCATTTCAGTTATCCTGATCATGATACGCCTTTTCAAAGGTCCGCAGGTGGTAGACCGGGTAATCGCACTAGACTTGATCATTACTACGGGTATCGCTTTGATTACTGCATATAGCATCCGCTCTATGGAGTCGGTGTTGCTGGATGTTGCAATGATCTTTGCCCTCATTGCATTTTTGGGCACCATAGCATTTTCGTTTTACTTAGATAAACAGATAAAAAAATGACAGACCTGTTAACGGCCGTATTCAGCACTATCGGTGCACTGGCTATATTCTTTGCCTCTATTGGCATCCTGCGTATGCCAGATTTTTACCTCCGGCTATCTGTAACCGTGAAAGCTTCCACCCTCGGAGTAGGGCTGCTTTTGATTTGTGCAGCATTCACCTTTTCAGATGTTTCCGTTACGACTAAAGCAATGGCAATCATCTTCTTTCTCATCTTAACTGCACCGGTTGCTGCACATATGATTGGGAAAACTGCCTATCATACCGGTGTAGCTATTTGGAAGGGAACTATAATTGATGAATTAAAAGGGTTTTATGATGAAAAAGAACCGGAATCTGAGGAAAAGGATAAGATCAAAGATTAAGGTACAGCAGCAGAAGGCACTTGGTGTGAACTTTAATGAAAGATTGCAGGAATTCTTCAACGGTATTTTGCCGTTTATCAATTTATCGTGGTGTCTCGAAAAAGGACCGTGGCTGTTGCACAACTCAAATAAATGCAGATTTTGCTTTTACAAAATTGCTTGAATGTGTAAATTAAAGGCATGCAAGGCAGAAAGGACTATACCGAAAAGCTGTTTACCAGCTTCCAGCTCTCGAGCCGGGTTCCCAAGGAAAATTTGTACCGAAAACTCCGCGAAACGCTTGATCTGAGCTTCTTATATAAGGACACCAAAGAACTTTATGGTAAGACCGGCAACCCATCAATTGACCCGGTAGTCTTTTTTAAGCTGCTGCTCACAGGTTACCTGGAGAACATAACCTCTGACCGCAAACTGGTAGAGCATTGCTCCATGCGGATGGACATATTGTACTTTCTAGGATTTGATATTGACGAAGAATTACCATGGCATTCAACAATTAGCAGAACCAGGCAGCTTTATCCGACATCCCTGTTTGAAACATTATTCAACAAAGTGTTCACCATATGTGTAAACAGTGGTATGGTGTCAGGTCATACGCAGGCGGTAGATTCAGCACCTATCAAGGCGAATGCATCTATGGAAAATGTCGTGCTGAAGGTCCCGGCAACTTCTATAGATAATCACTTGAAAAAGGTAGAGGAAGAGAATGGGGAAGCTAAAAAAAAGAATGATCTGCCTTCTACAGCTGCATATATTACTGCGCCGGAGCATCATTTAAGGCGAGTAAAGAAACACCAGCAAAACCTGCTTGACAATCCAGTTGGGGCTCCGGGAGCAGCACATGAAAAAGCACAGCTACTTAGCAACAAAACACATTACAACCCGCATGATCCGGATGCTCGCATATCAGTGAAGCCTGGCAAAGCAAGAAAGCTGAACTATCATTGCAGTATGGCGGTGGACACAGCAGAAGGTGTAATCTCACATATTCAGGCGGACTTTGCCGATGGTAGAGACAGCCAATACCTGCCCAGCATCAGCATGCAGGTACAAAACCGATTAAAGAAAAACGAAATGGCAATGACGGAGCTACTTGCAGATGCAGGTTACTCCAATGGCTCGAATTACAATTTCCTGGAGCAAAGAGGGATTACTGGTTGGATACCGGTATTTGGAAAGTATAAGCCAGAGATCGAAGGCTTTTCATACAACAAAGAAAAGGATGAATATCGCTGTCCGATGAACAAGCCTTTACCTTTCAAAGGCTTTTATACAAACCAGGATGGAACAGTGCTGAAAATCTACCGGACAGCAACAAAGGATTGTAAAACGTGTCCGATGAAATCCACCTGTGTACCAAATAAAACATGGAGACAGATTATTAGGACAGTTTATGACGAACAGTACCTCAGAGCTTTTAGCAGACAACAAAGTAAAAGAGGCAGGCAAATGAAAAAGCTACGGCAAAGCACAGTAGAACCTGTATTTGGTAGTTTGACTCATTACTATGGTTTAAGAAAAATAGGTGTACTGGGTCAAGCAGGCGCCCATAAAGTCATGCTTATGGCTGCAATTGCCTTCAATCTCAAAAAGTACCTTAAAAAAGGAGGTGGAAAGCCTTCAGAACCCTTCTTTAAAGCAATTATAGCCGCCTTACAGCGGCACTTACTTACATTTTCCGCTAACCCAGCTAATCAGCACCAGTTCTCCTAATGGCTGAATAAATCTTCTTACGGGCCGATGTATAGGAAAATGTAGCCATTGTGCAACAGCCACGACCGTTAAATGATAAATAGAACCAATTTCACAAAATCTAAGGAATAAAGTTAAAGTGAAAAAGTAACTTACGCACTCAATCCGTTACTTAACCCATGAACCGCTTTCTATTTTTTTCGATATTCTTCTTATTATCTCTATTTTCAGAATATAGTTTTTCTCAAATTAACTTAGGTAAATCTGTTGATTCACTTATCCGGGTTACAAGTCCAAGATTTTTTAATGGAATTATCCTGATTTCAAAAGATGGTAGCTCTGTTTACGAGAAAAGTCATGGATACAGCGATTTAACAAAAAAAATTAACTTAAATATTGATGATCAGTTCCTTATTGGTTCTCTTAGTAAGCAGTTTACTGCAACTTTACTATTAAAGGAAATTCAGGCGGGGCATATACAAGCTCAACGTACTATCCGTAATTATTTACCAGATTTTAAACAAAGTTGGGCAGATTCAGTAACTGTTCAGCAACTACTAAATCATACATCAGGCATTACCGATTGGAATAAAAATTTGACTTATGAACCTGGAATCAAGTTTTCATATTCGAATATTAATTACACTATCTTAGGTAAGATCATAGAAAAGATGTCAGGCCAGACTTATGCAGCATTAACAGCAGACCTATTTAAAAGGTGCAATATGAAATCATCTACAGTCCCACCAGGCCCTGGCAGAAAGAGTAACGATAATAAACTGGTAAAAGGTCATTCAGAAACCGGCAATGAAAAGTATCAGGAGGAGAATATTTTAGACCTTCTAGATTTGCCAATGATGGGTGTACCTGCATCTGGTATGATTTCCACTGCTGGCGATCTTGCTAAATGGATGTATTGTTTACATAACGGAAAGCTTTTAGCAGACAGTACCTACCAAATGATGATTACTAATGGTGTTATACGTCCTCATAGGTGGGGAGAACTAAAATATGCAGATGGTATTCAAGTAGATCACCTGAATGGTATTGCGGAATTTAGTATGAGCGGGTATGTCCCTGGCTTTATTTCAACAATGATCTATTATCCGAAAACCAAAGTCAGTATAGTTATACTTGAAAATATATCACCTTCGCCTTCCGATATGAATCGGGTGTTCTACTTTCATGATCAGATTAGAAAAGTTGTTAGAACCTCTTTTTAGTTCTAGCACAAAGTGTCATTAAACACATCCATCAAAGCTTTACTTTGCCCTTGGCTGTTATCATTATTCCCTGGATATCTAAAAGAGAACACTGGCATCTAAAATTTCCACCATTAATGGTTAGATAAAAGTAGTCTAAACAAGAGAAAACATTTTTTATGTAACAAGGTACTATGTTATACATCATAGTGTAAATATTTACTATGAAAAAAGGATGCTTGTTGATATTTAGAGCTGTTATGCTTTGTTTAATCTCTATCCCGTGCTGGTCACAAACAGTAAAACTGCTTACAGATAATCCCCTCAGAGATAAATTAGATAAGGCCATTCAAGTAGCTGCAGCAGATTATATGGCTAATCCAGGCACGGTTGGTCTTTCGATCGCTATTTATCAAAATGGCCGCAAGTCAATGTACAACTATGGTGAGTCGACAAAAGGAACAGGCCAACTAATTAAGGCAAATCAATTATTTAATTTAGGCTCTGTGGCTAAGACATTTATTGGAATTATGCTTGCAAAAGCTGTAATAGATAAAAAAGCAAACATAGAAGACGACATCCGTAAATATCTCCCGGGAAAGTATCCTAACTTACAATACAAAGGCCACCCCGTAAGATTGATTGACATAGCTAATCATACCTCTGGTCTACCAAAGTCATCCAGAAATTTTCCTACAAAAATTATGGACAGCATAAAGAACATCAGTCTTCCTAAACAGCTTGATTTCTTTGCGAAGTATAGTCAAGATACTTTAATGAAGGATATGCATAAATTCACGCTTGATACCATACCGGGTACTAAGTACGAATATAACGGAAACGCTATGACCATCCTTATTCTTTTACTTGAACGCATTTATCATCAACCGTATGAGCTGTTAGTGACAAATTACCTTAAGAACCACCTTGGTCTCTACGATACGAGAACGAAAATTCCTGTGAACCAGTTAAACCGTTTTATTCAGGGATATAAAGATGCATCACGTCCTGTACAATGGTATGATCTCACACATGAAAAAACAAACGAGATTAATACTAACCTTTTTTACCCTGGGGGGCCAAGTATGAATTCAACCATGGCGGATATGCTTAAATATTTAATAGCGAATGTTGAAGAAACTGACCCTGCTATACGATTATCACACATGGAAACTTATCGCCAATCAGACAGTACGGGTGTAGGCTTAAGTTGGATGATCGGTGATAATGAGGGAAAACGCTTTCTTTACCATAGTGGCCGTACTGGGATTGGATTTAGCACACTTTGTGTTGCCTATCCCCAAGACAAAGTGGGAATCATGATACTTGTTAATGATAACCTTAGTCAGGATAACATATCCATTCTAAGCGACAAGATTAAAGTTGCCCTAATAGAATGATGACTTATTTCTCATTATTCCCTCGTTTAAAAAGACGGCTGTGGCTGATCTGACCTCAATTAAAGCTTTACGGCAAAAAAGAGAAATTCTGGTTTGTTCGCCAAATCTTTTATGCTCCATTATTAGACCCTTTTTTGATGTAGACTGGGACGGGTTTATGATATGAATTGCTTTTACTAGAGTATTTGTCATAGGCACGTGACTAAACTGCTTTCTCTACTATTGAAAAGGTTGCCTAGGCTTTAGGCGTACAGCTTTCTGAACTGGTTAACGCTGATGTTCTTAAAGAGGTAAACTCTTACGATAAGTCTGTGATTGAAAAGCTGGCCCTGGTAGAATAGCTGGAAGAAAAGGATAAAAGAGCTTTCTTCTCGATACTGGATGCACTGGTTTCTAAGAAGATGTTGAAGGATTCGCTTTCTAATGCCTCACTCTAGCCCAATAAAATAGCAAAGCCCGGCTCAATTTAGAACAAGGCTTCTCTTTATGTAGTACGATAAATCCCAATACCCGTACCAATGCCACTTAATGCTAGTACATATCCCAACGGCTGCTTATCAAGTGTAAAAAACACGAAAGGTAAAACAACAATGGCAAATAGTAAGCTGTATACGAAGTCTTTGTCAATCCCTTTAAACCCTGCTCTCACCCACGTATAAAGTGCTAGTAAAAAACTTGTCAAGATAAAAACTGACAATAGCATAAGAATTAGGGTAATTAATACCTTGAAGCTGTATAAGTACCAAATAACTATTCCGGCAATTAAATAGAACAAAATATTTATACGACTTTCCCTGTCAGTAAAATGCTTGAGTATTGTATTGTATATCTGTGATATTCTCATCTACTATCGCTTTTTCTTTTTACCATCTGATAGGCACTGGTATTCTTCCATCAGGATCTGTATGACTTATTAGATTATTATAAAGGTAGTGGCAAGGCGATCAACTTTCTTGGTCTTCTTCATCTTAGTGAGACAATCTGGCTTGCGCTTAAATTTGGTTCTCACAAATATCACCGTTTTTTGATATTGACTGACCATCCAAATAAAAACAATTAAATCCTATCTAAATTTGTTTAGGACCATGTAGATTAATGAATACAGATGCTGAATACAGCAGAAAAAACAATGTTGTTGGAATTATAAATTCTAGGTAATTAAACATTTCTATTGGAACAGCTACCAGACGTCCAATAATTGGTGACGCTAACAGCAAAAAGCAAACTAGGTCTAGCATACGACGGTTGCTGGTTGCTTCGTCTTTTCGACTAAGCAAAATGATTACAAATGCTAAAACTGCTAATAAAGAAAATAATTGGTCTAAATTCCAGAAGTTAAACAAGGAAATCGGTAACCATATGAAAAAGGGCAAACCAATGATCTGTCCTTTCAATATAATACACAGATATGCAATGAGCGAAAACGTTCTAAGTTTTGATGAGCGTAACATACTATACAGGTGACTTCAACCATAAATCTAACATTAAAGTTTTACTACAGGACTTATTATAGGATAGTTTTATTATGTGTATCATTATTCCCTCGTGGCCGTTGCAGAAGGTGTATGTTTTCTAAAACGTCGACCTGTTAGATGATTTGTTTAGCTATTAAGAGAACTGGTACTGATAAATAGGTTGCACGGAAAATGCAAGTAAGTGCCGCTGTAAGGTGCCTGTAATGGCTTTAAAGAAGGCATGGGAAGGCTTCCTTCCTCCTTTTTTTAGGTACTTCTTGAGATTGAAGGCAATTGCGGCCATGAGCATTACTTTATGGGCACCAGCTTGGCCAAGTACACCTATTTTTCGTAATCCATAGTATTGAGTCAAACTTCCAAAGACAGGTTCAACTGTACTTTGCCGCAGTTTTTTCATTTGTTTGCCTCTTTTACTTTTTTGTCTACTATAAGCCCTGAAATACTGCTCGTCATAAACCGTCCTAGTGATCTTTCTGCACGGTATATTTGGTACACAGATAGATTTCATGGGGCAAACTTTGCAATCCTTTGATGCTGCATAGTAGTTTTTCAATACAGTACCATCCTTGTTCGTATGAAATCCCGTGAATGGTAAGGGCTTGTTCATTGGACAACTGTATTCATCCTTTTCTTTGTTGTAAGGAAAGCCTTCGATTTCAGGTTTATACATGCCAAATACGGGTATCCATCCCGTAATCCTTCTTTGTTCAAGAAACTTGTAATTAAAGCCGTTAGAATAACCTGCATCTGCCAGCAGGTCCGTCATTGATAGTTCGTTTTTCTTTAATCGGTTTTGCACCTGCATTCCAATGCTAGGGAGATACTGGCTGTCTCTGCCATCAGCAAAGTCTGCCTGAATATGTGAAATAACCCCGTCAGCTGTATCTACAGCCATGCTGCAGTGGTAATTTAGCTTTCTTGCTTTGCCCGGCTTTACTGATATACGGGCATCCGGATCATGTGGGTTGTAATGTGTTTTGTTACTAAACAATTGTGCTTTTTCGTCTGTAGCACTAGGCCGTCCGCCACGATTGTCGCGTAAGTTTTGGTGATGTTTCTTAATCCGCCTTAACTGATGCTCCGGTGCAGTAATATGTGCTGCTGAAGAAGTTGGGTTAATCTTTTTTTTAACCTCCTGATTCTCTTCCACCACTTTTTTCAAGTGATTATCTATAGAGATGGCTGGTGTTTTTAATACCACACTTTCCATGGAAGCATTGGCTTTAACAGGCGCTGAATCTACCGCCTGAGTATGGCCAGAAACCATTCCACTGTTTACACATAAGGTAAACACTTTGTTAAACAAAGTCTCAAATAGGGAAGCTGGGTAAAGCTGCCTTGTTCTGCTTATAGTAGAGTGCCAGGGTAATTCTTCATCTATATCAAACCCCAGGAAGTACAATACGTCCATCCGCATAGAGCAATGTTCGACCAGTTTACGGTCAGAAGTTATGTTCTCCAGATAACCGGTTAGCAGTAGCTTGAAAAAGACCACCGGGTCAATGGATGGACTGCCAGTCTTCCCATAAAGTTCTTTTGTATCCTTATATAAAAAGCTCAGATCAAGCGTTTCGCGCAGTTTGCGGTACAGGTTTTCCTTGGGAACCCGGCTTGATAGCTGGAAGCTGGTGAACAGCTTTTCGGTGTAATCCTTTCTGCCTTGCATGCTTTAATTTACGCATTTCGGCACTTCTATAAAAACAAAAGCTGACGTTTATTTAAGTTCTGCAACAGCCACCCTCGTTTTTTGATAATTTATCGTTCTCCTTGAGGCGAGGCAATCGAACATATCAAATCTTTCCTAATAAAGCCTAATTGATCTTTTTCTTTTTTGCCGATTATCATAAACTCATTCCATTAATCTACGCCTTTTTTACTATTTTTGATAATGAGTTTTTGATAATAATTTATTACATGAAAATAGGCTACGCAAGGGTAAGCACATCAGATCAAAACCTAGATCTTCAATCTAGAGCGCTTACAGAATACGGATGCACAACAATCTACCAGGAAAAGATTTCCGGGAAGAATACAGACAGACCGGAACTTAAAAAACTTCTGAAGAATCTTAAAAAAGGTGATCAGGTTGTCGTTTGGAAATTGGATCGCCTTGGTCGTTCACTAAGAGACTTGGTTGACCTGGTTGCACTTTTCAATGAAAAGGAAGTGAATTTCATCAGCTTGCATGACCACATTGATACCACTACAGCTACTGGTAGATTTACCTTTAACATTTTTGCATCATTAGCAGAGTTTGAAAGAGAAATTATACGTGAACGCACTAAGGCAGGTCTTGAAGCAGCGAGGGCAAGAGGAAGAAAGGGAGGGAGACCAAAGGGCTTATCTCCTGAAAACCTGCAATTGGCATTGACCGCGCTTGATCTACATGATACAGGAAAATATGCAATTTCAGAGATAGCCAACAGACTACAGATGCCCATAGCAACCTGCTATCGATATATTAAACATGTAAAAGAGGCTAAGGGGTAGCAAGTCTTCATCTTGCTTGGCTCGGATTTTAAAGGCAATAAAATAATTAAAGTGCCTATAAAAGGCATTAAAACGTGTTTTTTTGTGTCCTTTGGAGAAGTGGGTTTTTATGTTATATTTATAGCGCTCTCAGGCGATATTAGAACCCCCGGACAGGGAGACGGTGATCAGTTCAAATCATTAGTTCGATTTGAATTTAAAACACCGGATCATGTTTATTCTACGCAAATTTTGGAATTAGCTTACTAGGCCTAATAATAAAGAAGAAGTAAAGGACTTTATAAGAAAGTCCAAGCAAGCGCTTGAATATAATTATCTGAACAAGCGTGCCGCTGAATCTTCCAGTTTAATAGCTCAAGGAACGGCAAGTTTAATTACTGCGCTTTTGCAAGTTGACAATGCATGTCTGCATGCTGGCAATCTTTTGGTGATAAAAAAAACAGAGGAGGGAGTGATTAAAGTAATTTCTAGAACTATAAGTCCTGAACTCGGATTATGGATGGAAAAAAACCCTCAGTGTTTCTTTGATCCAGATTCAGCACTATCAGCCCTCAGTAAATTAGACCATATTGGCTCAGAAGGAATGCTGAATAACTTCTACCAAGTAACCAGGAATGATGAGAAGCTTTAGGTCCTCAATAAAGGCACACGTTTTCCTGTCCAACGTAAACCGGTTTTTTATAACTTATTTTGAAGGTTCAATGCCATGTATTCAGCCATAATATTATCAGTGCCCTCCTTGCTAGTTTTTAACGTGCTAATGATACGCGTTTGTTCATCAACACTCTTATTTTGGCTCATCTTCTGGCTACCTTGAATGTCAGTCACCGTTATGGTAAAAGCCACAATACCGTTTAACATCCTGTCTTTAAAGCTATCAGATAAAGAATCCCATTGAGCTTTGTAATCAGCTTCATAAACCATAATCATATCTTCTAATGAACGGATTGCATCAGAACGGTCCTGTACTAAAGTGCACTCTCCATAGGCATGTACCGCATAATAATTCCATGTAGGGACACTTTCAAATTTATCATAGTGCTTAGGTGATATATAAGCATGTGGCTCAGCAAAGATGACAAGTACTTTCTGATTTTCAATATTCTTCCACTGCGGATTAGCTTTTGCAAAATGTGCATGTAAAGTAATGATCCCCTCCTCAAACACAACAGTAAATGGAAGATGAGTAGCCTGTGGAACCTCATCAATTATAGAAACAATTGTGGCAAAGCTAAAGCGCTTCATGAATGACACAATCTGACCCTTATCGGATACTTGATTGAGTTTGGATATATACATAGCTTGTGGAATTAATTATTTTATACTAAAATATTAAAAATCAACGTAGCTGCCATACAACTTGTTCCAATAAAACCAGGGAATAATGATCGTTTTATGAGGCAAAGTAAGAACGCAACTTCTAGTCATTTCGATGGTGGAAGTCATGAGTTCGTTTTGATGATGACCACACCTTGGCCATGTTGCAGTCCAACAGGGAACGGCTATATCTACATCTGATCTGACAATCAAGAAGTCTGTAGCAGCTTACTTGTCTAAATTTTGTTATTGCTAATATGTATTAAAATGACTAGTCCTAGCTATTTCGAATACAGTTATAATTTGAGAAATTCAAAAGGAATTAAATTCCAAGGTATATGGCAGATGAAGTCCGACCTCTTCAGAAGGAACAAAAATCCAGAAGACAGTTTATTAAAGATCTATCTATTTTAACGGTGTCGGCTGTTCTAACGCCAGGAATTTATGCTTTACTTAGAAAAACAACGTCAATTTTAACACCTGGTCCTTCCCAAAAGGAATATGATGAAATTATGAAGAAATCTCATATTCATGCTTTTCGCTTAACTGATGAATATAGCCTTTTAAATCTCGAGTTCTACTTCATGAATTGCGTAAAAAAAGGAGATAAAATATGGGCTAAATATGGACCGCATGAAAGCTACATGATTGTAAGGCTTCCTCAACAGCACATGATCGAGAAAAGCTTTAATGACGGTGAAATTGGTAATTTAAAAGCCAGTATATGTATTTCCGGATTTAGCTACCTAGTTTTTCGGATACTTTTTCCAAAAGATAATTTTTTTAAAAGCTTAATAAGCGAAAACGATGGTGAACGGACTCATATAATACTTAACAGAAAGGAGTTACTCGACTGGAATAATGAAGATAGGTTTAGATTGGTAGTGAGGCAGGACTTAACTGAATCCTTATTCCAGCTGGCAACATCAGAATATTATACAGAACCTGAACCTGACGAGCTAAAAACCAACAAGGTTAAATTACTTAACTATCAGCAATCAGATAGTGCAAGTAAGGTTCGAAATAAGAACAAAAATGATTCTATACAAACAAGATACAATACTGATAGCGCAAAGTATAAAAACAGCAATATAGAAAACCACTATCCATTCCAAACTTCAAAAATCTTAAAAGGCAAAACAGATAGCTTAAAGATTGATGCCATACCCAAGGTATATGGCGATCCCATCACAGCAATAGAACTTCCTTGGCGACTTATCATTAGTCCGAAACTCCCTGACAGCAGCAGGTTCAGATTTAAATGGGACATCCCTGATACACTAATTGATGAAGATATAGTAAAAGGCAACAGGTACAGACTTTGGACTGCCACACTTTCAATAGCTGAAAGGTCGGATACAGAATATTTGAACCGAAAGATTAACGATGGCATTAAAAAACAAAACCAGGTTAGCTCAACAGGAAATTTAGATGTAGTCATCAATCAGTTAGAATTTATGATTCTTGGATCTCCTGATTTCCCTAACATTAAAACCAAAGGACCGGATTTTTTTCCATCTAAAAACGACCGACATAACCTTGTTGCGCTTTACATCAAGTTAAAAATTTTGGCCCAAGCAGATAAACTTACTTTTTCTCCATTAGGAGCAAGCATCGAAATTCATTTAAAAAACAATTTGCTGGAAAAAGGTCTTATTGCAGGGATTCCACTTATTGAATGGCATCAGGTGATCTCACTTGGTCGTGATGAAAAAGTAGAAGTCTCATCCTTATTTCTTGAAGCAGAATTTGGCCATAAAATGGCATATATAGAAACAGTACAAAGAGAATTAAGAAACGGATCTTATGTATTGATCAGAAAGCCGTACATCGTTCCTCTGGACTTTGAAAAAGACTACACTAATCATGATACGCAAACTACAACAATAGATGAGAATTGGGGTATTACCTCAAAATTCAACTCTCCGTTCAAATTAATCAGGTTTTTAGACATAAAACCTAAGCAATGTATTTTAAAGATATTTGAACAAAGTAAAATCAATTTCACAAAAACTTTTTTTGAATTTGAAGCTGTTGACTGGCACAACAACCAAGTTAAATTTAAAAAAGAAATTAATGCACTGCCATTTGGGGCGGCTTTCAGTAAGATTAAAGAAGATGCTGATGGCGCAAAAACAACCATTTTTAAAAGCCTGGTTGAAGCGGATACAATCACGAAGGCTTCAAACGATTCTGCTAAAGGATTTGCAGCTGATAAAAATCTAAAGTTAGAATTTAAATCAACCAAAGATATAGCCAGCGAATATCATCAACTGGATTCATTAGCAGGTAATAATATTAAAAATCTGGATGCACTTTTACTTGCAAAAAGAAATTTTGAAGCCGCTTTTAGCAAGTCGATTGAACTTACTTTCGCGCAAATGGATCATAAAAATGGCATAGACAGCATAAAAGAAAAATTTGAAGAGTACTTTCAGGAATTAAACGGTACTAAAACTAATATTACAGTGTCCTTGCAGGATATTGTGATGCACCTGATTAAAAAACACCTATTTACTAATGGAGTATTAAATGCATATATATATCTGGTCATAAAAAAATGGGAGAAGGCTACCACAAACAGATTAGTAATAGCTAATGAAAATGATTTTTTAAACGTTATAACGTTAAGTGGCCCCAAAGGAACATACGAGCTAATTTTAGACTCCTTTCTCGATTTTTTGCTGGTAGAAAACCCCAACCTCTGTCAGCTAATTCAGGATCTGAGGCAATTAACAGAAAAAATTGTCTCATCGTCGGACCTGGTTAAGAATTTGGTGGAAAAGCTAAATGCCCGTATTCAGCTGGTAGCCAAATTAGATGAGATAGTAAAAGAAATACCCAATATAATTCTTCTTCATAAACAAAAAATAGGATACGCATTAAAGGAGAAGCTGAATGAAGTTGAAGGTGAACTCAAAAAATCACTTTCAGAACTGGATACCGAATATATCATTTTTAAGGGTGCATTAAGACAGGGTGAGAACAATGCTTTTAATTTTTTCTATGAGCATGCGATCATCCCACAAGTTGAACAGGCAAAAGTATACGTAAGTGCCATAAATAAACTTGTTG
>Ga0265780_10003864_pt1 | contig 19546 bp, 15 predicted proteins | sample P1T30metagenome_FD_192432 | JGI IMG/M metagenome (GOLD analysis project Ga0265780, IMG submission 192432) | Plant litter microbial communities from East Loma Ridge, Irvine, California - P1 T30 | ecosystem: Environmental > Terrestrial > Plant litter > Unclassified | place: USA: California...
AGCCGATCTTGGGCGACACCTCGAGCCGGTCGCGCACCTTGCCGTTGACCTGGACGACCGCGGTGACGCTCGTCTCGACGAGCAGCGTCGGGTCGGCCTTCCGCCAGCCGTACGTGGCGAGGGCACCACCGTCGTAGCCGAGCTTCTCCCACATCTCTGAGGCGGTGTAGGGAGCGAAGAGCGACAGCCCCAGCGCGACGGTCTCGGTCGCTTCGCGGACGGCCGGGTCGGACGCGCCGGGCCCCGAGTCGATCGCCTTGCGGACGGCGTTGGTGAGCTCCATCAGGCGGGCGACGACGACGTTGTACTTGAACGCCTCGCTGAGCCCCGGGGCCTCGGCGAGGAACCGGTGCGTCACGCGGCGCAGGGCCTGGTCGCCGTCGGCCCACACGACGTCGCGCGAGCTGTCGACGTCGCTCGCGAGACGGAACGCCCGGGCCAGGAACTTGGCCGAGCCGGCGGGTGAGACGTCGGCCCAGTCGATGTCGTCCTCGGGCGGACCGGCGAAGGCCATCGTCAGGCGGATGGCGTCGACGCCGTGCTTGTCGATCTCGTCGGAGAGGCTGACGACGTTGCCCTTGCTCTTGCTCATCTTCGCGCCGTCCTGCAGCACCATGCCCTGGTTCAGCAGCGCGCTGAAGGGCTCGGTGAAGTCGACGTGGCCGAGGTCGAAGAGCACCTTGGTGATGAAGCGCGCGTAGAGCAGGTGCAGGATGGCGTGCTCGACGCCTCCGACGTACTGGTCGACCGGGGCCCACTTGCTGGCCTGGGCGGGGTCGAAGGCGCGGTCGGCGTCGGTCGGGTCGAGGAACCGCAAGAAGTACCACGAACTGTCGACGAACGTGTCCATCGTGTCGGCGTCGCGGCGCGCCGGCGACCCGTCGCGCGGGTCGGGCACGTTCACCCAGTCCTCGGCGGCACCGAGCGGCGAGCTGCCCTTGGGCTTGAGGTCGAGCCCCTCGGTCGACGGCAGCCGGACCGGCAGCTCGTCGTAGGGCACCGGCACCTCGACGCCGTCGGCGCCGTGCACGATCGGGATGGGCGTGCCCCAGAAACGCTGGCGCGAGATCAGCCAGTCGCGCAGGCGGTACGTCTTGGCCGCCTTGCCGTCGCCGGAGGCCTCGAGCAGCTCGACGACGCGCTTGATGGCGTTCGACTTGCTGAGGCCGGTCAGGGCGCCCGAGTTCATCAGTCGGCCGTCGCCGGTGAGGGCCACGCCGGTCTCGCGGGGGTTCAGGTCGGGCAGGTCGTCGGGCAGGATCGCCTGGCCGTCCTCGTCGAGTTCGAGTTTCGGGATGACACCCGTGACGGGCGCGTTCGTGTCGACCACGACCCGCACCGGCAGGTCGTACTTGCGGGCGAAGTCGAGGTCGCGCTGGTCGTGCGCGGGCACGGCCATGACCGCGCCGTGGCCGTAGTCGGCCAGCACGTAGTCGGCGGCCCAGACCGGCATCGGGTCACCGGTGAGCGGGTTGACCGCGACCCGGCCGAGCGGCACGCCCGTCTTGGGGCGCTCGCTCGACTGACGCTCGATCTCGGTCGCCTTCTGCACGTCGACGAGGTACTCGGCGAAGGTCGCCTTGACGTCGTCGGTCGCGTCGGCCACGAGCTCGGCTGCGAGGTCGGAGTCGGGGGCGACGACCATGAACGTCGCGCCGTACAGGGTGTCGGGACGCGTGGTGAAGACCGTGACCTTCTCGTCACGGCCCTCGATCGTGAAGTGCACGTCGGCACCGATCGAGCGGCCGATCCAGTTGCGCTGCATGTTGAGCACCTTGGTCGGCCAGCGGCCCTCGAGCTGGTTGAGGTCGTCGAGCAGGCGATCGGCGTAGTCGGTGATCTTGAAGTACCACTGCGTCAGCTTCTTCTTGACCACGACGGCACCCGACCGGTCGCTCGTGCCGTCGGGCAGCACCTGCTCGTTGGCGAGCACGGTCTGGTCGACCGGGTCCCAGTTGACCCAGCTGTCTTTCCGGTAGGCCAGGCCCTTCTTGTACATCTCGAGGAACAGCCACTGGTTCCACTTGTAGTACTCGGGGTCGCTCGTGTGCAGCACCCGGCTCCAGTCGAACGACGGGGCGTAGAGCTTCATGCTCTGCTTCTGCTGGGCGATGTTGGCGTAGGTCCACTCGCGGGGGTCGACGCCGCGCTTGATGGCCGCGTTCTCGGCGGGCAGCCCGAAGCTGTCCCAGCCGATCGGGTGCAGCACGTTGAAGCCCTGCTGGCGCCAGTACCGCGTCACCATGTCGCCGAGCGCGTACTGCTCGGCGTGACCCATGTGCAGGTCGCCCGAGGGGTACGGGAACATGTCGAGGATGTACTTGCGGGGGCGCTTGTCGTCGGGGTCGACGACGAACGGCTGCTCGGCGTCCCACCGGGCCTGCCACTTCTCTTGCAGGCGGGCGACGTCGTACTCGCGTTCGGGCACGCCGTCGTGGGGCGGGGTGGCCGAGGAGGCGTCGGTCGCGGTCGTGTCGTGCTCGTGTGCCACGGGGCTCTCATTCACTGCTGGCAGTCGGTGCGGTGGGTTCGGACCGCCCGCGCGAGGGCACGGCGACGTGCGCTGGGCTCGGCGATCCTCGCCAAGGCTACCGAACGGCGCGCGCCGTCACGACATGCGCACCGGGGCCCCGTCGGCGGCACGGACGCCGAGCACGGCGAGCAGGGCCGCCGCCTTGAGCTCGACCTCGTCGCGTTCGTCGACCGGTACCGACGAGATGGTGATGCCACCACCCACGCCGACGCGCGCACCCGCCGGTCGCGCGGGCCGTCCCGCACCCGCCGCGCGGCCACCGTGCACCACGATCGACCGGATGGTCATCGCGAGGCTCGCCGAGCCGTCCCGTCCGAGCCAGCCCGTCGCACCCGAGTACACGCCCCGGGGCGCCCCCTCGAGGTCGGCGAGCAGTTCGACGGCCCGACGTTTCGGCGCGCCGGTCATCGACCCGGCCGGGAAGGCCGCCTCGACGACGTCGGCCGCGGTGCACCCCGCCCCCAGCCGGGCCCTGACCGTGCTGACGAGCTGATGGACGTGCTCGTACGAGTGCACGGCGAGCAGCTCGGACACCTCGACCGTGCCGAGGCGGGCCACCCGGGCGAGGTCGTTGCGGACCAGGTCGACGATCATGACGTTCTCGGCGCGCTCCTTGTCGCTCTCGACGAGCTCGCGTGCGAGCACCGTGTCGTCGGCGCCCGACCCGCGGCGTCGCGTGCCCTTGATCGGCGACGACGACACCCGGCCGTCGGTCGTCACCTCGACGAACGACTCGGGCGACGCCCCGACGACGGCCACGCCGCCGATGCGCACGAACGAGGCGTGCGGAGCCGGCGAGGACCGACGGAGGCGCGCGAAGGTCTCGAGCGCGTCCACCGGCCCGTCGACGTCGACCGCCGTCGTCAGGCAGAGCTGGTACGCCTCACCGTCCGCGATGGCTCGACGACACCCCTCGATCAGGTCGAGGTACTCGTCGGGTCGGTGCCGCCAGCGGACGGAGGGTGGGGCGGAGCCCACCGAGGAGGCGCGGGTCGACCCGGGCACCGGGGGCACGGGCGGCACGTCGGCCCAGGTCTCGGCGACCGAGAGGGGCCACGGGTCGCCGGCCCGCGCGACGACCTCGACCGAGCGTGCGGCGTGGTCGAAGACCAGGGCGCGGTCGACGTCGAGCAGGGCGAGGTCGGCAGGGTCTCCGTCGGCGGCGACGGTCGAGGCGGTGGCCGCCGGGCGGTGCCCCTCGGTGGCGTCACGGTCCAGCAGTCGGCAGCCGAAGCCGTAGCCGAGCCAGCCGGCCCAGCCGAGCGGGTGGCTGTCGGGCTCGACGTCGGCCAGGTCGTCGCGCACCTCGTGCCAGAGCCGGTCGGCGCCACCGTCGCGGACGTCACCCGTCCGGGCCGGGCCCCACCCGACGACGGACCGGCCCCGGACGGCGTCCACCCCGGCGTCGCGCCAGACGACGTCGCCGGTCGCGGCCAGGTGCCGGACGACGGCCTCGGGGTCGCGCCACGGCAGGGAGGATCGGACGACCGCGGGGCGCATACCCTTGATCCTATGAGTGGAGCCCCGACCCGATGAGTGCCGAGCGGCCGGGAGGCGACGTGCTGCACGTCTGGCAGGGCGACGAGCTGACGACGCGCGGGGGCGGAGGGTCGGGCGAGGCCGACCCGCGCCTCCTGGTGGCCGACTCGTGGCTGGTCGACGACGGCTCGGCGCTCGCGCTCGACGTGCACCGCGACCGGTTCGCCGGCTCGGTCGCCGAGGTGCCCGGGGGGCCCGACGCGGACGAGGTCTCGGCGTTCTGGACGGCGGCCGTGGCGGTGCTGCCCCGGACGGGTGCCTGGTTCCCGCGCGCCGAGCTCGTCACGGGCGACGGAACCGACGACGACGGTCAGGCACAGCTGCGGCTGCGCCTGCGGCCCGCTCCCCCGCGCCGCCGCTCGGTCGTCCTCGCGACGGCCGACCGTGACCCCCGCACGCAGCCCACGGTCAAGGGGCCCGACCTCGCGGCCCTCGGATCGCTCGTGGCCGACGCCCGGTCCCGAGGGGCCGACGAGGCGGTGCTGCTCTCGCCCGAGGGGCACGTCGTCGAGGGTGCCTGGAGCTCGATCGTCTGGTGGCGCGGCGATGCCCTGTGCCTGCCGGCGGACGACCTGCCCCGCCTGCCGGGCGTGACGGTCCGCAGCCTGACGACGCTGGCCGCCGTCCTCGGCGTCGACGTGCTGCACGATCACACCCGGCCGGACGAGCTCGACGGGTTCGAGGTCTGGAGCCTCGGCGCACTGCACGGCATCCGCATCGTCACCGGCTGGGTCGACGGCCCGGCCCCGGCCGAGGAACCCGGGCGTCTCGCGCTCTGGCGCGGCCGACTCGACCGCCTGCGACGCCCGGTCGGCACCTGACCGCAGCCCGAGTGCCGCAGCCGACGAGGGCGGTCCGACGGCGGCAGTCCGACGACCGCGGCGGCGTCGAGCCGTCAGGCGTCGTCGTCGAGGGCGACGTCGGGTCCGACCTCGACCTCGCTCAGCAGGCCCGCCTCGATGCGCACGCGACGCGTGACCAGCTCGGCCGGCACCTCCACGTGCGAGATCACGACGACCGTCGAGCCGTCGTCCCGGGCGGTGGAGAGGACGTCGCGCACGAGCCGTCGGGCGGTCTCGGGGTCGAGTCCGGCCGTGGGCTCGTCGAGCACGAGCACCGGGAACCCCCGCAGAAGGGCTCGGGCCAGCGAGATGCGCTGGGCCTGGCCACCCGAGACGAGGACTCCCCGTTCACCCACGGGTGCGTCGAGCCCGCCACGCTCGGCCGCCCAGCGACCCAGCCCGACGCGGTCCAGCACCGCGAGCAGGTCGTCGTCTGTGGCCGTGTCGCGGGCGAAGAGCAGGTTCTGACGCAGGGACTCGTCGAAGAGGTAGGGCGTCTGTTCGATCAGGCCGACCGTGGCCCGGACGGCGGCCGGGGCGAGGGTCGCCGTGTCGACTCCCCCGACCTCGTAGCGACCCGTGTGCTCGACGAACCGGGCCAGCACCGAGGCCAGCGTGGTCTTGCCCGCGCCGCTCGGCCCCTCGACCACGAGGCGGTCGCCCACGGCCACCTCGAGGTCGACGCCGCGGAGAGCGGGGCCGGCCGCCCCTGGCCACGTCGCCGAGAGGCCGTGCAGACGCAGGGCGGGTGCCGGGGCCGACACGGCGGAGCCGCCCGCGCGGACAGGCTCCACGGGGCCCGGGGCCGCCCCTCCGACGGCCTCGTCGTCGACGACGCCGGCCGGCACCTCGACCGGCACCGCCGACTCGACGCGGTCACCGCTCGCCCGGACGCGACGCCAGGCCAGCACAGCCGTCGGGACGGCTCCGACGACCTCGAAGACGGCGAGGGGCACGAGGGCGACCAAGGCGAAGGCCGGGCCGGTCAGCCCTCCCGAGGCGACGTCGGGTGCGACGACGGGGATCGTCGCGAGCACGGCGGCACCCGACAGCGCCGAGAGCACGGCGGCGACCACGCCCGCGGTCAGGGCACGACGCGAGGAGGCGCGGCGCAGGTCGTCGTCGAGCCCCGCGACCCGGCCGAGCTGGCGGTCCACCGCCTCGAACGCGACGAGCACGTCGAGGTTCTGAACGAGATCGACGACGGCGGCCGAGAGCGCCCCCCGCCGGTCGGCGAGGGTGCGCTCGCTGCGGCGGGCGAGCCGGTCGGCGGCGACGCAGCCGACGACGAACGCGACGACGAGTGCACCCGCCAGGACGACCGCCGCGGCCGGGGACACGAGGGCGACGCCGACGACCGCGACGACCGAGGTGAGGCCCGACACCACGAGCGGCTGCACGACCCGCAGGGGCAGGTCTTGAAGGGCGTCGACGTCCCCGACGACGCGCGCCAACAGGTCGCCGCGGTCGGTGCGGCCGAGGCCCGCCGGGGCCACGCGGATCAGGCGCCGGTACAGCTCGGTGCGGACCACCGCCAGCTGACGGAAGGCCGCGTCGTGGCTCGACAACCGTTCGAGGTAGCGGAAGACCGCCCGGGTCAGGGCGAAGGCGCGGACGCCGACCACGGCGAGCGAGAGGTAGAGGATCGGCGGCTGCTCGGCGGCTCGCGTGATCAGGTACGCCGACGCCGCGAGCAACGCCACCGCCGACAGGGCGCTGAGCGACCCGGAGACGATGCCGGGGGCGGCCCGTCGCCCGGCGGGCTGGGCGGTGCGGAGCAACGAGCGGGTCACGAGAGGCCTCCGATCGGGACGACGACGTCGGCCGCGTCGCTCACGGCGCGGCGGTGCGTGACGACGACCACGGCGACACCCGTGGCCGCGATGCGGCGGAGGCCGTCGACGACCCGGGCCTCGGTGACGCGGTCGAGGGCCGACGAGGGCTCGTCGACCAAGAGGAGGCGCGCCCCGACCCGGTCGAGCCGGTACAGCGCCCGGGCCACCGACACCCGCTGCGCCTGGCCGCCGGACAACCCCTGGCCGCCGGCCCCGAGCACGAGCGCCGGGTCGAGGCCGGCCGCGCCGGCCAGGTCGAGGGCGCGCACGACGGCCTCGGTGTCGGGCTCACCCGCGTCTCCCAGAGCGACGTTCTCGGCGACGGTGCCGGACGACAGCATCGGCGACTGGCCCGACCAGGCGATCTCGTGGCGGGCGGGGGCACGGCCCGACGAGCGCCAGACCACCCGGCCCCCGCACCGTTCCAGACCCAGCACGACGTCGAGCAGGGTGGACTTCCCGGCCCCGCTCGGACCGACGACCGCGGTGACGCGACCCGTCTCGGCGACGAAGGAGGTCTCGGCCAGCCGCACCGCGCCTCCTCGGCTCACCGAGACCCGGTCGACGACGAGTGCGTCGGCCTCGACGGGGGGCTCGGCCCGATCGTCGACGGTCCTCGGCCCGGCGGACCCGGTCGGCCCGGTCGGCCCGTTCGGCCCGGTCGGCGGGGGCGCGACGTCGCCCGACTCGTCGTCGAGCAGCTCGAAGACGTCCTCCGCCGCCGCGACCCCGTCGGCCGCGGCGTGGTAGTTGGCTCCGACCTGGCGCAGGGGCAGGTAGGCCTCGGGGGTGAGCAGCAGCACGAACAGCCCGGCGGTCAGCCCCATCGATCCCTCGACGAGCCGGATGCCGATCGACACGGCGACGAGCGCGACCGACAACGACGCCGCGAGCTCGAGCACGAAGCCGCTGAGGAACGACACGCGCAGCACCTTGACCGTCTCGACGCGGTAGTCGTCGGTGAGGCGGCCGATCCGCTCGACCTGACGCCGTTCACGACCGAACGCCTTGAGGGTCGACGCCCCGCCCACGGCGTCGGCGAACGACGAGGCGAGGTGCGTCAGGCGGTCCCACTGCCGGTTCTGGGCGGCACGGGTCGTCCACCCGATCAGCACCATGAAGACGGGGATCAACGGCAGCGTCAGCACGACGATGAGGGCCGACAACCAGTCGTGCAGCGCCATGACGACGATCACCAGCGGTGTCGCCAGGGCCGTGAGCACCAGCTGGGGCAGGTAGCGGGCGAAGTACTCGTCGAGAGCGTCGAGGCCCGGGCCGACGAGGGTCGCGACGCGCGCCGAGGAGTGGCGGTCGACCCAGGCGCGCCCCCGGTCGGCGACCGCACGGACCACCCGGGACCGCAGCTGGCTCTTGACCTGCGCCGCGGCCCGCGCGGCCGTCACCTCGAGCGCCCACGCCACGAGCGACCGTGCCGCCACCGAGACGCCGAGCCCCAGCAGGGCGGTCGAGAGCCCGGAGGTGCTCCCCTCGACGACCCGGACCACGGCCGTCGTCGTGAACCAGGCCACGGCGACGATCGCGACCGTCTGCGCGAGGCCGAGCACGGCGCCGAGCCCCAGGAACACCCGGGCGGCGGAGGCGTAGCGCAGGAGGCGCGGGTCGAGCGGCTTCACGGACGCCGGCTCAGTGCGCGGCCGGGATCGCCGCACGGGTGATCCGTTTGCGGAAGATCCAGTAGGTGAAGCCCTGGTAGCCGAGGATGAGCGGGACGAAGACGAGGGCGACCCAGCTCATGATCGTCAGGGTATAGGTGGAGCTCGAGGCGTTGGCGATCGTGAGGCTGTTCGCCGGGTCGTTGCTCGCCGGCATCACCCCCGGGAAGAGCGCCGCGAACAGGCTCGACACCGCCAGGGCGATCGTGACGGCCATGAGGCCGAAGGACCGCCCCTCACGCCCGCGGAGGTTCGCCACGAACGACGCGATCAGGGTGACGGCGGCCACGGCCGAGAGGGCGACCGACACGAGGGTCCCGTGCATCAGCGAGGTCAGGGCCAGGAAGGCCGCGGCGACGACGATCGTGACGACCCCGGCCCGGGTGGCGAGACGCCTGGCCCGACCGCGGATCTCGCCCTCGGTCTTGAGCGTGACGAACACCACGCCGTGCGTGAAGAAGAGCAGCAGGGTCGTGAGGCCGCCCAGCAGGGCGTAGGGGTTCAGCAGGTCGAGCAGCGTCCCGGTGTAGTTGTGCCCCTCGTCGAGCGGCACGCCCTGGACGACGTTGGCGAAGACCAGCCCCCAGACGAACGCCGGCACGGCCGAGCCGACGACGATCATGAGGTCGAAGCGGCGCTTCCACGAGGACTCGGGACGCTGGTGGCGGTACTCGAACGAGACGCCCCGCGCGATCAGGGCCAGCAGGATGAGCAGCATCAGGAGGTAGAAGCCGCTGAACAGCGTGGCGTACCACTCGGGGAAGGCCGCGAACAGGAACGCACCGGCGACGATGACCCAGGTCTCGTTGAGGTCCCAGACCGGGCCGATCGTGTTGATCAGCACGCGCCGGTCGGTGTCGTCACGGCCGAGGAAGGGCAGCGACATGCCGACCCCGAAGTCGAAGCCGTCGAGCACGAAGTATCCGACGAAGAAGAACCCGAGGATGACGAACCAGAGGGTGGGGAGGTCCATGGTCAGAGCCTTTCTCGCGTCGGTTCGATGGGGGTCGTGGGCATCAGTAGACCGTCGCCTCGTGTCGGATCTCGCCCGACACGGGGTCGGGCTCGGGGGCGTCGGCCGGCCCCTTCTGGGCGGCCCTGACGATGAGCTTGAACTCGACGACCGCGAGCGTGCCGTAGATCAGCGTGAAGGCGACGAGCGAGATGAGCACCGTCAGGCCGGTGACGCCGGGCGAGACGCCGTCCTCGGTCTTGAGCAGCCCGAAGACGAGCCAGGGCTGCCGTCCCATCTCGGTGAAGACCCAGCCGACGATCATGGCGAGGAGGGGCATCGGGTAGCTGAAGACCGCGGCCCGCCACACCCACTTGTTCTGCGGCAGGCGCCCCTTGCGGGTGATCCAGAGGCCGACGAGCGAGACGAGGACGCTGACCATGCCGAGGCCCATCATCCAGCGGAAGGACCAGTAGGTGACCCAGATGATCGGGGTGTAGTCGCCCGGACCGTAGAGCTGCACGTACTGCGCCTGCAGGTCGTTGATGCCCTCGACCGTGCCGTCGAACGTGTGCGTCGACAGGAACGACAGCAGGTACGGCACCCTGATGCTGAAGAGCTCGTGCACCCCGTCGGGCGTGCCCAGGGTGAAGATCGAGAACGAGGCGTCGGCACCGGTGCTGGTCTTGTACAGCGCTTCCGCGGCCGCCATCTTCATGGGCTGGGTCTCGACCATGGCGAGACCGAGCTGGTCGCCCGTGATGAAGGTGAGCGCGCCGGCGGCGACCATCGTCCAGAGACCGAACCGCAGGGCCGGCCGCATCGTCTCGAGGTGCTGGTTGCGCGACAGGTGCCAGGCGGCGACCGCGACGATGACCGCGGCCGAGACCATGAAGCAGGCGAAGATCGTGTGCGGGAACGCGGCGAGGGCCACCTTGTTGGTCAGCACCTCCCAGATGCTGGTGAGCTCGGCCCGGCCCTTCTCCTCGTTGATGTCGTAGCCGACCGGATTCTGCATGAAGGCGTTCGCGGCGATGATGAAGTACGCCGAGAGGATGCTGCCGACGGTCGCGCCCCAGATGCTCAGCAGGTGCAGCTTCGGCGGAACCTTGTCCCAGCCGAAGATCCAGATGCCGATGAAGGTCGCCTCGAGGAAGAACGCGAGCAGGCCCTCGAGCGCGAGCGGGGCGCCGAACACGTCGCCGACGAATCGCGAGTAGTCGGACCAGTTCATGCCGAACTGGAACTCCTGCACGATGCCGGTCACGACGCCCATGGCGAAGTTGATCAGGAAGATCTTGCCGAAGAACTGGGTCAGCTGCAGGTAGTGGACGCGGCCGGTGCGCACCCATGCCGTCTGGAATACCGCCACCGTGAACGCCATGCCGATCGTGAGGGGCACGAACAGGAAGTGGTAGATCGTGGTGAGCCCGAACTGCCAGCGGGACAACAGCAGCGGGTCGAGCAGCTCGTTCATCGGGATGTGCCTTCTCCCTCGGATGGTGGTGGTGGTCGTGCGTCGCACCGTCGGGACGTGACGAGCATAGATCCGCAGATAGACGACACCTGTCGTTTACGGCACCCGGGCGCCGTGCACTCGCTGTGAATAGGCTCGGGCGGGTGAACGACGTGCTGACGACCCTGCTCGACACGGTGCAGTCCGTCGATCCCGTGCTGAGGACGGTCTTGGCCGGTGTCGCCATGGTGCTCGAGACGTCGGTTCTCCTCGGCCTCGTCGTGCCGGGCGACACGGTGGCGATCGTGTCGGCGACGGCGGTGGCGTCACCGTTCGAGTTCGGGGCACTCGTGGTCGCCCTCGTCCTGGGCGCCCTGGTGGGCGAGAGCGTCGGGTTCGCTCTCGGCCGGTTCTTCGGGCCGAGGATCCGGGCGAGTGCCCTCGGCCGACGCCTCGGCGAGGCGAACTGGGTCCGGGCAGAGAACTACCTCGCCCGACGGGGCGGCATCGCCGTCTTCGTGTCGAGGTTCCTGCCGGTGCTGCACTCGTTGATCCCGTTGACCGTGGGCACGAGCCCGATGCGCTACCGGACGTTCCTCACCTGGACGGCCCCCGCGTGCATCCTCTGGGCGCTCGCCTACGTCTCCGTCGGCGCGGCGGCCGCGGGCAGCTACCGAGAGCTCGCGGACGGCCTGCACCAGGCCGGCTACGTCTTCGTCGGCATCATCGCCGTGTTCGTCCTGCTCGTCGTCGTCGTGAAGAAGGTCCTGCACCGCCGCGAGGAACGCCACATGGCCCGGCCCGACGGGGACGCGGGCGACGACGCGTCCTGACCCGCGCCTCCTCGTGGTCGCCCGGCTGGCGGGGCCCGGGACGACGAAGGGCCCCGATCCGCGCACGGAACGGGGCCCTCGACGGAGATGCCTAGCTGTCGAGCAGGCCCTTCTCGGTCAGGTAGTCCTTGGCGATGGTGGCCGAGGACTCCTTGTCGGTCTGGCTCTTCGAGTTGAGCTGCTGCAGGTCGGATGCGCTCAGGACCGCGTCGACGCTGTCGATGACGTCCTGTGCGTCCGAGTCGACCTTGTCGGACACGATCGGGACCACGTTCTGCGGCAGGATCATGTTCTCGGGGTCCTCGAGGGTGACGAGGTCGTTCTCGGTGATCAACGGGCTGGCCGTGTAGATGTCGGCCAGTTGGACGCTGCCGTCGGTGAGGGCCTTGACCGTCAGCGGGCCACCGCCGTCGTCGATGGGGGTCGAGGTGACGTCGACGCCGTAGATGCTCTTCAGGCCGGGAGGGCCGTAGGGGCGTTCGGCGTTCTCGGGCGGAGCACCCAACGTGAGCGTGCCCGAGTAGTTCTTCAGGTCGGCCAGGCTCGTGATGTCGTTCTCCTCGGAGAACTCCTTCGTCACGTTGTAGCTGTCCTGGTCGGACGCCGCAGCGGCCTTCAACGCGGTCAGACCGTCGGGCAGGGCGGCGGCGAGGGCCGTCTCGACCTCTTCGGGCGACTTCGCGGTCTCTTCTTTGTCGTAGTACTGCAGCAGGTTGCCGGTGTACTCGGGGAAGACGTCGATCTTGCCCGACTCGAGCTCGGGCAGGTAGACCTCGCGCTGACCGATCTGGTACTGACGGTCGACCTTGTAGCCCTTGGCCTCGAGCGCCTGGGCGTAGAGCTCGGCGATGATCTCGTTCGAGTAGTACTGCTGCGATCCGATGACGAGCGTGTCGCCGTCGCCCGACGCGGACGAGTCGCCGGAGCTCAGCGGGTCGCTCGACGCGCACCCTGCCAGGGCCACCATGGCCCCGATCGCGACTGCGCCGAGAACGGTGAGCCGGCCCTTCTTGTTCGCTGTGATCACTGTGTGCCTTTCGTGAGGGGTGTTGCCGTGACCGCCCCGGGCCGGGCGGCCTTGGAGCGGGTGTCGGAGGGGCGTCCGGCCGTGACCCCGGCGGGGACGACGAGACGCTGGACGATCGAGAAGACGACCTCGAGGGCGACCGCGAGGGCGATGACGAGGATGGAGCCCGCCAGCATCTTGGGGTAGTCGTTCGCCCGCAGGCCCGTGATGATGTAGCTGCCGAGACCACCCGCGCCGACGAAGGTCGCGAGGGTCGCCGTCGCGACGACCTGGAGGACTGCCGAGCGGATGCCGCCTATCAGCAGCGGCAGCCCGAGGGGCATCTCGACCTTCGCCATGATCTGCCACTCGGTCATGCCCACGGCCCGCGCCGCATCGACGGTCTTGCGGTCGACGGCCTCGAATCCCGAGTAGGCACCGGCGAGAACGGACGGGATCGCCAGGATGACGAACGAGACGATCGGCGCGGTGAGGCCGATGCCCACGGACAGTGCGATCAGGGTGATGACACCGAACGAGGGCAGGGCTCGCGCGCCACCCGAGATCGAGACGGCGATCGACCGACCACGGCCGGTGTGTCCGATGAGGTAACCGACGGGGATCGCGATGACCGAGGCGATCACCACCGAGAGGGCGCTGTACCAGAGGTGCTGGCCCAGTCTCGTGGGGATGCCGTCGGCACCGACCCAGTGGACCGGGTCCGCGAGCCAGGCGAACGCTTCGACGAAGAAGTTCACGGCAGCACGACCTTCTGTCGGGCCTGCACGGGGGCCACGGGCTTGAGCTCGGCGTCCTTGCGGCTCCAGGGCATGAGGACCCGCCCGAGGAGCACGAGCAGGAAGTCCAGCACGAGAGCCATGACGATGGTGAGCACGATCCCCGTCACGATCTCGGCGGTGATGTCGCGCTGGAAACCGTCGATGAAGAGGAGCCCGAGACCGTTCACCCCGAGCACGCCGCCGACGGTGGCCAGGCTCACCGTGCTCACCACCACGACCCGCAGGCCGGCGAGCATGACCGGACCCGCCAAGGGGAACTCGACCCGCCAGAACCGTTGCCAGGACGAATAGCCCACGGCGGTCGCCGACTGCGTGACGTCGGCCTCCACGGCGGCGAGGGCGTCGGCCACCGATCGCACCATGAGGGCGATGCCGTAGAGGGTGAGGCCGATGACGATGTTGACGGGACTGCGCAACGAGGTGCCGAAGACCACCGGCAGGGCGATGAGGAGAGGCAGCGACGGGATCGCGTAGAAGAGACCGGCGACCGTGAGGATGCCCCGCGATACGCGGTACCGGTTCGCGAACCAGCCGATCGGCAGCGAGATGACGAACGCCAGGATGACCGGCGGCACGCTCAGACCCAGGTGCACGATCGTCTTGTCGAGGATGTAGTCGCTGTTGGACCAGATCCAGTTCACGACGTCCGCCCACCTCGGACCGGTTCGGTCAGCACCCCGGCGGTGCGTCCGTCGCCGTCGACCACCACCTGACCGGTCGGGGTCTGTTCGACGTGCAGGGCTCGCTTGCCCCGGTTGGCCCCGATGAACTCGGCGACGAAGTCGGTCGCGGGTGCCGAGAGGATCTCGGCGGGACTGCCCTGCTGGGCGATCTGGCCACCCTTCTCGAGGATGACGACCTGGTCGCCCAGATAGAAGGCCTCGTCGATGTCGTGCGTGACGAAGACGACGGTCTTGTCGAGTTCGCGCTGCAACCGGATGAGCTCTTGCTGCAGGTCGGACCGGACGAGCGGGTCGACGGCACCGAAGGGCTCGTCCATGAGCAGGATGTTCGGGTCGACGGCGAGGCCGCGGGCGACACCGACGCGCTGTTGCTGCCCGCCGGACAGCTGGCTCGGGTAGCGCTGGGCCAGGTCGCGGTCGAGCCCGACCGTGTCCATCAGCTCGAGAGCGCGATCGCGGGCGACCTTCTTGGACGTGCCCTTGAGGACGGGGACGGTGGCGATGTTGTCGACGACCTTGCGGTGCGGCAGCAGTCCGGAGTTCTGCATGACGTAGCCGATGCTGCGGCGGAGGCCGACGGGCTCGAGGTCGCCGATCGACTTGCCGTCGATCTCGATGACGCCGGACGTCGGGTCGACCATCCGGTTGATCATCCGCAGGATCGTCGTCTTGCCGCACCCGCTCGACCCGACGAAGACCGTGGTCTTGCGGGACGGGATCACGAGGCTGAAGTCGTCGACCGCCAGGGTGCCGTCAGGGTACTGCTTCGTCACGGAGCGGAACTCGATCATGGGTGGCTCATTCCTCGTGGGCAGCACGAATCGACACTTGCCAGGGCGTTCACCCAACCACAGATCTCGACGATGTGTCAGCGACCCCGCCGGGGCCCGCGACACCCGCCGTCACGCGGCCCGCGGGGTCAGCGCGCGTCGACGAGGGGCTCGAGGTAGCCCGCCAGCACGGTGCGGCACTGGCCGACGAAGCGGTCGTCGCCTTCGGCGTCGTCGATGAAGGCACGCGCCAGCAGGGCGTTCGCGATCTCGACGGCCACCTGGAGGCCCAGTTCGAGTTCGTCGGTGCGCGTGACCGCACAGTGGTCGACGAAGACGGCGAGCAACTGCTCGGCCAACGGACTCGTGTACTGGCGCGTCTCGGGCGTGCGCACGTCGGGGGCGTCGGCGAAGCGGATGGACCGGAAACCGGGCTCGCTGCGGTACATCTCGGCCTTGGCGTCGACGAAGAGGTCGACGGCACGACGCCAGTCGGTGACGGCGTCGTCGGACACGGCCTCGCCGACCCGGACGGTCAGACGCTGGACGGAACGCAGGGCGAGGGCGTCGACGACCGCGATGCGGTCGGGGAAGTAGCGGTAGACCGTGCCGATCGAGGCACCTGCCCGCTCGGCGACCATGGCCGTGGTCAGACGCTCGTAGCCGATCTCGTCGATGATGGCCGCGGCCGCGTCGAGCAGCCCGGTGAGCCGCGCGGAACTGCGAGCCTGGACGGGCTCGTTCCTGAGCAGCGGTGAACCCCCGGGCAATGCGTCATTGACGTCGGTGACGAGCAACGTTTCTCCGTTTCGTGGCGATGCCTCGACGGGGTCGGGCACGGTGCGATGACGTCGGAAGGGGACCGAGGTGTCGGTCACCGGATGTCGGCGGCTGCCACCAGAATGGATCGCATGTGCGGACGATTCGTGATGGCACGCGCCTCGAGCGACCTGGTGGCCCTGTTCGACGTCGATGTATCAGGAGACACTCTCCCAGAGCCTTCCTGGAATATCGCTCCGACTCGGCCGGTGAGTCTCCTCGTCGACGCGGCACCTCGAGGTGACGACGCCGGTGGCCCGCCGGTCCGACGCCTCGCGTCGGCCCGCTGGGGTCTCGTGCCCGGTGGCTCGGCGGGCCCCGACTCCGGTCCCCCGCTGTTCAACGCACGATCCGAGTCGGCCGCCGAGAAACCCTCGTTCCGCGACGCCGTGGTCTCGCGCCGTGGCCTGGTCCCGGCCACGGGCTGGTACGAGTGGCAGACCCTGCCCGACGGCTCGAAGCGCCCCGTCCTCGTGCGGCTGCCCGACGACGAGGTGGTCCTCTTCGGTGCGCTCTACGAGTGGTGGCGCGACCCGTCGGCCGAGGTCGGCGCCCCGTCTCGGTGGCTGCTGTCGACGACCGTGCTGACCCGCGCCTCCTCGGGTCCGGTGTCCGAGGTGCACGACCGCATGCCGGTGCTCGTCGGCACCGACGTCATGGACGACTGGCTCGACCCCGAGACCGAGGGCGACGACGACCTGGTGCAGGGCATCGCGGGCCTCAGCGACGAGATCGCCGAGCGCCTGCTGCACCACGAGGTGGGCCCCGAGGTCGGTTCGTCGTCGGTCGACCACCCCGGTCTGCTCACTCCCGTCGACTGACCCGCCCGTTCGACGACCCGTCGTGCGAGACTGAGCGGATGCCCGACACCCGCAAGGCACCGCCCGCCGCCGTCGAGCCCTTCCTGCACCGAGCGGCCCGCATCGAGAACTCGGTCCACCGCTTCCGCGAGAAGCGGGCTCGGCGTCGGGGACTCCTCCCCACGGTCGTGCCGTACACCGGCTACGGCGCTCCGGGATGGGCCCGGGTGCTGTCGCGCGTCCTGCTCACCCGCACGGGCACGCTGTCGGGCGTCGACCGCCTCAACGTCCGGGGGTGGCGCAGCTTCACGAGCGTGCCCGTCGAGAAGGCCCTGGTCGAGATCTCGCTCGGCGGTCGCGTCCAGCGCGTCCAGGCCGACCGCGGCGGCGTGCTCGACGCTCGCATCGCCGTCGACCTCGAACCCGGCTGGCACGTCGCGACCCTCACCACCGAGGGGTCGGTGCCGGTCGAGGCGCCGATCTTCGTCATCGATCCGGAGGCGCGGTTCGGCATCGTCTCGGACATCGACGACACCGTGATGGTCACCTCGTTGCCCCGGCCGCTGCTCGCCGCCTGGAACACCTTCGTCCTCAACGAGCACGCCCGGCGTCCCGTGCCCGGCATGGCCGTGCTCTACGAACGCCTGAACGCGGCGAACCCCGGGTGCCCCGTCATCTACCTGTCGACGGGGGCCTGGAACGTGGCGCCGACGTTGTCCCGCTTCCTGTCCCGCAACCTGTACCCGAGCGGCGCGCTGCTGTTGACCGACTGGGGCCCCACCCACGACCGGATCTTCCGCAGCGGACGCCAGCACAAACAGGAGTCCCTGCGCCGTCTCGCCGACGAGTTCCCCGAGCTCAAGTGGCTGCTCGTCGGCGACGACGGGCAGCACGACGAAGAGCTGTACGGGACGTTCCTGCACGACCACCCCGAGAACGTCGCCGCCGTGGCCATCCGCCAGCTGTCGCCCAGCGAGGCCGTGCTGGCCGGAGGCCGGTCGCGGTCGGAGCACGCCGAGGGCAGCGACGTGGTCTGGGTGTCGGCACCCGACGGCGCCGGCCTGTGGGAGCAACTCCTCGACAACGGCGTGATCGACTGACCCCGGCCATTCGTGATGTTCTCGGAATAGTGGGATAGTCCTGTCTTCTGGGTGGAGATCGCTGTTATCGTGGTTCATCCCGTGATTGGAGCATCGTGTTCGACGACGATCAGACACCCTCCGCGAGCGCGCCCCCGCTCGTCTCGACCGACGAGCGTGAACGCCAGGTCGGCGAACAGGTCCGTCGCCTGAGGCTCGACCAGGGGCTCGACCAGCTCGAGCTCGCTCGACGGGCCGACCTGTCACCCAGCACGGTGCAATCACTCGAGGCCGGGCGGGGCAGCACCCTGCGCTCGCTCGTCCGCGTCCTGCGGGCACTGGGTGCCGACGACGCCCTCGGGAACATCGCCCCGGCGAGCGCGGTCAGCCCGCTCGACGTGCTGAGGTCGTCGGGCGACGAGCCGCGACGTCGGGTGTACCGCCCACGAGGCGCACGATCGTCGGGCGGCGGCTCGTGAGCTGGGTCCCCGTCCGGGCGGTCGAGGTGACGGCATGGGGCCTGCGGGTGGGGGCCGTGGCGCTCGACCCGGGGCTCGGGGCGTACGTCTTCGAGTACTACCCGGACTGGGTGGCTCGAGGCATCGAGCTGGCGCCGCTGACGATGCCGGTCCGCACGCGGCGGCACGTCTTCCCGCAGCTGCCCGAGGCGACCTTCCACCGGCTTCCTGCCGTGCTGGCGGACGCGATGCCGGACGACTTCGGCAACGCGGTGATCGACGCCTGGTTGGTGCGGCAGGGGGTGTCGCGGCAGCAGGTGAGCCCCCTGGACCGATTGGCGTACATGGCGGACCGGGCCATGGGGGCGTTGGAGTTCCGGCCGTCGAGGGGACCGCGTCAACGGACGACGAGTGCGCTCGAGTTGAGCGCGCTGGTCGAGGGGGCACGCAGCGTGCTGGACGCCAGCTTCAGTGACGACCACGGGACCGAGTCGGCCATCCGGTCCTTGATCCAGGTGGGGACGTCGGCTGGTGGGGCGCGGGCGAAGGCGGTGGTCGCGTGGAACCGTGGGACGGGTGAGATCCGGTCGGGTCAGCTCGCGGCGCCGGACGGGTTCGAGCACTGGTTGATCAAGTTGGACGGGTTGGGCCCGGACTCCGAGTTGGGGTCGGGCGGCCTCGCCGGTCGGGTCGAGTACGCGTACTCGCTGATGGCGGGGGCGGCGGGGATCGACATGGCCGAGTGCCGGCTGCTCGACGAGAACGGGCGTTCGCACTTCATGACGCGTCGGTTCGACCGTCGGGTCGAGGGCAAGGCGCACGTCCTGACGCTGTGCGGGGCGGCCCATCTCGACTTCCGGCAGCGGCAGGCGCACGACTACGGGCAGCTGTTCGACGTGGTGCGTCGCCTGGGACTGGGCGACGAGGCGATGGCGCAGGCGTTCCGCCGGATGGTCTTCAACGTGCTGGCGGCCAACAACGACGACCACACGAAGAACTCGTCGTTCCTGTTGGCGGGGCCCGAGGCGTCGTGGGGACTGTCGCCCGCGTACGACGTGACGTTCGCGCACAACCCGACCGGGCGGTGGACGTACCAGCACCTCATGGGGGTGGACGGCGTCTACCGCGACGTCTCGCGGGCCGACGTGATGCGCCTGGCCGATCGCTTCCTGGTGCGGGACGCGTCGGGCATCGTCGACGAGGTGCGTGACGCGGTGCGGAGGTGGCGGTCGTTCGCGGACGAGGCGGGACTGCCCCGTGAGGCCGTCACCCACGTCGAGGAGGCGCTGCCCGGCTGGTGAGGCCGCGTGCGACCCCGGCACCTCGGCTTCCGCCCACAGAGGGGGTGGCCGATGTCGGTGGGGGTTCGTAGACTCCGTTCGAACACACATTCGAACGAGAGGTCGGCAGATGAGGGTGGACGAGAAGGTCCCGGTCGAGACGACCGCCGACGGGGCGCCCCTGCGCT
>Ga0265780_10003865_pt1 | contig 19543 bp, 21 predicted proteins | sample P1T30metagenome_FD_192432 | JGI IMG/M metagenome (GOLD analysis project Ga0265780, IMG submission 192432) | Plant litter microbial communities from East Loma Ridge, Irvine, California - P1 T30 | ecosystem: Environmental > Terrestrial > Plant litter > Unclassified | place: USA: California...
CCATCAGGGTCAAATGTTACGTCGCCGACAATATGCTCGCTCCGCAGAGAGTCGGTGGTTGAGCGCATCAAATTTGCTTTATCCAGTTTTGATTGCATACAGTGGTATGACCATAAAGAGAACAGACAGCTAACCCTAACCCTAACCCTGAATGACTAGAGCACAACGGGTGAACAGAGCTGACTATGCAACGATATTTGGCAATGTTAGTAACAAAGATAAAGAGCGCTGGTGTGCATTCAGTATAGCCATGACGAATATTTGTTTACAGGATTTGGGGCAATATGTTGCTGTTTCAGCTTGGAAGTTGGAAGTTGGAAGTGGTAGCTCGTGGGGATTGCAAGTCGTTGGAAAAAGATCGCGGCGGAGCACGATCAAGATTTGAATACTCAAGGAGATGATGATAAAGAAAGGCAATTGTCGAAGAGAAAGCGATCAATGCAGGAAACTCATCACGTTGGTTCAGGAGATCATAAGAGAGTGAGACGATGTTGTTGAGAGGATATTCTCCAAAGCCAACGAGAGGCTTCATGAGAGAAGATGTGAGGATTTGATGCAACAGCCACAGAGGCTGACGATGAGAGCTAGCTACGTTCCAGTCGATAATTAAAAGTGATGATTAAACCCCGAATCGAAAACCACCTCTCCCTCCTTTCCCTCTCTCATGAAAACTCCCCGTGACCGAATCCTCCACTCTGGGAAGTCGCATCAAATAGATTGCGGTCCGTAGACTTCACAAGCAGTCGACCGACTTCCCCACCCGTGCATTCGTATGCAAGTTCGGCCAGCTTTGTTGCCGCCAGACCGAGATGCTGATTGTTGTTGCTGGTGGTAGAAAAAGGAAACAAGAACAGGTTGATAGAATGCCGCCCTGAAGCAGCAGCCCTCGCGTGCGAAGGTCTTTCAAAAAACTTTTTGGTGGGTTGCTGGGTATAGTGACTCCGTAAAACGCCTTCGCTGGGATGTTGATGGACCCAGAGGAAAAGTCAAAGAATAAGCAAAGCCCAGTCCCTGTTGGAATAAAGAATCAAATGCTTTTTTGGTGGTTCCCAGATGCGCCGTCGCTGTGAGAGGAGAAATGCCTCGAGTCCCCAAGGTCATGATGGGGTTTGACGAGACATTGTGATGATGATGATGAGTCGCAAGTGTATGCTAGTCAACGATGCAGCCGCTAAAGTTGTTGAAGTAAAGGCCAGAAAGTTGAGAGGCAGAAAAAGGCAGAGTTCGAAACACGAGCAACGTCTATGAGCGAGACGAGAGCTTGCGAGTGAACTTGCCAATGGCACCCTCGATGCTGCGCCTCGCGCTGCCGGCACTGCTTCCACTGGAAATGGAAGAGGCGTCGCTGGGCACGCGCTGGGGAGTGGGCTTGGACTCGTTGACGAAGTTTGCGGCGCCACCACGGCCGATGTGGTAGACGGGGGCCTGGTTCTCGCGGCGGGCGTGCATCTCCTCGTCGAATTGGAACATGGCTTGCTCGGTCTCGGGCGACTTGGGAACGAAGTTACCGGCACCGCCGCGGCCTACGCGGATGGTGCGTTGCGATGAGGGAGCGCGGTTGAGGGTGATGCGAGAGGGAGGACCTTGAGCGTTTGAGCCTTGGGTGACTTCTGCGGGAGTGTAGCGCTTGAAGTTGCCTGCGCCGCCAATGCCGGAGCCGAGGACGAAGGTGCCCGATTTGGGGACAGAAGGGTGAGGCTCGGTGACGGAGTAGTTGCGAGACATGTTTGGTGTGTGTTGTGTGTGTGTGTGTGGTGTTGTTGTTGGTGGTGGTTGATTGATTGATTGATTGATGTAAATAGATCGGCGTGGTAAGAGTCAAGGTAGGTCGATCAGTCGAGGTGGTGTAGATCAGTGATGTGCAGTGCAGTTGAGTAGTTCAGTTCGGTTCAGGGCAGGAGTGATGGGATAAAAAGAAAGCGGCTCCCGGGCTCCTTATAGGCAAGAGGCTTGACAAAGGGATTTCAAAGTGACATTATTAACAAACACTACGATGGCGCGAGATGCCGAGCCAGGCGTTGTCCGACTGGAAAAATGCATCACGCGCACCGCTTGGCTTAGGATGTACTTGCAGCTTGGGGTTAGGTTCGGGGGCGTGCACGAAAGAGTTTTTGCCCAGTCTTGCTGTGCGGAGTGAGAGGCGACACTAGCCGCCGCATCAACAAGCACGCAAATAATATCATCATCGGTCGTGGGAAAGTGAACACGAGTCTCGCTGTCGTGTCACCGCCACATGCATTCATCATCACACTCGAACTCATCAGATCGTGATTTTTTCGCTTCTTTTTCTTACCATCTGTATCCACCACGTGTGTGTGTGTGTGTGCTGCCCGATGACATGACTGGTAAAACTGTTCTCTTTCTCTGCTTCAGCCCTAGCAAATCCACAACTCCGCTCACGCAATTTTCACTTGACTCTTCGGACATCACTTCAAATCTCCCCCTTCGCAACAGTCATCATCATCACCCGCCAGTACCGCCGCCACTCGTCATTATTGTTCCCCTTCGTCACTCATACTCGAAACAGCAATTTCATCCCCCAAGTCCCATGACCCATGAATGAATTACATGAAATGAAGTAATACTACCGAAACAATAATAATTCATGACCATCACACACCGTCTACCCACGAACCATACGACATACATACACACCACGGCTAACGAAACACGCGAAACAAACGGGCAACGAGGCGCACGAACCAAAAAAACACCGCACGTGTCGTCACAGCGGTCTGGGGACTGGTTGCAACATGCTGGCCAAAGAGTCGGTCACGAGGCGCCTCGCAAAGTCGCTTTTTCCCCAAGCCGAGACCAGCCAGAACGTTTGCGCTCACGCTATAAACGCATCCTTTTAATAAATTTTACCCCCAGGAAATTCCGCATCGGGAAAGCTGGGGGTAACAGAAACTACATGCCAGCCGATGATGCCGTGTGCGTGCGTCTTTGGGCTGGCGAGGCTGGTTTGGTATACGGCTCCCCCGCGCGGTTACATCTGGCTCTCTCTCTCGATTTCTCCACGTTGGCGTCTTGCTTTCCCCAGTACGCGATCGTTGTGAAATGGAAACCCCCGCGATCGTAGGAGACGAGTTTTATGTAATAATGACGGGAGATGCGTTCTGCGATGTTTCGACTACATGCACACCATGCTTAGCTAACGTGAGCTATTACCACCGCCTTTCTTCTTTCTTTTACCTTCGATCGCTATTTCGATTGGTTTCAAATCGTCGGTGATTCCGCCATCGCACGCGATTCCTTGCGTTCGCTTGCTCATTTCTTCCAATTTCCAAGCGAGCCACCTCACCTCGTAGAAAGTAACTTAGTCATGCGGCTCATCACCCGCCCAGTTTTCCACATTGCATACCGTCTCTACATTGACCAGCCGTGAACTCGTGACCAGCTCAAGTCCCGGCCTCCGAGGAGTAGCGCGTCAGCGTATGTATATGCGTGATGCGTACATCCATACTAAACCAAGCACGTGGTCGATTCTGGGGAAGCTAATAATCCCATCTTCACGAAGCAGCCAACCGTGTGTCTTTTCCCATTATTGGAACCACGTTGTTCTTGGATGTCTGTGGATCTCGATACGTACGTAACTACTGTACAAGCCCTTTCTCTTCACAATCACATTTAGTGTATGGATGCGAGTAGGTAATGTGTAGGTAATAGGTTACCTAAAACCACCTGCCACCTGCCTTGCCTGGAAAGAGCTACATGTACAGTACAGTACTTCCCAGCCTGAGCCTGCCCCTTCCTGTCACCCTGATGATCAAGATCTGCAAGGTACACAACAGCAGCCTCTCGCATCTTGCATCTTGCATCTCCGCATCTTCGAGGAGAAGAGGCGAAACCTTGATGGACTGGCCGGACGCGGCAGCGGCACACCTCGCCAAGGCAAAACCCGTTTTCCTTTTACTTCACCGTAACGTGAGAAGTGTGAAACCTTGCCCTCTTGTTTCCACCATCCTGATCCATATGATGATGCCAATTGCCATGAGACCTTTCCTGTTACTTTCTTTCCCCGCAATTCCGCCAAGGACAACCTAGCCTGGTCTCTCTAGTCTGGTTCAGGTCCATCGTGCTTCCCCAGCTTTACCGCTCGTTCGCTCCGTTCTCCGCATTGGATGCAACTCTGAGGGGGCGGGCGGGCGCGCGGCTGAGGTCAGCGGTCAGTTGGTAAGTACTCCTTGCTAGTCAGACAGGCGAGTAAGGGCTCAGGAGAGGCACGACACTTGTCCTTTCCTGGGTGTCGTAGGCGTGATTGGTAGTGTTGTTTCTTACAAGGTACCGCCTTCGGTCTCACTGCCGAAAGCCTGCCCTCGTGGCACGCGTCTGGAGCGGGCGGTGGTGCCGAGGATGGCGGTAGGCGAAGGGGCAAAATGCGGAGCCGGCCGGTCGGTGTAGTAAGTAGTAGTAGTTGTTGTTGTGGTGATGTAAGCGGTGCTGGAGGCGGTAGTATAGGGCAGGATTGGGCATGTTCGAGTCTCGTAGAATACGTCTTCTCATCGTCATGAAAGCGCGCGAGTGACTGTTGTCAGCTGGGCTCCCAGGATCAAGCGAACTTCTGGTGAATGATGTCCGGATCTGCGCGCGATTGGTGTTAGCGAGACTTTCTCGGGTCAGGTCATGACATGCACCTCAGCATGCACATCGGGTTGAAAGGAATCACACTTACTCTCATGCCAGTCGTCGACCGTCACGTACATCTTCCGGAAAGTGCTCAGCCCGGCGAGAATGCTGCCTCCAATCCAGGTGCTGTACAACCTCTCGGGCGGCGCGAAAATCTTGATGCGCATGTCCTTGACGGCCAGACGCTGCACCTCGGCCAACAGCCTGTCACCGAAGCCCTTGATCATCGTGGAACCACCCGAGAGCACAATGTTGCCATACAGCGCTTTGCGCAAATCCATGTCCGATCGGTTGATGGAGTCGACGACAATTTGATGCAGGCCAGGCCATTCCGAGCCAATAATCTCAGGGTCAAACAGGATTTCCGGTGCTCTGAAGCGCTCCGGGCCAATCTTCAACTTCTGACCGTCAGGCAATGAGTACTCGATAGCCTTGGTCTCTGCTCCACGTGACGAAGCACTCATCCACTCCTTTTCCTCCTTCTTCGGGTCGAGCGCAATGTAAGAAGTCTTCTCCTTGATCTGCTTGACCACCTCCTTCTCAGCGCTGGTGTGGAAGACGCTGCCCTCTTTGCGCAGCAGCGTCTGCAAGTTCTCCGTCACGTCGCGGCCGGCGACGTCGATCCGGCGGATGCTATTGGGGATCGCGAAACCTTCATATACGGGCACGGCGTGCGACACGCCATCGCCAGAGTCGAGCACGATTCCCGTCGTGCGGCCGGAGGCATAGAGTGATAGTACGGCCTGGATAGATGTGTAGAGCGCCGGCACGTTGAAAGTCTCAAACAGAATCTGCGCCGCGGTGTCGCGGTTCGCTCTCGGGTTCAAAGGAGCTTCCGTGAGCAAGACCGGGTGCTGCAAGATTGTGTTCCAGTCAGCCAAAAAAATGTCTCCTGAAGCCCTGCTGCTTTCCCTTCTTCTTTGTCCTCAATCGAACTTCTCTCTCTTCCCAATCTCAAAGTCTTACCTCCTCACTCAGCGTCTTAAGCTCGTCCGTATAAACATACTGCCAAATCCGCTCCATATCATCCCAGTCCGTGACAATGCCATGCTCGAGTGGATACCGGATCTTGAGCAGACCCCTCAATTCCTGCGCCCTGTTGCCGATGAAGACGTCGCCTTCCAGACCGCCTGCGAGGACGCGCGGGTGTTTGGGCCGGCCGACGAAGGAGGGGAAGAAGCATTTGGGCAGGTCTTCGCCGGCGTAGCCTGCGCGGATGGTGCCGCTGCCGTTGTCGATTACGATGGGCGTGTTGTGGAGGTCGGCCATGGTTTGAGGTGGGTGTGAGTTTCGAGGATGGAGGGAGAGGAGGGATTGAGGAGGGAAGAGCGCAGGGGTGCGCGGTCAAGGGCGTGCGTTTTCGAGAAGAGGTGCTGGGTTTGGGACTTGGGTTGGCGTTGTTGATGATCGACGTCGGTCGGGTCAATTCTTGCCAAGACATGTCGAAGTGGGAGGTCTTCACGATCACATGTGTGTAAAATGATGATAGGAGATAGTGATAGTATGACCTCCTGCAACGAGGTGCAATTGACATAAAAAAATTCAATTCAAGGGCTAGTTATCATACATTTCCCACACCGCCAGCAAAACTAAACTCATAACGCCATTCCCGCTGATTCCAGTACCTGTTCCTGCCCTGGCCATTCCTTTTCAGTGAGATCGCCAATAGTCCTTCCCTAGCTTGAGTATCTCGAGAAGTTTAAACAGTGGTAGGCCGTACTTCTACTCCTTCTCGTTGCTGACCTCGTACGCTGGGGCATCCTCGTAGACAGGAGGCGCCTCCATGTGCTCGTGGTCAGACTTGCCATTGTCGGCCTCAGCGTCGGCGGTCTCTTCGTCGAGAGCCACAGAGGCGTATCCACGCTTGCCGCCACGGACAAACTTGATCCAGAACCAGCCGATGAGCTTACCAATCAGCAGACCGACAATGCTGACGGTCAGACCGACAAAGACACCAGCCATGACAGGGATGAGGATGGCGACGACGCCCTTGAAGAAGGCGTGCGCGAGAGCGTGTCTGTGGTGAGGACCGTGAGGGCCGTGGTGGCCGTGAGGACCCCTGTGACCAGGACCGGGAGGACCGTGTGGGCGCATGTGAGGGGGCATACCGCTCTCCAGCTTGCGGTTGCCGTCGGCATCAGGAGCACCAAAGTGGGGCCTGATGTGGCCGGGCATCTCGTGAGGAGGCCCGCTCTTGGGACCACCGCAGCCAGCAAACTTTCCAATACGGCTGTGCTTGGCTTCCTCAAACTTCTCGTCAACGGTGTGCAGGAAGCGGCAGAGAGGAGCTGGCAGCGATCCGCACTCCTTGGGGTGAGGACGGTGTGCCTCGGGGCCGTCAGGGCCGTCAGGGCCGTCAGGGTGGAAGTGAGGGTGTGGTGGAGGTGGCGGTCCAAAGGACATTGGGAGGTGGTCCATCATGTTCTCGTGGGCTGGTTCGACGGAGAGGATGAGGAGTTCGCCGTTCTCGTCTCTCAGGAGCTGGATAGCGATCTCGTCGATAGTCATGGGCTGGTCGTTGAGACTTAGGATCTGGAAGTCCAGAGGAATGATTTCGTCCCCATTGGCAGAGATGATCTTCGTCTTGGACATCTTGGTGCCAGCACCGCTGATGCGAAGAGGCACGCCCTTTGCTTCGCCGATCTCTAGCTCTTCGATGGAGCTTGACGCGGGGAGCTGGTTCACGATCCATGAGTGAGCCTTCTCAGCACCCAGTGCATCGAAGCCGGCCTGGACGGGGTAGATTGGCACATCGTTGAGATTGAGTTCTTGTCCGTCTTCGGAGACGGTGAAGTGCAAGATGAGGTTGTTTGCGCCACCTTGGATGCTGAAGGTATCATCGGCCTCTGCAACGCTCTCGTCGGTCTTCTCGGCCGAGAAAGCACATGAAGAGCATGGCAGCTCCAAGACCTGGTTTTTCGGGTCGACGCTGACGAAGGGGTTGATGGAAGTCCTGTGGCCAGGCCCGGGCGCAATGCCAGGCGGCAGCAGGAAGGCGTTAGCGCCCAGGGCGCAACAAGTGGCGACGACGCCGACTGAACGGCTCAACATGCTGTTTGGGTCTCGCGTGGTGGGTGGTGTTCAGGATATTGGTGTTGCTGTAGTTGGAGTGTTGTAGGTGGCAAGGAGATGTTGTGTGAGAGAGATGGTTGATGCCTGGGCTCGTAAGCAGGTTGCTCGTCAGATCATGTGTGGCTTGGTTGGTTGCCGCGTCACCCTAATCGTCGTCGGTGGTTCGGCCTTTCAGGGTGCGCCGCAACTCTAAACAAAGACAATCGATTCGCCCTAGTACCTCACCTTTGTTTGGGGACCCATCATTGCATGTTATCGTGTGGCGACCAATAGGTACCTATGGATGATGCAATCCTACCTATCCTTGACCGTAGCACAGCAGCGTTGCACAATCCATTCACTGCGAGAATTCATAGTTACTGTACCACTGAGAGATGGAGCGATAATTTGGAAGAAGCTTGTACCATCCAGCTGCCGAACGATCCGAAGGCTTAGGGCTGGCGAGCGCTCAGACTCTTGACCGCGTGTGCTTCTATCTTCTTCCCTCCTGTCTGAAAAGCAGATATCGTTGCACCTCATGAGCCCAGAACAGAAGCCTATAGAACGACTGCTAAATCGTTTCCTCTCACAAAAAATCAGAATTTGCCATGGAATGGGGATTTGACCGGAAACTCATCAGCGCGCTAAACGTTCACCCGGAGCACTGCGTGAGAACATATGCGTTTCAGATTTCGGCTGCACCAAAAGATATCCCGACGGGTATTAGGCAAATCAGAAGACCAAAGCGTTCTTGCGGCTGCGCGAAGTGGAAGCTGATGGTGCTATGTGTCGTCCAGATACTTCAACAAGCATATTCAAACTCGATTTCAGTCTTTGCAGCCTTGATCCTCCGACACATCAGCTCAGTAACTCCGGCTCAGGGAACAAACTACGCCCACCCTCTCCAAACAAGAGTCCAAAGTTAAACGTAAGGGTTCCATCAACATGTGTAAGAATAGGTAGGTGGTGTGCAAAAAGGGGGTATCTCCGAGGTCGCCAACGTGAGCTCAAATCGCAACGAATGCTTCCATCAACAACAACAACAAAGTTTACCACACCCTGCAAAGCCCTCTTTATGGGCTGGCTTCTGTGAACAAGGGAAATTCGTTAAGGGGTGGTGATCGTGAGGTTCGGAGACCTGATGGCGAGCGTTATGCGTGCGGTGTTGAACGCAGAGGGTTGGTGACGTTCTGATCACCCTTTGTGTGGATTGCAGTCCAGTTGTTAGAACATGGAGTGGGTCTGTATAGCGGAGGATGATGTGAAGTGATGCCACAGTGGTTCCGAGTATACTCGGATGAGTGTGCGAGCGTGAAAGGCGAGGTCGTACAAGAGTGACTAGAAGTTGCCCAACTTCCCCATACATGCTGTAAGGGGTGAGCGTTCAACAACCGTCCATGGGCAATACATGCATGATATTAATCAGTTGAGATGACAAGCGGCAGGGGATCCGGATCAATCAGTATTCATCCGTCCAGTGACGATCCGAGATACGTTCGAACTGGCTCTCATCGATAGGATCTTTCTTGAAAATGTCGCGGAAAGCGCTCTTGAAACGCTTTCCCAGTCCAGCCTGGTCTTCTTTCGACGGAGGATGGCTCGAGCGGTTCTCCCGGGTTCGCGATTTGGCCTGACTCTGAGATGCTGACCGATTGCGGCTTGCACGACTAGACATCGTCCCAGGAAGAGCCACCGTTGCAGGGCGTATTGGCGGCGAGGCTGAGGCAGAACGAAGAGATGACCGAGATTCACTGTCAGGGGGTGTTGGTGGAGCTTGGTGGACGTGCAATGCTGCCGGCTGGCTGGCTGCTTTTCGAAAGGGGGGTTTTGGGTGCGTCCGGTCGTCATATGGGGCTCTGCCGTAGGCAGGTGCATCATAGGGTGGTGATTGTGGGAGCGTAGTAGGCGGTAGAGGTGCAGCGGACTTCCAAGGGTTGGAGGTGCTGTGTTCGGAGACGGGCGACGAATACTCGTCAACGTGAGGTGCGCTCATGGATGCGCTCAGCTTTGGTCTATGGTTGGCGTAAGAAGACTGTCGGAAGAAGCCTTGATCATCTCGTTGGACCAGCGAAGGGGAACCAGGCTCCATGAAGGGAACTTGTGAAACGCTGCGAACTTCCCATGGTGGAAGGACTGGATGGTGTTGGTTTCTTCGTCTTGACAAAGGATCAGACGAGGTCGAATTGTCGCGGTCCATTGTCACAGACTCTTCCTGTTGGCAGGAAGATCGATTTCATTCAGCAGTTCGTTCTACGTTGTAACGTGGGTTGAAGGAAGACCCACGAGGAAGCTTAGGCTTCCTACAGCAGGTAGAGAAGTATCTTCAAGGTCCTGGACACGGCTTGGCAGAACAACAAATCGACGTCCCGTGCGTGATGGAGAGGTGTACGTCAAATCGAAGAAAGACGAGAAGGAAGAGCAGGGCAAGGCCCACAGTGACAAGACAGTTGAAAGGCTTAGCATCAGGAAGGCTGACGCACCGGGCGCCACTGATCTATAAGGCATCCGGCACACGACCAGTGCTGTGCCGCATAATGTAGACGCTGCAGGGATGCAGGCTCTGCTATATTCATGAGAGGATACAAGAGTGCCGCTAACAGCTCAAGCACCGTCAACACCGGTGGGCGGATGCTGATCCGGCGGTAAGAGGCAACAGGAAAGAGGATACTGCGGCGCAATTCTGCTTGCGATAGCCTCTTCGGAAGGCGGAGTGAGAGCTCTATGTTCAGATTAAGCATTTCAGCATGGCGTTCTGTCCGGGGGTTCATGGGTGTTCAGCGCTTGATGTCGTGTCACCCAATAGACGCAGTGCAACAGACCGCCGCGTAAATGCTGCCGAAACAGCTTGCGTACCACTAGCCTCGTGGCACAGCAAGAGTTGACAAGTTGTTTTAATTGCGGCGGGCGCTTGAAAGAGGAAGAGGAAGTGAAGTCAAGGATCCAATGGACTCGCTTGGTAGCCGCTTCTGCTGCCCCGCTGGAGGTGTTGAGCCAGTGAGAGCTTCTCTTGCCGCGTACCGTTTGTTCCTTCCTTCAAAGCCTGAAGGATGAGCTACTTTGACTGCTTGAAGCCGAAGTACTGTAGGATGCTAGGCAGGATTGGAAGACTCACTGATATGAAGCCTTGTAACAGGACCACGGGTTGAAATGTCTCACTTGCGTTGCCAATTTCGATGGACGAAGCTTGACACGTTCATCCCCCAGGACGCTCTGTGCACGGCGCGATCTCATCACATACAGTCAGTACAGTATCCACATACTTCATCCATCTCTTCTCTTCTCGTCTGTTCTCATGGCTTCAGAAAACAAGGTTCTCTATTGCTGCTGATCTTCCAATATCAACCCACTCGAGGAACGGAGTACTACAAGCGACGACTGACTTATTGAATGCGAGGCGGCGATCGCCCCCAGATGTCGCTCACACTCATGGAGCGGACCACAGACGACGAGGCAGCACAAACACGCCATTCTGCCGGTGTGGCTTTCGAATCCTTCAGCTTCTGATAGTCGGCTATTGCAGTGCAGTGCAGATGCAGATGCGAATGCAGGGTCGGTAGCATATCTCTCTGATAGGCTCGTTCCATCTTGGGCATGGCTTCGGCGCTTACAGCTCGTCCAGTCGTTGGCCTGGACTCAAGCGCCCATCGTGTCCGCCACACTCCTTCACACCACTCGCACAGCTCAACTCTGCCAAGGTCGTGCCTGGCTTTGCATGCGACCACGAGTGTGAAGTGAGAGGCGTGGGCGCTAATCTTGCTGCTGCCCACTGTGCATCCTTAAGGTCCCCCCGATACCCATGTCCTCAAAGACACAGCGTAAGCTTTCCTCTCGTTTCACCTGTGTTCATGTCATCTTTCAGCCCTCACGTGTGAGCTGACCGTGGAATCGGAATCCTTTTGAATGCGCCACGAGTCCTGCGTAGCCAGATCTGTCAGCACGACGGGACGTAACATCTCTGCAACTCGCCTTTCCTGATCTTCGACTTGGATCACACCGACATACTAGTCTTCGTTTCGCGCAGAAGAATCACTCACATCCACAATGTACGCCCTTCGCACACTCTTGGCCTTTGTAGCCGCCATATCAATAGCCAGCGCGCACACAGTCATCACATATCCCGGCTGGCGAGGAAACAACCTACATACGAATGGCACCGTCCCAGAGCACAATCCAAGTGCATTAGGCATCGACTACTCAGACAACGGTACAGTCTCATTTCCATGGGGCCAACAGTGGATTTATCCTTGTAAGTATACCGACGTTCGCGACGACGATAAGAACTACCAGCTAACCCTCAACCACCAGGCGGCGGCATGCCACAGTCAACCAACCGCACCAAATGGCCCGTCCATGGAGGCGGCCTTTCAATTCAACCCGGATGGTTCCCAGGCCACAGCTTCGCCATGTTCTACGTCAACATCGGTATCAACGAGCCCGGCGAGTCCGCGCCCAAGAACATGTCGCACCCCGTCGTGCCGCCATTCCAGCTCGTAGGCCCGAACAACCTGGAATACCCGGGCCAGTTCTGCCTACCTCAAATCGGCATGCCCAAGAATCTTGATCTGCAAGTTGGTACCAACATCACTATTCAGGTTATTGAATTGGCGCAACATGGCGCCGCGCTGTACAATGTAAGATCTGCCTTGATGTCTACGAATCAGCCGCAAGGTTGTCATGAGAAGAAACAACTGACCAGGTCAACTATAGTGCGTCGACGTCACACTCAGCGAGCCCGAAGAAGTCGAGGAAATCACCAAAGACAATTGCTACAACAGCTCTACCTTCGACTTCAACCTCGTATACGCCACTACATCAATGACGGGCGCAGCGCCGAGTGTGGGTTCAACGGCCTCAACCGCGGCTCTGGCTCTGTTCGCGGCTGCGGTCGTGTCGATGGTTGATGGTTTGATGATGTAAAAGACCCGCGACGACACAAGGGATGGTCGGGCCGGAGCGGTAATGTTGGAATGATTTTCATGTTTTGTCTGCGATTGATACCTACTTGTGCATATACGCCGCTCTCTCATCGAGCTGATCGGAGTCTGAGGACGGAAGGATTGGGAATACACATAAGGCGTCACAGTAGAGCAACCAGTAGCTCCATTTTCTCGAGCACTTTGACCATTTCACATCGTCCACCCATGGAAGTGCTCCTCGCAACTTGACGCAGCCGAAGTAAGCAGATTCTTACCCTCATCTGGCACTATCGTATCCAAGACACACTTCTCAAAAGTCCTGCACGCCAGTCTCACCCCTAGGAGTCCTGACAAACTCTTCCCCCTCCCCATCAAACCAACCCTCCTGCACCGCCCTCCCCTCCTCCTCCAAATCATCAAACTCCTCCCCCTCATCCACAACCCCATAATCAAACTCCCCGTCCTCGCCCCTCAGGAACCGCCTCCTCATAACGTCCTCCCACCGCTTCCATCCCTCTGCTTTGCCCTGAACCCTCTCGCCAACATCCTCTTCCAGACCTATGATCGCCCCGTCGACTCCGCGCTCATATACCAGAGGGTTCTCGTTTCTCGCACTGTCACCTGACCCTTCCTGCTGCTGCTGCAGGGCTTCGACTTTCGCTTCCGATCTTACGAGAGAAGCTTCCAAGGCCCCAGCTGCGCCGCGCGCGCGGCCTTCGGCTTCGCGCTCGGCGGCCGATTGGAAGCGGCGCACGAGGCGGTCGTAAAGGAGGGGATCTGGAATGATAGAAAGTGGGATGTGTTGGCTCCTGCACTTGAAGCGTGGGGAGGGGAGATGAAGAGAGAATGTAGGAGATAGAGATGGAAAGGAAGGAAAAGGGAGTGTTTAGAGACCTGCTTGTTCTAAGTTTGAGCCACTCAAATACTCTGGGTTCAGTTCTAGGTATCGCCTGCGGCGGTTTTGGACGCGTAGTCTGGAGGTGCGCTGGGTGTTGTTGTCGTCGTTCGTGGATGGACGGCGGCTATTGTCGTTGCGCTCGCTTTCGCGCTCGCGTGTGGGCAGTATCATCGTTTCGGAGACTTCTTGCGAGGGTTGTGGGAAGTGTGGCATCTTCTCTGTATACGGTAATTTGAACGCGATTGGATGATTGATGCGAGACGAGCACAAACGAGTTGTAAAGACGGCGATGACCAGCCAGCCAGCCTCGGCAGTTGAGCGGGAGCGGGAGACCAGTGCAAGCAGGCAGGCAGGCATCCGCAACGCCTCATGATTTACGAGTGGCCTACAATTAATCCCCTCGATAGTCAACACCACCACCACCAACGCCCTATTTTTCATCTCCCTCTCCTACACATCGTCACCTGCTGCTGCGTCTCGGTCTGCCTTTGCCGGCTGCCTGCGCGACATAAGTACCGCTTGCCCTTTTCTTCACCTGTCCCGTGTGTCCGCACTAGACTCCCTTCGCAACATAACTCAACTCCCACAGCCTTCACTTCCTCAATCCCCAGCTACTGCTATGCGCTTTGCCCACGCGTAGCATACACTGCGCCACACCACACTCACTGCAGTCTTCCCTCGTCTTTAGACCTACACACTGCCCGCGCGCAGTAGTCATGGCCGAATTCAACGGTAGGCAGGCCAGCGAGACACCCTCCTCCTCCTCATCTGATCTTTACACCGCCCACACCACCGACAGGAAGGATATGCCGCCAACAGTCACAAACGGCGCCACCATGCCGGTCCCTGTGACGGCACAGCCCACGCCAGTCTACGACGATGCTGGAGACGCTTCCGACGACATGGACATGGATATGTCCGACTCTTCAAGCTTGGCTGCCTCCTCGAATATGGATGTGCAAGGTCCAGCGCATGCCGGCGCAAAGCGGAAATTAGGCGATTCGGATATGGAGAGCAGCGCAAGCGCTGCGACTGCGGCGCAGGATCACACCAAAAAGGTCAAATTGTCGCTTCCTAGCGCCTTGAACAAGCCAGGTCAGGCCGCAACGGTTGGATTGCCTCCAGAATTATGGCAGCAGGTCTTCACGTACCTCTCCCCGGCTATTCTCTCGCGTTGTCTGCGAGTGTGCAAGATGTTCAACATCTGTCTGACCCAGACCAAGGCCGCTCCTCCTGCAAGCAAAAATGCTGCCACACACGCTCGCGCAATGGATAGTGAAGCCATATGGACACAACTGCGCAAGACCTCCTACCCATCCTTGCCCAGGCCGTTGGTAGGTTTTTCGGAGCTCCAGATGTTCCAGTTAATCGGAGGCAACACTTGCCAGTCCTGTGGGAAGCTGCATGTCAAACAACCTGTGACCAATGTCTTCAGTGCCGGCCCTGGCGAGACTGGAGTCCGTGTCATATTCCCCTTCCATATGCGTCTGTGTGGCAGTTGCTTCACCAACGACTCCTTCACCGTAAGACATCTTCCAAATCTTCTTCAATCTCCCTCAAATGATGTCCAGGCTTACTTTGATGACAGGATATCCAAATGCTCTCCAAGAAGCATCCAGCTGCGCCCTTGACCCGCGGCCTTCCATATGCTTTCCGCACTTCTGATGGTCATTTCGTGCCCGACCATGTTCGTCAAGCTCCAAACGGGGTGCCCGCGCATCTGCGTCTACAAAAGACATTCCACAAGAAAGATGTGGACAGCATACTTGCAGAGCTCGAAGAGGTGAACAGCTTCGGTGACGGTGCTGCCGACGAATGGCGCAAAGGTATGGCCCAAAAAGGCAAAGACGCCATGGCAGATTCCTCGCGCTGGGAAAGATGGGCGGGAGCTTTGCCGCTTGGTAAAGATCTTGCAGATGTTCTGAGGGAGTATGATTCTGCTTCCTTCCCCCATATGTTGGAGGAGCAACGCAACCAGCAACGGCAGCCAAACAGCCAGCATGCAAACGTAAACGGCGCGCTTCCAGCGCCTCCATTCCACGGTAAGCAAGCACAGCCGTTTCTTACTCCGTCTTTTTTCTTGATCAATCTCGTACCCAAGGACGTATTCCCCATGACTTTGAAGACAATTGGTGTATAGGTTCACGAGATGTCGTTCTGCCAAGACACATCGAGACACCTTGTTGTGATGATCACTGACAAGCCCCACAGGTGCACACCCTTTGCCGCAGCCGGTGCATGTCTTCGCCAACACGCAGCCGCCTTCTCAACATCTGGCCCCGTCTCCCACTCAGCCTGCCCCTCACGTGCAACGTCCCGTGCGCAACGCTCATGAGGTCGAAGCCGCTCGGCAGGCTCGTCGTGCAGACATTGAACGGCGTTGTCTCCTGCTTGATCCGCCCTTGCACGCTAATGCCCTGCAGCATATCAAGGCTTTCCGGGATACCATGCAGATCACCACTCCAATGGCTGACGCCCAATGGGAAAACATGCTCAAGCCCAAGATACTCGAGGAAAGGGAAGCAGCCGAGCTTCAGGAACACCAACGAGCACAGCAGCTTGCTGCGCTTCAGGCCGCGATGCCTTCCAATATGCCGGAAGATGTATTCACACGTCCAGCCAAGGAGGTTTACGATCGTGAATACGAGCTGTCGCAGGAGCCCTTGCGTCTAAAGCTGGGTGAGTATGCGACCGATCATATCAATGGCCGTTGGCATCAAGGACGCTCCTTGGATCGTGATAGTGCGCCTCTCTTCGCTGTGGATGTGCTACTCCATGTGCATCAACGGTATACCTCGGACAAGGACGCTGGCAATCTCTCATCTGTCATTGATGCTGCGCCGAAATTCCAGGGATCCAAACAGGGCACGCCACCGTTGGAGCCTTCCTTATCCTTGGATAACATGAAGTGGGTTTTCGATAACAAGGTACGGAGCTATACGGATCCTCTCAGGCGTGAGCTGTTCATCTGTGCTGGATGTGCCGAGGACAGGAAGCCTAAGTGGTTTGCTTTCGAAGGTCTGATCCAACACTTCGGAGCCAAGCATACCTCTTCTTTCAGTAAGGGTAATGTTGTTGTCCACTGGCAGACCGCTCAATGGCCGGATGATCCACCCTTCTACGAGAATCCAGTAGCATTCATCAAGTCAGAGCGTAAGTTTCCTGCCGCCAAAGGCCACGGACGGTCTAGAAGCACACCCCATGGCAGCATTGACGAGACTTCCCACTCTGAACCACAAGCTACCATGCTGTCCGACAATCCTATGTTTTCTGGCGGGCAACCCCAGATTGCTGATCAGAATGGCTACCAACACGCATATCAGCCCAACAATGGTTATGGCTACCAGTATCACCCTGCGCCGCCACGCGCCGATCTTGGACAGGAAGCGCAGGTTGCCAAATTTTCCGCGGATGCTCGCGAAATCTGGGATCAGCTGGATGGCGTCAGGGAACTCCAGGAGGCGCTCGAATGTGTGCGAATGCAGACTGTGATCCATCACGTGGTAGTCCGTTTCCAGGAAAGATTTGGGTTCAAGCCTCATTTGGATCTCCTCACGGACGCCCTGGCGACCAACAACTTGATGAAGCCGATCAAGAGTACACACGCTTTGGCTTGTAAAATGTGCACATCTGAACAGACCGATGGTACAGCCGACCAGATCTCGTATTACGCGCGGATATGCAAGATGAAGATGTACAACATCAGCGCACTCGTCACGCACTTCAAGCTTACCCATCAACCTCATGGTGTGCTTGAGTGGGAGAGGGATCTTCTGGAACTCCCGGATATCCCACTGGTCGCTGAGCTTCTCCGGAAGCCCGGCATGGACGATGAAAAGCTGGCCCTCATCGATGAGGCGTTCCCCTCGGCATTCCCATCACCTCTCCCTCGTATTGGCGTAATAAGTGATGCGCCACAGGATCCAGGCCCTGACAGTGGACTCGCCAGCAGGCTGGTCAAGAAGCTCACAAAGGGACAGCAACAAAGCAAGAAAAAGAGGAAGGGTCAAGCCTTGGCCAATGACAGAAATGGCTCTGCCACACCAGCTGGGGATCTGAGAGAAGACGAATATGATCCACGCCGGCCCATGTTTGCCGACAACAAGCCTGCAGAGCTAGATCTTTCCCGCTTCGACACTGATCTTGCCCGCAAGGATGAGCCGCCTCGCGGTGGTATGCCCGACAACTTCAACTTGGCACCCGAGACACTTGCTGCACTGAGCAATTTGCAGTCCTCCATTGCACGCAAATCTGCGGAACCCGAGACAAGATACCGTAGCCCGTCAATTGGCCGATCCGATTCACGCACCGCGAGTGGAAACCCTTCAGCGCCGGCATCTCTGACTCAAGTTACCCCGGACATTGCTGCCATACTGGCTTCCTTGACCGGAGGAGCAACCGCATCTGCTACGCCCTCGACTGTCAACCATGCACAGGCGCGTACGCCAATGCAGCCTTACGATGCATATTCCCATCCAGTCCAGCAAACTGCTCCCACATACTCGCGGGCGGAGTCTCACCGCCCTGTCAGTCGCTATGTGCCTGGCGGTAGCCACCCAAGGTCTACTGAGCCGTCTCCAGCTCGGTACGACGGACAAGATCTTCAGGCCGCCCTTCACCGTAACTCGCAGCGCTACGCACAGAACGCGCATGTCGGCTACGGCGACCACACTCCCCACAACGCACCCATTTACGGCGGGCACACTCCTCACAACGCACCAATTTACAGCGAGCCCACCCCACACAACGCACCCATCTACGCTGCACCTCCCCCTCAAGCCCGCTCACCGCCCCGCTACCGCGTAGTCTACGAAGAAGAACCCGCCTACAACCAACGTCACTACCAGCCCCAGCACCAGCAACAGCAGCCCTACGACGGCCAGCCAGCGCCGGTTCAATACGTCCCGATCTCAGAGGCTCCCCCTGCCATGTCGTACCGCTACGAGCCGCAGCCGCAGCACTACGCACCTCCTCCACCCAAACCACTATACGTCGACCAGTACGGCCGCCCGGTCGAACTAGTCCCCATCGACTCGGCTCCTGCACCTATTCAGTACATGCCGCATCCTTTCGACCAGCAGCAGCAGCAACAGCCGCCGCCGCAGCAGCAGCACTATGCGCGTTACGCAGGTCCTCCGCAGCCTGTTTACTATGAACATCAGCCTGCGCCTGTGCACCATCAGCAGGGAGGGAGGTATGTGTATGAAGATGATGGGAGAGGTAGCGTGCCGAGGGCTTGAAGGAGGATTGATAGATGAATTGAATGGAAGGATGGGTGATTTGGATGTCTGCCCACGGAGGGGAGCATGGATAGCTGGATGAATTTGAGCGCAGAAAAGAGATGAAGTTCGGCGCAGAAAAGAACAAAGCTAAGGGGAGCTTGTCCAAGTACGTAGTTGACAGGAGGGGCTGATATGGATGGATGAACCAATGCTCCGAAAAGAGATGAGATGAGTCCTGGCTCACCTTGCCTGTTTCAGTTTCGCATCTCCCTGTCCTTCTCCCTCTCCTACCAGATGTATTGCAGATACAGCCCGTCCCGTGTCCCTGCCAGATGGGTTTTCCTGATTACCTTCAAATACCTATGGTTCGACCCAGCCTGAGCCTCATATACTCAATCGTCGTTGCTGTGATACTTTGAAAACTCATGTGATTCACTACGCTGTGGAATCAGCTCTGATGAACAACAGGCTGGTTCGATAACTAATTCGAACGGCAATATATATAGGGGGTCAGAATTGGGGTAGCCGTAACCAATAAATTTGGGTTTCGGTGATGTTAGACAAACCGAAGGTTAGAAAGATGACCTACCTTTGGAGACCGAAAGCAGACGCATGAAAGTCCACCCCGGCGTGACTATCACCGGTTTGTAAGAAGTGAGGGCAAGGAGTCGGCTGAAGAGGCGGAGGCGAGAGGGATTGGTGATATTTCCGTATGCAATCTATAGGCAATAACTCATCCGCCAGTCATCAGCAAAGCTATGTCAGTCTACAGATATAAGTATTCGTAGGTCCACTCTATTCCAACAATCAATGCTCAAATCATACCA
>Ga0265780_10003866_pt1 | contig 19543 bp, 15 predicted proteins | sample P1T30metagenome_FD_192432 | JGI IMG/M metagenome (GOLD analysis project Ga0265780, IMG submission 192432) | Plant litter microbial communities from East Loma Ridge, Irvine, California - P1 T30 | ecosystem: Environmental > Terrestrial > Plant litter > Unclassified | place: USA: California...
AGCCGAGGCGCCGGCGAAGACGCTCACGTTGTCCTTCTGCACCACGCTGTCCCCCGCCCGCGGCTGCATGTCCGGGTGGAACTGCACGGTCTTGCCACCTTCGGCGAACAGCGGGGCGCCGGCCGGGAGCACGTGCTGGACGTGGATCACGCGGATGCCCTTGGCATCGGCGGCCTTGATCAGCCGGCGGGTATTCTGCAAGGCGCTGGCACCATCGGGGATCACCATGCGACCACCGGGGAAGTACTCGTTCTGGAAATCAATGACGATCACCGCGGTCTTGCCTGCCTGCAGGGCGTCGATCGGTGTGGCACCGGCCATCTGGCGGATGGTGGGATGGGCCGGCTCGGCGGCGGCGACCGGGGCGACGGCGGCCATGCCGATCAGGCTGGCAAGACCGAAAGCTGCAATATTCATGGGGAGGAACCTGGGCTACGGAGAGTGCGGCCATGGTGCCGTGCACGGTGCGCACCAAGAACCCCCTGTCGCGCACTCCATCTGTGCATGAAACGCACAGATCGTGCGCCGCCCCCTCAAACGCAACGAGGCGCCCGAAGGCGCCCCGCTGGTAGTGCATGGCCTTGCCGTCGCCGGTTACAGGCGGCTGGCAATGGCCTGGGCAAAGCTCATCGTGTTGCCGGTGCCGCCCAGGTCGCCGGTCAGCGAATCCTTCGCATCCATCGTGGCGACGATGGCCTTGCGCAGGCGCTCGGAATTTTCCGGCTGGCCGATATGGTCCAGCATCTGTGCGGCGGCCAGCAGCAGCGCGCACGGATTGGCCTTGCCTTGGCCGGCGATGTCCGGCGCGGTGCCGTGCACGGCTTCGAAGATCGCCGCGTTCTCACCAATGTTGGCACCGGGGGCCAGGCCCAGGCCGCCGACCAGACCGGCACACAGGTCGGAGATGATGTCGCCGAACAGGTTGGTGGTGACGATCACATCGAACTGTTCCGGACGCATCACCAACTGCATGCAGCAGTTGTCGACGATCATTTCCTGGAACTCGATGTCCGGGTACTTGGCCGCCACTTCGCGCGCCACGGCCAGGAACAGGCCCGAAGTGGACTTGATGATGTTGGCCTTGTGCACGGCGGTGACCTTCTTGCGTCCGGTGCTGCGGGCCAGTTCGAAGGCGTAGCGCACGATGCGCTCGGAGCCCTTGCGGGTGATGCGGGTACCGGAGAACGCGGTCTCGCCGTCGGCCGACACTTCCTGGCCTTCCGCCAGGTAGGCACCTTCGGTGTTCTCGCGCACGGTCACCAGGTTGACGTTGTCAAAGCGCGACTTGGTGTTGGGGAAGGTGTGCGCCGGACGGACATTGGCGTACAGGTCGAAGTGGCGGCGCAGGCTGACGTTGATCGAGGTGAAGCCACCGCCGATCGGGGTGCTCAGCGGGCTCTTCAGGGCGATCTTGTTGCGCGCGATGGATTCCAGCGTGGAAGCCGGCATCAGGTCGCCATGCTTTTCCAGCGCGACCAGGCCGGCGTCGGCGTCTTCGTATTCCAGGCCGGCGTTGAGCTTGTCCAGGACGTACAGCGTAGCGTCCATGATCTCCGGGCCGATGCCATCGCCGCGGATGACCGTGATTTTCTGCGTCATTGATCAAATTTCCGAACAGGGGGAAAAACGCCGTCCGGGGGTGCCCGGTGCACCGGCGCAGGTAAGTTTCAGCCGCAATTATGCCCGAACCGACTACCTGACCCCAAATAGACCATGGTCCCACCCGCGGAAAGCCGCCGAGCATGGCTCGGCGCTACCAGGCGCAGGGCCGGCCGCCTTGGTAGCGCCGAGCCATGCTCGGCGAGCGCAGCGGCAGGCCGTGACGACCAACGGTCGTCACCCACCACGAAATGACGGCCAGCGGCGCATCTGACGCCTGTCAGTGCTCGTGTTCGGCCGGGGCTGCGGCGCCTGCTTCCAGCTGGTCCAGGAAGTCCACTGCGCGGCGCAGGTGCGGGATCACGATCGATCCGCCCACCACCAGGCCCACCGAGAACGTTTCGAAGAACTCATCACGCTCCACCCCCGCGGCCTTGCACTGGGCCACGTGATAGCTGATGCAGTCGTCGCAGCGCAGCACCAGCGAAGCCACCAGGCCCAGCAGTTCCTTGGTCTTCACATCCAATGCGCCGGCCTGGTAGGTCTGCGTATCCAGCGCGAAGAAACGGCGCACCACCTGGTTCGGTTCAGCCAGGATGCGCTCGTTCATCTTCTTGCGGTAGGCATTGAACTCGGCCAGGCGGTCGCCGCCTTCGTCCGCTGTGCTCATGCTGCGCCCTGCCCGGCCAGCAGCGGCTCCAGCTTGCCCTCGCGGTGCAGGGCCATCATGTCATCGTAGCCGCCAACATGAACGTCACCGACGAAGATCTGCGGCACGCTGGTGCGGCGGGTCTTGGCCATCATCTTCTCGCGCTCGGCGGCATCCAGGTCGATGCGCACTTCGGTCCACTGCTGGCCTTTGCTCTTGAGGAAGTTCTTGGCTGCCACGCAGTACGGGCAGACAGCGGTGGAATAAATGGTGATGGCGGGGGCGCCACCGGCAGGCTGTTCAAGTTGGCTCACGGGAAACTCCACGACGGTTCGACTGTCTGTATATGGTAGCGGCCTGATGGAAAATCCACGCCATGGCCGCAACACTGTGGATTAACGATAGGTTTCCCCCTGGCCTGCCACGCTGGGGGACGCTGCCCGAGGACCGACCGCTTGCGACCGCTGCTGCTCTCCGCTGCCCTGACCCTCGCATTGGCCGTGCCGCTGGCCCAGGCCCAGGATTCGCTGCCCGACATCGGATCGTCGGCCGGTGAACTGCTGACCCCTGCCCGCCAGGCCGAGTACGGCGGCATGATGCTGCGCGAACTGCGCAACTACGGCTACCTGCTGGACGATCCGCTCACCACCGAGTGGCTGCAGACCATGGGCACCCGGCTGGGTTCCAACAGTGCGCAGCCGCGCCAGCAGTACACCTTCTTCATGATGAAGGACCGGCAGATCAATGCCTTCGCCACGCTGGGCGGCTACATCGGCGTCAATGCCGGCCTGGTGCTCACTGCCGAACGCGAAGACGAAGTGGCCGCGGTGCTCTCTCACGAAATCGCCCACGTCACCCAGCAGCATGTGCTGCGCGGCGTGGAACGCGCCCAGCGCGACCAGATCCCGATCCTGCTGGGCATGCTGGCGGCGGTCATCGCTTCCCAGCAGGCCGGGGGCAACTCGGCCGGCAACGCGACCATGGCCAGCATCGCCTCGGGCATGGGGCTGATGCAGCAGCGGCAGATCGATTACACCCGCTCCAATGAATCCGAAGCCGACCGCCTGGGCATCCGCACGCTGGCCCGCAGCGGCTACGACGTGGACGCCATGGCCGGCTTCTTCGAGCGCATGAGCGCCTCGATGCGTGGCAACGACGGCGGCTACACGGTGCCGGACTTCCTGCGCACCCATCCGGTGAACACCACCCGCATCAGCGAGGCCAAGCTGCGCGCCGAGCAGATGAAAAAGGACACGGTGGTGCTGACCACCGAGGTGCCCGGTGGCGTGCGTACCGAACGGGTGAACCCGAGCGATCCGGGCCTGTCCGATCCGATCACCCGCCGCAACAACCTGCTGCTGCCACCGGGCATGCAGGTTTCGGTGGGCCAGCTCAGCCGCGGTTCCAGCGGTGATTTCGACTGGGCCCGCGAGCGCCTGCGGGTGCTCAGCGCGGTGACTCCGTCCGAGCTGACCCGCGAGTACCAGGGCCTGGCCCGGCAAAAAGGCGGACTCACCCCGGCCCAGCGCTACGGCCAGGCGCTGGCCCAGCTGACCACCGGCACCGGCGGTGCGGCGGGTGCTGCACGCGCCCTGGCCGAGCTCAACGACGCCGACCCCGGCAACCTGTGGGTGGCGCTGGCCCTCGGCGAGGCCGAATCGCGTTCCGGCCAGGCCGCCAGGGCCAACGAACGCTTCGAGGCGCTGCTGCGCCAGCACCCGGGCAGCCGCCCGGTGGCGCTGACCTTCGCGCAGATCCTCAACGAACAGGGCGGCCAGGCCGCCGGCCAGCGCGCGCAGGCCATGCTGCGGCCGCTGCTGTCACAAAGCGGCAACGATCCGGTCTTCCAGCAGCGTTTTGCCCGTGCCAGTGAACTGGCCGGCGATGCGCATCGTGCCAGCGAAGCCTACGCCGAAGCGGCCTACCTCAACGGCCGTCCGGAACAGTCGCTGATGCAGCTGCAGGCATTGAAACGCCAGCCCGACCTGGATTACGTCACCCGCGCGCGGGTCGATGCGCGCATCGAGACCATCACCCCCACCGTGCTGGAAATGCGCCGCCAAGGAGTCAATGACCCGGAACTGGAGCGCCGCTGACGGTTGCCACGGGGTGGCCTGCCGACCGCTGGTCGTTACAGCAGCGCCGGTGGCGTCACAAACATGTCATCAAATCGTAGTCTACTGGCGTCACTCCCGATCTGATGAGCAACTTGGTGGCCTCGTGCAGAAACGCATCCTGATCGTCGACGACGAACCCGCGATCCGCGAAATGGTGGCCTTTGCCCTGCGCAAGGGCGATTACGAGCCGATCCACGCCGGCGACGCACGCGAAGCACAGACGGCCATCGCCGATCGCGTGCCCGACCTGATCCTGCTGGACTGGATGCTGCCGGGCACCAGTGGCCTGGACCTGGCCCGCCGTTGGCGCAAAGAGGCGCTGACCCGCGAAGTGCCGATCATCATGCTGACCGCGCGCGGCGAAGAAAACGACCGCGTCGGCGGGCTGGAAGCCGGCGTGGACGATTACGTGGTCAAGCCGTTCTCCGCCCGCGAGCTGCTGGCGCGGATCCGCGCGGTGATGCGCCGGGCGCGCGACGACGACGAAGATGGCAGCGTCGCGGTCGGTTCGGTGCGCATCGACGGCGCCGCCCACCGCGTGTTCGCCAACGACCAGCCGGTGCCGATCGGCCCGACCGAATACCGCCTGCTGCACTTCTTCATGACCCACCCCGAGCGCGTGTACACGCGGGCGCAGTTGCTGGATCACGTCTGGGGCGGCAGTGTGTACGTGGAAGAGCGCACCATCGACGTGCACATCCGCCGCCTGCGCAAGACGCTGGAACCGTTCGCCGCCGAAAACATGGTGCAGACCGTGCGTGGTGCAGGCTACCGCTTCTCCACTTCCACCTGATCACTGGTACCGCAATGCCGCGTCACATCCGTTCGGCCTGGTTCAAGACCCTGGCCACCCTGACCATGGTGCTGGTGTTGTCCGGGCTGGCGGGTTGGGCGCTCGGTGATGCGTGGATGGGACTGGCGATCGCCGCCATCGGCGCGTTGGCCTGGCACTACTGGCGGCTGCGCCGGGTGCTCGGCCGACTGACCGCGCGCCAGCGCTGGGAGATCGCCGACGGTGCCGGGGTCTGGAATGAACTCGACCGCGTGGTATCGCGTAACCAGCACGAGATGCGCGTGCGCAAGCGCCGCCTGCTGGACATGCTGCGCAGCTACCGTGCCGCGGCGGCCGCGCTGCCCGATGCGGTGGTGGTGCTGGATCGCAACAGCCAGCGCGTGCAGTGGTTCAACGAAGCCGCCACCACCCTGCTCGGCCTGCACCATCCCGGTGACCTGGGCCAGGCGCTGGTGCAGCGCCTGCAGCCGATGCCGCTGGCCCACTGGCTGGCCGGTGGACGCAACGCCGAACCGATCCTGGACGTGCCCTCGCCGGTCGATCCGGCGATCCGCCTCAACCTGCGCCTGATCCCCTATTCGGCTGATCACTGGCTGCTGATCGCGCGTGATGTCAGCAAGCTGCTGCGGCTGGAACAGGTGCGCCGCGACTTCGTGGCCAACGTATCGCACGAACTGCGCACGCCGCTGACCGTGGTGCACGGTTACCTGGACATGATGGACCCCGAGGACTTCCCCGGCACCGGCCCGATGCTGGAAGAAATGCGCAAGCAGAGCCAGCGCATGGCCCAGCTGGTGGAAGACCTGTTGACCCTGTCGCGGCTGGAATCGCAGGAAGCCGGCGATGCCGAAGTGGTGGCCATGCTGCCGATGCTGGCCACGCTGCGTCGCGAAGCCGAAGCCCACAGCCAGGGCCGCCACCAGATCACCGTGGAAGACCACGCCGGGGTGGACCTGCTGGGGTCGATCAAGGAACTGCACAGCGCATTCTCCAACCTGGTCACCAACGCGGTGCGCTACACCCCGGCTGAAGGCCAGGTGCGGGTGACCTTCAGCCGCGAAGGCGACGGCGTGGTGCTGGCCGTGCGCGATACCGGTTATGGCATCCCGGCCAACCACCTGCCGCGACTGACCGAACGCTTCTACCGCGTGTCCAGCAGCCGTTCGCGCGAGAGCGGTGGTACCGGCCTGGGCCTGTCCATCGTCAAGCACATCCTTGGCCTGCACCACGCCCGCCTGGAGATCCAGAGCGAGGTCGGCAAGGGCTCCACGTTCTCCTGCCATTTCGATGCGTCGCATGTCCGCGCGCGCGATGTGGCCGCCTCCCTCCATGCCGAAGATTGACGCCATGAGCAGCCCAGGATCCCTCCCCGTCGTGCCGCAGCCGGACTCCGATTCACTGCGGGATCCGGCGCTTTACATCAACCGCGAACTCTCCCAGCTGGATTTCAACTTCCGCGTACTGGCGCAGGCGCTGGACCCGCAGGTGCCGCTGCTGGAGCGCCTGCGCTTCATGTGCATTTCCTGCACCAACCTGGACGAGTTCTTCGAAATCCGCGCCGCGGCGGTGCGCCACGCGCAGGAGTTCGGGCTGCCGCCGGCGCCGGATGGCATGAGCCCGCAGGCGATCCTCACCGCCATCCATGACCGTGCCGCAGAACTGGTGGACCAGCAGTACCGCTGCTGGAACGAGGTGCTGCGCCCGGCACTGCAGGACGCCGGCATCGGCGTGCTCGGCCGCCATTCGTGGAACCACCGCCAGAAGCGCTGGCTGCGCGCCTACTTCCGCAACGAGATCATGCCGGTGCTGTCGCCGCTTGGCCTGGACCCGGTGCATCCGTTCCCGAAGATCCTCAACAAATCACTGAACATCGTAGTGGTGCTGAAAGGCGTGGATGCGTTCGGCCGCAGTGGCCACCTGGCGATCGTGCGCGCACCGCGCTCGCTGCCGCGCATCATCGAACTGCCCGAATCGCTGGGCGAGGGCCGCAACTTCGTGTTCCTGTCCTCGATGCTGTCGGCCTTCGTCGATGAGCTGTTCCCAGGCATGGAAGTGGAAGGCGCCTACCAGTTCCGCGTCACCCGCAATTCCGAACTGGTGGTGGACGAGGAAGAGGTCGAGAACCTCGCGCTGGCCCTGCGCGACGAGCTGGTGGACCGTGGCTACCGGCCGGCGGTGCGGCTGGAGATCGCCCAGGACACCCCGCGCGACATCGTGCGCACGCTGCTGCAGAACTTCGGCCTGACCGAAAACGCGGTGTATTACATCGATGGACCGGTCAACCTCAACCGCGTCATCCAGCTGTACGACGTGGTGCCGCGGCCGGACCTGAAGTACCCGCCGATGACCCCGCGTACGCTGCGCGATTCAGACGGCATCTTCGATATCGTCGCGCGCCAGGACGTGCTGCTGCATCATCCGTTCGATGCCTTCACCGCAGTGCTGGACGTCATCAAGCAGGCGGCGACCGACCCGAACGTGCTGGCGATCAAGCAGACCCTGTACCGCACCGGCAAGGACTCGCTGATCGTGGAGGCGCTGATCCAGGCGGCCCGCAATGGCAAGGACGTGACCGTGGTGGTGGAGCTGCGCGCGCGCTTCGATGAAGAGGCCAACCTGGGCCTGGCCGATCGCCTGCAGGAAGCCGGCGTGCAGGTGGTGTACGGCGTGGTGGGCTTCAAGACCCACGCCAAGATGCTGCTGATCGTGCGCCGCGAAGGCCGCAAGCTGCGCCGCTACGTGCACCTGGGCACCGGCAACTACCACAGCGGCACCGCGCGCGCGTACACCGACATCAGCCTGATCACCGCCGATGCGGATATCGGCAACGACGTGCACCTGCTGTTCCAGCAGCTGTCCGGGCTGGCGTCGAAGGCCAAGCTGAAGCACCTGCTGCAATCGCCGTTCACCCTGCACACCGGGGTGCTCAAGCGTATCGAGCGCGAGAAGGCGATCGCCGAATCCGGACGGCCGGCGCGCATCATCGCCAAGATGAACGCCCTCAACGAACCGCAGGTGGTACGCGCGCTGTATGCCGCCTCGCAGGCCGGCGTGCAGATCGACCTGATCGTGCGCGGTGCCTGCACGCTTCGTCCCGGCGTGCCGGGGGTGTCGGACAACATCCGCGTGCGCTCCATCGTCGGCCGCTTCCTGGAACACAGCCGGGTCTACTGGTTCGGCAATGCCGGCGCACCGGAACTGTACTGCGCCAGCGCGGACTGGCTGGAGCGCAACCTGCTGCGGCGCGTGGAGACCGCCTTCCCGATCCTCGACCCGGCACTGGCACGACGGGTGTACCGCGAGGTGCTGCAGAACTACCTGGACGACAACCTCAACGCGTGGGAACTGCAGGCCGACGGCCGCTACGTGAAGCTGGAACCGGCGCACGACGAGGCCCCGCATTCGGCACAGATGGGCCTGATGCAGGGCCTGTAAGCGCTGCCGATCCGGCAGCGTGAAGAAGGCGCGGTGACGAGCGGCACCCGCCTTCGGCTACCATTCGCGCATGCCGCACACATCGACTTCCCCGACCCTGCAAGATGGCGACCTGCTGGCCGCCATCGACATCGGCTCCAACAGTTTCCACATGGTCATCGCCCGCTATACGCTGGGGCAGCTGCGGGTGGTCGACCGCCTGCGCGAGACCGTGCGCATGGCCGACGGCCTGGATGGCAAAGGCGGCCTGTCCAGCGAGGCGCGACAGCGCGCGCTGGAATGCCTGGCCCGCTTCGGCCAGCGCATCCGCGACGTGCCCTCGCACCGCGTGCGCGCCCTGGCCACCAACACCGTGCGCCAGCTGCGCTCGCCGCAGGCGTTCCTGATGCCGGCCGAAACCGCGCTGGGGCATGCCATCGAAGTGGTCAGCGGACGCGAAGAAGCGCGCTTGATCTACCTGGGCGTGGCGCATGCGCAGCCGCCCAAGGCCGACCAGCGCCGGCTGGTGATCGACATCGGCGGCGGCTCCACCGAATTCATCATCGGCTCGGGCATGCAGACCCTGGAACGCGAAAGCCTGCAGGCCGGCTGCATCGCCAGCACCCGGCGGTTCTTCCCCGGTGGCAAGCTCAGCCGCAAGCGCTGGAAGGATGCACTGGCTGAAATCGGCCGCGAGTTCCAGCCATTTGCCAGCAAGTACCGGGCGCTCGGCTGGGACGAGGCGCTGGGCTCATCGGGCACCCACAAGGCGATCAGCGAGATCTGCGCGGCGATGAAGCTGAGCAAGGGCGCGATCACCGCCGAGGCGCTGCCGCAGCTGCGCGATGAACTGCTGAAGGCCAAGAAGATCGATGACATCGTGCTGCCCGGGCTGGGCAGCGACCGCCGGCCGATCATCGCCGGTGGGGTGCTGGTGCTGGAAGCGGCCTTCCAGGCGCTCGGCCTGCAGAAGCTGCTGGTCAGCAAGGCGGCCATGCGCGAAGGCATCCTGTACGACATCGTCGGCCGCGCCGGCGAGAACGATCCACGCGATGTGTCGGTGGATACCTTGACCGTGCGCTATGACATCGACGTGGCGCAGGCCGATCGCGTGCAGAGCACGGCTCTGTCTCTGTTCGACCAGGTCCGGGAGAGCTGGAAGCTCGAAGCCGATGATGCCCGCATGCTGTCCTGGGCTGCGCGTCTGCATGAAATGGGGCTGATGATCGCGCACAGCGGTTACCACACCCACGGCAGCTACCTGCTGGAAAACTCGGACATCGCCGGGTTCTCGCGGCAGGAACAGCAGATGCTGGCCGCACTGGTACGCACGCACCGCCGCAACGTGCCCAAGAGCGCGTTCGAGGCACTTCCCGAGCGCCTGGTGGTACCGGCGCGCCGGTTGGCCGCGTTGCTGCGTCTGGCGGTGCTGGTCAACCGCGCTCACGAATCCACGCCGCTGCCGGTGCTGGAAATCACCGCGGAGGACGACCGGCTGTCGCTGATCGTGCCGCAGAGTTTCATCGACCCACGGCCGCTGCTGCGCGCCGACCTGATCGGCGAAGTGGACGGTATGACCGGCCTGGGGCTGCAGTTCAAACCGTTCGTGGCCTGAGCGGGGAGCGCGGGCAACGGCAACGGCAACAGCTGCAGGGCTGCTTGCTGGTGGGCGGGGTGGCTGTGCAGGACACGCCGTGAACCCATCCATGGGGGCTCGCTTTTCGCATCCATGCGAAAAGACGGTCCTGCACAGCCACCCCGCCCCACCTTCGACAGGTCCATGGCGGCCATGGGACCATCGGTAGCGCCGACCCATGGTCGGCGGATTGTGGGGGAATGAGGTCTGATGGTTTCCTCCGAGCATGGCTCGGCGCTACCAGGGCGCCGTGCCGTTTCGGGTGGAGGGAGCCCCTGAGTCAGGGGCGGCCGCGAAGCGGCGGGGTGTGGGTGCTGGTGAGACGGGGCCCGCGGTTTGCGAAGCAAGGCGTGGGAGCGGCAGCGCGAATGCGATGACGCGGACCCGACCCATGGTCGGCGGACTCTCCCGCCAACGGCCCGCTGCGCTCGCCGACCATGGGTCGGCGCTACCGATGACAGTAGCCCATCTGGGGGAGGGAGCCCCTGAGTCAGGGGCGGCCGCGAAGCGGCGGGGTGTGGGTGCTGGTGAGACGGGGCCTGCGGTTTGCGAAGCAAAGCGTGGGAGCGGCAGCGCGAATGCGATGACGTGTACCCGCGCCATGGATGGCGCGAAACGAGGCCCGCAGGAGCGGCTTTTGCCGTCCCGCGCACAGCCCCACCGCCCGGCCCACTCCAGATGCAGCTCCAAAGCCACCCGCGAGGGGGTCCCACCCGTTCGCCCGGTAACGCGACGGTCGCAATCCGGTCATGCCCGGGACATGCCCAACGACGAGCATGCGCACAAACGGGAGAGCCCCATGCGCTACGCGATCGTCACCGAGACCTATCCTCCGGAAGTGAACGGCGTGGCCCTGACCGTGCAGGGGTTGGAGATGGGCCTGCGCCAGGCCGGGCACGAGGTCGACCTGGTGCGACCGCGCCAGCACGCCGACGGCGACGCCGAGCAGCGGGACGGCACGCTGCTGGTTCCCGGTGCCGCCCTGCCCCGTTATCCCGGCCTGCGCTTCGGCCTGCCCGCGCCTGTCCGGCTCGGCCGCCAGTGGCAGGCCCGACGCCCCGATGCGGTCTACATCGCAACCGAAGGCCCGCTCGGCTGGTCGGCCCTGCGCTGCGCGCGCCGGCTCGGCATCCCGGTCGCCACCGGCTTCCATACCCGCTTCGACGAATACCTGCCTGACTACGGCGTGGCATGGCTGCAGGCCGCGGCGCTGCGCTGGATGCGCCGCTTCCACAACCAGGCCGATGCCACCCTGGTGCCCACCCGGGAACTGCAGGATTTCCTCGCCGGCGAAGGCTTCGAACGGGTCCGCCTGCTGGCCCGCGCGGTGGACAGCCAACAGTTCGATCCGGCCAAGCGCGATCCGGCGCTGCGCGAAGAATGGGGTATCGAGGGCAATGGTTTTGCCGCGATCTACGTCGGGCGCATCGCCGCGGAAAAGAACCTGGGTCTTGCGGTGAAGGCCTTCCGCCGGCTGCAGCAGCAGCGCCCCAAAGCCCGCTTCGTGCTGGTCGGCGATGGACCGGCCCGCGAAAAACTGGCCCACGACAATCCTGATTTCCTGTTCTGCGGCGTGCAGCGCGGCGAAGCGCTGTCGCGCCATTTCGCCAGTGGCGACCTGTTCCTGTTTCCCAGCCGCAGCGAGACATTCGGCAACGTGACCCTTGAAGCGATGGCCAGTGGACTGGCCACGGTGGCCTTCGATTACGGCGCCGCGCGCGAATACCTGCGCGATGGCGAGAATGGCGCGGCGGTGGATACCGACGACCAGTTCGTCGAAGCCGCGCTGCGCTTTACCGGCGATGACACGCTGCGCGCCAGCCTTGGCCAGCAGGCGGCGCGGGACATGAAGCGCCTGCATCCACAGCAGGTGGTAGCCGAATTCGATGCCCTGCTGTCCGAACTCGCCCACGCCCGGAGGCTGCATGCGCACCACGCCGCTTGACCTGTTGACCGGCCGCGAAACCCGCTGGTGCCGCCGTGCCAACCTGTACTGCCGCCGCCGTCGCATGCGCTCGCTGTTCGCGGTGATCAGCCGGCTGGGTGATGGCGTGTTCTGGTACGTGCTGATGGGTGCGCTGGTGTTGCTGGATGGCATGGAAGGGCTGCGCGCCAGTACCCACATGGCCGCCACCGGCCTGGCCGCGCTGTTGATGTACAAGGGGCTCAAGCGCTGGACCCGGCGCCCGCGGCCCTACAAGGCTGATCTGCGCATCCGCGCCTGGGTGGCCCCGCTGGACGAGTTCAGCTTCCCCTCCGGCCACACCCTGCATGCGGTCTCCTTCACTGCTGTGGCCCTGTTCTATTACCCGTGGCTGGCGCCGCTGCTGGTGCCGTTCACGCTGGGCGTGGCGGCATCGCGCGTGGTGCTGGGCCTGCACTACCCCAGCGATGTCCTGGCCGCCACCGGTATCGCGCTGCTGCTGGCGTGGGCCAGCCTGGGCTGGCTGCCGTTGGGCGCGTGATCCCCCATCCCCACACGCATCGGATGTCTTGCCTACAATAGGCGCATGACCACGCTGTTCATTTCCGACCTGCACCTGGACGCGAGCCGTCCGGCCATCACCGATCTCTTCCTTGCCTTCCTGCGCAGCGAAGCGCTTGAAGCGGACGCGCTGTACATCCTGGGCGATCTGTTCGAAGCCTGGATCGGTGACGACACGCCTTCACCGGCGGCCGATGCGGTGGCAGCGGCGCTGAAGGAGGTGTCCGATGCCGGCGTGCCGGTGTACTTCATCCGCGGCAACCGCGACTTCCTGCTGGGCGAGCAGTACGCCGCCCGCGCCGGCATGCGCATCCTGCCCGATCCCAGCGTGATCGACCTGTATGGCACCCCGGTGCTGCTGCAGCATGGCGACCTGCTGTGTACCGATGACCTGCCTTACCAGCAGTTCCGTGCGCAGACCCGCGACCCGGCGTTCCAGGCCCAGTTCCTGGCACAGCCGCTGGCCGCGCGCATCGCGTTCGCACAGAAGGCACGCGATGCCAGCCAGAGCCGCCAGTCGGAAATGAAGCAGGGAGATCGCGCGCAGTTCGAAACCGTCACCGACGTGGCACCGGCCGAGGTGGATGCGACCTTCATCCGCTTCGGCGTGGACACGATGATCCACGGCCATACCCACCGCCCCGCCGTGCATTCGCTGATGGCAGGCGGCCAGGCACGCACGCGCATCGTGCTGGGCGACTGGTATGAGCAGGGTTCGGTGCTGCGGGTCACCTCCGATGGGATGTCGCTGCAGGCACTGTGATGCTCCTGCTCAGCGGAAGCCGGCGATCTTCGCGCGGGTGAGTTCCAGCACACGGCGGTTATCCGCTTCGTTGCGGTTCCCGGTGGCCTGGCCTTCGTGCAACAGGTCCGGGCTGGACCAGTAGGGGATGCGCCGGCAGCCGGTCGGGCAGTCGTAGGACATCACCGTCCGCCATCCCAGTGCACGCGGTGGCTGGTACCAGTACCCATGGCCGAAGGCGAACGGGGCTGCTGCCGGATCGCGCTTGATGTCGTGCCGGGCGCCTGCCAGGTGCCCGATTTCATGGGCAAGGACATACTCTCCCGCAGCGCATTGCTCCAGCACGGCAACGAACGCACCGTCGGCGTCCGCCCCGATCTGATCGGCGAGCCCGCAGGCGAACGCACGATTCATCAGCAGCAGAACGACATCGGCCGCGTGCTGGTCGCGCAGCGCGTGTACCTCGTCCATGTAGCCGTCACCAGGCGAGCGCAGGCGCCTCAGGTCCTGCTCCATGTTGCCGCTTTCCTCATAGGGCGTGACCACGTACCCCGCCAGTTCCACGTCCATGTCCACGCCGCTGCGCTGGTAGGTGAGGTTGGATTCGGCAATGGACAGTTCGGCCAGTGCCCGCAGGTCGCCGGGGTAGCCGGCCACCGCGTCGGCCGTGGCTACCGCGAGCAGCCGGACCCTGCTGGTCGGCGCGGTGCCTGCCGGGCCGACGGCGGATGGCTCCAGCGGCCCCATCGGGATGTCACCCGGAGGATGCATCGGCACTTGGCGGGTGGCCAGCGGCAGGGTCTGGTGCCGGCCACCACCGACCGGAACGATGCGCAGCAGGTCTTCGCCCCTATGCACGACCGCCGTGATTCCCGCCGGGGATCGCACCAGGCTGAGCTCGCCCCCCGCAGCCTGTCCGGTGGCGTCCCAGCTGCCACTCCATGCCACGTCCCCCGTGGGCAATGCGCGGGAATGTTCGCGTCGCACGGCGACCGGCCGGCCCTCGATCTCGAGCATCAATGCCGGTGTCCCGGCATGCAGGGCAGAGGCGGCAGCCTCCTGCAGCCTCAGCGACGGGGCGGCGGCAGATGCCAACGATGTACCGGCCAGGAGCAGGCCGGGGAGAAGACGGGAGTGCAGCATGATGGCCTCCTGTGGGCACTACGGCGAATCAGCATCCGACTCCGGACACTGCGGACTTCGCCGCGCATGAGGCCATTACGCGGCGGTCGCCGGCGCGGATCCATCAGGAAACGCCGCCTCTGGCAGCCCGATAACGCCGGGGCGCAGCGGGGCCGCGCTGTGCGCGCCACGCCCGGAGGCGTGACGCGGGGACCCGACCCTTCCAGCAAAGCGCAGCAAGCTCAGCGGAATCCGGCGACCACGTGCTTGCGCTGCACCAGCACCCGCTGGTTGTCCGCGGTGGCCGCATCACCGGTGCGGGCGCCGCCGTAGGTGATGTCCGGGTTGGACCAGCTATTGATGCGCGTACAGCCGCCCGGGCAGTCGTAGGACATGATGGTGCGGAAACGCTCGCCGCTGCCCAGGCTGAACTGGTAGCCGTGTCCGTAGGGATAAGGCGAGCCGGAGGCGTTGGCACGGTCATGGTTGGCGCCCAGCACGTGGCCGACTTCGTGGGCGAAGGAATAATTTCCGGTGGCGCAGCGCCAGCCGACAACGGCGAAGGCATGCGAGGCCGACGCGTTGATATAGCCCACGCCACATGCATCCTTGCCGTCGGTCAGCATCACCACGACATCGGCCCGGGCAGCATCGCGCAGGGCGTGCACCTCATCCAGCTGGCCGTCGCCTGGGCTCTGCAGCCTTCCCAGGTCATCCCCCATGCGCCCATCAGGGAAGCCGGTCGTGCGGTAGTCGGCAAGCTCCATGCGGATGTTGGTCCGGCCATTCTTGAACCCCTCGTTGGATTCGGCCACGGCCAGTTCGGCCTTTGCCCTCATGTTGCCCCCATAGGCGTTGATGGCCCCCTGGGTGGCAATCACCAGCACCCGGATCGTCGCCCAGCCCCCCGGATCTCCGCTGCGGATGTGCGCGTCCGGCGCGGGCGGCGGCACCGGCAGCGACGGCATGCCCAGCGGATGCATCGGCGGCAACCCATGCTCGTCCACCTTGACCAGCGCGTGTTCCCCGTTGCCCATCGGACGCACGTCGTAGCGCTGCTGGCGGTGGCGGATGGTCCCGGTAACGCTGCCGTCGACCGCCCGCACCAGGATCACCGATGCAGGCGCCGCAGCCCCTTGCGCAGACACGGCGAGCGGCGCGGCGGCGTCGTCTTCGGCTCCATACCAGACCAGGCTGCCATCGGCTGCCGCTTCTTCCCTGATACGGCGTACCTGCAGCACCCGCTCGCCCAGCGGCAGCTCCAGCCGATCATCGGACAGTGCGGCGACGTTCATGCGCAGCGCCTGCACGACATCGGTGCTGGGTTCGGCCTGCAGGTGGGCCCAGCCGGCGTCGGTGCCGGCACGCGTCGCAGGCCCTGCGGCAGGTTCGAACAAGGGCGCTGCAGCGGCGCCTCCGCTGACCAGCAGGGCCAGCGCGGTCGCGAGCGGCTTGTATTTCGAATGATGGGACATGGTTCGTTCTCCATAGCGGATTCCCCTGTTGCCGACGCTTCATAAATGAGCCACGGATCGGCGCGGCACCAGATGCGTACCCGTCATGGCGAAACCGGTGTAGCGATTGCATGGCAACAGCGCAGCGGGGTGTCCGTGGCGGCATGCCACGCGGGCGGGGAATCGAACCGATGCCCGCCAGCAACGTGACCGCCGTGGCAATGCAGACGTGTCCCCGTGGTTGGCATCACCGGCCTGGCAGGGTTCCCTTGCACCCGGCACCGCGCTACTGTCCGTGCAAGGGAGGGCGGCCATGAGCACAGTGCGAGGGGACGGCAGCACACGCGATAGCGGCCTGTTACGGATCGGCCTGTTCTTCGACGGCACGCGCAACAACGCACGTAACCTGGCGCGCGGGCGCGGTCCCGGCGGCGACCACCCCGGTCCGCCGCAGGCCTTGCCACCGATATGGCAGGCCGATGACGCCTCGCCGTACCACAGCCGCATCACCAGCAGCTTCAACAACGGCCTGACCAACGTGGCGAGGCTGCATGCGCTGTACGCCGACGGGCGCGTGGCGGGCGCCGCCGCCCCGTCGGTTGCGATCTATACCGAAGGCACCGGCACCCGCGATGGCCAGGCTGATGACCTGATCGGACTGGCCTTCGGCGTGGGCGCCAGTGGTGTCCGCGCGAAGATCAACCGCGCCCTGCAGGCCCAGCTTCCCGCTGCGCTGGCGCAGCTCGCACGGCACTGGCAGCAGCCGCTGCGAGGCATCCGGGTGGATCTGTTCGGGTTCTCGCGCGGTGCCGCGGCGGCACGTGATGTCGCCAACCAGATCGCGGCCTGGGGATCACCGCACTGGCAAGGACTGCTGCGCGAAGCCGGCCTGCGCGTGGATCCGGCGTTCACCCTGCCCCATCCGGTGATCGGCTTCATCGGGCTGTTCGATACCGTAGTGGCGATCAGGGGCGGCCGTGCCGATGAAGCGCCGCGCCTGCACCTGCCTGCGGGGATTGCCGGCAAGGTGCTGCAGCTGAGCGCGCGCGACGAGCATCGCGAACACTTTGCCCTGACCACGGTGGCACCGGACCACGAAGAAATCAGGCTGCCCGGGGTACACGCCAATATCGGTGGCGGCTACGACCAGACGGAAGAGGGCCCCAAGCTGCTCACCCGTCCACGCAGCCAGCAGGTGCGGCGACACGGGCTGGATGACTTCGCCCTTCCCCCGGCAGACTGGCTGCATCGCACCGAAAGCCACCAGCGTGCACTGGCCGAAGCCGTCCGCTGGCAGCAGCAGCTGGGGCTGGGCGCCGATGCGGTGTGGGTGGACACGTGGCACCAGTGGGTACGCCAGCGCCAGGCAGGCAGCCACAGCGCGCTGCCCACGCCGACCTTGTTCGTGTATTCGGCGGTGGTGCTGAAGCGCCCGATCGACTGGCGTTACCAGCTGATCGCGCTGCGCCTGATGCATGCGCGTGCCGCGGCGGCGGGCGTGCGCTGGACGGACGCACCCGATGCCTGCATCGACAGCACATTGCCCACGGACCTGCGCGGGATCGCCGCTGCATTGATGGCCGGCACAGCGCTGGAGCCGGCGCAGGAACGAGTGCTGAAACAGCGTTACCTGATGCAGTCGGCACACTGGAATTTCGACGCGCTGGGTGACACCGCACTCAGCTACACCGCCGATGCCGGGGTCAGCGAGCTGCCGTATCGACCCGGCCCGGGGCTGTTCTACATCAACCGCCCCACCGCCGACGGCCAGCGCGTCGTGCTGCGCAACGCCTGAGGCCCGCTACCCGGCGCGCTCGGCCTGTTCCATCAGTTCGGCCAGTTCATCGGCATCGAAACCGGCCAGCAGGCGCGCTTGGATGTTGAACGGGCCATGCAGATAGCCCCCGGCGTAGTCGACCAGCAGTTCCTTGAAGCGGGCACGCGGGTCCACGCCGGCACGTTCGCAGTACCAGCGGTACCAGCGGCTGCCCGCAGCCACGTGGGCGACTTCTTCGCGCAGGATGATCTCCAGCACGTCGGCCGTCTCTTCGTCGCCGCAGCCACGCAGTTTCGCGATCAGCCCCGGGGTGACATCCAGGCCACGCGCTTCAAGCACGCGCGGCACCAGGGCCATGCGCGCCAATCCGTCGTGGGCGGTCTTCTCGCACATCTCCCACAGCCCGTTGTGGGCGGGAAAATCGGCATAGTCGTGGCCATGCGCCTGCAGCCGTCCGCGCAACATCAGGAAGTGCCGCGATTCATCGTCCGCGCAACTGACCCAGTCAGCGTAGAAGGCCGACGGCAGACCCCGGAAGCGGTACACCGCGTCCCAGGCGAGGTCGATCGCGTTGAGCTCGATATGCGCGATGGCATGGATGAAACGTGCGCGCCCTTCCGCCCCACCCAGCTTGCGTCGCGGCACGTCGCGCGGGTGCACCTGCTGCAGGGTGGCCGGACGCCCGGGCATGCGGATCGGCGCCGGTGCCGGCGGATCGGCCGGCAGCTTCAGCCGACCGGCGCGGAAGGCCGCAGCATGGGCCTGGGTCAGCGCGACCTTGCGCAGCGGGTCGGCCTCGGCCAGGCACTGCTGCGCGGCGCGCAGCAGGTCACCGGCGACGTCGGATCGATCGACGTCGCATGGGGCCGTGGCGCTCACGATCAGGCGCGGCGCTTGTGCTTGGCGTCGTCCGAACGCAGTTGCTGGATGCGCTCGAAGTAGCCCGGCTCGATGCCGGTCGGGTAATGCCCGTTGAAGCACGAGGAATCGAAGTTCTGCAGTGCCGGGTTGCCTTCGCGCACCGCCGCTTCCATGTCTTCGATGTCCTGGTAGATCAGCCAGTCGCAACCGAGGTGCGCTTCGATTTCTTCCACGCTGCGGTTGTGCGCGACCAGCTCTTCGGCGGCCGGCATGTCGATGCCGTAGATGTTCGGGTAACGCACCGGCGGGGCGGCGCTGGCCAGGTAGACCTTGCGGGCGCCGGCGTCGCGCGCCATCTGCACGATCTGCTGGCTGGTGGTGCCGCGCACGATCGAGTCATCCACCAGCAGCACCACCCGGTTACGGAACTCCAGGTGGATCGGGTTGAGCTTGCGGCGCACGGATTTCACCCGCTCGCCCTGCCCCGGCATGATGAAGGTGCGGCCGATGTAGCGGTTCTTGATGAAGCCTTCGCGGTACTTCACCCCGAGCGTGTTGGAGATCTCCAGCGCGGCATCGCGCGAGGTGTCCGGGATCGGGATGATGGTGTCGATGTCGTGGTCCGGGCGCAGGCGCAGGATCTTCTCGCCCAGCTTGATGCCCATGCGCATGCGCGCCTTGTGCACCGACACGTTGTCGATCATCGAATCGGGCCGCGCGAAGTACACGTATTCGAAAATGCACGGTGTGTGTTCGGCGGTCTCCGAGCAGATTTCCGAGAACAGTTCGCCGCGCGCGGTGATCACCAGCGCTTCGCCCGGCTGCACATCGCGGATGCGCTGGAAGCCCAGCACGTCCAGCGCGGCCGATTCGGAGGCCACGATGTATTCATCG
>Ga0265780_10003867_pt1 | contig 19526 bp, 11 predicted proteins | sample P1T30metagenome_FD_192432 | JGI IMG/M metagenome (GOLD analysis project Ga0265780, IMG submission 192432) | Plant litter microbial communities from East Loma Ridge, Irvine, California - P1 T30 | ecosystem: Environmental > Terrestrial > Plant litter > Unclassified | place: USA: California...
GCTGTTCTCAAACACGCCGTCCGACATCACCCGCAGCCCGCCAATGCGTTTCACCTGCCCGCTGTTCACGTTCGAAAACCCCTCGAATAAGCTCGGAAACCGGTAGCCGCTCTGGTAGCTCAGGCGGAAATTCTGTCGCGGCGTGGGCGACACCACCGCCGTGAAGCGCGGGTTGAATTTCAGGTCGAAGTAGTCGTTTTTATCGGCCCGCAGCGTGGCCGTGAGGCGCAGCTTTGCCTGGAAAAACCGCCCGCCGGCCTGCACGAAACCACCGGTTTTGGAATAGGTCAGGTTATCACGCAGCGGGTCTTGGCCGGGGTTAGGGTTGATAAAATAGTTGCCATCAGGCACCACAATGTAGGTGCGGTGGTCGGCCCCGGCCAGTAGGTCGAGGGTGGCGGGCAGCCGGGAGCCGGCGCGCCGCAGGGCTTCGGCAATATTGGCTTGGCCCTCGGCATGCAGCAAGTCGGCGCGCACGCGCAGGGCCGCGCCCACATCCCAGTTATTCACGTCCTGCAGCTCGCCCAGGCGCTGGTCGAAGGCCGGAGTGCCGGGCTGCAGGCGGCCGGCATCGGCGGCGGTGCGGGCATTGGCCAGGGCCTGGGCCACGGGCTGGCCGCCAGCCGTAGCCGCGTTCCAGGCCGTGCTGAAGTCATTGTACCAGGCATTATCTGGCTTGTAGCTGCGGTCGAGGTTCTCGCCCATCGAGCGCAGGTTATAGCTCTGCCCGGTGTTTTCCTGGGTGAAATAAGCGCGGGCCTGCACCACGGGCGTGGTCAGGGTGAGGGCGTGCTGCTGCAACCGGTAGCCCTGCAGCCGAAAGCGGTTCGAGCGCTGGTACACGTTGTCGAAACCGGCCACGCGGTAGGTGTAGGCCAGCTCCGTGCCGGGCCGGAAGCGGTAGTGTAGCGCCGCATCGGCCTTCAGGGTCTTGAGGTTGTAATCAACCAAGTCCCGCTCGTCATAGCCGGTGCGCGCCACAGAGTAGCTCTTGCCGCCCAGCGTGATGTTGCGGCGGTCCGACGACTCGTTGCCGTAGCGGTTCACTTGGTCGGCCGCCGGGTTGTCGGCCCCAAACAGGCCGGTGGTGGCGTTGCCGTTCGGGTTGATGTCGGTCTGGTCGTTGGCCACCCAGTCGTAACCGCGCAGGTAGGTGCCATTCACCTTGAAAGCCAGCTTATCGGTCACCAGCACTTTGGCGTAGCGCAGGCTAGTTTCGGAGAAGACTTTGGCCCCGCTATACGGGTCGCCGAGGTGGTTGACGCCCGTTTTCTGCTGCACGCTCAGCCCCTGCGAGTTGAACGGATTCTTCGTCTGGAAATTGGCCAACCCATTGATGGCGTTCAGCCCATACAGCGCCGCCGCCGTGCCCGGCACAATCTCCACCGACTGAATATCCAAATCGCTCGGACCCAATACATTTCCAATGGGTCCGCCGATGTGCGGGGCCTGGTTGTCCACGCCGTCCACAAGCTGGGCGAAGCGCACGTTGGTGGTATTGGCGAAGCCCCGCGCATTAATGACTTTGAAGGCCAGGCTGGGCGTAATCACCTGCACGCCTTTCAGGTGCTCAATCGCATCGAAAAACGACGGCGCGGGCGTGAGCCGCAGGGCGCGCGGGTTGAGCTTTTCCACCGTCACCGGCGACTGCAAAAAGCTTTCCTCCACCCGCGAAGCCGACACCACTACTTCCTTAAGCCCCACGTTTCGGCGAGTCGTGTCAGCCGGGGCAAGAACTTGGCCGTGAACGGAGAGTGTGGGGAAAAGCCCGGCGGGCAGCAGCGCAAACCGCGCGCCCTTGAGTAGGCGTGGTAGCATAGGTAAGGCAATAAATTGCAAGTGAACTACGAGAAAAACAAACTGATTCAGGGCTGCGCGGCTACAATGCGCAGGCTCTGGACCTGGCGCACGCAGCGGCCCATTTTCTTCTCTTCGGGCACGATGATTTGGTAGGGACCAGCCTTGGCGGGCAGCGGCTGGCCGTCGCAGCGGTCGGCCAATAGCACGGTGCGGATAGCAAAATCCGGGCTTAACTCGGCAAGGGCGAAAACAGCCTGGTAGCCATCCGCGGCGCTTACTTGCACGTGGTGGGCCATGCCTTTGTCGGGCAGTTTGGCGGGGCTAAGGTCGGCCCCGGCGGCGGTGAGTACGGCGTAAAGAGCCACCCCGGAGTAGGTGTGGGCCTTGCCGTCGTGGTCAGGGCGCGTGACTTGCAGGTGCGGCAGCTTCGCCAGTTCGGCCGGGCTAACGCGGGTGGCTTGGGCAAGAGTAGCGCCGCTTACTTGCACACCCGTGGCGGTAACAGCCGTCTGGGCGGCGGCCGTCAGGCACAGCCCTGTGCTCAACAGCGCAGCGGAGAACACTAGGCGAAAACGGGTAAAATGACGGGCAGCGGGCGTAAAAACGACAGACATAGGCAGGAGCAGGGAGCGAAAGGAAGGCGCTATATTGGCAAAGATATAACGCTTTGCTCCACGGCAACTACTCTCGTAACCGCTTTGTTTCAAGCGCCATGAATTCCTGAAAACGCTCTTGCAGCGCCTTAAACGCCACAATAGCTTCCTGGCCGGCTTCGGTGACAGCAGCGCCGCCGCCTTTGGTGCCGCCGGTTTGGGTGGCCACGAGCGGGCTGGTGGCCTGCGCATTCATGGAGCTTACCAGGTCCCAGGCGCGTTTGTAGGACATGCCCATGGCTTGCGCCGCCTTCGAGATGGAGCCCAGTGCGGCAATGTGCTCCAGCAGCTCCAGCCGGCCGATGCCCAGGAAGCGGCCATCCTCGGTTTCGAGCCACAGGCGGCCGTTGAGGCGGTAGGTTTTGGTGGGCTGGAGTAGGGTTTTCATGCGGCAAAGATGGCTCTAAACCGTAGGGGCGGGGCCTGTTCCCACCCGTCGTTAAATGAAATCGTTGTGATGGCGCAAGCGTCCGGGCGGGAGCAGGCCCCGCCCCTACACCATTTCCCGCATCTGCCGGGCGTTGCCGATGGCTGAGGCGTCGATGTCGTTATTAAAGTAGAGGTAGGCTTCCTCAACATCTGGCTGGGCCTTGATTTCTTCGGCCACGCGGTGCAGGAAACCTTCGTCATAAGGCGAGCGGTAGAGGTCGGGCACGCCGTGGAAGCGGTAATAGAGTGTGGGCGCGGTGGCCACCACGGCATCGGGCAGTTGCGGGTGACTCTGGCCGCAGAACGTGACACGGCGGCGGGCCAAATCGTCGTACACTTCGGGCCGCCACCAGCTGGAATGGCGGAATTCGAGCACGTTGAGAAAGCTCGGGTCGAGGCAATCGAGAATGCGGGCGAGGCGGTCGGGTGCGTAGGCTAGGCGCGGTGGCAGCTGAAAGAGGACGGGACCCAGCTTGTCGAGCAGGCCCCGGCTGGTGGTTTCGTAGAAGTCGCCGAGCAGCTGCTGCACGTTGTGAAACTGCTTGTAGTGCGTGATGAGCTTGGGCGCCTTCACCGCAAACCGAAAGCCGTCTGGGCTCTGCCGGTACCAGTTTTCCAGGAAGGAAAGCTGCGGAAACCGGTAGAAAGTGACGTTCAGTTCCAGCGTGCGGAAGTGCTGGCTGTAGTAATCGAACCACAGCCGCATGGGCAGCTTCTCGGGGTAAAATCGCCCGCGCCAGTGCCGGTAGTGGTAGCCCGAACAGCCGATATGAAAGGTCGCCATAGCTCCGACAAACGCGAACCCCGGCAGTGAAGTTAAGGTCGAGCTTGGAGCAATTGCTGCATCTGGCGTGCGTTTTCCACCCCCACGGCGCCAATGCCGTTGTTGAAATACAGGTACACCTGCCGCACGTTTTCTGCCGCCTCGATTTCGGCGGCAATGCGCGCCAGAAACGCCGGACTGTAAGGCGATTTATAAAGCTCCGGCACGCCGTGGAAGCGGTAGTACACCGTGTCGGTGTTGGCCACCACCTCATCGGGCAGCTCCAGGGGCGGTGGGTAGCTCTGGCCCACGAAGGCGATGCGGTGGCGGGCGAGGGTGCGTTGCACTTCACCGTCCCACCAGCTGGGGTGGCGAAATTCCACCACGTTTTGAAAGGCCGGGTCGAGGCTGTCGAGCAGGCGCTGCAGTAGCTCGTCGGTATAAGCGGCTTTGGGAGGAAGCTGAAACAGCACGGGGCCCAGCTTTTCCTTTAAGCCTTCGGCCACCGAGCCGTAAAAATCGGCCAGAATGGGCTGCGCTTCGGCATTGAATTTCTTATAGTGCGTGACTTGGCGCGGCGCTTTCACGGCAAACCTGAAGCCGGGCGGACTTTGCGCGTACCAGGTTTCAAAGGCCTTCAGCGTCGGCATGCGGTAGAAGGTTACGTTCAATTCTAGGGTGTTGAACTGCGTGCAGTAATATTCGAACCACTTGCGCGGCGGCAGGCCTTCGGGATAGAAAACGCCTTTCCAGTCGCGAAAGGAGAAGCCCGAACAGCCGATGTAATAAGAGGTAGCGGGCATAAATGGTCACAGGTGCATTTTTATTGATACGCGCTTCGGCCAGTTGCCGCCCAAAAACTGGCCGAATCCCGGCGCCCAGCCCGGATGAGTGCCCAGCCACCGACCAGCAGCAGCAGCCCAAAAGCCAGGAAACCCAGGTCCCACGGCAATTTGTCGGCTGCGTACTCACGCACGTGGTGCAGGCCCAGCAATTCGTGGTCGATGATGCCCTCTACCACGTTGAACAAGCCCCAACCCAGCAGCAGCGCACCACTCAGGCTGCGGCCCGAGCGCGGCACATCGGCCCGGCCAGTGGCGTGCCACAGCATGGCCAGGCCCACCGCGGTGAGCACCCACACCGCCGCGTGAAACACACCGTCCCAATACATATTCACCTTGGCGCGCACCAGCGTATCGGGCGGCAACTGGGCCGAGAGCATGTTGTGCCACTGCAGCATCTGGTGCAGCACAATGCCGTCGATGAAGCCGCCCAGGCCCGCGCCCAGCAGCAAGCCCGCCGCCACCAAGGGCGTTCGGGTGGGAGTGAGGCTAGCGAATTGCATGGCGAGCGGCACGTTTATCCCAGAAAAAAAGTCCCACGCCCAGCAGCAGCACGAGGGCTACGGGAAGCAGTACCAGCAACAGGCGCTGCCCATATGCCGCATCGTGAATACCGGCTTCGACTCGTGGGCGGCACCAGGCACAAGCCAAGGCTGTGGGCAAGGCCGCCGACAAGCTGAACAATGCCACCAGCAACGCGGAAACGAGTTTTTTCATGGGCGATGGATGAATATGGTTGGTACGAATGGGCGCGCTGGAGGTTGGTTAGCTTAAGCAGGAACGGTCATGCATCACTTGCCTAAGAGGTGTGTCTGTTACCTTTCGAAAGCGGCCTGCGGTCGCCTGCAATTTCTTGTTTACTCATTTTCGCGTATGAAAAAGCTGCTTCTTTCCGCCACGCTTTTACTTGCCGCTGCCGCCGTGTCCCCAGCCCAGGATTTCAAATACCAGACGCCGCCCAAGGCCATTCAGGACCTATTGCTCGCGCCGCCCACGCCGCGCCTCAGCCTTTCCGGCGATGGGCGCATGCTGGCCTTGCTGCCCGTGCAGGATTTTCCCAACGTGGCCGAGCTTGCGCAGCCCGAGCTGCGCCTCGCCGGCTTGCGCTTCAACCCGCGCACCAACGGCCCCAGCCGGGTGAGCTACGCCGTGGGCATCAAGCTGAAAAAGCTGCCCAACGGACCCGAAATCGACGTGAAAGGCCTGCCCGCGCAGGCTCGCATCAGCAGCCCCAACTGGTCGCCGGACAATAAAACGCTGGCTTGCGCCCTCACCACGCCCGGCTCCGGCACCGATGGCCGGGTGGAGCTCTGGGTGGTGGATGTGGCCACTGCCACGGCCCGCCGCCTGCTGGCCCAGCCACTGAACGATGCCTTTGGCACGTCCTTCGAGTGGGTTTCGGACAGCAAAACGCTGCTGGCCCGCACTGTGCCCGCCGGCCGCGGCCCCGCGCCGGCCGCCGATACCGCGCCCACCGGCCCCACCGTGCAGGAAAGCGGCGGCGGCAAGAAGTCGGGCGCCCGCACCTACCAGGATTTGCTGAAAAACCCCGCCGATGAGCGGCTGTTCGACTACTACGCCACCTCACAGCTGGTGAAAGTGAGCCTGGCCGATGGCAGCGCCCAGCCGCTGGGCCAGCCGGGCGTCATTCAAACGGCCTCGCCCTCGCCCGATGGCCAGTACGTGCTGCTGCGCACCCGCCACCGGCCGTATTCCTACCAGCTGCCCATCAGCAGCTTCCCGCAGCGCATCGACGTGCTGGACCTGGCCACTGGCAGCGTGGTGAAAACCGTGGCCGACCTTCCATTGGCCGATAACGTGCCGACCAATTTCGACGCCGTGCCCGCTGGCCCGCGCAGCCACGCCTGGCGCACTGATGTACCCGCCACCATTTACTATGTTGAAGCCCAAGACGGTGGCGACCCCAAGGTGAAGGTGGATGTGCGGGATAAGTTGTTCACCATCAATGCGCCATTTACTGGCCCGGCGCAGGAGCTGGCGGCCTTGCCGCTCCGTTTTGCCGGCTTAAGCTGGGGCAATGAGCAGGTGGCGCTAGTGGATGGCTACCGCTGGGCCGACCGCCACCTCACCACCTGGCGGCTGACTCCGAGCGCGCCCGGCACGCCGCTGACTGCGCTCTACGATGGCTCGTCGGAAGACACATACCACCTGCTCGGCACGCCCTACGAGCACCGCAACGCCCAAGGCAAATACGTGCTACTCACGGGTGGACCCACGGGCCAGAACATCTATTTCCTAGGCGAAGGCGCCTCGCCCGAAGGCGACCGGCCCTTCGTGGACGAAATGGATTTGGCAACCAAAAAGACCACGCGCTGGTGGCGTTCTGAAGCGCCGGCCTATGAAATTCCGGTGGCCATTCTCGATGCCAGTGGCAAGCATCGCCAGCTGCTCACGCGCCGCGAGTCGCTGAACGAAAACCCGAACTACTACCTGCGCGATGCTACTAAAAAGTCCGCCTTGGTTGCCATCACGCACTTTCCCAATCCCTACGCGGCCTTCGGCGGCAGCTTCAAAAAGCAGGTGCTGCATTACAAGCGGGCCGATGGCGTGGACCTGACCGCCGACCTCTATCTGCCCCAGAGCTACAAGAAAACGGACGGCCCGTTGCCCACCCTGATGGAGGCCTACCCCGTTGAGTTTAAGGATAAAAACAACGCCGGGCAGGTGAGCGGCTCGCCCTACACATTCACGCGAGTGAGCTGGGCCTCGCCCGTGTATTGGGTGACGCAGGGATACGCCGTGCTGGCCAACGCCAGCGTGCCGATAGTGGGGGAGGGCAGCAAAGAGCCCAACGACACCTACACCGAGCAGCTGGTGAGCAGTGCCAAAGCTGCCATCGACGAGGGCGCCCGCCTGGGCGTGGTCGACCCCGCCCGCGTGGGCGTGATGGGACATAGCTACGGCGCCTTCATGACGGCCAACCTGCTGGCACACTCCAGCTTGTTCAAGGCCGGCATTGCCCGCAGCGGGGCCTACAACCGCACGCTCACGCCCTTCGGCTTCCAAGGTGAGGAGCGCACCTACTGGCAGGCACCGGAGGTATACAACGCCATGTCGCCCTTCAACTACGCCGACAAAATCAAGACGCCCATCCTGCTCATCCACGGCGAGGCCGACAACAATTCCGGCACGTTCCCCATCCAGAGCGAGCGGTTTTTTGCGGCCCTGAAGGGTCAGGGCGCTACCGCTCGCTACGTGGTGCTGCCCGCCGAGGCCCACAGCTACGCCGCCCGCGAAAACCTGCTCCACATGCTCTGGGAGATGGATTCGTGGCTGAATAAGTACGTGAAAAACCCGGCCCCGACGCCCGCCAATTAGAGCGGCAACGGATAAGCTGAAACAGCAAAAAGCCCGGCGCTACCGAGTGGTAGTGCCGGGCTTTTTGTTACTCAACTGTTTGCGTCAGCTGAGGCCGCTGGCCTACTGTTTAATCAGTTTGAGCTGCTTAACCCCGGTAGCGGTGGTCAGGCGCACCAAGTAGATGCCAGTGGCGCGGTCGGCCGCTTCCCATTGTATGTGCTGGGGCTGGCCGGCCCCGGCGCTACCCGAGCCCAGGTGCTCGACCAGGCGGCCCAGCCCGTCGTAGACGTTGAGCGTGTAGGTACCGTCCTGCGGCAGCGCAAAATCCAGCCGCACATCTTTGGTGAAGGGCGAAGGGTAGCCCTGCAGGGACAGGCCTACCGGGGCATCGGTGCCTGCGCCTTTGGTTGTGCTCTGGCCGCTGCCAAAGCTTTGCGCACCAACCGGTTCGGTGCCATACACCAGCTGGTCATTGAGGTAAACCGTCATCTGTGGATGCTCGGCCAGCGGGGCAGCGGGACGATATGAGTAGTCCTTCGATTGGTCGAAGAATGACCAGTTGAGCTTGTTCATCCGGAAAATGATGTCGCCGGTGCTGCTGTGGGGCGCCAGCAAGCCGAGGCCTGCGTCAAAGCTCAGTTCCGCATATTTTTCAGTGCCCTGCTGGCCAAAGCTAAAGCTCAGGTTGGCGCTGTTCAGCGCCGCGTAGTCCACGTTGCCGACAACCGACGAGTTGCCATCCGGGCTGAACCAGTAGCGCACGCTGAGGGCTGAATAGACTACGGGCAAATTGCCTTCGTTTTCGATTTGGGCCAGCGTGGCAATGCTTTGCGTGAACGTGTTAGAGCTCAGGGTTTGAGCATAAGCCTTCAACTCCGTGACGATGGGTGCCGGGGCTGGCTCTTGCCCTCCCACAAGCACGCCGTTGCGGTAAACAGTAATGCGCGTGCTGGGCAAATAGCTACTGTTCAGTGCGTAGGAGTAGTCGTCCGTTTCGTCGAAGTTGGTCCAGTTCTGTTTATTGAAGCTGGTCAGGATTTCGCCGGAGTTCTGCCCGGGCTGGAGCATGCCGGCCGCCGGCAGGAAGGAATATTCTACGTACCCAAATGCGCCTTGCAGCGGAGCAGGCAGCGGCACGTACTGGGCCTGTACCAAAGAGGTGCCCAATTGGGCCCAGTTGACGGACGCGTTAACCGGCTCGGCGCCATCCGCAGTGAACCAGTAGCGTAGCGTGAGTTCCGACAACGGCACAGCCAACGTTCCATTGTTGACGACCTTTAGGTTGGGGTTCACGCTGTTGTCGGCGGGCAGAGCGGGGTTGCCGTTCTGATAAAGCACCTGAATGTTGGCCGATACCACCGGAGCGTAGACGTGGCTATAGGGCGAAGACGCTGCGTTGCCGTTATTGGCCGCGTCCTGGGCCACGTTTGCGACGATGAAGACGGTAACCGTTCCGGCGGCAGCAGGTACCACATTGAAAGAGTAGCTGTTGCCACTGCCGCTGAAGTTCGTTGCCGTGCCATTGGTCACGCTCACATCACCGGCCGCGAAACCCGTCACGGCTTCGGAGAAGAGCACTGCTACCGGGATGGGCGAAGTGCTGGTGGGGTTGGGAGCCGCACTGCTTATTGTAGCAGTCGGTGCCACCGTATCGATGGTGAAGTTGTTGGTATTGCTGCTGGCGCTCACGGCCAGGCCGCTGCTTTGGGCCGTGGCCCGCACTGTGTGCGCCCCCTGGCCGAGGGCTATGGGCTGGGTCAGGCCGAAAGTACCCCCCGCTGCCGTAGTGGTTCCAATGCTCACATTATCCACGTACACCGTCACGGTGCTGCCGGCCGGGGCCGTACCCAGGTAGGCCGGCGTGGCCGTATTGAGCAGGCTGTTATTAGCCGGAGCCGTCAGCACCGGAGCAGCGGTAATGCCCTGCGTATAGGTAAGGCTGAAGGGCGTCGCGGCCACGTTGCCGTCAGCCGTGCTGTTTTGGGCCGCATTGGCGGGCACGTTCACCGTTACCAGGCCGTTGGCGGTTGGCGTCACGTTGAAGGTGTAGGTGGTGCCGTTGCCGGCAAAGCTGCTGAGGGTGCCATTCGTCAGCACTACGTCGCCGGCCCCGAAGCCCGTCACGGCCTGCGAGAAAGTTACCGTTACGGCAAAGGGCGAAGTGCTGGTGCTGCCACCCGAAGCGCCCGCCGAGCTGGTGATAACTGCCGTTGGCAACACATGGAAGCTGGTGCTAGACGTAGCCGTGCCAGACGCAGTAGTAACGGCAATGGGCCCGGTAGTAGCTCCCACGGGCACCGGCACCGTGATTTGCGTAGCCGAATTGATAACCACACCGGTGGCGGCCGTGCCATTGAATGTCACCGTGGCGGGCGCAATGAAGTTGGTGCCTGTGATAATTACGCTGGTGCCCACCGGACCGCTGCCCGGCGTGAAGCTGGTGATGGTGGGGATGGGAGGCGGGGGCAGCAGGAAGATGGCTTGGCTATAGCTGTCCAGCACAACATTGCCGCTGCTAAGTGCCTTCACCAGCTGGAAGTCGCCGCAGCCGTTTTGCACCTGGATGTCATCGAGGTACCACCCTTCGCTGCCGACGCTGGTGTCGGACTGCAGCTGAAACCGCACCCGAATGGATTGCCCACTGAACGAAGACAGATTCAGCACCGTGCGCTGGAAGGCGGCAGCCCCTGTGGCAGTAGAGGAAACGCCTGAAAAACATGGCTTACCAATGGAAGCTGTACCGCTGCCGAAAACGGCGTTGTACCCATTTTGTGTGAAGTACGGGGCGGCGTCCTGCCAAGCCCCATTGTTGACCGAAATGGCCACCATGCCGCCATCGAAGTTGCGCTCGGTATTGTAGAAATGCTGAAACGACAGATTGGTAAAGCCCGAAACCGTAAACGGAGCCGAGGTCAGTGTGACGTCGGAGGCCGTAGCCGGGTCGCTGGCTTTCCAGGAATGAGTGGCGCTGTAGGCCCGGGTGGTACTACTGGCCCAGCTGTTGGCGCCAGTTACCACGGCCGCCGTCAGACCGCCCGCCGTGTTGGCATCGCGGTCGTCGTTAATGGGATTCGTAATGGCGCAGCCTTTGCCGGGCGCCGTCCGGGCCTGAATCTGGTAGGTGCGCTGTTGGCCAGGCGTAAAGACTTGATTGGCAAAGGTGACGGTGCTGCCCGCCAGGGTGCCGCCCGTGCTGCTGAGATATTGCAGGTCGGCTGGCAGTTGGTCGGTGATGTTCACGGGCGGGGTAGGGCAGCCGCAGGTAGCCGTAATGGTCAGGTTGAACTGGTTGCCCACCAGCGGCGTGGTATTTTTGGTCAGTGTCAGCGTCGGCGAATCAAAGGCGGGCGTCTGGTCGGTGGCGCTGGTGGAGAGGCCCTGCCGGGCGCTCACGCCCATGCCACGCCGGGCAAACGCACTCCAGATGGCGCAGTGGTAGCGCCCATTGTAGAGCAGCGAGTCGGCGGCCAGAATGGCGTCGCGGGCGTCGAGAAAGCCGGGCTGGCAGGGCTGCATCTTCAAGCCTTGTATCACCAGTTGCAGGGCTACATTATTACCGCCCGTGCTGGCGCTGTTGTACAGATTGGGCTCAATGGCGTTCTGCATCTGAATAATGCTCCACGTCATGTCCCAAAGCGTGGAGCACCAGACTTCCCCAATGTTGTGCACCGCCGTACTGGTGGCTACGTTGGCGTAGGTGAGCGGGTCGATGCTCATGTTCGTGCTATAAGGGTAGCGCCGAATGCCGGCCCCCGTGGGAATCTGGCCCAGCACGTAGGTGCCAATAGGCCGGGCCAAGGTGCCGTCGGCAGTAGTCGCGGTGGCCCAGTTGGTGGTCATCATCAGGCCGAAGTAGTCGCTCCATCCTTCGCCGCCTTGTTCGGCGTTGCCGAGGCAGCTGACGTTGGCCGGGCCGCCTGTGAGGCGATTGCTGATGCCGTGGCCGTACTCGTGGGTGATGACGCCATTGTCGAAGTCACCGTCACGGCCGGGGTTCGTCAGCGTAAACAAATACATCTGCATGCGGCCGCTGGCGCCATCGGGTGGGGTGGCAAAGTTGGCGTTGTTGAGGCCGTTACCGTCCTGAGCTTCAGCTTTCACATAGTCGTTGCCCGCGCCACCCCGGCCGATGTTGCTGCTCTGAAAATTGCCAGCAGCTTCCGTAAAGCCGTACTGGTACATGACGTCGTGCATCAGGTTGTTCCAGTAAAACAGGTTCACGGTGGCGGCCCGCCGGTTTTTGCCCAGTGTAGGTACTTTGATGAAATCGGGCACGTAGTTGAAAATCAAATTGCTGGTAGTGCCCGTCGACGTGGCAAAGCGGCCGGGTGCATTAAGCCGGAGGCTGTCGTCATAGGCCCACACGTTGTTGCCGCGCGTGTCGGTGTAGTTGGTGGTGCCGTCGAAGTGCCAGCCGTTGGTAGTGGCCGCGTTGCCGGCGCCGGCCCGCAGCCAGGGGTTGATGTCGAGCTGAGGCAGGGTCACGTCAGGCCGCTCACCGGGAAAGGGTATCACGATGTAGCGGGCTGGCGTCACGGCCTGGGTGCGTTGCGGGGCGGCAGGGCGGCGCAGTTGCTGGCCTTGTGGCCGGGCCACGGCGCGGGACGTAGCGGCGGCCTTGCTCCCGAATGTCTCGTTCACCGTCCAGTTATCCTGACCCAGCACTTGGCCCGTGGCCGCATCCACCCGAATGTTCAGCCAGTCGGGCGAGTCGAGCATTTCGATGTTTACGTTCCAGGCCAGGCGCGGCGTGCCTTTGTCCGTGGCCCATACCAAGCGCACTTCAATGGGGCGGCGGGCCACTCCAGCCGGCGCGAAGGTTTGCTGTTGCTCCACGCCGGTGGCCGGGCTCAGGGCGGTAGCTTGCTCGCGGGGCTTGGCGCTGGTGCTGGCCAGGGCTCTGGCCACAGCCGCCGCAGCGGGCACCGCAGGCGTAGCCGGCTGGCTAGTAAAGACCTTATCTGTCAGAAAAGTGCCTGTGTGTTGGCGCAGCACGCCAGCTTTGAAAACCAGCGTAACCACCTGATTATACACCGGAATACCCGCATGCAACTGCTGCGGATAGGCATATAGCAGCCCCGTTGGCTCGCTGTACGCGCTGGAAATGCGAAAGTCAGCGGCCGCAATGTTGGCTCCGGACCACTGCTGGCGGGTTTGGGTTGCCAGTTCAGCGGCCTGCCGGGCGGCTTCGGTGTTCGTTTGGGCGCGCGCCGGCAGTCCGGCCGTTAGTAGCAGAAGCGCAGCCAGCGGGCCACTCAGCCAGCGACGAGGTATGGAGAGCTGTTTCATAAAGCTTGGGAATTTTGGGTGTTAAGGTTTTGAGATTCAAAACATCTGTAGGGCGGAAGACTTTTGGCTCGCTTGCTAAGTGCCAGCGGCTCATATGCTGCTGTTGGGGTTATTTGCAGACAATGATACAAGTAAATATATTAACTATTATATTATTAATGAAAATAAAATCTTAGATAAAGGCAATTCATGCGCTTGCTCCCACTGATTATGCTTTTTCTTTTCTGCCGACCTGACTGCATACCAGAGCCGATGGGCCGCGCCATTACAGGGCGCGCTGGCGTGCTACACAGTTTGGTGGTGGACATCAATCACAATAGAAGGATGGCGTCCGGAGGCTTTGCCGACCAGTGCCGGGCAGGGCTTTGAAGTGCGCCAAGCCAGGTAAGCGTTGGTTAGCCAGGTAGGCGGCTCACTGGCTTTTATGAGTATTGCTATAGCTTCAGCCCCAGTGCCAGCGTTTTTTAACTCAGCGCCGGCATCCCTAAAAATAACCTTCTGTTCCCGGCCTCGTTCATCTATCGCCCCTGAGTGGGCCAATCCATGTACCGACCCCAGTTCCGAGATATGCAACAGACTCATTCGCTCAATGACGTACTGAACACGCCACAGAAAAAGCTAGCCTTCTTTCAGAATGTGGTGCTGATTGCGTCTGCCGACGGCCAGTTGAGCCCGGAGGAAGGCGACTTTTTGCTTCAAATTGGCGACAAGCTCGGTTTGAAGCCAGAAGAGGTGATGCCCATTGCCGACAACCTGGGCGTACTCAGCTTTGTGGTGCCCGCCGAAGGGCTGCAACGCACCCTGGAGCTGCAAACCCTGGTGCAGATGATGCTGCAGGACGGCCAAATTGACGCTCGCGAATACGGCCTGTGCCAGGAATACGCCATGCGCATTGGCTTTAGCAAATCCATTCTTGACGATATGGTGAGCCAATTGGCGGGTGGTCCGCCCAACCCTTACCCCAACCCGCCAACGGTGAGCTAGCGTATGAGCACGCCGCCCGCCGGGCCCAACAAAACCTGCTCAGCGGGCTGTAAAGTGAGGGTAGCAAAGCCTTACTCCGAGACCTGCGTCCGGCCCGAAATGCGAAGGATTTATGCCTTTTGTCCCGGCGTCCAACCTGCCCGGGGTACGGGCGCTTGGCTGGTGCCGGGCAGCAGGTGGTCTACCAGCGCGCCGGTGGTGAAGGCATAGATGCCCTTGTGCAGCAGGTCGATGGCCTGTTCGTCGCGCGGCCAAGTCCAGGGCAGAGCACCCACACCGGTGGCATTCTCCAGTACTTGGTCGGTGAGTAGCCGCAGGTTCAGGAACAGGAAGGAGCCAACCGGGCCGCGCACGCCTTGTGCTGCCAGCAGGCCGCGCAGGGCGCCCATTAAAATGCCCTGGCCCCAGTGCATGGTCCAGTTCAGGCCCAGTCGTTGTGCATCAGGTTTGTGAGGTAGCTTCAGGAGGCGCTCCAGCGTGTGGGCAGGCACATACGAATTGGGGCGCTTGGTGAAGCGCTGCTCCAGCTTCTCAGGGTCATGGCAGCTACGCCGGCCGCGCCCGCAGCCAGCCCATACAAAAGTGTCTTGCCCACGTGTGCCATGCAGAAAACGACTTGCGGTGAAGGTAAGCGGAGTGGCTTTAGGCCAACCACTTGTTCTACGCAGCTCAGCTCACGTATTTACCCGCATTTTTATTTGAGAAATACGGGTTTCCAGACGTGGCAATTACCCACTTTGCAAAGGGCAAGACGCCAGCCCTTATGAGAAGCCCAACACCGGATGCGGCTGGTACGGCTCCTCTAGTTGCTTGATTTCTTCGGGGCTGAGCTTGACATCTACCGCCGCTACGGCGTCTTCGAGGTGGCCGGGCTTGCTGGCGCCTACAATGGGAGCCGTGATGACCGGCTTGGTTAGCATCCAGGCCAGGGCAATCTGGGCGCTGGGCAGGCCGTGCTGCTGGGCAATTTCGGCCACGCGGTCGGCCACGGCAAAGTCGTCGTCGCGGGCGTAGAGGCTTTTACCGAAGGCATCGGTTTTGGCGCGCTCGGTTTCGTTGCGCTCCTTGCTGCGGCCGCCCGTGAGGAGCCCACGCGCCAGCGGGGACCACGGAATAACCCCGATTTTCTGGTCTTCGCACAGCGGCAGCATCTCACGCTCCTCCTCACGGTACACCAGGTTGTAATGCGGCTGCATGCTCACGAAGCGTGTCCAGTTATGCTTGTCGGCCAGGTACAGCGCCTGGGCAAACTGCCAGGCAAACATCGACGAAGCCCCAATGTAGCGGGCCTTACCGGCCTTCACCACGTCGTGCAATGCCTCCAGTGTTTCCTCGATGGGCGTGTGGTAATCCCAGCGGTGAATCTGGTAGAGGTCCACATAATCGGTGCCGAGGCGCTGCAGACTGGCATCGATGGCGCTCATGATGTGCTTGCGCGACAGGCCTTTGTCGTTCGGGCCGGGCCCCATGGGATTGAATACTTTAGTGGCCAGCACCACTTCGTCGCGTTTGGCAAAGTCGCGCAGGGCACGACCTACTACTTCTTCGCTGGCGCCGTTGCTGTACACATCGGCCGTATCGAAGAAGTTGATGCCTAACTCCAGCGCTTTCTGAATGAATGGCCGGCTTTGCTCTTCGTTCAGGGCCCAGGGCCAGCGCTCGGTGGGAGTGCCATACGTCATGGTGCCCAAGCAAATGCGTGAAACCTGAAGGCCGGTGTTTCCTAAGCGACGGTATTCCATGGGGGTATTGAGAAAGACTGGCTCAGCGGCCGGTGCTTGGTAAAATAATGAAGGACAATTCTTGCAAACGGCCGTAGGCGCGCAGGGTTGGGGCAAATGAACCGGGATAAAAAACCATCTTCAGGCAAGCAGAAGCGTAGCAACACCACTGCCGCGATTGCAGTAAACTCCCAACCTGTTTTTACTTGCTATGCGGTTGATTGGCATTGTTTGCGGTTTGGTGTTCATGTTAATGGTCCGGTCTGTAGTGGCCCAAACGGTTATTGGCCCACGGGGAGAGGTGTTTGGAATGCGGGTGGTGGCGCGGCAGCTCAGCGACCCATGGGCGGTGGTGTACGGGCCCGATAAGGCGCTTTGGGTGACCGAAGCCAAAGGCTACCGAGTGAGCCGCTTCGACCCCGAGACGGGTGTGCGCACGGTAGTGCTGGACCTGAGCCGCCAGCGCGAATTCCCGCGCTACGACAAGATTCCCGATGCCGTGGATGGCGGCAAATCCTGGCCCCAGGGCGGCCTGATGGGTTTGGCCGTGCACCCGCGCTTTCTGCAAGGCAAGCCCTACGTGTACCTCGTGTACCTCTACCGCTTTGCCGGCGCCGGGCAGCCCGGCAAAGGTGGCAAAGCCAATTTTGGCGGTAATTTCTTTACCACGCGGCTGGTGCGCTACGAGTACCAGCCCGCCGTGCAGCAACTCGGCAACCCCATCACCCTCTGCGACACCATTCCTGGCAGCAGCGACCACAACGGCGGCCGTCTGCTCATTGCCCCGTTTGCTGGTCAGGATTACTTGTTCTACAGCATCGGCGACCTGGGCGCGGGCCAGTTCGACAACGCCGGCCGGCCCAACCACGCCCAGGAGCCTGCCCGCTACGAAGGCAAGATTCTGCGCTTCAACCTTGAACCCGATGCCGACGCCAGCGCCACCGACCAGTGGCTGCCCAACGACAACCCCTTTGCCACCGCCGGGCACCAGTCGGCGGTGTGGAGCCTCGGCCATCGCAACCCCCAGGGCCTGGCCTACGCCTTGATGGGCGGCACCGGCCGCCTGTATGAGAGCGAGCACGGGCCTTTTTCCGACGATGAAATCAACATATTGGAACGCGGTAAGAATTACGGGCATCCGCTAGTCATTGGCTCCAATGACAATAACTACAACGGGCTGGCCGCCGGAGTGTCGAGCCACGCCAGCCTGCCGGGGGCCTGGCATACCTCGTACCCCTTCATCAAGAGCGAAAATGCTAACGCGGCGGCCATTGGCCCCGCCACCTACCGCGACCCCATCAAAACCCTCTACCCGAATTCCAACGTCTTCCTGACCCGGCTCTTCAACAAAACCAGGAGCCAGGCCCCCGATGCGCCGGAATGGCCCTCGGAAGCACCCAGCAGCCTGGCGGTTTATACCGCGACGGCCATTCCGGGCTGGCAAAACTCGCTGTTGCTGCCGACTCTTAAGCATGGCAAGCTCATTCGCCTGCAGCTAAACGCGGGCGGCACGGGCATTGTCGGCGATACGCTCACGTACTTTAAAGCACCAATGCGCTACCGCGACGTAGCCGTTGCGCCCGATGGCCGGCGCTTGTTCCTGGCCACGGATAGCTCGTCGGTCAGTTCCGGGCCATCGAGGGAAGACCCCAAAGGGACCAGCTGTAAAGGTTGTATTCTGGAATTCACCTACTTGCGCAGCGGCCCGGCACCCACCACTGCTACGGGCAAACAGCCCAGTCCGGCGCCTGGCCCCGGCACACGCCGCGCGGCAACCAAGGCCGCTCCGGCCAAACGCTGATTAAGCTGGGTTTCCAGCCCCATGTAGTGCTTTCCAAGGGAGTTGTTCTGGGCCGATGACGCAGCCGTCCGACTGGTTGTCATTGGCCGAATTGTCGCCCGTGTGTTCAAGGCGGCCAGCAACTGGTAGGCCGTGCCGTCGGAACAAGAATGAAACTCCACTTCAGGTAAATTAAGCCCTATTTGGCTAGCCAAAGCTCAGTTTGCAAAGCCCTTTGGAGGCATTGCCGGGCTTGCTTAAGCTGTCCATTGAATTAAGAAACAGTTTCACAACTAAAAACACAAACTTTTTGAGGAGCTTTGCATTGTAAAAAGACGAAGTAAAAAAACCTGTCAAGATGCACGACTCCCAACATACCCCGCCCCCGGAAAACTCTATTCTTTACGAGCTCAACGAGCCCGCCGCCCAATGCCCGTTTAGCAGCGGTGCGGTGAAGCAAAGCGCCGGCGGTGGGCGCACCAACCGCGAATGGTGGCCAAATCTGCTGAAGCTAAGCATTCTGCGCCAGCACGCCGATTTGTCCAATCCGCTGGAAAAGGATTTTAACTACGCCGAGGAATTCAAGAAGCTGGACCTGAATGCTGTGAAGCAGGACCTGTTTGCCCTGATGACGGATTCGCAGGACTGGTGGCCAGCCGACTACGGGCACTACGGCCCGTTTTTCATCCGCATGGCTTGGCACAGCGCTGGCACCTACCGCATCGGCGACGGCCGGGGCGGCAGCGGCTCCGGCGCCCAGCGCTTCGCACCTCTCAACAGCTGGCCCGACAACGCCAACCTCGATAAGGCCCGCCTCCTGCTGTGGCCCATTAAACAGAAATACGGCCAGAAAATATCCTGGGCCGACCTCATGGTGCTAGCCGGAAACTGCGCCCTGGAATCGATGAATTTCAAAACCTTCGGCTTCGCCGGCGGGCGTGAAGATGTGTGGGAGCCCGAGCAGGACATTTACTGGGGCCCTGAAACCGAGTGGCTGGGCGACAAGCGCTACACCGGCGACCGGGAGCTCGATAACCCGCTCGCCGCCGTGCAGATGGGCCTCATCTACGTGAACCCCGAAGGCCCAAACGGTGAGCCCGACCCGGTGCGCTCGGCCCGCGACATCCGCGAAACTTTCGGCCGCATGGCCATGAACGACGAAGAAACCGTAGCCCTCATCGCCGGCGGCCACACCTTCGGCAAAACCCACGGCGCCGCCGACCCCGGCCAGTATGTTGGCAAGGAGCCCGCCGGCGCTACGCTGGAAGAAATGGGCACGGGCTGGCGCAACAGCTTCGGCAAAGGCCACGGCGCCGACACCATCACCAGCGGCCTCGAAGGCGCCTGGACCAGCACGCCCGCCCAGTGGAGCAACGGCTATTTCGATAACCTGTTCGGCTTCGAATGGGAACTGACCACCAGTCCTGGCGGGGCCAAGCAGTGGCGCCCCGTGAATGACGGCGGCGCCGGCACCATTCCGGATGCGCACGACCCATCTAAGAAGCACGCTCCCTTTATGCTCACCACCGACATCGCTCTGCGGGCCGACCCGGTGTATGAGGTTATTTCGCGCCGCTTCCACGAAAACCCGGCTGAGTTTGCCGATGCCTTTGCCCGGGCCTGGTTTAAGCTGACGCACCGCGACATGGGTCCCAAAGAGCGGTACCTGGGCCCAGAAGTGCCCACCGAGGAACTGCTCTGGCAAGACCCCATCCCAGCCGTTACCCATGCTTTGGTTGACGACCAGGACGTGGCGGCACTGAAAGGCAAGATTCAGGCATCGGGCCTGTCGGTATACCAATTGGTATCCACTGCCTGGGCGTCGGCCTCCACCTACCGTGGGTCCGACAAGCGCGGCGGCACCAACGGCGGCCGTTTGCGTCTGGCTCCGCAGCGGAACTGGGAAGTAAACAACCCAGCGCAGCTGGCCCAAGTGCTCCAAAC
>Ga0265780_10003868_pt1 | contig 19521 bp, 33 predicted proteins | sample P1T30metagenome_FD_192432 | JGI IMG/M metagenome (GOLD analysis project Ga0265780, IMG submission 192432) | Plant litter microbial communities from East Loma Ridge, Irvine, California - P1 T30 | ecosystem: Environmental > Terrestrial > Plant litter > Unclassified | place: USA: California...
TCATCTTCCTCTCCCAGCGACGTGTCCTCCCCAAACCCAAGCGAAACTCTGCTACCGCCAACAAGCAGCAGCGACCTCGTTCCCGAACCCTCACCGCCGTCCACGAGAAGATCCTCGACGAGATGGTCTGGCCTTCCGAGATCATCGGAAAGAGGACAAGGGTTGCACAGGACGGTGGAAAGCTCATCCGAGTGTATGTCCCCACTCCTCTGCGCCTTAGGGCGATACTGACAACTAGCTTCCTCGACCCCAAAGACCAAAACTTGCTCGAGTACAAGCTCGACACCTTCTCTTCCGTCTACCGAAACCTTGCCGGTAAGGACGTCCACTTCGAGTAAGCTCTAGACATTTCAAGTTGGCTCATAAGCTGACAATCAGGTTCCCCGTTTCTGCTTCCGAGTAGACGACACCCGTGTATGCATTGATCACGCACTATTGTAACACTCCTTGACCCCTGCACTCCTTTGAGCCGTCCTTTCTTGCCCTCTCCGTGTCATTTCTGGCCGTGGGGTGTATATGCTATAGCATTTACCAATCACTCACCATACCACACACACATTACATACAATGGCAGAAGAAAAGAAAACAAAGAAGGACAAGAAGCTGTTTGAGCTTGGACCGATGGAGCAGATCCTGGTCGTTTTGGGTATCATGGCGTTTGGTAGGCCGTCTTGTCACGAGACCAGCCCCAGCACGTATCTGACCCCAGGCGCCCATCCCTCTATGCCATGGTCGATGGCGGGCGGCACCCTGACCTCCATACCCCTATTCTCACCAGCTTCACTGATGCTTGTCTTCATAGCCTACTTCGGCTTCCACCTACTCAAGCGTCAAGAAGGCGAACGTGACCGCCAAAAAGCACTAGCTAAAGCCAAAGCCAAATCCTCATCCTCATCCTCCTCTTCCTCCCCCGATCCTCGGTCCCGATCAGCCATGACCTCTGAACAAATGCGTGCTAGGGGAGGTATGCCTTCTTCATCAATGACACCCCGAACTGGTGATCCCAGTCCTAAGCAGGTATCCAAATCGAGCAAAAGTAATCCGGCATCAAATACATTCAAAGGCAATTACTTTATGACGATGCAAGGTCCAGGACGACCTGCTCTTGTTCCTTTCCAATCGGGTCTCAGGCCAAAAGAGGGGGAAGAAGCAGGGACGATGTGGTGGGATAATGTGCCCGAGGACGCAAAGGAATTGATGGCTCCTGCCCTCAATGAGGATACGGCAAAGAAGATGAGTAGAATGACTAATCCTTGGGCTGTTGACGCGACCATGAAGGATATTGCTTTGTTGAAAATGGAGAAGGAGCGAAGGGAGGAGGAAGCGTAAGTGTATCTTCTGCTGAGGCTGATTGTCTACTTATGACTAGGCGATTTGAGAAAGTCGGCAACATCTTGCAGACCCTCTTGGGATTACTTCTATGCCTCGTCGACATGCGCCTCGGTATAGGTAAGCGTCGAATGAGCGGATCGGTCTAATGGATAGTGGCGATTATATTCTTCCTCTGGAGGCACTACACCATTCAACATGAGCGAGAGAGTGACACTGTACAGGAAGACAGGGCGAAGGAGATCAAAGAGATCAAGCTCAAGTTGAAGGAATGTCAGCAGACGGGTGCGAGTGGCGGCGACATGATGTCGCTGCAGCAGCAGTTGAGGGAGTTGACCGGCTGAGAGTTGAAGGCATGGTAGATGACGAGTACATGCATACATAGAGCAGCGTTGCGTCTGCATTGAAATTACAGCTGGTGGGATTATAGGTCTACTAGAGACATTTGATGAGATGAATCTTCGCCTATCCTTCGACTGTACCCATCGACTCTACTCTGCCCTTTCCTTTCGTCTCGGTGTTGACCAAATCCGTCAGTGTTCTGAAAGCACTAGGGTTGATCTGGACGATCTAATTATCAGCATTGTCTACGGCGTGACTCAGATGGACGTACAGCTTCCCACTCCTGTCCTGGTTCCTCCTCCTCAATCTCCTCACATTCCGCCTTGACCTTCTCCCCAACTCTCTTGGCATCTTTACTGGGCATCGTGATCCTCACTCTCATCCTCACTCTGCGAATAGGTAGGACATCACTCTCGCTCAACTTCTTGATCAATTCCAATGCCTGGGCTTTTGCAGGTTTATCGGTTTTGACTGAAAATCCAACTTCGCCTAGAGCTTTCTCGATCATGCCGACTGTATGTTTTCGTGCGGGAGTGACAGATGGATCGACCGTCATGTCGGATACTAGGGTTGCGATTTCTCGAGATAAGGATGAGAGGTGGTGTGAACGTTCGAGATCGTTGATTTGAAGTTCTCCTTTACGTAGAATCTGAACATCAGCTAGGGTACGAGTTGTGTACGGCAGCTTGTCATACCTCCTCTACAGCTTGGGACATTTCCGTAGTATTGAAAGCCTTCTCCCAGTCTTCCCGCTTTGCAACAGCTCCCTTTGATACATTCGAGAAGACCTGTTCAATCTGTAGGATTTCCGATAAGTCTTTCTCCCTGCAATTTCAGCTGATACACAAGGTCTTGCCGCTAGAGCTTACACATTTGACCTGAACTCTGATACTTTGTTCTTGTAACATGCTATCTCGAATCGTTTTCCGCCTTTCTTCATACGGACAATGGATACATTTGTCAATCTTCTTATCAGTACACTGTTGAATGCGAACAGTGAAACTAAGCTCACTTGATCTGTGTTCCCGGTTGCCTGATCATTATGCTTGATGTCTTTGATATCCAGTTATGATTATGAGAACAGAGATTTAGATATTTGAGCTGCTGAAAGACGTCACGATGCTATGACGTGTTATTCTTATCTCCTGAAACGCCTTCCCCGCATTTACTGGTGCCTGCCTACAGATCCGGTCTAAGCGCACCTGTACGAGTAACTTCTTCAGGTAGTTAGAGTGGCCACCTATCACTTGCTCAGCGACATCCTCTGGCAAACAATCACTACGATGGCTTGGTGGACCATCAAACCTATAGTGGCTGTATCCGCCATCGCCGTATCCACATTGGGTCTTTTGTCGACAAAGTATCAGAAAGCACGATTCTACCTTAACCTCGGTCTGTATTCGGGTACTTTGGGTATCTGGAGCATATGGGGCGTGGTCGTTAGTATACTCGCCACCGCCGTTGGTCAGGTAAGCTGCCATCAACCCACTTCTAGGTCGTGTAGCTTACATTAAAGCGATTTGACACTAACTTTATTGGCAGGTCAAATTCGTTATGAAGATGAGCAGGGCTGACGGAACAGTGGCTAGGACATTCTACTACACATGTGGAACTCTCATAGGATGGCGAATGAACGTAGAGGGCCATGAGCATCTGACAAAGCTCTTGACCGCGCGAGATGGTAAACCTCAAAGTGCGGTCGTCATCGGAAATCACCAAAGGTGAGCTGCCGTAGTAGGAGTCGAGCTCATCGTCTAGCTTTATCGATATTCTATTCCTTGGACGCATATTCCCTCGTCGCGCATCTATCATGGCCAAGCAGGAACTCAAATGGATGCCCCTTTTAGGCCAGTACTGTAAGCTGAAGAGCCCTTCGAGGTAACCAAGCTTATCCTAGTAACCGCCTCTGGAGCAGTTTGGGTGAACCGAAAAGACCGTAAAGACGCTATGAGATCGATGCAACAAGCAGGAGAGGATATGAAGAAGAATGGAGTAAGCTCGCCGTCTTTGAAAGTAGAGCAAGCTGATGATAGATCTCATTATGGGTATTCCCAGAGGGTACACGCTCTTTAGCCGCCGACCCCGTCCTGCTTCCATTCAAGAAAGGGGCTTTCCATCTCGCTGTTCAGGCCCAGGTCCCGATTGTTCCAGTTGTTTGCGAGAATTACTATCACCTCTTTGATACCAAGACACGGATGGACCGGGGTGATTTGACCATCAGAGGTGAGTTACTGCCTATGTTAGGTTCTCGAATCTGATAATAGTATTACCACCCATATCTACCGAAGGCATGACATCGGAAGATGTCGATTCCCTAGTCGAATCTACAAGATTAGCCATGGTGAAAGCCCTAGAAGAGATTTCCCGCCCAGGACCATCGCATCAATCAGATATCAGACTTGCTCCCGAAGACCTCCAAACACCTCTCGCAGAATTACCTAGACAACTTGGTCATTCGGACGATGCGACTCCAAGACGTCGGAACCAAGAAGACAGCGATGATACCCCCATGAAGGGGGGTAGTGAACTACGTAAAGTCGAGAGTAGGGGCGCGGAAACGACGGATGATGAGATGGATGATGATGCTGTTCTATTGAAGCGACCGAAGGGCGAGTGAGGTCTGAGTAGGAAACAATGGAGCAGGGATAATGGATAGGGGTATCGATCACGATTTGTCATGCATGTATATAGCTATCGTAGAAGAGAGGGATGTTGAAGTAAGGCAGCACTGATTGAGACACAAGAAGGCTGCCTGCCACGCGGTTGCCAATTCCAGGCGCGTTGACGTTTCATCCTCCAGATTCACTCCATCACTCTACATAACCTGCTTGCTCTTTACTTACTGTATCGCTACTAGCCCAGCTTCTACTCGACCACGGGATAAGTATCTAGTAGCACTACTTCACGATGTCGATGGCACCTCCCCGGAAAGGTGCGCTGCGTCTCTGCTGCCCGATTAGGCAGACAGCTGACAATCAGGGGAGAATTGGGAACTCCGTCAACAGCTCAACTCGGAGTACAGAGAGAAACGAGCAGACGCAATCAAGCGAGTCATTGCGAACCACACGATCGGAAAGGACTGTAGCGGTCTCTTCCCCGATGTCGTAAAGAATATGGCAAGTCATCGCAGAATGACATAGACATAAGACTTATATCCAGCAAACGGAAGACCTGGAGCAGAAGAAATTGGTCTACCTCTATCTCATGAACTACGCAAAGACTCAACCTGAGCTTGTTATCTTGGCTGTCAACACTTTCGTCAAGGTACGTGCTCATTATATGACATGGCTGATGTCTAGGATACCGCCGACCCTAATCCTTTGGTGAGAGCACTTGCTATCCGCACGATGTCTGTTCTCCGAGCCGACAAGATTCTGGACTACCTTGCGTCCCCACTATCGAAATGCTTGAAGGATGAGAACCCATATGTCAGGAAGACGGCGGCTTTGTGCGTTGCAAAGGTGTTTGATCTCAAGCCCGAATTGTGTGTGGAATACGGATTTATCGATACCTTAAAAGATCTCATTGGGGACGGTAATCCAATGGTAAGTTCCACGTCACTCTTACCCGGGACATGAGCTGAGGACAGGTCGTCGCAAACGCAGTTACAGCGCTCGCAGATATCCACGAGGCGTCATTGAACGCACCACCCTCCCGCCCAAGCTCACCAAACGGATCTTCACCACCTCCATCATCCCGCCCGCATCTATCAACGTTCATCATCGATCCCCCAACACTCTCTAAGCTCCTCATGGCTCTTAACGAATGCTCGGAATGGGGACGTATTGCTTTACTATCGACTCTTGCGCGATACAAAGCTCAAGATGTTGAGGAGAGTGAACATATCTGTGAAAGGGTCTTGCCGCAGTTCCAACATGTCAATGCTGCTGTTGTATTGGGAGCTGTCAAGGTGATCATGATTCACATGAAGAATGTCCACCGGGAAGAATTGCTTAAGCAGCTCACAAGAAAAATGGCTCCTCCCCTAGGTCAGCTTTGTCCAGTTGTTGAAATATGAAGCTGATTATCAGTCACCCTAATCTCGTCCGCACCAGAAGTCCAATGGGTCGCTCTACGAAATATCAACCTTCTACTCCAGAAACGTCCAGATATTCTCGCAAACGAAATGAGGGTATTCTTCTGTAAATACAACGACCCACCTTATGTGAAAGTGGAGAAGCTGGAAATCATGGTCAGGCTCGCTAGTGACAAGAATGTTGATACTCTGCTCGGGGAGCTGAAAGAGTGAGTTCGCTTCAGGAGCGTGGGATGGATTCTGATGACAGGTATGCATCCGAGGTTGATGTGGACTTTGTCAGGAAGGCGGTCAGGGCGATTGGACAAGTCGCCATCAAGATTGAATCGGCTGCTGAGCGATGTGTCGGTGTTTTGATGGATTTGATCGAGAGTAGAGTCAGCTATGTCGTCCAAGAGGCAGTCATTGTCATCAAGGTGAGTTATACTCCACCTGCGCACTGGACAGAACTGACAAACAGGATATCTTCCGAAGATACCCTCACAACTATGAGGGTATCATCCCTACTCTGTGTGCGAACTTGGAGGAGCTGGATGAACCAGAGGCAAAGGCGTCATTGATCTGGATTATTGGAGAGTACGCCGAGAAGATTGATAATGCCGACGAGCTGCTGGGGACGTTCCTGGAAGCATTCAAGGAAGAGAGCTATCCGGTATGTCAGATCCCAAGCACCGAAACTCTTGCTAATTCATCCAGGTCCAGCTTCAGACGCTGACCGCAATCGTCAAGCTGTTCTTGAAAAAGCCAGACGAATCGCAGGCGGTGGTACAGCGGGTTCTACAGGCTGCCACAAAAGACTGCGATAGTCCCGATGTGCGGGATAGGGCATACATTTACTGGCGTCTATTGTCATCTGATCCAGCTGCCGCCAAGGTGAGTCTAGCATTCTGACTGTAGCTGATAACAGGCCGTCGTGCTATCTGTCCGACCCCCCATCAGTCTACCGCAGACGACTGTTGCTCCTGCTATTCTCGAGGAATTGCTGAGCGAGATTTCATCGTTGGCTAGTGTATATCACAAGCCCGCTGCTACTTTCATCGGTAAAGGCCGACTTGGTGCTGAGGAGATGGCAAAACGTACTGTCGAGTAAGTTCAGCTTTGCCGTGCTTGACATCCACTGACATTAAGGCCGGAGGACGACGCCTCACGCGAAAAGGCCCTACAAACAGTCGTGGCTGGTAACCAGGCCGAGAACTTATTAGACTTCGACGACGAACCCTCCAATTCCGCCGACAACAATACCCTAGTTTCAGACGGTATCATCTCCAACAAAGCTATCGCTTCTGCTGCTAAATCTACAAATCCACTGGACGAGCTCATGGACTTGTTCTCGACGGCTAGTATGACTGCACCTGTCGCTCAGCCTGTCATGAACACGAGTGATTCCTTCGATGGGCTGGGTATGGGTTCGAGTTCACCTGCTCCTGTTCCTGTCGCTCCTCAAGCGGGGCAGAAGAAGCAGGACGATGATCTACTTGGATTGTTCTGATTGAGGAGTATGATAGGATCTAGATGCATATGTACAGGATATCAGATAGCTTCTCATCTCCTTGACTATGCTTTACTCAGTCTAGCGCTGCAAATGATGTGATGGCCGGTCCGAACCGGTAACCACGTGAATTGACAACCGACGTCGTTCGTCATCGAGGCGCAGTAACTAATTGTATCTGTATCTGTATCTGTGACTAGTCTAGTTTCACTTCTCACTCCTTTCTCAACTCATTATCATAACAACATATTGTACATTCTTGGGATATGATGATCTTAGTACTGTATATATAGTCATAGCATATACATAAGTCTCATCTCCTCACTTCGCAGCGACTACCACACTCCTTTCATACCTGTCCAGTTCAAAACGCGCCCACGGCTACGCGATTTGATTTGGCTCCTCTACTACAAACAACTATCTGTCTGATATTCATATCGGGAAATCAAGTTAGTCGGCCACGAACCGTGAGTCATGACCACTTCATCGGTCATCGACCACAGCGCTGAATCTTACAGAATCTCCTTTGTGGTCAGGCAAGATGTCCATCGTCCAAGCCAACGGAGAGGTAGAGTCCTCTGACCCGGCCGAGGCAGCTCACACTCGTCCTAATGGCGTATGTTCTCCGTTCTGTATGACGCTGACGTAGTAGTTGACTCTACCCACCCAAGAGGAAGACGTTGAACCATCCTCCACGCGTCCGCCTACTTCTGCAGAGATTGAGGCTGTTATAGCTGCTGCTATGGCTAATGCCCCACCTATTCATACCAATTATGATAGTCTTGATGGTATGTTCTCTGTTACTACAGACCACAGAAAGCTAATGTACAGGCCGCTCAACACCGCTCATGACCAACCTCCTTCCAGCGGCTGTGGGCGCTGATGGCCGAGTCAACCTCTTTGTCGGGAACGTGAGCTATATGAAACGTTCCATTATTTTAGCTGATAATAGCTTCCGTATAGGGTCAGATGGCAAGATTTGAAAGACTTGTTCAGAAAGGCGGGGACAGTATTGAGGGCGGATGTGAGCTTGGGACCTGAAAATCGGAGTCGGGGATATGGAACTGTTCTCATGGGTAGTCGCGAAGATGCTGCTCGTGCTATCGGTAAGCTCTTGGTCGCTTAGATGTCGACAAAAGCTTATATCCAGATCGATACAATGGATTCTCGTGGCAGACTCGAACGCTTGAAGTTCGACCTGATCGATTACCACCAGAGTATGAACCCCAGCAACCTATCAACCTGAACCAAGGTCCCAACCGAGGACCGATGTACCCTTACAATGGAAATCATCATCCACATCAAGGACCAGGTGGACCACCTGGTCCAGGCTGGCAGCGCCCTCCGCACATGAACCATCACCCAATGACGATGGCGAATGGTCCACCGATGCAAGGGAATGGGATTTACATGCCCCACCACCAACCGTACCTTAATGGTTCAATGCGGTCACATTCACCCGCTCTTTCATTCACACAGAATGGTCTGCCTATGGCTATGCCGCTTTCGGGCCAAAATACGGGCTCACACGGGTACGGACAGATGGGCGCTTCACCCCTAGCTGGATCATTGACTGTTGGAGGTGATCCAATTGCTAGAATGGGATCCTCAGCGTCGAACCCTCACGGCATATCACCTCATTTGGCACATCTCGCCCTCCCTCGTGCCCCCTCACCCGCGTTATTAAGCACAGGCTCACGACCACCCTCAAGTCAAGGACATCATTCCGCGTCTTCGCATGGTAGTCATACGAACGGAGCTGGATTCGCTCGAGCTAGTTTCAGCTCCCAAGGCCTTCCTGGAGATGTCCCATTCCCACATCGGGGTAGTATGGACCAGGGGCACGTACCTCATCTTGAGGGATTAGGGCAAAGGGGACCTGGCCTTGGACCCCCAGAGACGCTTCATGATCGGGTCATTTTTGTTTCCAATGTAAGCCGCCGCTTGTTAACGGAAGGAAGCTGATCCATAGTTGCCTCTCTCCATGCAGTGGCAAGAACTCAAGGATCTGCTTCGCCCGGCGGGGCTCATCATCCGGGCCGAGTAAGCTTCCCGAGCAGATACAGCAATACGTCAGCTGACCAGCAGTGTGCTTACTAATGCTGAAGGAAGACCGAGGGGATTCGGAACGGCTCTCTTCGGCGCGGTCGAGGATGCTGCTCGGGCGGTATCGATGTTCAATGGGTAAGTAATCACGGGCGCACGACGGCAAGGGAGCTCACGGTCAGGTGCGAGATAGGAGGTCAGCGAATACGTGTCATACTCGAGCGAGATAGCCAACACCAAGATCCAAGACGGTCCTCTCAATCAAACAGTCAGTCGGACGCGTCTGCTCTAGGTCTAGGCGAACCAACTGGAACTTCATCCGCACCAGAGTCTGCCAAGGAGACCCCTGTGTCGTCGCCCTCGACTCAGAATCGCCCCGCACAACGATTGGCATCTCGTGTTCCATGGAACCTCAATCTCCAAAATCAATCTACACCTGTCCGTGGCTCTACTAATGGACCCGACTCTACACCTCGATTCCGAAACTTCAATCCCAACATAGGCCCTGACTCGACACCGCATTTCCGCCAGGCTCGACATCCAGGTCCGATCGCTATGCCGCCTTGGAATCCCAACGAGTACCAAAACCCACTCAGCCCGCTGCAGACTCGTGGTCTTCCCCCTATGACGCCTTCAATGCCTGGTTTCATCTTCAACAATTCATACCCTGAAACCCCACCTGTTCCTCATCACTTCATGGGTCCATTCTCGCCTGGACTACCTATCTCCAGTCCGAACGGGTACGGGTTCAATCCATTCTTGAATCCTGCTCCTGGTGCTCCTATCTATCGACCTCAGATGGGTGGATCGGCCCAATTGGGCACACCCACAACTCAGGCTTTCCCAGTCAATACTGCCCGACAATATCCCGGTACGCCTGCTGCACCTGGTGCACCAGTGGGAAATCAGAACAACGGCGATTACTTCCCTCATACAATTGCCGAGGCCAATGAGAACCCACCGACGCCGACACCACCCCCTATGGCTCCTCGGACAGCTAGTCAGCAGGTCCTGAATGCTCGGGATAGACTTGCTCCTTCTGCTCCAGTGTCGGAACAGGTCAGCGAATTAGGAGCAATGACAGCTTCGATGTCGCTCAATGCCCTGATGCCCACCGCTCAGGATACGCCTCCCACACCTACCGGACGGGCTAAACGATCTGCATCAAACGGAAACCTTTCACGACTCGTCTCCAATGGTGAAAATGGTAATACGTTGGTCGACTCAGAACAGGCTAGTCCAGTGAACGGGAGATTGAGTTTGGACGAACAACGTCCTGAGACGAATGGGAATGGAGATAGGAGGGCTAGTTTTGGGGATCAAAGATAGAGTAGAGTCTGGGGGAGGTTGTATTGATTCTAGGGCAGCATAGGTTTTCGGTTTCCGGTCTACGGTCGTTCATAATTCTCATTCCTCATTTCCACAAGAGTTAGCATGGTTATCCTTGGTATGCAGCTATTATACATTCATTCTACTCTCATGAGGATTTATCTAATCGTCCGGCTCGTTCACTCGTTGCATCCGTCACTGACATTAGCTCGCATCCTTCGAGCAGATAAACTTACATTTCCATGCAGGTAGCCATTTTTCCTGTCCTTCCAATTGAAGGCATGGGTTCCGTATCGTATTATGTGTACTTCCTAGACTTGTATATCCCTCGTCGTAGAGTTCGCAATATGGTACGTCTAGTTCTCGGAGGAAAGCCCATATTTCTGCGTAGGACCAGTCGAGCAATGGGTGTATACGGAGTAATTTTGGCCAGGAAGGGTCTGTCGGTGCTAGAATTGGAACGTCTGATATGAGTATTGTACGATAGAGTCGCGAAAGGCTCAGCTCACCTCCATTGGGATCACTCCTCCGCGTACCCATCAACATTGCGCTAACTCCCTCACCGCCCTGACAGCCCAGATAAGCCTTCAACGCAGCTTTCATCCCACCTCCAAAATGATGTAAATCGATATTATACCCTTTTGCTGTATCTAGAACAAATTGGTCCAGCGTTGGAAAAGGGTTAGGGGCTGTGATATAAATCGACCGAATAGGGGGAAAGAGGGATGATGTGGATCCTTCTTGAACATGGTCTGTGAGTTGGACTTCTGACGTTGAAGGGTGGAGTGTGTTTGTATGGTGGTCTTTCGGTATTTCGGGAAGGGTAGTGCGTGATGGAATGAGATCGGGGCTTGGGGACTGATGCCTGGCATAGAGAACTGCTGCTAGGAGGTGAAGGAGGACAGTACCTGTCGTTCAGCTTGATTTCGGTCGCTTCGAAAGGGGCAAGTGAGCTTACAATCTTTTCCGCCATTGAACGATATCGCGACTTGTCGTTCACTATCGCTCAGCGTTGTTTGAAGCATGGTTTAGTAAGCTTACCCTAAATCATCGAGGAATGTCGTTATGAGCTCAAGGGCTTGGCCGATCTTAGTCCCCAGCGTGTCCGGCTGCTTTCCTCTTTGCAGGGTCCGCAAAAGCTTTTCTGCACTTAGCTGTTCTCCTGCGCCTGCCATATTATCTATGATATGAAGTGGGGAAGGCATATTCCTGAATTTAGAACATCCCGAAGAGATCAGCTGATTGATTTCAATTTGATTCCGTTATCTATCTCACCAATGACCACATCCTCCCAGGCTTCCTGCTTTACTTCTCATCACCAGCAAAGGTGACAATGTCATTAGTATAGAACAGACATAGGCCGGATGTCGACATATAACAAGCAGGAACAGCCCGAGGCTGGACCATCAAAACGAAACCTCAGCGGCAGCGGTAGAAACCATAATCTCAACACGAACCCCCAATTATCGTCGGAACCATGGTTCGCGTACCCAACCCCACCTCCCGAGGTATTGGACGCGGAGCTGCCGCCTTATATGGATTCAGAGAATTATCCAATGGGCCTCATGCTGGATAGACTGTCGAGGAAAGCTCATGGAGATTTGAAGACGCTGGTCACTGAAACGTATGTCGCTTCCCAGCTTCTAGAGGGAAGAGCTAATGGCAGATTACCAAAGTTGGAACCAAGACAGCGACCTCGACATGTCATCAGCTACGCGACCAATACTCGGCAAGCTGTATTGAAGTATTTAGCGGTATTGCGATGGAAGACTCAAGTAGACGTCCCGACAGTCGTACCCGCCGAAGTGCCTAATCAGACACAGTCCGCATTTCCAACTCCTCATTCAAATGGGGATACATATTCGCCTGGTATGGCAGGAATGAAAGGAAAGGGCAAGATGAGTGAGGATGTTAAGCCGACTACTATAAGAGGGAAAGTTACCGACGCAAAGCGGGTCACGGAGTATCTGCAATACCAGAACAGTCAGCATGACATGGCTGTAGGGCACATCCAACATGCTGCAAGGCAGCTTGAATCACTCAGGTCAGCTAGCTGTTCCTAGGCATTGATGCTATAGCTGACAAGACAGGGTCCGTAATCCAGACTTGCTCACTGCGCTATCGCTTCTCACGCTGGGGACTTACGACCGGCTCCCATCCGACCTCACCGAAGCGTTCACGCCTCGTAAAGCACTCACCAACGGCTCAATACTGGAGACTTTACGCCGGCTGGACGCACATATACTGTACCGACTAAAATGTATCGACTATGTCCCGCCAGATCTAGCAATAGAGAGGATAAGGGATGGAAGAGCATATGTGACCGGTGGGAACGGGAGCTGGAGAGCGGAAATGTCATTGACTGGATTTGGGGAGGATCCGTCAAGTCGCTGGTGGCTGACGGGTGTTGAATGGCTGTGGAAGAGTCGCAGTGATGAGAAAGGAAAAGGAGGGAAACGGTTCAAAGGAGTGGAGAGACAGGAGATTCTGGATCTGGTGAACCGGGAGATACTACCACCTGAGAATGTCGGCGAAGAAACCACACCGGCTGAGGCAGAGACTGAGGATAGTAAGCCAAAGAAGGTTGATGCGCCCTTGGTCCGCCTGGTCAACTTCATCCGTAAGCTGTCTCAGACCTCTCCATCATCAAGCTAACATGTCAGAACACCTCTCTCTAACTTATCAATTGGAAGTACTCTTCCAGCAGGCCATGAGTCTGAGTAGGGAGAAATGGCGCAATCATCTACTAGTTGAAATTGATCGTCCAAAGAAAAAGCTGGTCCTCAAATATTGGATGTAGGTCGTTGTTACCTCAGCAAGGTGTGTGCGTGCTAACGATCAGTCGACCTCGCCCTGCGCAAGTCCCTGCTCAAGGCAAACGACCAGGAAACGTCCCACAACCACCACAACAGACAGGGCCGCGTACACCAATGCTAGGCGCAACTGTCACCATCTCTATTGGCGAATCACAAACAGTTGCGACAGGAATGGAGGAAATCCAAAAAGCTATCGCGGAATGCGATAATACCCCATCAGAGCGCTTGTTAAAGCTAGGCCTGAAAGTCAAGTGGGAGATTGGAGAAGCAGGTGTGGGAGGCGGATGGAAAGCTGGAGATGTCAGGGACGAGACAAGTCTGCAATTGGATCCATCATCTCTATCGATAGATGACGTCCTATCGCTAGCGACCCGCGATCATGCCGCTCACCTGACCCGACATTACGCTACACCGCTCATCGCCAATCGTACCCCCCTCATTGAACCTACGCTAGAAACAACCGACTCACGGCCGCTTGTAGTTCGAGTCCCAATACCAGCTCAGAAACGTAACGTCGAACTCAAAGTATCTGTCTCGCCTTTCACTGGGCTTCTCGAGATAGAAGATGAAGGCGCGAAGTTCTCGGCTTCGGGAGGTGATGAGAGGGGAAACAGGACAAGGCTTGCAACAAACGGGGTCAACACCGGAATGACTCCTCTAGGAGAAGCATTACGGCGTCTGGTCATGGCTGTGAGTTGTTCTGTTTCTGCATGGGCGAGACTGATATTAGATTTTCATAGATGGTCTCGAAAACCAAATGCGTCAACTTGGCTGGTCACCTATTCGAAAATTGCCAATCAAGCTCAGCGGTACGTCCTCGTATGATTTCCAGGGCTGATGTCAGAACTCGCCAGTTCAGAACTTCTACCCGCATCTACTATATTCATCCCGCTCCCCACCTCTGACCTTCACTTCCTCATTGTCCGAATCACAACAAATGGCTTGATCTTTGAATTACTTCGTATAGCAAGGGTTTCAGCTCAGAATGGGCCTGGGATGAAACTTGCTGTTGATAGTCGATCGCCTTTACCCCTAAAGACACTGAGGCAGAGGAGGCAGGATGCCAAAGGGAAGCGGAAGGCGGATGTAGAGAGTGAGAAGGCAAAAGCTGCTGTCCTGCCTGTTATCGAGAAGCCAGAAGCGTTTGGGCAAGTCATGCGACGTTAAGTAATGAGCATTTACTGATTCGACAGCTTTGACGTGGACTCGCAGGATTTGAAAGATTTATTCATCCTCTCCAAGTACATCCGTTTCCACTTTCGTTATGGGGTGGGCGCTGACTGGTAGTGCTTCCGTCGCAAAGATCCTAGTCGAACAACAACTCAAAGACCGCTCAATCCCATTTACCGAGAAATTACCAGAGCTATCCGGCCCCAACGCACCCAGAAGCTCATCCGCCGTTGCGGGTATGATCGCAACAGTAGTAGTCAAAGTGGAAGATCTTCTACAAGACGGGCGAGCAGCTGAGGTCGCTATGCCGCTTGTCTACCTTCAGATCAAGGATTGGTGGAAAGGGGGTAAATGCCAGGTCAGTCCACCATCCGATTGATCATATTGGCTGACGTAGTAGGTCGTGACGATCCTTCAGCTCCAGCATCGCCCTTCGTCTACTACTACTGGCGCATCTCCTGATTTCAATGATGCTTCGACCAGCTCGGCAGCGAGGGCAGAAGGAATTACCTTCGACCACGCTTCTTCCGTTGTCAAATTCACAGCGAAAGATATCTCGCGCTGTGTCCCTGCGTTCCTAGAACAATGGGAGAGGTTGAGCAAGGTCATCATGGTTGCTGGAGACGGTACGTTGTCTCCCATGAAGTTGAGTTGAGCTAATGGCCAGTGAGCCGATTGAACAAGTTGGGGATCTTCCGAGATCTACACATGCTCTCTTTCGATCTTCGTACCGCCTCCTTCTCTTACGCTGTCGGATTCAACGCATCCATCACCTACAGCCCTAATTCCGATTCGTACGAATGTACATTCACTCGAGCATCGCCTGCCAATACACCCGCTACGCCGACCATCACCGGGGAAGCAAGTCCACACGAGATGCTGGCGCCGCTGCTGAGCCATAAATTGAACGAATTGACGAGGGGCGCGGATGTCAAGAGGGGTACTGTAGGAAGGGAATTTATCTCGGTATGTCGTCATTCCTATTAGGGATCAGTTACCTGATCAGCAGCTTCTACGAAATACGTTACCGCTCTTACTGGAGATAGAGGGAATCCGAGCGGCTTCAACGACAGGATATCCAAAACTTGTCGTGACGTCCGTGGAGGAATATAGGCTGGTGTGGGATACGGAAGGATCGAGTCGGTACGTACTGCTTTCTGTCACACGATACCGAAGGACAAGCTAATGACCAGACACGCTCTCACAATCCACCTGATCCCAAACGACCGATACCTCCTCATCGACACTTCCGCCCCCGCTCCAGACGGTCTAGTCGATATTTCCTGCGGACCCCTCTCCCCTATTCCCGACTTGGTGTCAATCATCGATAAAATCTACTCATCCCTTCGATCTTCTTCAAATGGGAAGGGAGGGAAGGTACTAGCGATAAAAATGGATAAAGGCGAGAGTATTGCGGTGGATGTTGGCGTTGTTGGAGATGTCGTTAAGGGAATCAGCGCCGAAATTGACGGAAAACTTTTCGGCGGAAAAGCATAGAACGGCGTAACGTACCAGCGTGTGGGTAGTTGTAGGCTTATAGCTATCTCAGGAATTCCGCTGGATGTCATGATGCATATCAAGCATTTTCCAGATGTCCCACTTTCTTATTTCCTGCTACAACACCATTTCCCACATGTCCCACTCCTTTCTGCATGTCACACAATATCAAAACAACATACCAAAGGACCATGCATGCTTACCATTGAAACAGATGATACATGGAAAAAGGAAAAGCTCCTTTAGGCACATGATCATGCATGCAGAATTTCTTCAGCTTTTATAATTAACTCATACTCCAATATATCACATGCTATCAAATGCAGCTAAATACTGTTTGCCAACGCCAAGCAAGTCAAATGGATGAGGGTTATCTGCCAATAGATCCAGCCTTGGGGGCAGCCTTGGATCATATTTCCAAGGATAGCAGCCAACATTGCCAACATGCTGCAGCCTGAAGCCTGATTATTGCTAGTTACCCAAAGGTGACAAGAGAGACCCTAGGGCTAAAGAAAGCTTCAAATGCAGGGCAGACCAGTGAATGACCAATTGCTGAGGCCCATAATAGAGGAATTGGCAAGCCTGCGCCCAACATCTGGCGTTCATTGCCAATCTTGGATGCATTAGCCAATTGCCTAGTTCAATCACCAGTGTGCATACTACCCTAAGTGGTGATTTGCGCCCTGTGTGTCTCAAATATCACCTGATTGAGTAAGACATGTCTTGTTTTTCAACCCTGAAACCCTGAAATTTCAGTCTAGTCTTATTAGGAGTGACAAGGTATATATGTCCTGTCCCCTTTCCCACCAATTGATATCTCTTCTCCATCACAATTCATCATCCTCCCAGCAATTTTGTTCATTCATAATCATCCATATAGATAACATTATTCTACACCTTTGTCTACCTTGCCTGACCAGCTGTTCTATTGAGTAGATGTAAGTAACCATTATTTCCTATTCCAGTAACTTGTCTCGCGTGAGCGATGCTGACGCGCCAGAAATCAACCATGCCTCCAAAACCGGATAACAACTTTGAACTGTCCGACTCTGACCTCGACGAGCTTGCATCGGATGATGAAGACAGGAAGCCGGACGCAGGAATATACGAAGGTGCTATAAGTAAACCTCGGCACGTCACCACGAGCTGCAGACAATTACATGGCAAGTCCTCTTAAATTCGGCTTCTGCCGCGCTGACCGATAGATGTGATTCACAATGGGACGGTCGAGCTTTGTCCCTCTTATCAGCGAGACGTTGTCTGGAACGAGAGTAAGATGATCGGATTAGTTCAGTCGTTGTTCCTCGTGAGTTCGATTGGCGACCCGTAATTACAGACTTCATACTTATGGTAGAACTTCTACATCCCTCCTATCGTCTTCGCCTGTGAGACTGACCCCGATACTGGAGAAGACAGGAGAATCTGTATCGACGGTAAACAGCGATGTTCCTCCATTATGGACTTCATGTCTGGCAAGATCCCCTTCCATTCGCCAAGCACTGGCGAAAAGTTCTGGTATATCAAGTCCCCCAAGATGGGTGCCAGGGGCAAGCTCTGTACAGCTGCGATGAAGAACAAGTGGGACTTCATTCAAATTCAGGCGGTAGAATATGACGGTATCAGTGATACTGTCCAACGAGATATCTTCCGTGAGTCCATCTATTTCTGGGCGTGCAGCCGTTGACGACACAGAGCGGGTTCAGATGGGAGCTCCTCTTTCAGCTGCCGAGAAACTGCAAGCTATTCCCGGAGAGCTCACAAACTTTTTGAACGAGCTGTTGAAGAAATACGTTCTCGAAGAGGATACTTTGACCGACCATATGGTATGGGACGTATCAAGGGGAAAGCCTTTCCAGATCATCGCCTCAATGGCGTACATGTGCTGGTACACAGATTCGAGGAAGGCAGTAGTCGCCACGGATTTGAAAAAGTGGCTCGAGCGAAGCGAGGGTGTACGTCCTTCTGTCTGCAAGATGAAGAGAAATAGGCTGACGAACAGCTTGACGAATCCTTCAAAAAGAGGATGGAGATGGTCCTATCATTGATGATCCAAATCTCTGTCAACTACAAGAACGTCGCTTTCGATGTACCGGGCACAGCGAAAGCTCCTCGGATGTCTCCAGTCGGTGAGGCGATTTGTTATCTATCATCCCTCAAAGCTAATTCCTACAGAGATCTGGTTCATGGGATACATCATCTACCTTCGAATGGGTACTTCCCCTACTGTCGCTCTCGCCAGACAGATCGGCAAGCTGCGAATGGACACTCGAGCAAAATTCAGAGATGTCTTCTCCAACGGCACCACTGTCGCATTCATGTACAAGTGGCTTGACAAGCTCCCGGTCGAGAAGCCAGGCCCAAATCAACAAGTCGCCGCGCAAGAGTGGGCGGGTGAGGATATCCCAGGTTCAACTTCTACCGGATTGGCCAGAAAGAGGAAGGCCGATCAGCAGGACGCTGCCGATACGGATTACCGAGATTCAGCCCCAACTTCGAGAAACGGTAGTCGTTCCACCGCTCCTGTACCCAAGACCAGGAAGACTACCGAGTCAACTACTACTCGATCAACCGTCAATCGACCAGCCGCTCCACCTCCACCTCCCTCGGAAAGACCTCCTCCTTCAGCTATGGATGCCGCTCCTGGTCCCTATCCTCAAGTTTATGGTGGAGTAAACCCTTATCCTATGAGTAATCCCAATCCATATGATCAAAGGGCTCAGCAGGTGAGTGCCCCTTATGTGAGAGGGAAGCATGCTGATAATCTAGCGATCAAGCAATAGCGTCTATGGGTCAGCTCCCAATGTCGCTACGACGCAACAGGCTCGATCATCTCAACCCCAATACCAACCCCAACAGCCAGCATGGGCCCAACATACCCAACCATACCAGCGACGATGAGAAGGGGCGAGAAGGTGTGACCTCAAAGTGTTAAGAGTAGTTCTTGGGATCTGCGTTTTGCAGTGACACACAAATGTTTGTATACGATAGATATCCCTATGCCATTGTATTGCAATGATACCCACTTGGATTGCTTTGAGCAGTGATGTTCAATGGCAGTCCGGCTATGAACGGTGTGCCTGAAAATGAATGTCTGCAAGATTTCCGACTACTCTCTCTAACCACTACTTGAAACAATGTCATCAGATACAGGAGGAGACCCCAATGCTTTCTTGGCAGACTACAAATCAGAAGGAGGGTGGTACAATGAGCAACTATTCGGTCTGGCTCGATACGAAGGAATGGGCCTAGGAGGTCAAGCACTAGAAGATATCGCCGTAAGTCTACACCCTCCGCCAGAACTGATCATTAGGCGGATACACCAGTATTCCATACCCCTTTGAAATACCTCTTGACACCATATACCTCTGATCTGAGGAGCAAGATCTCGGCCGAGCAATGGGAAGGATTGGAAGGTGGCTGGAGCAGATTGATTTTAGTCATGATGTATGCGACTGAGCAGGGGGAGA
>Ga0265780_10003869_pt1 | contig 19519 bp, 17 predicted proteins | sample P1T30metagenome_FD_192432 | JGI IMG/M metagenome (GOLD analysis project Ga0265780, IMG submission 192432) | Plant litter microbial communities from East Loma Ridge, Irvine, California - P1 T30 | ecosystem: Environmental > Terrestrial > Plant litter > Unclassified | place: USA: California...
CACCGGACTTGGGTCCTTGCCTTCGCAGGGACGACGGGATGCTTGTGCGCAGGCTGGCGCCAATTGCTACGGCTTAAAGCAACGTCGCCCCTGCGAAGGCAGGGGCCCAATTTCTACGCGTCGCACCGGACTTGGGTCCCTGCCTTCGCAGGGACGACGGGGGTGCTTGTGCGCAGGCCGGAGCCAATTGCGACGGCTTAGACCGACGTCGCTCCTGCGCAGGCAGGGGTCCAATTTCTACGCGTCGCACGGACCTGGGTCCCTGCCTGCGCAGGAACGACGGAGAATGCTCAAACCTGCTCGAGCGCCAGCGCGATCCCCTGCCCGCCGCCGATGCACAGCGTGACCACGCCACGCCGCGCCAGTCCGCGCCGCATCGCATGCAGCAGGCGCACCGTCAGGACCGCGCCGGTGGCGCCGATCGGGTGGCCGTGCGCCACCGCGCCGCCTTCGGGATTGACCGTGTCCTCGGCCAGCGACAGCTTGCGGATGATCGCCAGCGGCACCGCGGCAAAGGCTTCGTTGATCTCGTAGCGGTCGACGTCGCCCACGCTCCAGCCGGCGCGTGCCAGCGCCTTCTGCACGGCCGGCACCGGACCGAGGCCGAACATGCCCGGCTCCACCGCCGCCACCGCGGACGACACCAGGCGCGCGATCGGCTGCAGGCCCAGGCGTTCGGCAGTGGCGCGGTCGGCCACGATCAGGGCGGCGGCGCCGCTGTTCAGGCCGGGCGCATTGCCGGCGGTGATGCTGCCGTCCGGGCGGAACGCGGGCTTCAGCTTGGCCAGCTTGTCGTAGCTGGTGTCGGGGCGGTTGGCTTCGTCGGTGTCGAACAGCGTCACGCCGGACTTCGACTTGATCTCGACCGGCGCGATCTCGTCCCTGAACAGGCCGTCGGCCTGGGCTCGGGAAAAGCGCTGCTGCGAGCGTTCGGCCCAGCGGTCCTGGGCTTCGCGGCCGATCTCCACTGCCTTTACCAGGTCTTCGGTATGCCAGCCGGAGTGCTGCGACGAGAAGGCGTCGTTCAGGCCGTCGTGCAGCAGGCTGTCGTAGATCTGGGCGTGGCCCATGCGCGCGCCCCAGCGCGCCTGCGGCATCAGGTAGGGCGCCTGGTCCATGTTCTCCATGCCGCCGGCCAGCACGATGCCGGATTCGCCCGCCAGGATTTCCTGCGCGGCCGAGACCACCGCCTGGGCGCCCGATCCGCACACGCGGTTGAGGGTCATGGCCGGCACGCTGACCGGAAGGCCGCCGAGGACCGCCGCCTGGCGCGCCGGGTTCATGCGGTTGCCTGCCTGGACCACGTTACCCATCAGGACCGAGTCGACCTGGCCGGGATCGATGCCGGCGCGTTCGATGGCGGCGCGCACGGCGACCGCGCCGAGCTCCACCGCCGGGATGGCTTTCAGGCTGCCGTTGAAGGCGCCGATCGCGGTACGCACGGGGGCGCACAAGACGATTTCACGCGAAGACATGGTGAGACTCCTTTCAGTTGAGAAGCACAATACGAGTATATACACATATTTCGGCGGCGGTAGGGGACCGGCCTGGCCGTGCATCACATACGGAGAATCAGCCGGCGTGGATGCCGGTTTCGACGACGGCGCGCAGCAAGCCGCGCAATTCGTCGGCGCGCTCGGCGCCGAAGTTCTGCTCGAACGCCTGCTGGGCCTTGCGCCACAGCGGCAGCACCGACTTGACCTTGGCCTTGCCGGCCGGGGTCAGCTCGATCACCCGCTCGCGCCGGTCATGCTCGCTGGGTCCGGAAGTGACCAGCAGCTCGCGTTCGAGCGGCTTCAGGTTGCGCGTCAGCGTGGTGCGGTCCATGACCAGCTCGGCCGACATCTGGTTGACCGTCATCGGCCCCAGCGCCGACAGCTTGTACAGGATCGAGAACTGGGTGACGCGCAGCCCGGTGCCACTCAACATCTGGTCGTAGACGCCGGTGATGTAGCGCGAGGCCTGGCGCAGCGCGAGGCAATTGCAGAGGCTGATGTTGGGGGTGGCGCGCGAAGTCATGGCGTTTCCGTGGTGGCGTCGGGACGATGTATCTCGAATGAGTATAACCGTAGCCGATATGAATGCTGAGCGTCATTTTACGCTTGCATATACACTTAATGCTGGCATCGACGGTACACAGGAGGCGGCATGGAAACGCAGCAGACGCTGGCCCGGCAATGGGAACGCGAGTTGAACGAAGTACGCGCGCGGGTACGCGCGGCGGGTGGACGGCCGGGTGTGGTGCCGGCGCAGGAAGTGCGCGGCATGAACGGACTGGAGATCATGCAGGCCATGCTGGCCGGGCGCTTTCCGTATCCGCCGATCGCCGAGACGCTCGACTTCTTCCTGGTCGAGGTCGGCAAGGGCGAGGCCGTGTTCCAGGGCACGCCGCAGTTCGCCCACCTGAACCCGATGGGAACGGTGCACGGCGGCTGGTACGCCACCCTGCTCGACTCGGCCGTCGGCTGCGCGGTGCAGAGCATGCTGGAAGCGGGCCAGGGCTATACCACGGCGGAGCTGAGCGTGAACCTGGTACGCGGTGCGCGCCTCGACGGCGGCCCCTTGCGCGCGATCGGCAAGGTGCTGCATTGCGGGCGCCAGCTGGCCACGGCGGAGGGGCGCATCGTCGATGCCGAGGGGCGCCTGTACGCGCATGCGACCACGACCTGCCTGGTGTTTGCCGCGCGCTGAAGCGTATTCGCCCGCCATGCCAGGTGAATCAGGCGGCCGCGGTCACGCCATACCGGCTCGCCGGCGCCGTCCCCGAAATCTCGCCATGCATCGCACGGCGCGCGGCGTCGTAGGCATCCCACTTGGCGCCGTCTTCCAGCGCCGGGATGGTGGCGAATTCCCCCCGGTCCAGGCCGGCCAGCGCGGCGTCGACCATGTGGTCGGCGCGCATCACGATTTCCTTCGGCAGGTATTCGACCGGGGTGCCGGCCAGTTGCCAGAAATCGGTGGCGGTGGCGCCCGGCAGCACGACCTGCACGCGCACGCCCTTGTCGGCCAGCTCGTGCTGCAGCGACTGACTGAAGGCCAGCACGAAGGCCTTGCTGCCGCCGTACACACCGTTCAGCACTTCCGGGGCGATCGCGACGATCGAGGCGATGTTGATGAAGCTGCCGTTCCGGCGTTCGACGAAGCCCGGTGCGACGGCGTAGCTCAGACGCGTCAGGGCGGTCACGTTCAGGGCGATCATGTCCTGCATCTTCTTGACGTCCGACTGCAGCAGCGCACCGGTGCCGCCGACGCCGGCGTTATTCACCAGCATGGTGATGCTGTCGTCGCTGCGCAGCAGTTCTTCGACGCGAACCAGGTCGGCATCGCGGGTCAGGTCGGCGGCCAGGGTGCGCACGGTGCGGCCGTAGGTGGTCTTCAAGCGCCCGGCCAGGTCGTCCAGGCGTTCGGCATTGCGCGCTACCAGCACCAGGTCATAGCCGCGCTGGGCCAGGCGGTCCGCGTAGATGGCGCCGATGCCAGTCGATGCGCCGGTGATGACGGCGGTGCCCGCTTGTCCCTGTTTTGCCTTGCTCATGATATTTCCTTCTTGGTGTTTGCGGCCGCTTGGCCAGGTTTTATCGTCAGTACTTTATTGATTACTTCACCAAAATGTGCATACACACACATTGACTTAAAAAATCGTGCCGCCTCATCCCATCAACTGTGTCGACGCGCGCAGCTGGCTGGCCAGTTCGGCGCCGAACTTGCGTTCGAATTCTTCCTGCGCCGCCTGCCATACCGGCAGCGCCTGCTCCAGCTTTTGCTTGCCGGCCGCGCTCAGGCGCACCACGTTGCGGCGCGTGTCCGCTTCGTCGGGACGGCTTTCCACCAGGCCGTCGCGCTCCATCGGCTGCAGCGCGCGAACCACGCTGGTGCGCTCCATGACGAGCGCCTCCACCAGGTCCTTCATCGAGGCCGCGCCGACATCGTCGATGTAGACCAGGATGGAGAACTGCGTGCTGGTCAGGCCCACGCCGGAGAGGCGGTCTTCATACAGCTTGGTGATCAGACGCGCCGCCTTGCGTGAAGCGAAGCAGTTGCAGTAAGTGAGTCGTTCAGAAGCAGCCATGGACACAGTATTGTGTGTGCATGCACACATGTCAAGCGATTTTTGTCCGATGCACGCAGCGGTGCGGCAGCGATTCCAGGTGCGCCTTGAGCATGTCGACGAAGACCCGGGTGCGCGCCGGCATCAAACGGCGCCCGGGCATCATCGCCCAGACACCGACCGAAGGCAGTTCCCAGTCCGGCAGCACGCGCACCAGGCGCCCCTGCTCGACCAGGGATTGCAGCATGTAGTCGACCGGCAGGAAGGCGATGCCGGCCCCGTGCACGGCCAGTTCGCGCTGCAGGCGCGGCGAGTTGCACAGTACCGGTCCGTGCGGGGTCCAGTCGCGCCGCTCGGCGCCGCGCCCGAGCTGCCAGGGCAGCGGCTGGCCGTCGCTGGTCGCCACCGGCAGGCAGGTGTGGTCGGCCAGCGCCTCGGGCGTGGCCGGCGCCCCATGGCGCGCCAGGTAGTCCGGGCTGGCATACAGGCCCTGGCCCATGTCGAACAGCTTGCGCGCGACCAGGGTGGCGTCGTCCGGCAGGCGGTGCGCGGCGCGGATCGCCAGGTCGAAACGCTCGCCCAGCAGGTCGACGCGGCGCGGGGAAAGGTCCAGGCGCAGTTCGATTTCCGGATAGCGCGTGCGGAAATCGAGGCAGAAGGCGGGGAAGTCGAACTCGATGAAATCGGGCGGCATCGACACCCGCAGCTCGCCGCGCGGCTTGGCCTGGCGGTGCTGGGCCAGGGCCGAGACTTCCTCGGTTTCGTCCACCAGGCGGCGCGCATGCTCGAGGATGCGCTCGCCGAATTCCGTGATCGCCAGGCGCCGGGTGCTGCGCACGAACAGCTTTTCGCCCAGCGCCTCCTCGAGCATGCCGAGCCGGCGCGACAGCGTCGACTTGGGCAGGTCCATGCGTTCCGCAGCCTGGGTAAAACTGCCGGCGTCGACCACGCTGACGAACAGGATCAAGTCATTGGCATCGACCACGGTGCGCTCCTTATTCCATAATTGGAACAATGATACCCGCAATACCCACTTAATTTCCACAAATGTCGAGAATAGAATGGTGCCATCGACTGACACTTCTGGAGAACGACGATGAACATCCTGCAAATCAACGGCAGCGCCCGCGTAGACGGTTCGAATTCCACCCGCGTGGCCGACGCCATCACGGCGCGCCTGCTGGCGCGTCATCCGGAAGCCTCGGTCACCCTGCGCGACCTGGCGCGCGAGCCGCATCCGGTGCTGGACGAAGCCGCGCTGGGCGCGCTGTTCACCCCGGCCGAGCAGCGCAGCCCCGCGCAGGCCGCGCGCGTGGCGCTGGACGACGCCCTGATCGCGCAACTCAAGCAGGCCGACGTGATCGTGCTGGGCGTGCCGATGTATAACTTCGGCGTGTCGGTGCAGATCAAGTCGTGGATCGACGCGATTGCCCGCGCCGGCCAGACCTTCCGCTACACCGCCAACGGCCCGGAAGGCCTGGTCACCGGCACGAAGGTCTACATCGGCCTGGCGCGCGGCGGCATCTACCGCGATACCCCGAACGATTCCCAGGTGCCCTACCTGAAGGGCGTGTTCGGCCTGATGGGCATGACCGACGTCGAGTTCATCTACGCCGAGGGCGTGAACATGGGCCCGGAACGCGCCAGCGCCGCCTTCGACGAAGTGGCGGCGCAGATCGCCGAAAGCGTGATATAAGCTAAACGGTTTATATGATACTGTCGACCGTTCCGCCATCGACGTGCAGCGCCGCGCCGGTGGTGGCCGAGGCCTGCGGCGAGCAGGCATAGACGATCATGTTGGCCACTTCCTCGACCGTCGCCGGACGGCGCAGGATCGAGCTGGCGCGGTGCTCGCGCACGAAGGCGGTGGCGGCTTCCTCGACCGAGGTGCCGGCCGCCTGCGCCGCCTCCTGCAGCATGGCGCGCACGCCTTCCGACAGCGTCGGCCCGGGCAGCACCGCATTGACGGTGACGCCGGTGCCGGCCGCCAGCTTGGCCAGGCCGCGCGACAGCGCCAGCTGGGCGGTCTTGGTCATCCCGTAGTGGATCATGTCGGCCGGGATGCTCACGCCCGATTCCGACGAGACGAATATCACCCTGCCCCAATCCTTCTGCAGCATCCCCTTCAAATAATGGCGCGACAGGCGCACGCCCGACATCACGTTGATCTGGTAAAAATGTTCCCAGGTCGCGTCGTCGATGTCGAAGAAGTCCTGCGGGCCGTAGATGCCGGCGTTGTTGACCAGGATGTCGGCGGCCGGCTCGGCGGCGATGAGGGCGGCGGCGCCGTCGGCCGTGGCCAGGTCGGCGGCGACGCCGCGCACCTGAGCGCCGGGCACTGCGGCCAGCACGGCATGGCGCGCGCGCGCGATGGCTTCGTCGCTGCGGCCGTTCAGTACCACGGTGGCGCCGGCGCGCGCCAGGCCGATCGCGGTGGCCAGGCCGATGCCGGCGGTGGAGGCGGATACCAGGGCTGTTTTTCCGGACAAGTCGATATGCATGATGACTCCTCGATGGGGTGACGGGAATGCGGACGATTGTGCTACGTGTAACCCATCCCAGTATGCCGGAGCCGCTCCTGACGCGCTTACCGGGACAGGTTCTTATCGGGCGACCAGGCCCAATTGCTGCATCAGCGCCAGCTTGTCCTCGATGTGCCAGTTGTCGGCGATGCGGCCGCCTTCGATGCGGTAGATGTCGGTGGCGATGAAGTCGATATCCTGGCCCTTGCCCTGGGTGCCGGCCCACTGGCCGCTGAAGTGGCCGTGGAAGCGGTAATGCACGGTCACGCGGTCGCCCGCGACGATCATCTGCCGGGCCTCGGCCTGCAGGTCGGGAATCGCAGCGCGCATGAACTTCGAGGCGGCCAGCGGTCCCGGCACGCCCTGGGCGCGGCCCGGCGGCAAGGTACGGTCGGTGAAATCGGGCGCCAGCGCGGCCACGGCGAAGCGCTCGTCTCCGGTATGCCAGAACGTGGCGTAGCGGCGCGCGGCGAGCAGGGCGGCCTGCTGCGCTTCCCTGCCGAGCGAGCGGTCGGCGATGAGGGCTTGGGGACGCACCAGCTCGGCGTCGGCGGGTGCCTCGGCAGCGGCGTGGGCCGTCAGCGCGGACAGCGACAGCAGCAGGCCGGCGCCGAGGCGGGTGGCTTGGATGGTGGCGTTCATGGTGGTTCCTTTGACTGGATTGTTGTTGTCGGGTCCTTGCTCGACCATGACTCCATCATAGATTTCCGAAATATGGAAAAATAGCGGGCAATAACGAAAGCATTGTTTCCAAAAAACGCACAATGACCGCGCTTGCCCATCAGTTCCCCGCCCTGCTCGCTTTTGCCAGGATCGTCGCCTGCGGCAGCCTGTCCGCCGCCGCGCGCGAACTGGACCTGCCGGTGTCGGTCGTCAGCAAGCGCCTGGCGCTGCTGGAATCCAGCCTGGGCGTGCGGCTCCTGCAGCGCACCACGCGGCGCCAGACCCTGACCGAGGAAGGACTGCTGTTCCATGCGCGCGTGCTGCGCATCCTCGCTGAAGTCGAGCAGGCCGAGGCCATGCTGGAGCAGCGCCGCGACGGCATCACGGGCCTGCTGCGCGTGACGGCGCCGGGCGCACTGGGACGACGCTGGATCGTGCCGGCGGCGGCCGCGTTCAAGGACGCGCATCCGCAACTGACGCTGCAGCTGGAATTGAGCGACGCCGTGGTCGACCTGGTCGGCCAGGGCGTCGACCTGGCGGTGCGCTATGGCGCGCTGGCCGATTCCTCGCTGGTGGCGCGCGAGCTGGCGCCGAACTACCGGGTGCTGTGCGCCGCGCCGGCCTACCTGCAGCGCCACGGCGAACCGCGTACCCCGGCCGAGCTGGCCGCGCACCGCTGCATCGTGATCGGCGAGCAGCGCCGCGCCGACTGGCGCTTCGACGGCGGCGCGCCCGAAGCCGTGCGGGTCGATGCCGCCTTTCTCACCAACGACGGCGAGGCGGCCCACCAGCTCGCGCTGGAAGGTGCGGGCATCGCGCTGAAATCGATCTGGGACGTCGGCGACGACCTGCTGTCCGGCCGCCTGCGCCGCATCCTGCCCGGCCATGCGATCGCCGCGGCGCCCCTGCACGCGATTTACCCGCACCAGCGCAATTTGCCGCCGAAGGTGCGGGTATTCGTGGAGTTCTTGCGGGAGCGTTTGCGCGCGGCGTGGCGGTGGTGAACCTGCCCACCGAATTCAAACGACAGCCGGCTCCAGCAGCGTCAGGGTCTGCGCTTCCGTGTCGAGACGCGCCCGTATCCCCATCGGCATCGTGAACTGGTTGCGTATATGCCCGAACGACCACCCCGTCACCGCCGGAATCTTCAATGGCTTCAGGTGGACATCGAAGGTCTGGTCCAGCGTCAGCGACGAGCCCTCCCCCTGCGGCCCGCAGTTGTCGCAGATGCCGATCAGCAGCGCGGCGGCCTGGCCGAAGGATTGCGACAGGTCGAGCTGGGTCATCCAGCGGTCGATGCGGTAGGGTTCCTCGTTGACTTCCTCGATGAACAAAATGCCGTCGCGCCAGTCGGCCGCATAGGGCGTGCCGGCCAGCGCGCTGAGCAGCGACAGGTTGCCACCGACGAGTGGACCGGTGGCGACGCCGCCGTGCACGGTGCGCGCCGCGTAGTGCGGCTCGGCCAGCGCGCGGCGCGCGTTTTCCGGCGCCATCGCGATGGTGTGAGTCGGCTGCGGATCGCACAGCACCGACAGCAAATGGCCGTCGGAATAGGAAGACGGCGTGCTCGACGCCACCGGGCCGTGGAAGGTCACCAGGCCGGCATGGCGCCGGATCGCCAGGTGCAGGGCGGTGATGTCGGAATAACCGAGCAGCACCTTCGGATTGGCGCGGATCAGCGTGAAATCCAGGTGCTTCAGCAGCGAGATGCAGCCGGAGCCGCCGCGGATCGCCCATACGGCCTTCACTTCAGGATCGCGGAACATGGCGTGCAGGTCGGCGATGCGGGCGGCGACGGTGCCGCCGTAGTTGCCCCAGACCTCGCGCAGGTAGTGGCCTTCCCTGACGCGAAAGCCGAGGGATTCGATGTGCTTGACCGCCTTCTGGATCGAAGCGTCGGAGGTGTAGCCGCCGGGGGCGATGAGGCCCACCAGGTCGCCCTGGCGCAGGCGTGGGGGTTTGATCAGGGCTTGCATGTGGAGTGGCCTGGCGGTTGCGGGCAGCATGGGCAGCATGGGCAGCAGCAGCGGGCCGGCAGCCAGGAGGGTGTTGAATCTGCGGCGGTCGGTGTCATGCATGCGTTGCGGCGTTGATCGATCGATGTGAAAACGGCCCGCGACGCGGGCCGTTGGACGGATGCTGGATCAGCGCATCAGAAGAAGCGGTACTTGACGTCGAAGCTCAGCGAGCGGCCGCGCGGGTCGGCCACGCGCGGATCCCAGCCGGCGCCCACGACTTCGTCCACATTATGCGCGGTGAACGGCGGGTCGCGGTCGAACAGGTTCTGGATGCCGACGGTGATCGTGGTGTTCTTCAGGCCCGTGTAGGTGCCCGACAGGCCCCAGGTGGTGTAGCTCGACACCTTCGACTTGAAGCCCGGCGGCGGCGCGCTCTTGCCGGCGTCCGGCAACTGGTCCTTGTAGCCGTCGCGGTACAGATTGCTCAGCAGCGCGCTCCAGTCACCCTTGCTGACGCTGAAGGTGGCGTTGTGCTTCCAGCGCAGGTAGATGTCGCGGGTGTAGAAGTTGCCCACGTATTCCGTATAGGACTGGCCTTCGAACTCGGCGAACTGGTAGCTCTGGGTCCAGGTGCCGTCCAGGCTCGCGTTCCACTTGTAGCCGCCCGGCAGGTTGCCGCGGCCGCGCAGGCCGACGTCGGCGCCGCGCGTCTTGAGGCCCGCGGCGTTGATCCAGCCGGCGTCGATGTACTCGATCACGCCTTCGCCGTCGCGGTGGATGTACTGCGGCAGGTAGGATGCATTGGCCAGCACGACTTGCGGGGTGCGGTTCAGGATGCGGTCCTTGATGTTGATCGCCCAGTAGTCGACCGACAGCGAGAAGTTGGCGTTCGGCTCGACGATGAAGCCCAGCGTGCCCTGCTTCGAGGTTTCCGGACGCAGGCTCTGGTTGCCGCCGCTGAAGTAATCGAGGCGCTCGATCGCGCAGAAGCGCGCATCGCCCGGATGGGCCGCGCAGCCGCTCGGATCGGTCACGCCGTTCGGCAGTTCCTGCAGCAGGCGGCCGGCGTACAGCTGGCCGAAGCTCGGCGCCAGGAAGCCCTTGTTGGCCGAGCCGCGCAGCATCAGCCAGTTGACCGGCTTGTAGCTGAAGGCGACCTTCGGATTGGTGGTGGCGCCGATCACGCTGTAGTCGTCGCGGCGGATCGCCAGCTGCAGTTCCAGGTCCTTGATGACCGGGACCACCAGCTCGGCGTACACCGCCTTGATGTTGCGCGAGACGCGGTCCTGGTTACCGTTGCCCGGCGCCAGCAGGATCTGGGTGGCGTCGACGTCCTGCCTGAACTGGTAGCTCTCGCGGCGCAGGTCGGTGCCGATCGCGCCCGAGACGGCGCCGGCCGGGAGATTGAAGATCTCGCCCGAGATCGAACCGTTCAACTGGGTCAGCGTGGTCTTGCCGTGCTGCAGGCGGCCATTGAACCTGGCCGAGTCCAGCGCATCCATCGCGGCCTGGCTCTGGCCATCGGCCGGCGCCGCCCATGGATTCACGACGCCGCTGCCCAGCACTTTATACAGCGCCGCGGTATTCGCGTAGCCGTCGACCAGGTCGGTCGTGGTGCGGCTGAAGCTGTGCGACAGGTCGAGGCGGTAGTCCCACTTGCCGGCGATGGTGCCTTCGCCGCCGACCAGCAGGCGCGCGGTGTCGGTATCGTACTTCTGGGTACGGTCGCCCAGTGGCCAGGCGCGCCACTTGTAGATGATCGGCTTGGTCTTGTCGTAGCCCGGGATATAGGCCGACAGGTCCTGGTAGTACTGGCCGCCGACCGGATAGGCGTTGCCGTTGGCCAGCGAGGTCGAGATCTGGGCCGGGGTCAGGATCGCCAGGCTGCTGGTGTGCGCGCCGATGGTCTCCGCATACAGGCGGTGTTCCGGCGTGAGCTGGAAGGTGCCGCGCGCGACGAAGTTGGTGCGCTCGGTCGGCAGCTGGATGACGTAGTCGCCGCCGTAGTCGTAGGAGCAGGAGTGCGTCGAGCGCAGCGGCGAGGTGACGTTCCGCCACAGGTTGGTCGCGTACTGCTGCATGCCTTCGACGCTGTCGCACTTGCCCTGCAGGCTGAGCAGGTTGGCCTGCAGGTAGCTGTTCGGATCGCCCGGCAGCTTGAAGCCGGTGCCCAGCGCGGTGCCGGCGCCGGTCAGCTGGTTGGCTACCGGGGTGCCGGTGGTGTCCGGCGCCAGGCCGCGCGCCGGCTGGAAGCCGTTGGCGAAGTCGCGCTGGCGCGAATCGAGGCGGTCGTTCTTGTCGTAGCCGATGGTGGCCATGAGGTTGAAGCGGTCGGTATCGAGATTGCCCTTGCCGGCGATGAGTTGCAGGCGCCGGGTGGCGCCGCCGCCGTGCTCCGTGAAGTTGCCGCTGGCGGTGGCCTGCAAGCCTTCGAAGTCGGTCTTCAGGATGAAGTTGATCACGCCGCCAACGGCGTCGGTGCCGTAGATCGCCGAGGCGCCGTCCTTGAGCACCTCGACCCGCGCGACCGCCGCCAGCGGGATCGTGTTCAGGTCGACCGCCTTGCCCGACAGGCCATAGCCGGCGATGCGGCGGCCGTTGATCAGCACCAGGGTGCCGGACGGGCCGAGGCCGCGCAGCGAGGCGAAGGAACCGCCGCCGCTGACGCGGTCGGCGTCGGCGCCGAACACGTTGTTACCCGAGGTCATATTATCGGCGCCGGTGCCGTTCGCCGAGATCAGGCGCAGCATCTGCTCGGCATTCGTGATGCCTTGCTTGTCGAGCTGGTCGACCGAGATCGTCTGCACCGGCAGCGCGCCTTCGACCGACATGCGCTTGATGCTCGAACCCGTGATTTCGACGCGCTGCACGGCTTGCGATGGCGCCTGCTGGGCGACCGCGGGGGCGGCGGCGCCGATCAGGGCGATCAGGTAGGGCAATGTTTTCAACTTCAAGCGTCTTCTCCTTCGGGGGTTCTGCGGCAGGCGTTGGCTGTAATAGTCAAGTAATGTCTTTGCATTACGATATTGGTGGATTCAAAGGTAAGCGCAGGCTATTGCGCCAGCCAATGAAAATTCCGGAGCCGAGTATAACTAGAGGGAATGTTTTGCTAAGGAAAATCTAGCCAAAACTATCATTTCGCTCTGGCCGCGCGTCCTCTTTCCGCAACATCGACATCCAGGTAGCGCCATTGCGTGAATTCGACCGGATGGCGCTTGTAGTTTTTAAGCCACGGTTGCCGGATATCCGCCGACAGCACATGGGTCAGCGGCACCCAGGGGTTGTAGGCCTGGATCAGCTGGTTCATCTCGAAGTACAGCTTCTGGCGCGCGGGACCGTCGCTCAGCTGGCGCGCCTGTTCATAGCGCGCGTCGTAGGCCGGCAGCTTGAAGCGCGCATAGTTGGCGCGGCCGGCGTTCGGGCCGTACAGCAGCTGGTAGAAATTGTCGCCGTCGGGGAAGTCGGCGATCCAGTTACTCTCGAACATCTGCACCTTGCCGAGGCGCGAGGCCTTGATGATCTCGGTCTTCTTGTCCGACTTGAACACCACGCGCAAGCCGATGGCGTTCAGGCATTTTCGCCACAATTCGTCGCGCAGGCGCCCGCCGACCGTCGCCTCGCTGCTCATCTCCAGCGTCAGCGGGACAGTTTCTCCCGGCTTGCCGCCGCGCGCCGGCTGGCGCCGGAAGCCATCGGCATCGCGCCGCTCGTAGCCGTGCCGGTCCAGCAGCGCATTCGCCAGCGCCGGATCGTAGGGCACCGGGCTGCGGTAACCGGCATCGTAGCCGAGCACCCCGGGCGGCAGCGGCGATTCGGCCTTCATCGCGAAACCTTTCTTGAGCAGCGCGATGTCCTCGGCACTGTTGTAGCCGAGAGAGATCGCGCGGCGCAGCGCTACCCGGTCGCGGCCGTAGCCGCCCAGCACCGGGTCGTCCATGTTCATCCACATGTAGTAGGTCTGCAGCACCGGGAAGCGGTACAACTGCATGCCGCGCCGGGCCAGTTCCGGCTTCAGCGCGCCATTCGCGATGACCATGTCGGTCATCGATTCCGGCACCTGTTCGAGGTAGTCGTATTCTCCGTTCAGGAAGCCCAGCATGCGCCCCTGGAATTCCTCGGCGATCTTGACTTCCACGCGGTCGACGCGCGGCAGGCGCTGGCCTTCGAGCGCTGTCGCAATGGCCTGGTCGGCCGGATCGCTGCCCGGGGTGGCGTGGAACACGGCGCGCGAATCGCGGTTGGCCAACAGCACGATGCGGTCGCTGCGCTTCCAGTCGCCCAGCAGGAAGGGACCGGTGCCCACCGGGTGGTTGCCGGCCTGGCCGGGATAGGCCTCGATCACCTCGCGCGCGACCGCGCCGGTGGCCGGGATCGCCAGGTAGAACAGGAAGTTGTTGTCGGGCGCGGCCAGGCGGATGCGCAGCGTGGCCTCGTCGACGGCTTGCAGGCCGGGGATGTCGGTGGCATAGCTGAACTTGTCCTTCAGCGCCGCGTCGCCCAGCAATTTTCCTTCGAACAGGAAGGACCAGGGCGACTTCAGCGCCGGGTCGTACAGGCGCTTGATGCTGTAGACGTAATCCTGCGCCGTCAGCGCGCGCTTGGCGCCCTTGAAGGCCGGGTCCGGGGTGAAATGGATGCCGGGGCGGAGGTGGAAGGTGTACGTGAGGCCATCGGCCGACACCTCCGGCAGGCCGGTCGCGGTATTGCCCTGCAGTTTCACCGGACGCGCCAGGTAGTCGTAGCGCAGCAGCGGGTCGAACAGGTTTTCCAGCAGCGACAGCGTGGCGATGTCGGAAGCGACCGCGGGGTCGAGTCCGGTTTCGCTGGTGGACAGGAACATGTGCAGGGTTTTCGGTGCGGCCGCGTCCGCAGCAGCATGGCTTGCGGGCAAGGCGGCGAACAGCAGGGCGGCGGCGAGGGTGCGGAGTGTCGGCATGGCGGGGGTCCTGGGGGCGTTGCGTATCATAGGGGCAGGACTTATGCGGAGGCAATACGCTGGAGGACTTGGGCTCCTGCCTGCGCAGGGGCGACGCTGTTTGACGTTTCGATAACGCGTGCTACGTCTCCCCTGCGCAGGCAGGTCTCCAATTTTCCTTTAGGCCCTCGTTCCCACATAACTTTTTTGCATAACCCTCCGGCATTCTTTCATCTGTGCAGCTTACTCAGCGCCTATACTCTCCGCTGCACAATCGAACGCGTCCGCACAGAACTTATTGCTATGGCACTGAATTACATCTGGATCGGCTTCTTCCTGGTCGGCTTCGTCGCGGCGCTCGCGCAACTGGTCTTTTTCGGCGACACCGAGGTTTTCAAACGCATCATCGACGGCACCTTCGACTCGGCCAAGACCGGCGTGATGGACATCGCCCTGCCGCTGGCCGGCGTGATGACGCTGTGGCTGGGCATCATGAACATCGGCGAGAAGGCCGGTGCGATCGGCTGGCTGGCGAAAATCATCTCGCCCTTCTTTTCGCGCATCTTCCCGGGCGTGCCCAAGGACCACCCGGCCACCGGCCACATGGTGATGAATTTCTCGGCCAACCTGCTCGGCCTGGACAATGCGGCAACCCCCTTCGGCCTGAAGGCGATGGAAAGCCTGCAGACCCTGAACCCGAACAAGGACACGGCCACCGACGCCCAGATCATGTTCCTGGTGCTGCACACCTCGGGCCTGACCCTGATTCCGCTGGCGATCATGGCCCAGCGCTCCATCCTCGGCGCGGCCGATCCGTCCGATATCTTCATTCCCTGCATGGTGGCGACCTATGTCGCCACCGTCACCGGCATCATCGCCGTGTCGATCCGCCAGCGCATCAACCTGATCAACGGCGTCGTGCTGAGCTGGCTGGGCGGGATGACGGCGGCGATCGGGCTGATGATCTGGTACTTCACCAACTTCCTCAGCAAGACCGAGATCGAGACCGTCTCCAAGGTCGCCAGCAATGTCATCTTGTTCTCGATCATCGTCATCTTCATCGTCGGCGCGCTGCGCAAGCAGGTCAATGTGTACGAAGCCTTCATCGAAGGCGCCAAGGGCGGCATCCAGACCTCGCTCACCATCATTCCCTACCTGGTCGGCATGCTGGTGGCGATCTCGGTGATCCGCAATTCGGGCGTGCTCGGCTACGTGGTCGCCGGCCTCGACTGGGTCATCGGCCGGATGGGCCTGGACACCGCCTTCACCCCCGCCCTGCCGACCGCGCTGATGAAGCCGCTGTCCGGCAGCGGCTCGCGCGCGCTGATGATCGACGCCATGAAGACCTATGGCGTCGATTCCTTCGTCGGCCGCCTGGCCTGCATCTTCCAGGGCTCCGCCGACACCACCTTCTACATCGTCGCGCTGTACTTCGGCTCGGTGGGCGTGAGGAAGACCCGCTATGCGATCTCCTGCGGCCTGATCGCCGACCTGGCCGGCATCATCGCCGCCATCGCGATCGCCTACGTGTTCTTCGGATAAGCACCTGCCCATGACAAGGACCCGCATGCCGCGCCGCCTCGCTTCCACCCTCGCCTCTGCCCTCGCCCTGTCGCTGCTGGCCGCCTGGGCGCCGGCCCGGGCCCAGTTGCCGGAACCGGTCGCGGCCGTCCTGCGCAGCACGACCATGCCGGAGAACGCGCTGAGCGTGCTGGTGCTGCGCGGCGACCGGACCGTGCTGTCGCACCTGGCCGACCGTCCCATGCAGCCGGCCTCGACCATGAAACTGGTGACGACGCTGATCGCCCTGGAAAAACTGGGTCCGGTATTCCGCGGCCGCACCGAACTGCGCACGACCGGCGAACTGCAGGGCGACACGCTCAAGGGCGACCTCTACCTGCGCGGCGGCGCCGACATGGACCTGTCCACCGAGACGCTTGCCACGATGCTGCGCGCCCTGCGCAACCAGGGCGTCCGCAGCATCGACGGCCGCCTCGTGCTCGACCGCGAACTGTTCAATCCGGCGCGGGGCGACCTGGGCCAGCCGCCCTTCGACGAGTATCCCGAGGCCTATTACAACGTCGTCCCGGACGCGCTGCTGGTCAACAAGAACATGCTGCAGCTCGACATCCGCAGCACGGGCGCCGACAAGCGCATCAACGTGGCGATGCAACCTGCGCTGGAAGGCGTGACGGTGGCCACCGACATGAAGCTGGTCGATGCCGACTGCGCCCGCTGGGAAGACGGCTGGAAGCCGCCGGAAGCCCTGCCGCAAGCCGACGGCGGCATCCAGGTGATGCTGCACGGGACCTTCCCGAAGAACTGCGCGGCCAGCTATGCGATCAACGCCATCGACCGCCAGGAATACCTCGACCGCCTGCTGCGCCTGAACTGGACCCAGCTCGGCGGCAAGATTGCAGGCGCTACCGTCGCGGGCACGACGCCTCCGGAGGCGCGCCTGCTGGCCGAGCACGTCTCGCGCCCGCTGCCGGAACTGGTGCGCGATACCAACAAGCCCTCGGACAACGCACTGGCGCGCACCATCTTCCTGAGCCTGGGCGCGCTCGAGGCCGACCCGCTGCTGGGCAGCCGCCCGCAGGCCGTCAGCGCCGCCAACACCTTCTCGCGTGCCGACGCGGCGATCCGCGGCTGGATGCGCGAGCACGGCATCGACGACACCGGCCTGGTACTGGACAACGGCTCGGGCCTGTCGCGCATCGAGCGCATCACGCCGCTGCAGATGGCCGGCGTGCTGCAGGCCGGCCTGCGCAGCAACTGGTCACCCGAATTCCAGGCCAGCATGCCGATCGTCGCCGTCGACGGCACCATGCGCCGCCGCCTGCACGACAGCCCCGCCGCCGGCCGCGCCCGCATGAAGACCGGCACGCTGAACAATGTGGTGGCACTGGCGGGCTATGTGCAGGATGCGCATGGCCAGCAGTGCGTGCTGGTGGCCATGATCAACAGCAACCTGGCCGGGAATGGGCGCGGGCGGGCGGTGCTGGATGCGCTGGTGGATTGGGTGGCGAGGCTGGATGGGGATATGCCGGCGCATGCATGGGCTGGACGCGTGGACGGCAAAGCCGTCCACCCTACGCAAAATCCCCCAGGGCCTCCGCCAGCAGCGCCACCAGCTGGCTGACCTTGGGCACCTGCCCCTTCCCCGTCGGCCACACCACGCGCAGCGCCAGCCCCGGCGTCGAATACGCCGGCAAGACCTGCACCAGGCGCCCATCGGCCAGACAGGCGTCGATCAGCCAGGTCGACAACTGGGCGATGCCCATGCCGGCCAGCGTGCATTCCAGTTGCACCTCGGCGCTGCCGGATACCAGCCGTGGCGCGACGCCGCGCTGCTCGGTCGCGCCTTCGCCGTGGCGGATCAGCCAGGGGCTGACGGTGCCGTCGGCCTTGCCGTACATGAGGGCGGCGTGGCCGGCAAGATCGTCGAGCGTGGCCGGCGCGCCGTGCTGCCGGAGGTAGGCCGGCGCGGCGCAGAAGACCTTGCGTTCGTGCCCGAGATAGCGCTGCTCCAGCGCCGGCGACCAGGCATCCGGCCCGCCGATGCGCACCGCGACGTCGACGCCCTCCTCGGCCAGGTCGACGAAGCGGTCGGTAAAGGACAGCACCGGCACCAGGCCCGGATAGCGCTGGAAGAAGGGCAGCAGCACGGGCAGGACGCGCAGGCGGCCGAAGGTCGCCGGCAGGTCGATGCGCAAGCGGCCCACCAGCAGCTCGTCGGCGGCGCCGAGCGCGTGCTCGGCTTGTTCGAGGTCGCCCAGCGCCTTGATGCAGGCGGCCAGGAAGGCGCCCCCGGCTTCGGTCAGCGCCAGGCGCCGGGTCGAGCGCTCGAACAGGCACTTGTCCAGGCGCTGCTCGAGCCGCAGGATGGCCTTGCCGACGGCGGAAGCCGTCAGGTTCAGGCGCTCGGCGGCGCGGGTGAAGCTGCCGGCATGTGCCACCGCCACGAATACCTCGATGCCCTTCAGTCTTTCGCTACTTTGCATGATCTATTCAGGAAAATTTTTCCGCAAATTATAGAAAAATCTCCCGAGATCGGAAATTATTTTTGCAATACGATGAACGCCTTTCGCTTTCGACATCGATATTGCCTGACATGAGCAGCCTGTCTTCTTCTTCCGCACTGGAACGCGCCCCATCCGCGCGCGGCGCCTCCCTTTCCATCCTGATCCTGGCGATTGCCGCCTTCCTGATCGTCACCACCGAATACCTGATCGTCGGCCTGTTGCCGGCGCTGTCGCGCGACCTGGGCATCTCGATTTCCGCAGCCGGGCAACTGGTGACGCTGTTCGCCTTCACGGTCATGCTGGCCGGGCCGCCGCTGACGGCCTGGCTGTCCCACGTCGACCGCAAGACCTTGTTTGTCGTCATCCTGCTGGTGTTCGCCGCCTCCAATGCGCTGGCCGCGATGGCCGCGAACATCTGGGTGCTGGCCTTCGCGCGCTTCGTGCCGGCGCTGGCCTTGCCGGTGTTCTGGGGCACGGCCAGCGAGACCGCCGGCCAGCTGGCGGGGCCGGAGCGCGCCGGCCAGGCGGTGTCGCGGGTCTACCTCGGCATTTCGGCGGCGCTGCTGTTCGGTATTCCGCTCGGCACCGTGGCCGCCAACAGCATCGGCTGGCGCGGCGCGTTCTGGGCGCTGGCCCTGCTGTCGGTGCTGATGGCCGCCGCCTTGTGGGCGCTGATGCCGCCGACCGAACGCAGCGAGCGCGTACGGTTCGGCCAGCAGGCGCGTCTGTTCCGCGAACCCTATTTCCTGGCCAACGTCGCGCTCTCGGTCATCGTGTTCACCGCCATGTTCACCGCTTACACTTACCTGGCCGACATGCTCGAACGCATCGGCGGCGTAGCGCCTGCCAATGTCGGCTGGTGGCTGATGGGCTTCGGCGCCATCGGCCTGGTCGGCAACTGGCTCGGCGGCCGCGCCGTCGATCGTTCGCCGGTCAAGGCCACCGCCGTGTTCGCCGCGCTGCTGGGCATCGGCATGGCGTGCAGCGTGCCCGCCGCGGCATCGCTTCCCGTGTTCTGCGCCGTGCTTGCGCTGTGGGGCATCGCCTATACCGCGCTGTTCCCGATCTGCCAGGTGCGCGTGATGGGTTCTGCCTCGCATTCGCAGGCGCTGGCCGGCACCACCAATGTCTCGGCGGCGAATGCCGGCATCGGTATCGGCGCGATCGTCGGCGGCCTCGTCATCCCGACCTTTGGCCTGGACAAGATCGGCTACGTGGCCGCCGCGATCGCACTGCTGGCCGTCATCGTCGCACCGGTCGTGGCGCGCACCCGCAAGGCGTGAAAGAAAATATCAATCAGGGCCCTCCTGTGAAATTTTCTTTCTAGCGTAGTTCCCCCGGCATGGTCGACGCGCTACCCGCTCCGCCCTGCATCACTGCAGGCGCCG
>Ga0265780_10003871_pt1 | contig 19509 bp, 17 predicted proteins | sample P1T30metagenome_FD_192432 | JGI IMG/M metagenome (GOLD analysis project Ga0265780, IMG submission 192432) | Plant litter microbial communities from East Loma Ridge, Irvine, California - P1 T30 | ecosystem: Environmental > Terrestrial > Plant litter > Unclassified | place: USA: California...
CTGCAACATTGCGCGTTTGAATGTTCTCCATTACTGATATCACTGTCAGTAGCTAAGCCAGCTTTTTCTGTAGAGGCGGTAAGTGCGAACTATGCCGCCTCTAGCGTTGAGAGGTTCAGGCAATCCCTTCCTCTAGACTCCACTCACGATCGTAACATGCGATAAGGGTTCCAACATGGGGTAAACCCGCCAACTCCGGAGGCGCTCGAAGCCACTTAATCCATATCTTTTCTGGGGTGCTTAGAAGCAAACGTGCCAGGTTCCAGCATTGAATCGAAAGACTCTCGGTCAACGGCAGTGTCTTCCAGCCCAATAACGTTGCCGGTTGAAGGACGAACGCTCATAACATGTATAAACCAGCTTTTAGGACGGCACACACGATTCATATGCTCTCGCCTCAATTGTTTCCGTATGTTGCTCCGTCCTGGCACACTATCGTCCGAGCGATTGTGCGGTCGAAGGACGAAAGTTTTGCTCGCCAGATGTCAGTGCCACGACTATACATGGCAAAAGGCCAGTCTTATCGACGTAGATGATAAACAGCAAGCAGCTTTGACTGGAAAGTTTTGGTGGCTTCGGACTTGATTCGAAACCTTGTATAGAAGGTTGATAAGATCGAGGATGCTTGAAGGTCCTTGATTCGCCGCATGCTTACATGAGAACTCAGAAGAAATGGGGGTGACTCGATCGCCAGAATCTTCTCGTGGCTTGTTGGTGGCTGGCTGGTATTCGAACACTGGGTATTGCTGCGGCAAGTCGGTTCCAATGTGGTCTGCAAGCATTATAAGGCATCAGCCAGCTCTTTCAGAACAGTCGTATGGAGTGGCACGATCTTCCGCATGCCATGACTCGTCTCGAATCCGATAGACGTGCAAGTTGAGAATGTTCACTACCGGTGAGGCCACGCTGCAGTCAGACAGGCAACGCGGGAGCCACCGACCCCACGACCAGTAATGACCCTAACCGACCTTCTTGAGGGTGTAGTATTCCAGAAATACAGTATGAGCTCATATTGTATTCCTTGGTCATGGTCTGACGAGGCCAAGCTTGGTTCAGCAAGAAAGTGACTGGGAGCCAGTATGACATGTGACTTGCTGGCATGCGCTCCTCGGTATTGGTTTCGATACGAATACGAGTCAATCTTTCAACGGTGCAACTCATGACGGGCGATTTGTCGGCTGTGAAGACGACTGATTGTCTGGTCTGAGTGACTCTACCGCGAGGAGGCATCATCTCCTTCCTGCAATCACTGGTCGCCTTGGAAGAGACTCAGCTTGAAACTCGCACTGGAGAAAGCATCAGCCGGGAGATGTTTGGAGGTCGCCGGTGAGTCGTAGTGTTCTCGCTTTTGGTCGAAGGATGAAGGATCGGAGCAAACTATCATAGCCGGGAGGCCACGACGTCGCGTGAAAGCTTGAGCGCAACAAACATTAACGAGGTAATGAAGCACCAAGGCTATTGTTGACCTCTGTCATGGTGAAATGCGAAGTATAACAATGCAAGAGCACAAGTGTCATTGACGAGGTACGCCTCGCTCCTGTCGGTTTCAAAATTCGCGTGCTGCGCTGTACACCCGCGAACGCTGCCTGATTTGGATCGCCCGACCACGCCACTCGACCAATCCAGGTTGGTTCGCGAAGGCACTTCGCGAAAGGAACTTCTTGTAGTATAGCAGTCACGTGCAGACAAGATAGGGTGCATAAGGCTGACTGGCCGTAGTGAAACAGTTTTTGGTGATATATGTCGCTACCGGTACACCGCCGCCGTCATGACTTTCTCGCACGTCGGAAAACCTTCGCAAGCGGACGAAAAATGGTTGATCTGCGAACGCACGAGTGCGATGATTACAGGTCGGCATCTGCCAAATCCAAGGAGCTTGAAAGGAGGCAGTGAGTCCTACTTCACACGTTGTGCATGCTGCAGGTGGCTAAACAATGATTACCTAGCGTCCATAGAGACGACGAAATGCCAGAACACGATCTAGCATCGGCCATCTTCTTCCGGCTTCCACGAGAGCTTCGCAACCACATATACACCTACTGTATCGAATCTTTCTATGGAAACGAGGTCATCGTTCGTCGATCTCGCAAGCCTAAAGCCGGCTTCGTGTTACTCACTCGAAAACATTACGGTCCCCACGCATACCAATGGGTAGACGACCCTATCTGCTCACTTATTAGCACGGACAAGCTCAGGGAAGAAGTAGGAAGGGAGATGCTCGAGATTTACTATTGGACACGGACCTTCAGGTTCTCACACCACGAGCTGCCCTCAGTCGTTTCGTTTCTGCATAGGGATCATCTTGGGCTCGGAATAGCTCCAGTTGCGTATGTACGTTGCCTACACCTACAAGTCCATCATGGGATGTCCACAGGAAGCCCGACAGTCGATTGGACGCCGTCCAGACAGCAAGCATGTGTGCAGGCTATTGCCGCACTAGGCACAATGCTGACCAAACGAACTGAGATCATCATAGACCTCGAGGGTGCGAAGAAATTCGCAGAGGTCGAAGGAGCGTTGTGGATGCATGACACACCTTCTGCGCTCACGATCCTTTCACATGTTCGTCAATTACAAAATAAGGGCTTTCGAGTCGAGCTGCGAAACGTTAGAAACTCGTGAAGTTGATGAGTCTTGTTATAAATACTAGCCTTTCGTATGTAACATGTAGAAAAGCAGTTCGTCGCATTCTATCCCTTGCCAGCCTTCCAGAACACGAGGATGATAATGGATATACCGATGTCATCAAAAGAGAGAACTACAGCAGATTGCTTCGGGAAGTCGACCTCGATCAATTTTGACATGAACTGCTTCGTGTCTCGTCCCATCCAGAGACCAGAATTCTGTTGTCGCAAGTCTTGCACCATGAAGACGAGACTCCATCAGACCGATTTGCGTGTTCCAAATTGTTTCTTTGTACCACCCCAGGGCGCAAAACTGGTAATCAATGAATCAATACAAGCCGTGATGATCTAGCTTGTGTTTCTGAGCCTGATCGCACGCTTTGCCAATTTCCGTCCAAGTTATTTTCCGCTGCTCGTAGCGACTCTGGTAAATCACCTCTTCGTCGGTTTGATGGGTGTGGGAAAGGATCGCATAAGGTGGCGTTGTTTGGCGGATGAGTCCCACGAGCTGGCGCGTCTGGGTGTCAATGAGTTGCATCGTTGTCGTACGAATTGCTTGAATTCGATCTTTTGGAACGAACAGAGGTCCATAATGAGTAGCCTTCTCGTGCAGATGTAAGCACAGGCTGCGGCGCGTAGCGTGTGCTGATTCGTTGTAATGTGCAGGCGTGCAAGCCGCAAGATAGGTACCCCGCATCGTCGACGCATGAGGCACCACGCTCTTGACGTGGTCTGTTGCAACTATTACATTCGCCTGCTGTGGTAGCTCGCGATTTAGGAACCGTAATTGAAAAGCAAGAACTCGTTTAGCTTTGTCCGCCTCGATACCATAATTGTCTTAAGCAGCATAAACCTTCTATAACCTTCATACCCCCATCAGTGATTTGCTCGCCCTCAAGTGATAAAGAGCCTTGTTACGTAGACACGACGAGGCCTCGCATATGAGCTCAGGCGTCAAGCGCGTATGCATGGCCCAATATATGAGTCAGGCACTCAACTAGTAAGCAACAGCATACCAGGCTTTTCCGACGGCAAGCCCTAACGATAGTGGACATATTTGCTATCACCAAAACGATTACAGCACCAGCCACGGCTATCAGCCTTCTTACAGATGTCGTCGATTCCCTGCTTCAGAACTTACTCACACCGTCAACGCCTTCAATTTCGAAACTTACCGTACACTACGTATCTTTGATAAGAGCGAAGGCGATTGAAGCAATTCGCAGAACAAATGACACGATGTCAGAAATGATGACGACGCAAACACATCGGCAGCAGCCCATCGAGCTAGAAAGCTACCCAGCAGCGCCTGTGCCACCGTACAGCACGACATCGCAACCAAACACATTATACAACACCTCTGCGACTGCCGATGAACGTCCTGAGAGCGACTTACACCCTCCACAGTCTTCGGAGGCGACCTTCATCACGACAGCAATGCCAGATGGTGGCTATGGCTGGACTGTCGTATTCTGCGCGGCAATCGCCACCTTCTGGATCAACAGCATGGTCAGCTGCTGGGGTGTTCTTCAAACAGCGCTGCTCTCCTCGTCACTGTCGAATGTCCCCTCCTCTACTCTCTCCTTCGTTGGTTCGCTGAGTCTCGGCTGCAGCGTCGGATTCGGTTTGTTCATGATGCGCCTGGCAAGATGGTGTGGATCGAGGACTACTGTCATGGCAGGTATCGCGTTCATGGCAATCGGCCAGTTCGCCGCCAGCTTCAGTACACACAGCGTTGCCGGACTCTTCGTGAGCATCGGGCTCGTTTCTGGCATAGGACTATGTGCCGTTTACACGATCTGCAACACATTGCCAGTGCAATATTTCAGCAGCAAAGTCGGGCTAGCCAACGGGCTGATCAAAATGGGAGGAGGCATCGGAGGCACCGTGATGGCCGTTGCATTGCAAGCTCTGGTGCAACGCGTTGGAATCGCTTGGACGTTCCGCATCCAAAGTTTCATGACGCTTGGCACCGGCCTTCCAGCAGCATGGTTCATGAAGGACCGTACAGTGACCAGAAACGCGCCGTTCATCGAGCTCATCATGTTTCGCAATTGGGCATTCACCGCTGTGTTCCTTGCTGGAGCTATCGGCACCTTTTCGCTCTTCGTGCCGTCGTTCTATCTGCCCCTATTCGCGCAATCGCTGGGATTGTCATCGGGAATGGGCGCGAGTCTGGTTGCTGCTTTCAATGCGTGCAATGCAGTCGGTCGGTTCGTTGGAGGCCCGCTATGCGATAAGCTCGGACCAACAAATACTCTCTTCATCTCCCTGGCCATGAACGCAGTCAGCATGCTCGCCATTTGGCCAGTGTCCAGTACCATTGGTCCTTTGCTCACGTTTGCTGTACTGAACGGCGTGGCAAATGGATCCTTGTTTACTGTCCTCCCAACTGTGGTCGCCAGCATCTTCGGCCCAGGCCGAGCAGCGGGAGCGATGAGCATGTCTAGCACCGGTTGGACTGTTGGATATTTGATGGGTGCTCCCATTGCCGGCTACCTCTACCAATCTGCAGGAGGCGAAGATGGAGTGCAGGGAATAGCTGCTTTCCGCCCAGCGATATTCTACGCAGGAGGAGTCGCACTCGTGGCGTGTTTGCTCAGCCTTCTTGCTCGAGTCAATTTGTCGACTCGCATTGGCAAAAAGGTTTAAAATATGCAGAGATTAACGTATGAATTTGTGACCGAACGTGGAGAGTGGAGAGACTCAGTATTTGAAGGAATCTCATGTCGTAGGCGTAGCCAATGAAGGGTGCCTCGCTCAGCCATCGCAAATTCGGCATTGATCCCTTCATGACGACGATACCGATGATTACGTGACTTTGGAAGCGTGCGATCGTCTTGAGCGATGTGTTCATAGTTTGTACACGGGGAGCAAGGTTCAGTCATGTGGTTGGGGATCAGCGGCGTCAATTGGCGTTGTCTTATCTGTCGAACTTAATGAACCATGCTTCTGGGAAAGATGAAGTAGTGCCTTAAGACGATAGATTCATTGAAACAGGAAGAGTGGTTCACGAAGACATGTAGAAGAAGAGGTTGCGATGCGAAGCTAGAGCTATCCCCCCAGTGCGTAGAACACGCTAACCTCTAGCTGTTGTACTACGTCCTTACTGACGCTTTATATCACCACCTCCGGCGCCAGGAAGGCTCACTGGCGGTTGCTCGTCAAGAATCGAAGATTCTAAGATTCAGCATATCGATGCCGAGTACGCTCAATATACGGATGCGCCGCCGCCGCGCTCTGACGCGCAGTACAAGGGCAAGAGCAAACGGCAGCAGATCAAGGAGGGCATGACGGGGAAACTGTTGCCAATGGATATGAAGAGCGGAGAGATGATTGGGGCTGCATGTGCGATCCATCTCCGACCCCTTCCATTAGGAATAGTCTCCGGTGCTTCCTTTTCAGACTGGACTCCAGAATCGAGTACGTGCTAGTGGTACCGACTTCACCTCTTCTCTTCTGTCGCTAGTTGCAATACTAACGTACTACGTTAGATGTCCACGTCAAACGATGCTAAGCTTTGCGGACAGTGAAAGAAGCTTCGTGGTAAGCCATGTGGCGAGCCTCGTGGTGGGCAGTGTCAGCGATGTACGGCTACTGGAGATGTCTCCGAGTGCGCGGATCTTTGATGGCGCCGCTTTCAGAACGCAACACGCGTATTGCGTTGGGAGGCCTTGGAGAAATATCAAATTATGATGAAAGCTCTTGTAGTAGTCAAGGTGTAGTTGCGGATCCTACCGGATGCTATGCTGGCTGATCAAGTCAAAATATGCAAGCTTGAAAATGGTCTGTGGCGATGACGGAGTATCTGCTTGAAAACGCCGTGTCATCGTAGATCGTGCCGAACTGGGCTGCGATACATATACGAAACACCTAGCTAAGCTTTTGTAAATCAGCCATCACTCTGCATCGAAGTTTACACCAAGATCACACATTACACCACAATATCAAACATCGACTCAGCTCATCACCATGCCACCCTCTAGTATCTATCCACCTCAAAGTACCTTTACTCCTTCTACCTTTCCTCCCCTCCTTACTTACCAACCACGTTCCCCAGGCCGCCCCATGACGCAAGAAGAAATCATCGAATCTCAAGTCCAACAGCGTCTCGCGGAGATGCAACAGTCCGGCCAGCAACCTCAATGCGCCCAGCAACCCCGATATGCTCAGCAAACTCGACATGCTCAGCAACCTCTACATGCTCAGTAACCTCAATACGCCCCGCAACCTCAGTACGCTCCGCAATCTCAATACACTCTGCAACCGCATTATGCGCAGCCGCAGCCCCAGGCCGTCCATGCCGAGTCTGAACCAAAAAAGAAGCCAGCATGGTGGGACTACCGCGAGCGCAACCTCGACGGCTCAAAGCCCAATAAAAAGGCACGCAAAATCACATCGGGAGCTGTGCTACTCGGCGCTTTGAGCGGATAGACGGGATTGCGACTTGAAAGATGTAACAAGTACTGCTTCCTAAACCGCAAGTCAGTTGCGGCTTGCAGTTCGCACATCGAACAGGTTTCACAGGGACGGCAGAGGACTTCGAAGATAGCCAATGACGCGCTAGACTCCAAAATATGTTCCCCCAAAAAAACGCGCCTTCGAATTATGACGGGTTGAAATCTGCGTAATTAAGCTATCGTGGGCTACTTTTACCAGACAGCTACCCTGGCATTTTCGCTCGCATATTTCAGCCTAGAGTGTACTACTCCCCAGGGCATTGTTCCTTTTGGGTGGCATGGGAATAAGGACGACCAAGTCATGACCGTCTTCCAATGACAGTGTAGTGAAGCCGTCAGCGTGCACAATGTTGAATCTATTGGCGCAGCAGGCGACACGTGTGGTAGCCGCTTATCTATATGTCGTAGCGCAGTGCTATATGTTTGGCACGGGAGCTCGAGGATGCGAAGCTTACGTATATGTAGTGCGACTTGTTGCTTTGCTGGGAAACGGCATCGTGTGGTCTCGGAGGGCTGGTGTCGATTGTGTAATGTGATGTACTGGTTAGTATAGTTGTCTGCTAATAGAACCTGCGCCTTGCGCTCTGTTCTCATTTAGTCGTATCTAGGCACCAATCCCATCCCATGCTCCAACACCGAAGAGCCTCTCGCTCCACCATTTTCACCCCTCTATTCTCTCCCACCACGTGTCTACGCAGCCCCAGCGCCTTTGATGTACTCGTCGAATAGTTTTTTCTGCTTCTCCCACTCCTTGCGCAACTTCTTGACCCTCCCCTTGGCTATATCTGCTCCGTCCTTGTCCTTCGTCGGGACACCATCCTCATCCCAAGCGCTCCATTCCTCGGTCCTGAACATCGTCTTCGGATCGATCTTCGCTTGCTCCGCGAGCTTGGCAGCCTTCTCCGCTTCTTCACGTTGACGCGCTGCTTTTGCCTCGGCCTTTTGTTTCGCGATTGCTTCTTTCTGGTCGCGCGCATCTCGTAGTTCGGCGTCGACAGGGCGCACCATTGCGGGAAGGGAGTCCCGATCTTCTAGATAGATGCCGAGATCCCAGAGATGTGTGTCGCGCAGTTGGTCGCAGAGGGCGAGGAACTCCTTTGCGGGGGCTTGTGCGTCTGCGAGATTGCGCAGTTTTTCTTGGAAGGTTGTTAAGACGACAGCGTACCCCACAGCTTCAGGCTCGTGGCTTTGAGCAGGTTTATGTTGCGCGAGTATGTCTTCGATGACAGCTCCAGATAGATCACCTGATTTGGCGTGTTGGCGCACCTCGTCGCGCGACTTCGATACTGCGTACACAAATTCTTTGGCGTGCGCGGGGATGTCGATGCCGGACCAGCCGATACCGCCGTCATATGGGTCTGCAGAGCCGTCGAGACCGAAGATGCGAATTATGCGCGTGATGTAACGCGCAACGTCGAAAGAGACAGTGTCACTTAGGCCCGTCTTGTCCGTCGAGTTGTACTCGGTGATGAGGGCGGAGATGGCACGCATAGCAGTCGGAGTATCGAATGAATCAGCGAGGCCGGCATGTACCTTTTCCTTCGCAGCCTCAAATGCTTTCTGAATCTTCTCATCTTCGGCACCGGTGGAGGCGATATTGGGGTGCACTTCGAGGTCACGCACTTTATAGAAGAAGTTGGTTACATATGATTCCCATGATGCGCCGGCTTTGCGCATGTCGTCTGTGATCTCGATACCGTCGTGCCAGCCGCCAAGCAGGAAGATGATGCGCAGGCTGCGGGCGTTCCAATCGCCGCGGGCTAAGGCTTCGCGGATAGTGGTGAAGTTCTTGAGTGACTTGGACATCTTGCTGCCGGAGATGGAAAGGTGGCCGGTGTGCAGGAAGTAGTTAACCCATTGGTGGCCGCCCTCCTTGTGCGACCAATGTGCTTCTGATTGTGCGAGTTCACTACTGATGTTAGTATGTGGTGAGAAGGGAGATTGGGTAGGCTTACTTGTCGTGGTGTGGGAAACAGAGATCGATGCCACCAGAGTGGAGATCCATTTGCTCTCCCAGGACATCACTGGCCATGACCGAGCACTCTATGTGCCAGCCTGGCCGACCAGGCCCCCACGGTGACTTCCATGCCGGCTCTCCAGGTTTACTTGACTTCCAAAGCGCAAAGTCGGCGTCGCTTCGCTTCTCGGACGTCTTTGCTTGCGACAACGCGCCTTCGCCGTCAGCCTGCAGATTCTTGTCACCTCGATTCCAGGGCTCCAGTCGTGCGTAGTGGTTGCCTGGGACCTTTTCGAAGCCTTCAATGTCGAAGTATACTGAGCCGTCTGATGTGCTGTACGCAAAGCCGTTGTCCACGATCTTCTCTACAAAGCTCACAATCTGATCTCCGTACTCGGTCACTCGGGTCACGACGTCTGGATCCAACACATTCAGGCTGCGCATGTCTTCGTTGAAGCGCGCCTCGTACTTCTGGGTGAGCCTGGTGAAGACTGTGTGGTCACTGGCATCTATTGTTGAGCCATGTAGTGAGTCAAGATATGGTAACAGCACATCTTCAGCGCCAGCGTAGAAAGCCTCGATGTCCTCTAGTGTAGTTTTCGAAGGCGCTAGTAGTGCAGTTGCTGCGGCGCTGGCTGTCCGGAGGTGCATTTTGATCTTCGCCTCCTTGTCACCGGCCGGCCCCACGCCATCCACCGACTTGCCCTGGATGACATTCGTGTACTTTTCTCCTGACTCTCGGTTGAAAGTGCCGATGTCTACCTCAGCGCTTAGTAATGGTAGGTTCTTCTTGTTGTACGCATCGAAGGCCTTGATGGTCATGTTCACCAAATCATCGGTGACGGTAGGGTTGTTGGCCTTGAAGTCGGCGAAGAGATACTGTTGTCGACCGCGCAGGATGATCTTATCGTCGACATCTGTGATGTTCTGCACGAATCGAACGTGGTAGCCAAAGTAGCTAGCCAGGACTCTCCGCAGAATGTCGATGGTCACGTAGTTCCGGGCGTGTCCAAGATGCGCATCATCGTAAACGGTGGGACCGCAATTGTACCACTTGACAAGCTTGCCCTCAGCGTCGATTGGCACAAATTCGGTCTTGGATCGAGTCAAGGAATTCCAGACTTTCAATTTTGCAGGCTGTGACGACTTTGGCTCTTTCCACGCTGGCTGTGTGCGCGTTGATGTAGCCATGGTGGCTTTGAGAGTCAGCCGCAGTGGCCGAGTGTTGTTGATGTTGGTCCGAAAGCGTGCAAGTGGGGAATGGTGTACGAGAATGAGAATTTGGCGGGACAAGTTGCCAAAGCCAGATACCATGAGGTGGCAGAATATTTTGGCGCAAGGAAGGAGCGACTGGGAAGATATGAGAGTCTGGGGTGAAGAGATGGTGAGTCCGGATGTTACAGTGAGTCAGTGTAAGAAAAGGTGGCCTGTGAGAGTGGTGTCACGTTCCCTTCTTCGAACTGGACCCTTGTTCTGAAAGGCTTGGCGCTTCCCCACCAATCGCAAGCTCGAAAGCTCCGCAAAACTAATCTGTAGACATGTCGCAAGCGTCACAACTCTCCAGCTTGGGACACTGTCATTACTACCCCCCTAATCGACCCCTTCGCCGACCCAATGACGTTCACTCCTTCCCCCTTCCTCGACCCCGGCACCCACGCGACAGCCAACAATCTCGGCATCCTCCAGCTGCGCCGTGACCAGCTCATCCCCGCCGTGCTCTCCCCCCACGGCGAATCTGACTACGCCGAGGGAAAAGTCGAAAACACGCGCTTCGGCTCCTTCCCACACAGCACGCTCGTCGGCCAGCCATGGGGCACGCAAATCCTCGCCTCAGTGGTAGACACAGGGTCACGTGGGAAGTCGAAGAAGCGGAAGCGCGAGGGTGAAGACGGCGTAACAGATATCAAAAAGGCCGCGCAAGCAAGCAGCGGCTTCGCGCATCTCGTGCCGCCTACGCCGGAGACGTGGACGCTCTCACTACCGCACCGGACGCAGGTCGTGTACACGCCAGACTACAGCTACATCCTGCAGCGCCTGCGCGTGCGGCCGGGCGACCACATCATCGAAGCCGGCGCGGGGAGTGGAAGCTTCACACACGCGGCCGTTCGGGCGGTCTACAACGGGTACCCAGAGCAAGGCACCAGGAAGCGGAGACACGGCGCCGTCTACTCCTTCGAATACCACGAGCCGCGCTCCGTCCAGCTGCGCGCTGAGATCGCCGCCCACGGCCTCGACCCGCTCGTCACGGTCACCCACCGCGACGTCTACGCCGACGGCTTCTGCCTCGACGACGCGGATAAACCAGACGCCGATGCCATATTCCTCGACCTGCCCGCTCCATGGCAAGCGCTCAAACACCTCACACGCACGCCCCCTTCACTCGCCACCCTAAAGGCGATATCCGACAAACCAACATCAGACCCATCAACACCGACTCCAGATGCCTCGTCACCACCATTCCGCTCTCCCCTCAACCCCCTCACCACAACACGCATATGCACCTTCTCCCCCTGCATCGAACAAGTCACACGCACCGTCGCCGCCTTGCGCACTCTCGGCTGGCTCGACATCTCCATGGTCGAAATCGCCGCGCGCCGCATCGACGTGCGCCGCGAGCGCGTCGGGCTCGCGGAAGAAGGCGTGCGCGGGGGAAACGCCGCACCGAAAGACGTCTCCGAAGCCGTACAACGACTGCGCGACGTCGAAGGCCGCGCCGCAGTGTTCCACAGCCTCCAGAAAGAAAAACAGGACGAAGTTATGCGGAAGGCTGAGGCGCGGAAACGAGGGGAGAACGTGGTGAGTAAGAAGGATAAAGGCGATGCGAAGAAGAAGGTTGACGGCGGCAAGACCGAGCGCGTGGAGAAGGCGAAGAAGGACGCCGAGAGTCGCACGCTGTTTCGGGAGGGCAGGCTGGTGCATCGGACGGAGCCGGAGTTGAAGACGCATACGAGTTATCTTGTTTTTGCGGTGCTGCCTAGGCGGTGGACGGGGGAGGATGAGGAGGGTGCGAGCAGGGAGTATGGGGGTCATGTTGGAGCTTGATTTTTCTTGAGAAGTTGAGAGGAGATACCCCAGAATGTGAATTCGATTGAATCGAACATTGAACCTGCGCTGCAGATCTTGTGCGTGACTAGCTAGTCTGAATGCAATGTCCCTGGTATATCCGTGCCTCTAGCTATTGCCCATCCATTAACTCCATAGATCCCATCTTCCTTTTTTACCTCATATCAACCTCCTCACGCCCAAACCGCATCCTTCGCCCTATGGCTTCCACCCCTCTCCGGCGGCGTACTAATCGTATGCGTCCAAGCCTCTTCGCCATCAATAAACAGCCTATAATTGAGCAAACTCTGCTCCCCCATGGGCGGATTCGTGATCTCCACGGCGCCAAACTTGCTGTTGCCGTCTGGCAGGTACTTGATACACACGTCCTCGTCGTCAGTCTCCTTGTATGTCCGGAATGGAAGGTAGAACATTGACAACGGACTCGTACTAAACTCGTGCACCGTTGCACTAATTGGCCACTTAGACCCAGCAGGAGGTGGAAACGAAGTAGCTGCAAATTCATGTCTGTCACCCGAGAGAATAACAACGCCGACGCCTGCGGTGGAGGAGAGTTGCCATGCGGCTTCGAGGATTGTGCGGCGCTCGGACAGATACCCGCCCCAGGTGTCTTCAGACCCGAATTGCCAGTTCTTGGTGAACGGGATGCCGGTGACGATGAATTTCCAGTTCACGCCCGAGTGCGGCACGCGGTGAATCCATGCGAGCAGGTCTTCAAGCTGTGCTTCGCCCAGCATAGTTTTGCTCGGGTCATTGGGGTCGTTGGATGCTGGGCTGCGGTAGCGCCGTGTGTCGAGGAGGAAGAATTCCGCTGGCCCCTGTGTGAAACTGAAGTACGTGTGTCCCTTGCGATGCGCAGGCGGATTCGCAGCCGCATTGTAAATGCTGAAAGCGTCGTAGGCCGGGACAGCGACGCCCGTCATGTTGGCGTTCCAGTCATTCTGGATCTCGTGGTCGTCGATGACGTGGATCCAGGGGAGGTTGTCGCTGACTGCTGGCCACGACGGCGAGGAGTAGACTTGGCGATACTCGCGGCGGTACGTCTCCATGTCTTTGCCCTGGCGATGCGGCACGTCCACGTAAATGAAGTCCCCGAGGAAGAGCATGAAGTAGGGCTTGAGTTCGGGGATCCAGCGCGCAAGGTGCGCCATACCGGGGAATTCGAGAGGGTGTTGGAAGGGCGTGTAGGGCACGCGCGGCTTGATGCAGCTCGAGTGCACGAAGGTGTACTTGCCGTCTTTGAGCTGCGAGGTGTGGCCTGGCTTTGGGGCAGTCGTGAAGGTGCCTGTCTTGTTTCCGCTCGATGTTTCGACAACGTATTCGTAGGCCGTGTCCGGCTTGAGGTCGAGCTTGAGCACGGTGGTGAAATCGGTCTCGTTGGTCAGCCAATGCTTTGGCTGGCTCGACAGATGTGTCTTTTGCATCCATAAGCGGTTTGGCTCGTCGATGGAGCGGTAGAGGACTTTGACGTCGAAGGCGTACGGCTCGCGGATGAGGATGTTGGCACTGTGATCTGACACGTAGCCGACACGCCCAAACGACGCGTTGTGGCATTGGTGGAGCAGCGGTGCGCGGTAGACGACGTCGAGTGCCATGGCGATCAGGGCCATATTGAGGGCGAAGGTAACCCAGCTCCATAGCGCCGAGGAAGGGCTGGGAAGACCGGTGAGGAGCGTCCTCAGTATCTTGGGCTCCCTCTCCTCATACTGGACTGTTTCCTGCACGTCCAGCTCTTGCAGTGGGCCCTCGTCCGCGCCATCGATGAGCTGTACGTCGTCGCTCGAGTCGTCGCGTGCAATGGTGTCTTTGACGATGACGTCGAGCTCATCAGAAATGACCTTGTACTGCGCCGTGTCCTGGAAGCTCGTGAAGAAGGAAGGTATGTAGATGGCGGCGAGGGCAGGCGCGAGGAGGGGCACGATCTGAAACAAATGTTAGGGAGCTCATGTGGTCGCATGCAGTCGTAAGCAATGTTGGTACTGACAGTGGTAGGAATCTGTGGTTGTCACTATTAGCTTCGCTCTACCGGTAGTGCAATATTGCAATACTGCAGTGAACTCACCCATCGCAAGAAGATCCACACACTCAGGCGAAGTGCAAGGGAGCTCACAAGCGTGAGGACGTCGCTTGTGGTTGCCATGCCTGCTACAAGGCTAGCTGCTTGTTATCCCTCGGCAGCGATTTCTTGTGAGTTGAGGGGCAGATCGCGTCGAGTTCGAGCTTCAGCTGTGAGACGCGATGTGACAGTACGTCATATACTTACGCTAGTCGGACACAGCCCAGCCTTTCTCTTTCACATGCACCTCGACATCAACATCACAAACCGCTGGCTTCTTTTTTATTCTCCGGCGTATGTCGCACATGTTCGAATTCGAAACCTAGTTACAGCCTAATCTTTCAAAACGATATGGGTGTGGCGACGTAAATATCTGTGTACTTGCACGTGTCTACCAGTCGCTCCAACTTGTCAACATCTACGCCTTCACAAGCTGTCTCGCCTGACTCCATCCACGGCACCGCCACCCGCAGCCGCCTTCTCTAGCTCCACAGAATCATCGTCCAGTACGGCCTTCCGCTCGTCCACCGGACGCTCGGGAACCAAGAACGTTGCTGCAAATGTCGATGGTATCGTGACTGAGAACATGACGAACGCAACAATGAGATTGATCATCGGCCTGATCTTCGCTGCTCCGATACCAAACGCCAAGCATGATCCAAGAGACTCGAACGAGCGCAGCAGGCCCACGGCGAGCGTCAGTGTCTCGATGTCGTCGAAAAAGGCCCCCAGGATCCAGTACACGAACATGTAGTGCGATTCGTTCATGAACCTGGGGACGTTAGCACAGAACTGGGGAAAGGAAATATTTGCAAACATACCGGAACAGCACATTCACCGCAAAGCCCCGACCAAAACCGGGGAGGTCCCAGTCCAGCGTGACCTTCGGCACAGCTTCTTCATACATCTTCTCATTTGCAACCTGCCAACCAAACAACGCCAACATGAGAACCGAAAAGATCGTCCACGTGAACTTCGCAAGCGTCGGGCGACTGAAGTACTTCGTGTCGTAGAACCAGCCCCAGAAGATATTCGCGGCAGTCGCTGCGATTCCAGAAGTTAACGACCCAAGCGTCCTCGCGCGCACGGAGAAGTACTTCGTCAAGTAGATACCCTGGTACGTGTTGTTCCAGTTAAAGCCAATCATGACCGGGATCAAGAGGAAGAATCGACGGTCCTTGAGCAACGCAAACCAGCGCCGAACCTCCTTCATCACGGCCTTGTTCTTCGTCGGATCCGCGACCTTGCGTCTATCACGGTGAATGATCTTCTGCGGCGGCGAAACAAGGAGCGCGAGTGGGAGACCGAGACACTGCAACACAATGAGGATAATGTATGTCGTGTACCCCACCTTTCCTCTCTGGCCGGACTTGTAGTTGAGTGACAGCTGGATCGAACTCCCGATCAATTGACCTAGCTCTCTCAAACCGAGCCAAATCCCCGTAAACTTGCCGCGATTATGCACGTCCGCGTATCCCAGCGCGATTGCACCCTCAGATGCCCACAACGCGCTCGCAGCGATGCCACATGTAGCGCCGCCGAACAAGACGAACCACTCCGTGCCGTAGCGATTGTTGACGTACAGCGATGCGGAATATGGTGCGTAACCCAAGGTCCCGAGGACAAGCACGTTCTTGAGTCCGAATTTGTTGGCGAGGATGGCGAAAAGGGAGCAACCGAAGACCATGATGCCGAAGGTTAGAGAGTTGGCGCCGTTGACGAGGTACGGTTCTTGCTGGCCGCCTGCGCCGACATCTTGTGGTTGTTAGCATGCTTGAGGAAAGTACAAGGGAAGAGCATACGTACTGTTCAGCGCATTCCAGATTCCGGGTTGTGTGAAGGAAATGAGTCCGACGACGATAACATTAAACAGCGGGCTCCTGTACCATCGTGTGAAGCGTGAGATGGGTTTCGCTTGCCCATCATGGGCTTGCTCGACCTCTGGCTCGTGGATTTTATCAGACATGCTGTCACGCTGCTGTCAATTTCGCACGACTTGCAGGGCCGCGATCCATTTTATACCCATCTTACACAGTTCCACATAATTGCGCCTTCATGGAACAATACCTATCTCAACATCCTAGAGTCTTCAAGCCAAGTCTCGCAGCGAAAACGTGATTGGCTGGACCCGCTACAGATGCCTTTCGTAGCTAGTGCGAATGGCGTTATATGCTCCTTCGATGGTACAATTTTAAGCGAGGTAGCGCATCGTTGTAGCCGATGGGAATTGAAGGGAAAAGAATTGTCCTCGATGCGAACTCACACGTGTCGTGTGTATCGCCAAGCGCAAGACTTTGCTGTCGCAATGTTGAGGCGTGCGGGATTGTGGAAGCCTTTCCACTGGAAGGGTCTGCGATTGTACGGTAGCTTACTGTAGTTAGCTAAGTAGGGTTAGAGCGTGGAACTGCCACTAAGATTGACAAGGACAGCTTGAAATCGATTATGTGTATTGAAACTCGGCACGCTGTTTACGCGATCGTTGATGTGCATCAGCGTGGAGATTAAACGGGATGTGCCGCGGCAGAAAAACTGCTGTTGGATGTCCATCATTACAGGTTACTTCTGGTGTTCAATTTCGAATACGTGGGAAAATGTAGTGACGAAATGAAGGGACACTTGTGAGTTCCAATGGTTGGCGTGCATCAATCACAATGAAGCAGTTATGTGAGTGCTTAGTCATTCGGCGCAGGCGCTACGGTAAGTTTGCGCACGCGACGGGCAAAACTCGAGATCTCCCTCATCGTCACTGATCTGGCGTCCATGCATCCTTGAGCTCGATCATGGATCCGGACCATTGAACTATCTCAGTAGAATAACATTCCAAGCTTAAAAATCACCGTGTCAACATCAAAACACTTACACTCTGAGTTTCCACCCTACGACTATTACCTAGGTACCGGGATGTAGCTCTTGATGCCCATATATGTCTCGAGGTCTACTACGTTGGCTCTTTCTGGTCTATCCAAAACAGAAATCTCTTAGAGCGGAGTCCTTTTTACCCAATCCAGCTCCGTACATGAAATCATCCAGAAAACACTCTCCGACAAGAGAGTACGTTATCTCTTCCGCCGTACTGGACCGCCGTAACAACACAGGAACGTTGCAACCCAACAGCATAACCACAAAATCTCCCTTCATCGCTTTCTCGGGGACCATCCCAACCCGCCCATCGGCAGTAACCATCAGACATAAAGACATCCTCACGACGGTATCATAGAAGCGACCGAAGAATGAGTCAAAGATATACTCGTCCATATTCGCAGGCTGAGAAGTTGATTGGAAATCGATGCTTTCTCTGCTGTCGCGAGCAATGTCATAAAAGCTGGAACCCTGGAACTTGAGAAACTTGGACTGGTCGATCCAATTACGGAACTCTTTTGGGACAGACGATTCCGACTTGGTCATTAGTTGACCGCATAGCCACGTAAATTGCGGAGGATTGGATAAGCTCTGTCTTGTGGGATCCGGCAAGTCCATCGATCTCATCGACAATTGGTTCGCGAGCGATTAGTTGTCCGCCTCGAAATTCGTGTATGGCGGCGCGGTCTTTGGGCGCGGCGTAGCACGGCGACCGCTCACTGGATCCTCTGATAGCAAGAGCGAAAGGACGCATATTTCCAATGTGAGACTTCGCGCTCTGGCTGACCATTAGAGGGACCGACAGGGGGTCTAATTTTGCGCGCCAGTCCGGTACCCATGACGGCAGCACAGAGCCGGGAAGTGGTCTGTGTATCGAGGCGAAGCAGATGATGTCAAGACACCGATAATGCTGTATGTAAGCTCTTGCAAAGCGCAAGTAGATCTCGTCCACGCTGCACGAGTAATCGACATCCAGGAATTCGGTATCCGTGGCCAAGCCTTTGATCCCGTATAGACGATCCCGGTCGTCTGTGGCTTCGAAACACGAGCTATAGCCGGCCAGAGCTACTAGACTCATGCTGAGCTTTTGGCCTTCGGCCCTTCCCCTTTCGTGCAGTATCTGCATCCTTCTTCGGCTGAAGCCATGCCTGAAAGCAGGTGTTGCCTTGAACGTAGATGAGGTGCATTGATCTGCATCGATCAGCGCACCTTTCACGACGAATCGACTGAGTTGCCGTCTTCCCCGCCAGAACGAGGCCTTTGTATTCATGGCATATTCCTAGAGAGTCCAGATCCTGGATTACCATCGTCACTGGAAGAACTCTGTCAGCGCAGCCTATTCAGGCTGGTACAGATCTCGCTCAAAGATGCTTCAAATCTCTTCAGGTGTAGCACGAGGCCACCGCCTGACGGTTGCATTGAGCAACTCAATAAAGTCGACTGATCGATCAGTGCACGCGGTCTCCTCGCCCAACCAGACGATCACGTCTTTCGACTCTCGGTATATTCGATTCATTAGACGTAATTGCTGGCTTCTTTCGTTGATGTCTTTCAGGTTGATGGAGATTGAGTCGATCCACCACCAGGCGCTACCTAACTCGGCATGTTCCAAGTGCAGCACACGAACGAACGCGTCGACTGTTTCGAGAATAAGAAGCTTTCCAGATCCAGTGTCGATCTCATACTGTGTTGTGTCGGGGATGCCGTCAACAGTGGCAGCGCACTGCCAAGAATACGACAAGGAAAAATATGGAGGGGCGGGTTGCCCGAGCGGAAATGTCTGGATGACAGCTGATCTGCTGCCACTCCCGCGGTCAAATCTGACCAGTCGAGTTTGACCTTGTTTGATTGCATCGTAAATGTAGGCCATTGGTAGTCTTAAGGCGGGCGACAACAGTGAGCGAGAGCGTGAGGTGGAATCGACTGAAATGAATTCCAGTGAGCTGAGACGGTAAGCACAACATGGCATCGCCTCCACAATCGCTCACATCATTCGCCAGCTCTCAATCGCCAAGCAATCTGTCTGCCAACCTGGGGGGCAATGTGGTCACCTGCCGGAAGGCGCAAGGCTGAAGTTTCTTTCCTTGCGAAACGGACCACTAAGCTGTGGGTAACACCTCGACAAGACGCGCACACCCAGTAAATCAACACGCCACAATGATTCTGCGACCAGTTCTGGGCGCCTAGAATAGTTGCGCAAGATTTCAAATATAGCGCTTGCAAGATTTCGTTCTCACCATGATCTATCATACATCAAGGCCGCCCTCCAGCATGGATTACTGATTCCTATTCCGATAGTACTCACAGCACAACCCTATCAACATCTCCAAGAAATCAACAAGTTTGCTTCCGCGATCATATTTCCCCCCCCCCCCCCCCAAGCACTCTTGTTGTCGGTCGGGCTACGACAATGGCAGCACGTCATGATCCAAACAAACTCGGCAGGGCCTACTTCCAGCAGCCTAGGGACTCAAAACCGCTTCCGCGTCT
>Ga0265780_10003872_pt1 | contig 19507 bp, 12 predicted proteins | sample P1T30metagenome_FD_192432 | JGI IMG/M metagenome (GOLD analysis project Ga0265780, IMG submission 192432) | Plant litter microbial communities from East Loma Ridge, Irvine, California - P1 T30 | ecosystem: Environmental > Terrestrial > Plant litter > Unclassified | place: USA: California...
ACATGAACATGATGGCAGTAGCAGCAACTCGTCATACAATATGCTTTCTTACCTAGTACCGATCACTGGGTAAAATCAGAATTGGCTATTTGATCAATTCGGTGTGGCTTATATGTACCATAGATATGTATACCTATTTGCCCACAGACCAAGATAAGTCCTCCTGCCCGAGTGCAGTGACCGTGCCTACTATACGCCATTCAGGTAGCTTCATTTGAAGACCGCATAAAGACACCTTCAGCGAATTCCCTGCACGACTACCCGACCAGATCTCCCCACGTCCCCCATGTTGCGACCCCTCTTCAATTTCAAGCTCCTTAGCTCATCTTCGAGTGTTCCAACTTGATCTTTCAGACCTTGCATGTCCTTGTCCTTGGCTGTGACTAGTGTCTTGTGGTCCTTATCTTTCTGCGCAAGAAGAACCTGGAGGCCGTCGGATTGAGAACGTGGGACGCGGTTGATCATCATGCTGAGAGACAGCTCGCTTAAGAAGTCTCCAGGTAGCTCTTCAGAGAGCAAAATAGAAGGGTCGGTGAGATTTCTTTCTGTGGAAAGCTTCACGAGAAGGCTACGAAGCGGGTCCCCATTGGGAGTTCCACCGTAAACATCTTTGATGCTTGGAATATCGGGACCATAAAGTATTTCAGTTGGAGGCGTTTCTTCGACCTTGTTAATAGTCTCTGAAAGTATGATCTCTTTTGTCCGGTCGTCCATGAGCATCTCCGCGAGGACGTAGATCTTGCAGAGCTTGCTGTACTCCCAGCTGTTCTCCGTGGGCTCTTTGGTAAAAAGCAGACCAGTCTGAAGTCTTACATTAGCATCGGCTGCTGTTTGCACACATTGCAACCTACATATAACAGCTCGAGATACAGCGCGAAAACAGCAGGCTCTTCCTCCGCCAGTGTGACCTTGTGCTCCTCTGCTTCCTTCCACGGCTCCTTCATAGCATTCTTGAAGAACTCACTGCGAGCGCAAATAAGACCTTCGTGGACGAAAAACTCCTGCTGGCCCTGGTCTTGAATCCCGACGAGTACGCGGATGATCGGGGTAGTGACATAACTGGCTAGTCAGCAAGGGAGCGCGCAAACATGGTGGATGAGGACGCACCTGACCGCGCTTGATCGCGGAACTCGGACGTCTCTCGTGGTTGAGGTCATGGCCAGGAGAATGAGTTGAGAAAGGCCAAGAGTGGGAGGAGCTTGTGTGGCAAGTAGAATGTGATTGATATAGGTTATCGGGGCGCTTACATGAGCTCATAGCTTTCACTTCTAGTGAACAACCCATGGGTAGGAACCTTCACGGTAGATTCAGTGGTCGGCACTAGCCCTTGATAAAGTCGAATCTCCCACTCATAAAAAAGGGCATGGATTTTGAGAAGTCGTCGTCACACCATTAAACTCGCTGCTGCTTACGGCTTTCGCTTTCGCTTTCGGCGCAAAAATTCGCAGTTCGTCGCTATATTACTCAAATCCAAACCAAACAGTCCATAGATTTGGTGGCCTGATGACCTGGTTTGTATTAGGAGTGCTTAGAGCTTATGATCTCATGCTGTGTTGTGCTGTTTCGCCGTTGCTCCAGCGCGCGGGTGTTCGGGATTTCGAAGTCTCTTCTGTCTAGTTGTCCACTACTGATATCGACTGAACTGCTGAAAGCGACTAATTCAACAGAACTACGAGAGTTTACACGAAGCTACTTGCGCATTTGCTGGATAGAAGACAGGTATCTTCATTGCTATGTATCGAAGTCTGAGTAAAAGTACATATCAAACTTTACATTACCGCCATCCATCTTTCCCGTCAGCTTAAATTACAAGTTCATCATAGACACTCGACAGCTCATGGACGATATCTCCATTTTATCGATTGTCAGGCGTTATCAGTCGCTGTCAATGTCAATTGCATATGACCTAGCACGGCCATTGCCGAAGGGACTATGCACCAATGCCCGCTGAGCATTGGCTTTGAGCCGAGAGTTCTCCTTCACCAACTCGGCCATATCTGCGCGAATATCTTTAAGGTCCTCCTTAGCGAGTTCCAAGTCACCCAAGGCCTGTTGTAGAGACGCATCGGTGACCTTTTTCTCACTCAATGCATCTTTGAGAGTCTTGGACAGAGGTCGCTGAGTCAAGAGGCTAATGGACAGATCGTAGAGAAAGTCCTTGGGAACGGCGTCGGACTTCTCGGTGATGAAAGCGGAGGTGATGAAGTTGGTATAGAGAGATACGAGTAGCTCGCGCGCCGGACTGTGATCGGGCGTGCCCTCGTAGATAATTTGGACGGAGTCGATAGCGGGATAGTAGAGTGACTTGTCCGAGAAGGGCTCCTGCGAGCGCGCAGATATAGCAGCCAAAATCGCGGTCTTTGCGTCTTCGTCCATGAGTTTCTCAGCCAGTACGAAGAGTTTACTCAATGTGGCGTATTCGTCGGCGGCGGCAGATGAGTCGTCTCCGCCCCAAACTACGTTTCTCACTGCAAGTGTGCCGGTCTATCATAGCTGGTTAGCATAGCGTGAGAGACTCAGGCTGAGCTCATACATACGTAAAGGTATTTCAGATAGACACGGAACACATCTGGCAGGTCCTCAGGCAAGGTAACGGTGCGTTCTTCCGATTCCTTCCATGGGCCTTTCATGAAGTTGCAGAAAAATTTGCTGCGTGGGCAGATGAGGCCTTCATGCACCGAGAACTCTTCGCAGTCAGGCTGCGAGCCAACGAAGACCCGGATGGACAATGAGTCGACGTAACTAGCTTGTTAGATTTGGTGTGGACAACGCGGAAGTGGATTTACTCAGGTTTGCTCAACGCGGCAACACGGATGTCTTGCTGGTCCAGCACTGCTGCACGGAAATCGGGGATCCGGTAGTAGGTACACGAGTCCTTATGGAGAGAACATATGTAGGCTACGTTTCGGAAGCTTTCGTTGTTCCAGTCTGATGATTGCAGGTGAATTCCGCAGTAATGGCAGCTCAACACTTGCCCGGGGAACTGCTCGGTTGCTGGGCTGGAGTGAAACCCCCCCACGGACAGATTGATAACGATCTCGTGTTTATGGTCTTCGGCAGAGAAGAGAGTGTCAGTAGAGCTAACCCAAGGTAGGCGCAAGACATCCTCAAAACTGTCAATACGAGTTTGTAGCATGTCATAATTTGGAATTGAGGACATGATTCCAGTGTTTGAGTGCAAGGAATGTGGATGTGCCCGCAGGTTATGTGAGTTTTTCCGAGCTATATGTGTGAAAGGAGGAGCAGAGTCCTGCGATTGCTAGCGCATATTATGTAATCTATTCAACCATGCCACCAAGCCCCGGCACGATTCCTGTCCGCTTTCACTAAACGAAAAGGGCAAATAGATAGCCTAGAGATGTTCAAAGTCTTTTACTAAATTAGACAAGATTTCTTGTAGCACTAAAGATATACAGGCTTCTATATAAGATTATCGGTGTGCCTCTAAAAACTATTAGATTACTTCGCGCAAGCGCACGCGTAGAGCGGACATGAATTTTGCTGGAGCCTGGTGATGCTTTCACTGACATCGAATTCCAGTGAAAACTGAAAGCCAACCACTGAGTTCTGTATCCCAATTGCATAAGTGACAATTGAACTTCACAGCAATAACACGACCATGACAAGTAGAGCGTTCCACGTGTAATCAATTCTTTAAGAAGTAAGGGTATATATATATATAGATCCAGAAAGAAAATGAAAAAGCAAAACGATATCAGGCAGACCGAAACCACCAGTTCCAATCACCTCTCGAAATTCTTCCTCTGCGCCAAATCCCCGTCATTCAATCATCTAAGCAGCGTCCTTGTGCACATCCTGATCGAGGTACAAATCGCACTCATGCGGGTGCTGCGCGCAGTACTTGGGCATCAACGGCGCCGCCTGCACACCACTCGCCAGCAAATACTCCCTGAAGTTGAGAATACGCTGCGTCAACTCGGTCGTCCTCTTCTTGCCGTTCGCATCACGGTTGCCCGACCACAAGAGCTCCGCGAGCGCCGCCGCGCGCGGCCACATCTTGGAGCTGATGACCGTGTCATCGACCTGTTCGCCGAACAGGGGCGCAATGGCGCCCTGGACCAGCGCCTTCTGCGTGTCGGTCAGGTTGGCGGCAAAGTCGTAGTCGTAGATGCGCTGCCATGTCTTGTAGGGGGCGCACCAGGAGCCGCCGTCGCCGAGCCAGTTGAAGTTTGCGCCGCCGTCGGTGGCGTTGGGGTTGATTTGCACGTTGTAGCGCGGGTCGTTGGACACGTAGCCGCCGTTGCCGCAGTCGAGGTACAGGAAGTCCGAGGACGACACGATGACGCGGTAGCCCTGCGAGGTGAGGTTGGAAATGTGCTCGCGGCCGGCGGTCCAGGCTTGCAGCACGATGTCCTTGGGGACGTCGCCGGTGGCTGCGACGTCAGCGGAGAGCTTGACATCTTCCCACATGATGAAGGTCTTGTTGACTTGGGCGCGGAAGTTGGGGATGGCCTTATCGACCCAGTATTGGTAGAGGTCGCCCATGGACTTTCCGGAGTTGAACCATGCGAGGCCGAGGGAGCTGAAGTTGTTGCAGTTGGCGAAGAGCTCGTCACCGCCAATGTGGAACCAGTTGTCGGGGAAGATGGTTGCCATTTCCTTGTAGACCTTGGCGGTGACTTCGTAAGTCTTATTGTTCAGGATGTCGAGCTGACCAGGGTTGGGCTGCACGGCTGTGTGCTTGGGCCAGTCGTCGTTGGACCACCAGCTGTTTTGGCAGGTCAGGATAGACTCATCGATTTGCTTCCATCCGGAGCTGGCGTGGCCGGGCATGTCGATCTCGGGAATGATGCGTACACCACGAGCAGCAGCATAGCTGATGAGCGACTTGAGGGAGTCTTGTGAGAAGATCTCGTTCTCTGAGTAAGCATCCTCAGTCATCTCGGGGAATGCTTGGATCTCGATGGGCCAGGCCTGGTTGTCGATCATGTGCCAGTGCAGGACATTGAGCTTGGAGAGAGACATGCCGTCAATCTGCTCCATGATCTTCTTGGGGGAAAGGAAGTTGCGGCCAGTGTCAATCATTATACCACGAACAGGGTACAGAGGCTTGTCATCGATGGAGACAGGCTGCTCGATGATCATGTTGCCAGTTCCGTCATTGATGACGATCTGTTGGAGTGTAGTCATAGCATGGAGAGCACCGTACACTGTCTTGGCCGAGATCTTGATGCTGTCCGAGCCAGAGGTCACGTCCAGCTTGTAAGATTCGTCGACGCCATGCTGGAGCTGAGCATTCGTGTCCGCAATCTCGACCTGAACTTTGCTAATAGTGGAGGTGCAGTTTCCAGAGCTGTACTGCCTCTTTGACCGTCTCTTCTTGGAGCCTGCTGCTGGGGTGGGGAATGGCTGAAATTGGCGGACCGGTGCCTCGATGGCTTGCGGCACCCACTTCAGGTCAGCGATAGAATTGGTGGTACGATCAAAAGCTGCTGATAGGACTGCGTGCTCCGGAGCGTCAAGTGAGAGAGATCCAACGGAGAAACAACCCGAGTTGCCCCAGGTTATGTTAGCTGGCTTGGGAAGAGGATTCGCAGCCACGGCGTCGGCATGTCCAGCGAACAAGGCCGAGGCTGTGACCACGGAGGTCAATATGAAGTTATGCATGTCGTGTTCCTGTGTGTGTATGTGAGTGAGCGAAAGAAGGACTGGCGAAGAGCCTTATGTTATGGAGTCGCCCTGTTTGTTGGACAGTCGAACAATGTCAACAAAGAGTGCGGAAGCAATGGCCTGCGCGATCAAAGGGAACCAGGAGTTTAGATATTTGAAGGACCGTTCAGCACAGTCGCCGCGCAACTGGGTAAAGAATTGACAGGGACCTTGCCGGGGTGTGCTTCCAGGGCTAACTTCACCCTAACCGACTGGTGATCAAGCCATGCGGACGGGCCTTCATTCACGCATGCGGCAACGGGATAGGCCAAATGTTTGCTAAGCCTTGCTGCATACCCAACGCCGAAGCCCTCAGAGAGCCTGGGGCCTCCGCACCGCAATCATGAAACCACCCACCAGCGCGCCGCACCGCAGTCATATGCTGTGCCGTACTGTCACCTTCCCCTCTCATCCTACCAGTTCAGCTCGTGCATGTGCCCGCAGACAATGCCACTGTTGCTCTGTCTTGCATTATCGTCGGCGGCGTAGAGCCAGCCACCGTAACCCCACAGCTGACGACCTTCCGCACACATCCTGGTCGGTGCTGGTTGGAGCATCCCCTCCACCCGGCTGCAGATCTAGATTTCGGCCCTTTCGCGCTAAAACAAACGGTTGTCACTGTTTCGTGCAACCTAGATCCGCGCGTTGTGATGGGCCAGTGATTGATGGACCAGAGTAAAAGGTGGACCCTGTGAGATTTGCTTTGTTGTACAGCCTTCGCGAAGCCCTGCAGTCCCCCATCTTCCCATTCAATATGGTCAAGAATGCGAACGAGTCAAGGGGCGTGCATCATTTACAGTGGCGCCCGCGATCGGGGATTTTTGAGGTTGGCCGTGGCGGAGATGCAGGAGGCAGGCGCCGCTTAGTTGCAGGCTGTGCATTAGAATAGCTCACTCGCCCTCCCGCCAGTTTCATCTTGCACACAGCCCTTCGATACCCACGGTTTGGAAGGCATAAGTTCAAATCGTTGCTTGCGGAGATGAGCTATGCCCAATGGCCCGGTTCTGTGATCCCTGCATCTCCTTGGCTAGAAGGAGCATGTATGACGAGTAGACGATTACGTTGAGAATGCTTCAGGCAATTTCCACTTCCATCTGGTGAGAGCCCTAGCAAGTGTTTCACGTTGTAGTTAACAAAGTATCGCAAGAATCGGACCGCGGAAGGTGCGGCAGCGAAGATCGACATTGAGTTACTACCAAGTCATGGGTATCCGTGGAACATTCCACCCATGCAGGTACGCTCCAACGCAGCATTCAATTCATCAACCCTGTAATATTATATGTAGGCAGCCCAATCGCGATTCAGCTCACCACAGAAGGCAACGCATCATCAGCGTGAGGCGCGGCATGTTCGGTCCCTTCAGTGGCATTACGCGGATGCTCGCCGCCCTTGATCTGATACCAGTCGGGCGGAGGAACACTCAGCAGCTTGCAAATGTCGACTCGGCGGCGTCTGAAGTCATCATAGAGATGCTTCCATATCCGCCGCTCGGCACACGTCTTTTCCTTGTCACCGCCACAGTCTGGCTGCATTTCTTGGAGACCCTCGAATGGCCACATGATCCATGGCTTTGGGAGAGGCCAATCGCTGAAATGGACGATTTTCGCTTCTTTGAACACCTTTTCGGCGTCCCACTGCTCCTCTGGATTACCAAGATACGCCGAGTGATCGTGGCGTCTAAACTCGCCTGTCAGCAGAGCGTAGGGCCGATGAGGCAAAACCAGCGCGCTCTCCTCGAAGCGCTCGTTGACGAGCTCCATGTCGAACCTGTGTGCGTTCACCAGCATATCGTTGCCACCTCCAGTCATGCGGTCTTTGAACTGCCGAAGTTCACTTCGGTCCGGCTTGATGACCATAAGCATCGACGTCAGCGGCCATGGTTTGCTGTCAGCCCAATATGCGCGCGGCATTGCCATGGGCGTCTCTGGGAGGAGGAACAATTCGTCGAGCGATTGCAGAAGCGTGACGTCGGAGTCTAGGGCGATAACGCGGTCGTAGTACTCAAGCGAGAACGCCATAAATTTGGTGACGGATTTATCCCATGTCCCTGTCCATTGATCTGCGAGGGCGTTAGCCATGGCCCTGTGATTGTCTCAGAGTGACAGTTCTGAAGGGTGGGTCTCGATGTGTGTAACCCTCGAAGCGTACCTTTTGTACGACCTCCCACGGTCAGAAGCTTGATCGGATGCAGCTTGACATTGTACTTGTCGCGCGCCAATACCAACAATTGACTATCTCGGTCTTTTGAGTCGGATATGGCTGTGTCCCAGTACTCGGGGTAGAACAGAACGCGGTCTGCCTTGCTGCCGAGTCGGACGAGCGCGTCTGCCAGGAGGACAGCATGGCAAAGGGTTGCGCTGTCCGTTGCGTAGAAGCTGTACGCGAAATTGGACCAGTTGACCGCGGTCTCGCCGTCTGCTGACGATTTGCTGCGCGAGGGGTAGAAAAACCAGCAAATGAAGAGGAAGCCAGCCAGGAGGTATGTGTATCGACGATTCCACCGAAACTGTGATTGTTCGCTGTCGTTCACGAACCGCGGAAGCTCGTCAGACCGTTTTCGACGCATGCTGCTGTCATCGATATGGTTGTTGTAGGCATTGTCGTCGTTCAGTGGTGCAAACTGCACCGTTGTTCCTGCACTGTTTGGGACGCGCGGAGCTCCGGGGTGACGCGAGATACACACGCCGCCACGCCCGCTGGATATCGAGTCACGTGCGGCCGTCTCACAAAATTGAAGTCTGAAGTGGCAACGGTATTGAGTCAAAAGTTGTTCGTCAATTGTGTTTGGAAATCATTGACAAGTCACATCACAGTCCTAGAAGTGTCCACACACATTTGCGACGTAAAGTCTGGGTATCATTGATCTCGTCCATTCAGCTATGTAGCGCCCTCTATGCAGGTCGTTCCTTCATAATTTTGAAACAGTCCAGTACTGCAGAGTTTACTCCTCAGGAATCTCAATCTCGCCGGACTCAATGTCGTCGGAGATGTCCTTGGGGCTACGGCCGTCAACCTGGCAACCAGTGGAGAAAGCAGTTCCGAGAATCTCCTTGACGGTACCTTTGAGGTCCTTGGCCATGGACTTGAACCTCATGGTGCGGGCAATGTTGATGATCTCATCGAGGGGAATGCTCTTGGTGTGCTTGATGTTCTTCTCCTTCTTGCGGTCGCGGGGAGGCTCCTTGAGAGCCTTGATGACGAGGGAAGAGGCCGAGGGAACGACGGAGACGGCGGCTTGACGGTTTTGGATGGTCAACTTGACAGTGACACGGAGACCCTTCCAGTCACCAGTGGCCTTGGCGATATCTTCACCGACCTCTGTAGTGTTTGTTAGCAATCTGCTCCAGGGAGTTGCGATTGTGCAGGAGAACGTACTCTTTGGCGACAGACCGAGAGGACCGATCTTGGGGGCGAGTGCGGATGAGGCACCGATTTCACCACCAGTCGCACGGAGGTGGATGACCTTAACCTCGGAGGGATCGATCTTGGGAGCTGATTTTCATTAGCCTGGCTGTTGCAGCCGACCAGAAGGATGATACTCACGCATGGCTAGTGTGTGAGGTAGTCAATCGTTTCTGATCCTTTAGAATGAGTGTCGAGGTTGGTGAGCGAGACTGAAAAAGTTCGACCTTGAATATGCGGCCAGTGGTGGGGTTTAAGCGAGTCGCGCCTGCCCTCTGTGGTGCTAGTGCCGAACTGGCCGATCCACATCCCGCGGACTACTCAAAGGTATCATCCACGAGAGGATTGGGTATCTGGACGGATGTGAGATAGAACTTGGACTGAACAGCGTGCGTTCGGTCATGTTGTTGAATATTCAATCATTCGTAACGTCACCGCATGCTGCTGTCATGTCTTCTGAGACAAGTTTGTGAATGCGTAGAACGGTGACAGCAGCACAGGAACAACGATGTGATGCACTTCAATGTATGGTGTCCAAAACACAGCAGTATATAATGATAAGTCGACGCATAATGGAGAGCACATCTGGAATCGCTCAAGGAACCTTAACACCAGGCAACCGACGCCAAAATGCACGTTCAACCCGAAGACTATGAAGAGCCCACGTGCTGCAACAGAGGACGTTATGCATCCCTGGATCACTCTGCAGACGTAGGTCTTTCTTGCATGGCAACCTCCAGGTCTCGCAATCACAGTGGCTAATGCGCCGAAAAGAGCATGCACACAGCCATCGAAACTGAAGACCACGAGGAGCAAAAGCGACAGACAGGGAATGGTGTCGACAGAAGCTACGAGCGTAAAGACAGCTACAGTGTCTCAAAACCAAGCTCAGCAGCAACCGAGGAGCAGGGCAAGTCGAAACCGATATATCCTCTTCCCCCAACAGAAATCCATGATGGTCGACTGTTTAGGAAGGTCGGATAGATGATCTAGGATAGCGAAGCGCCTATGGCCACCGTATGAAGCTTGCATTGTCGTCTCCCTCGAATACTACAACGTGAATTCGAGCAATCGATTGACAGTTTGGAAGTGATCAGTAGACGCGAGCGAGCGGTCGACGAGCGCGGGGTGATTACACGTGCTGATGGGACTAGCGCGTTTTGAGCGTGTTTGTTTGCCCGCTAAGCAGCACTAACAACATGCGACGGTGACACAAGCAAACAACCCGCAACGATTCCGCGGACGCCTACTAATCTTCCAAACACAGCAACAATGGCTTCAGAATCGCCCCGGAAGTCTACGCGCGCCGCCGCGACACGACGCAGAGCGCCAGTCATCGACAACTCAGACGAAGAGGAAAACAGGACACCAACGCCAGAGTTGAAGCAAGAGGAGGAAGAATTCACACCGGCCCCCGCCCCACTGAAGCAGGGTAGAGGAAGAGGACGGGCACGGAAGGCTGCAGCAGCAGACGAGAATGTCACACCAAAGCCTACTACCAGGCGGCGGCCGCGCGTTACTGAATCCATCGAGCCCACGCAGCTGTTCACCCCCGGGCCGGAGAGCGCGAGACCGGCTTCGCCTTCCAAGACAGTCCCAAAGAAGCGCGGACGGAAACCCCGGGTGTCACTTGCGCCCGAAGCACCTGAAGAAAGCTCACAGCTGCTCACCCCTGAGCCCTCAGTGACGCCTGAACCGGGACAAGTGACGGAAATCGAGCAAGCCACAGAAATCGAGCAAGCCAGCGAAGTCACCGATGCCCCAGGTACACCCATCGCCGATGTAACCGAGAGCACAGTGAATGCGCAGACTCCGGTACCAGAACACACTCCCGAGCCAGTCGCCGAAGTCACGCAGATTGAGATCAAGGAGGAAAAGCCAGTACCAGAAGCACAAACAGAGCCAGAGATAGCAGAGGAACCACAGCCGAAGATGGTGGAGAACTTGAGCTCGCAGCCCGCCATGCTCGAGCGACCAATGGATATTGTGGCAAGGCGGCGTGCGGCTGCTATGCCCGCGCTACAAGAGCCGGCAGCTCCAAAGCAGCGAACTGTCATCACCTGGCTTGTCATGACAAACTTCAAGAGCTATGCAGGTCGACAAGAAGTTGGGCCATTCCACGCGTCTTTTTCCTCCGTAGTAGGACCCAACGGTTCCGGCAAATCGAATGTCATCGACTCGCTACTATTCGTCTTCGGCTTCCGCGCCAGCAAAATGAGACAGGGCAAGCTCTCTGCACTGATTCACAACTCGGCTGGATTCCAGGACCTCGATTTCTGCGAAGTCGAGGTCCACTTTCAGGAAGTCAAGGACCTCCCGAGTGGTGGATCGGAGGTCGTACCCGACACGAATCTTGTCATATCGCGACGGGCCTTCAAGAACAACTCGAGCAAATACTACATCAACAACAAAGAATCCACCTTCACTATCGTCACAAATCTGCTCAAAAAGCGAGGAGTGGATCTCGACCACAAGCGCTTCCTTATCCTCCAGGGTGAGGTTGAGTCGATTGCACAGATGAAGCCCAAGGCCCAGGGTGAGCACGACGATGGCCTCCTTGAATACCTTGAAGACATCATCGGCACATCCAAATACAAGACGCCAATCGAAGAGTCTGTGGTGGAGCTAGAAACGCTGAACGAGGTGTGCCAAGAAAAGAACAACCGAGTGCAACACGTCGAGAAGGAGAAGAGTGGACTTGAGGACAAGAAGAACAAGGCACTGGCATACATTCGCGACGAGAACGAACTTGCGATGAAGCAATCGACCCTGTACCAGATCTACGTCTCCGAGTTTGATGACCACATCCAGGTCACCCATGAATCGGTTGGCCAGATGCAGGCTCAACTCGACGAAGAGCTCGAGAAGCATCAAGGCAGCGAAGAGGAGATCAAGCAGCTCGAACGACAGTACAAGAAGGGCGCCAAGGAGTGCGAGCAGCTAGAGAAGCAGAACCAAGAGTTCCAGAAAGAAGTAGCCAGGATTGACAAGGAGACTGTCAAGTTTGAGGAGAAGAAGAAATTCCTTGCTGGCAAACAAAAGAAGCTGGAGAAGACAATCGAGACTAGCAGTTTCGGCAAGTCCGCAGCCGAGACCCAGGCGAAGCAGTACGCTGCTGACATCGAGCGTTTCAACGAGGAGATTGTTGAGCTCGAGCAAAGCATGAAAGTGGAAGAGAAGGAACTTGAAGCCGTACGCTCCGCCTTAGCCGGCAAGACGCAAGGCCTCTCGGATGAGATTGCAGCGAAGCAGAAGTCTTTGGAGCCCTGGAGCGCCAAAATCAACGAGAAGCAATCAGCAATTGCAGTCGCGCAGAGTGAGTTGGACATCCTGCGGGAGCGCGAGAATGCTGGCACCAAGGGCATTGCTGATGTAGAGGCCAAAATTGAGGCACTACAAGAGACGAAGGAGGCAAAAGCCGCCGAGTTGGATGAGTGCAGGGCCGAGAAGAAACGAGTTGAGAAGGAGGCCCAGAAAGTACAAGCCAACATCGAAGATCTCACCCAGAAAGAGCCCGCACTGCGGTCGAAGCTCTCTGGTGCCCGAGCTAAAGCTGATGAAGCACGCGCCAGCCTCTCGTCAGCCCAGACTCAAGGCAACGTTCTGGCTGGTCTCATGCGCCTGAAGGAATCTGGTCGCATCGATGGGTTTCATGGCCGACTAGGCAATTTGGGCGCAATCGACCAGAAATATGATGTCGCAATCTCCACTGCTTGTCCGCAACTCGACAATATGGTCGTAGACACTGTAGAATCTGGACAGCAGTGCATTGAGTACCTCCGAAAGAACAACCTGGGTCGAGCCAACTTCATATTGCTGAATCGCCTGGCAAAGCGCGACATGTCGCCTGTGCAGACACCGGAGAATGTACCCCGTCTGTTCGATCTTGTCAAGCCGAAAGACGAGAGGCTCCGACCCGCATTCTTCCAGGTACTTAACAATACTGTAGTCGCCCAAGATCTTACTCAAGCAAAACGCATTGCGTATGGCGCGAGACGCTGGCGAGTTGTCACGCTTGACGGCAAGCTCATTGATACTGCTGGTACCATGAGCGGCGGTGGCAAGACTGTCATCAAGGGCAAGATGTCGTCCAAACTGGCGTCCGACGTTTCGAAGGACCAGGTCAACAAGCTTGAGCAAGATCGCGACACACTGGAGCAGACCTTCGCAGAATTCCAGCAAGAGTTGAGGCAGCTCGAGACCACGCTACGCGACTTCACTCAGCAAATACCTGCGCTTGACACACAAGCGCAGAAGCTCGCACTTGAATTGGACAGCTATGATCGCAACATCGCCGACTCGCAGCGCCGCATTAAAGAGTTGAGCAGTGAAAAGGCGTCAACCAAGTCAGACAAGGGCCGTGTCTCAACCTTAGAGAAGATGATTGCAACCATGGAGAAGGAGGTTTCGAAACTGCGCTCAGAGACTGCTGATGTCGAAGCTGAGATCAAGGCTTTGCAAGACAAGATCATGGAGATCGGAGGTGTTAAGCTGCGAAGCCAGAAGGCAAAGGTTGACGGCCTCAAGCAACAGATTGACACTCTTACCGAGCAGGCTTCTAATGCAGAAATCTCCAAGTCCAAGGAAGAGAAGCAGCGTGCCAAGCATGAGAAAGCCCACAACGACGCGATCAAAGAGCTTGACAAATTAGCTGTCGAAGCCGAGAAGGTTGAGGACGACATGACATCTCAGCAGAGCGACATCTCTGGCATCAGGCAGCGGGCCGAAGAAGCCCAGGATGCGCTCGAGATACGCAAAGAGGAGCTTCAAGCTGTCAAGAAGGAGCTTGATGAAAAGACTACAGAGATCAACGAGTCTCGGGCTGTCGAGATTGAAATGCGAAACAAGCTCGAAGAAGCAACGAAGAGCCTGAATGAGTTCCAGAAGAAGCAAGCATACTTCCACGACAAGCTGAGCAAGCTCACATACCAGAACATCACAGATCTTGGCGAGGAACAAGAAGGTGGAGAAGGCCTGCCGTCGTACAGCAAGGATGAGCTGCAGGATATGTCCAAGGTCAACCTCAAGGACGAGATCGCGCAACTCGAAAAGAAGAATGAGTCTACACAGGTCGACCTCGCTGTCCTCGCGGAATACCGCAGGCGTGTCGAAGAGCACGCAGCTCGCTCTGCTGACCTCAACGAAGCCTTGGCGGCTCGCGATGCCGCAAAGCGGAAATGCAATGAGCTCCGAGAGCTGAGATTGTACGGCTTCATGGAGGGTTTCAGCATCATCACTGCTCGTCTCAAGGAGATGTACCAAATGATCACCATGGGTGGCAACGCCGAACTGGAACTCGTCGACACCTTCGATCCTTTCAGCGAAGGCATCCAATTCTCCGTCATGCCGCCCAAGAAGTCCTGGAAGAACATCAGCAATCTGTCTGGTGGTGAGAAGACTCTATCATCGCTTGCTTTGGTGTTTGCTCTACATCATTATAAGCCGACTCCACTGTACGTCATGGACGAAATCGATGCTGCTCTCGACTTCAGGAACGTGAGTATCGTTGCCAGCTACATCAAAGAGAGGACGAAGAACGCGCAGTTCATCGTCATTTCTTTGCGCAACAACATGTTCGAGCTTGCGAGCAGGTTAGTGGGTGTATACAAGGTCAACCACATGGTAAGTCATCTCACCACAAAGTCTGGCAAGAGATATAAACTAACATATGCACACAGACGAAGAGTGTTACGATCGAGAATAAGGATTACGTTACTGGACGGGCTTGATGGACGATTACACGAAGGATGTGTTGGAATGACCTATGCAAGGCGTTTGGTGTTTGCATAAGCCTGCACTCGGGGACATGCGGATGTATACGGCTGCAGTCATGGTTGGGTATACCCAATGGGATGTGTATGGCACGGCTGCTTGATAACGATGCGACGCCACATATAATGCATTCATAAGGCAAATCGTCATGTGTCTCAATATGGTGCACTTCAGACAGCGACACTTGACCGTGTGGTGGCGGTGATGGCGGGGAAATGCGGGGAGCGAATATGTTATGGCACGCAGGTGAGAAGTGAAGCTTCACCTCCTCATACAGACATGGCATCCTTCCGGCGTGCAGTCTCCGACTCAGTGTATGCGCGCCGGAGCCAAGCAGCGATGGGACGGCGGACCATTCAAGCTCATTGGAAGAATCGGTGCCCGATGGCCGGAGCCGAATGGGGGATAGCGCAGGTTGTCCCGCAAAAAAGTACATTAGTGGAGGGGCGCGTGGTTGGGAAAGAGTACGGCTTGGACGAGCTTAAATTCTCTCACTGTCATCATCTCTCTTTGCCACCTTTCCTCCATTCAGTCTTTTGTTCGATAATCCGCTTGATTGACACCCATCATGTCTACTTACGCGCTCCCCAAGTCCCACCAGGACGTAAGCATCCCCGCATCTCACAAACAAGATGCGCATGATATTGACTCACGATAGCTTATGGAGAAGTCCCTGGTGGACACGGACAATGAGGTTGCTCAGATCATGGTACGACTATACCAACGCACAAGTTCCGACACATCTAACAGGTGTAACAGGAGAAGGAGATTCAGCGTCAGCGCGAGTCCATCCTCCTCATCGCGTCTGAGAATGTTACATCCCGCGCCGTCTTCGATGCTCTCGGCTCGCCCATGTCCAACAAGTACTCCGAGGGTTACCCCGGTGCCCGCTACTACGGCGGAAACGAGCACATCGACGCCATTGAGCTGCTGTGCCAGAAGCGCGCTCTCGAGGCCTTCGGTCTGGACGCAGAGAAATGGGGCGTGAACGTCCAGTGCTTGAGCGGCAGCCCGGCCAACCTCCAGGTCTACCAGGCCATTATGCGCCCACACGACAGGCTCATGGGTCTCGATCTGCCCCACGGCGGACATTTGAGCCACGGATACCAGACACCGCAGAGGAAGTGGGCATACCAGAGTCTATCTCATGAAGAGCAATCACTGACATATCACAGGATCTCTGCCGTCTCCACATACTTCGAGACCTTCCCCTACCGCGTAAACCTCGACACTGGCATCATCGACTACGACCAGCTCGAGCAGAATGCCCTCATGTACCGCCCCAAGGTCCTCGTCGCCGGAACCTCGGCCTACTGCCGTGAGATCGACTACGCCCGCATGCGCGAGATCGCCGACAAGGTCGGATGCTACCTGATGATGGACATGGCACACATTTCTGGACTCGTCGCCGCTGGCGTCAACAAGTCGCCCTTCCCCTACTGCGACATCGTCACAACCACCACCCACAAGTCTCTCCGTGGGCCCCGTGGTGCCATGATCTTCTTCCGCAAGGGCGTCCGTAATACCGATGCGAAGACCGGCAAGGAGACCCTGTATGATCTCGAGGGACCTATCAACTTCTCCGTGTTCCCTGGTCACCAGGGTGGACCCCACAACCACACCATCACTGCGCTCGCGGTCGCGCTCAAGCAGGCTCAGACTGAGGACTTCAAGCTCTACCAGCAACAGGTCATCAAGAACGCCAAGCAGCTCGAGGTCACCTTCAAGGAGCTCGGGTTCAAGCTCGTCACTGACGGCACAGACAACCACATGGTCCTCATCGACCTCAAGCCCTTCGCGCTCGACGGTGCGCGTGTTGAGGCTGTGCTCGAGCAGGTCAACATTGCCTGCAACAAGAACACCACACCCGGCGACAAGAGCGCGCTCACCCCCATGGGTATCCGTATTGGTGCGCCAGCCATGACCTCAAGAGGCCTCGGCGAGGACGACTTCAAGAAGATTGCCGGCTACATCAACAAGTGCATCGAGATGTGCAAGAAGATCCAGGGCGAGCTGCCCAAGGACAACAACAAGCTCAAGGACTTCAAGGCCAAGGTTGCATCCGGCGAGGTCGAGGAGATTAACAGCCTGAAGAAGGAGATTGCCGCGTGGGCCGTTACCTTCCCTCTTCCCATCTAAGCGTCTCGTTTCGTCTTCTGCATTGGCGCACCTGGAGTTTAGAGGATAATATTCAACAAAAGGACATGGTTGGCATATTTCAACATTTTCACGCATCACGAGGTCGAAAGGATAAAAATGATACCTGGGAGTATGATATGATGCCCTGAGTGGATGGCTACTCCACTCCACATGCTCGAGTTGAGCACGATCGTTGCTTAACCATCGATCACCAATGAAAGCATAACTGAAACTTGTGTATGTTCTGAAAGTCCGACGTGCATCTCACATCTACAACACATTGACAGCATCATCGACAGCGTCCGCTTGTGATGTGCCTAGTGGCGGTGCGGCGGCCACGTCCGAAACACAGATGGCGCGATACCTGTTCCGTCGGATCTCCACTGATAAGACGCAGGGTCCTTGTCGCCGCTTCACCTGGGCAGTCAGGCACAGCTTCACGTGCCTCAAGCACACCCGTCACATGTGCATCTAACTGGCCGTCGACCCAGGCGATCTTCATCATCCGGCAACATGCTTCAAACACGGCCCTGCGTGACCACCGAAAGCGTGATGCCTAGAGCTGCGCCCTGAGTGGCTGACGTCTTTGACCCTTTCATACCTCTTAAATGAACCGTCCCTCGGTCGCTCCGTAGCACTGCACTCTTGCTGACCACTCGATATCCTCCGCTGACATCTCTCCTGCATCTACGACGGCTATTAAGAGGCGACTTTCGGTAGACTAGACCTCCCACCTTCCGCATACGGCAGGAGTGTATTCCGACGCGACGAATCACACATCGCAACGTGAAGACGTGCAATAAGAGTCGCCGCTGCGGGAGGGTTCTACCCGTGAAGCTTGACGAGCTTGTCATACCTTGCTTTGCTCAAAGGAGTAGGAGGGAGTACAGTGGATATGCCCGCTATGTGGATCGATGCGGCCAAGGAGGGTGTACATAACGCGGCGGATGCCCTGAGAGATGTCGCTCCACAGACGACAAACATGCCTTCTCTCAGGACTCTCAGCAAGCTTGCTTTTGGCGGTGCCCAGGTGCTGCTTGGTGGACAGACTGTCCGCGGTACCTTTACGCAGCAGTGCGATGCGCCGCAGTTGAGCTGTCACAATACGACTGTTGTAGAGAACTTGTGCTGCTTCAATGCGCCGGGTGGTCAGATTCTACAGACACAGTTCTGGGATACAAACCCGCCGACTGGACCTGATGACAGCTGGACACTTCATGGATTGTGGTATGTTTGAGCGTGGTCTTTTGAATCACGACTATGTGCTGACTTCACAGGCCCGACCGATGTGACGGCACATACGACGCAAACTGCGACCCATCCCGCGCCTACACCAACATCTCCGCGATCCTGACCTCCTTCGGCGCGAACGACCTTCTCTCATACATGTCCACCTACTGGAAAGACTACCAGGGCAACGACGAGTCCTTCTGGTACCACGAGTGGGCCAAGCACGGCACCTGCATCAGCACCCTCGAGCCCAACTGCTACAATGACCACAAGCCCACCGAAGAAGTCGTCGACTACTTCCAAAAAGCCGTGGACCTATACAAGGGCCTGCCATCCTACCAGTGGCTCAAAGCCGCCGGCATCGAGCCCAGCACCAGCAAAACATACACCTTCTCCGCCATCCAAGCTGCGCTCGCCGTTAACCGCCCGGGCGTCGAAGTCACCCTGGGCTGCAAATCCGGCGCCCTGAACGAAATCTGGTACCACTACGACGTCCGCGGCCCGCTGCAGACGGGTGAATTCGTCGCCTCGGACCCCGACGGCACAAAGTCTACCTGCCCGCAGACAGGCATCAAATACCTGCCCAAGAACGGCGGCGCGAGACCTACTACCACCGCTACCTCGGGCGCTCCCCAGCTGACTTCTACTTCCCCGCCCGGCACGCCCTTCAGCGGCAGGGGCTTCCTCAACGTCGTCGTCAACGGCGCCAAGCAGGGCTGCATCATCGGCAAGGGCACGTGGTACACGACGGGCACCTGCGCGACCTTCACGGCCAGCAGTGTGGATAATGGCTTCACACTCAGTTCCTCCAAGGGCAAGTGCGGCATTGTTGCCGGCGCGCTGAGCTGTGATGGGAGCGTCACCTCTGGCACGGGGTTCACGAGCGCGGATGGCAATCTTGCAGTCGGTGGGAATCAGAACTGGAGCGCGGATAATGCAGCCAAGGGGAGTACGCAGGAGACGGTGTATGCTGGCGGGGATCATAAGCAGACGTTCAGCATTACTTGGCAGAGCGTTTGAGAACGGGGGTTAGCAAGGGGCATGCAATATAGACATCAGAGTTGAGTAGAATCAAACCGTATTTACAACACAAGACTATCGAGTTGCAGAACTTGCAATCGATTGCACAACATGACACCACTCCAATGATTTTCGACAACACATATTCAAAGACACTCCACTCCACCGCAGAGTTCAACTATCATTCATTACTTCATATCAATCCCACTCCCCCCTCCTTACACATGATCATGTCCTATGCCCCGCCATCTTATCCATCCCCAACGCATGCTTC
>Ga0265780_10003873_pt1 | contig 19499 bp, 19 predicted proteins | sample P1T30metagenome_FD_192432 | JGI IMG/M metagenome (GOLD analysis project Ga0265780, IMG submission 192432) | Plant litter microbial communities from East Loma Ridge, Irvine, California - P1 T30 | ecosystem: Environmental > Terrestrial > Plant litter > Unclassified | place: USA: California...
TTTCTAAATTTTGGTGCCGACGGCGAGACTCGAACTCGCACAGCTTGCGCCACTACCCCCTCAAGATAGCGTGTCTACCAATTTCACCACGTCGGCTGGAGACCAGTATTTTACCCTGCCTTAGCATCTCTTTTCAATGCTCAAATTGCGTAATCACAAGGATATTTGCGAATTATTTTAATCATTTCGCCAAATATCCTTTTGTACAGCAATTACTCGCACGAACATCCAGACCTGCCTCCACAGGGACGCCTTGAATGTCCTGCCGTCACTAAACCGCAGATCCGGCTGGTTCATTCACGCGCCGCAATATTTTACGCCTAAAACGACAAACGCGCCGATAAACGGCGCGTTTGCATGTTGCTACTGTGGCGCGTTAGCCGCGCCGACACGGTTTACTTCGCTGGCGCTGCCGGCGCCGGCGTGGCTGGCGCGGCGGCTGCCGGAGCAGCAGGCTCGGTCGGCACGGCGGCGGCCGGTGCGGCGCTGCCGGCCGGCAGCGTCGGCACGTCGGCCGGTGCGCTCTGGACTGGTGCGCCGCCAGGAATGCCGGTCGCCGGGGCCTGGGTCGACGGCACCGTCACGCGGCCCATCACGCCGTCGCTGGCGGTGCTGCCGCCGCCGTTGCCGATGTAGGCCAGCGCCAGGGTGGTGCCGAAGAAGATGGCGGCGGCGATGCCGGTCGACTTCGACAGGAAGTTCGACGAACCCGAGGCGCCGAACAGGCTGCCCGATGCGCCCGAACCGAAGGCCGCGCCCATGTCGGCGCCCTTACCGTGCTGCATCAGCACGAGGCCGATAATGGCCAGGGCCGAGATAACCTGCACGACGATAATTAAATTGAACCAGATCATTGCAATTCCATTCCAAGGTTTAATACAGCGTTTTTAAATTTCTTATATTTTCAAAAGATTCGAAAATTTATGATGCTTTTTGCAGGGCTGCCGGAGCAGCCTTGATAATCCCGAGAAAATCAGTCGCCTTCAGCGCCGCTCCTCCGATCAGGCCACCGTCGATATCCGGCTGCGCCATCAGGTCGCCTGCATTCTCCGGCTTCATGCTGCCGCCGTAAAGGATTTGTACGCCATCGGCCGCCTCGGCGTTGCAATGACGCAATTTAGCGCGCAGGCTGGCGTGCACTTCCTGCGCCATCGCCGGCGTCGCCGTCTTACCGGTGCCGATCGCCCAGACCGGCTCGTAGGCCAGGACCAGGCGCGCGACGTTGTCTGCACCAACCAGTTCGAGCACCGCATCGAGCTGGGCGCCGACGACCGCATCGGTGGTGCCGGCCTCGCGCTGCTCGAGTGTTTCGCCGACGCACACGATCGGGGTCAGGCCGGCGTCCAGCGCCGACTTGGCCTTGCGCGCCACCAGCGCATTCGATTCGCCATGGTAGGCGCGCCGTTCGGAGTGCCCGACGATCACGTAGCGGCAGCCGAAATCCTGCAGCATCGAGGAACAGACTTCGCCGGTGAAGGCGCCGCACGGCTCGGTCGCGACGTCTTGCGCGCCCCAGGCCACACTGCTTCCTGCCAGAAGTTGCTCACACTGAAAGAGATAAGGAGCGGGAACGCAGACCGCGCTTGCGGCGCCACGTTCGCCTGCGCCGGCGTCCAGCCCAGCGAGAATTCCCTTGAGCAGCTCCGCATTGCCTGCGCGGCTGCCGTTCATCTTCCAGTTCCCTACGACGAGTTTGGGACGCATACTACCCCATGTCAAATAACCCGCTATTCTAGCGGTCGATCATATGGCGGTCAAACACAGGCTGAGCTCAACAGCAAGCCCCGGACCGCCTCCACATGCGCCATGACGGGGCCGTCCTGGCCCCGCCGGCGCGCCGCTTGTTTTACCGTGATCCGCTGTTCAGTCCTGCAGCACCTGCAGGACGATCTTGCCGACGTGAGTGCTCGATTCCATCAGCGCATGGGCCTCGGCCGCCTGCGCCAGCGGGAATACGGCGTGCACGACCGGCTTGATCTTGCCCTGTGCAAACAGCGGCCAGGCCTGTTCGCGCAGCTCGCGCGTGATCGCGGCCTTGAACGCCACCGGGCGCGGACGCAGGGTCGAGCCGGTGATCGTCAGCCGGCGGCGCAGCACCTGGCCCAGGTCGACATCGGCGCGGGCGCCGCCCAGCAGCGCGATGACGACGATGCGGCCGTCATCGGCCAGGCAATCGACTTCGCGCGCCACGTAGTCGCCTGCGACCATGTCCAGAACAACATCGACACCTTTGCCGTTCGTGAGTTCCTTGATCACGGCAACGAAATCCTCGTCGCGGTAATTGATGCCCCGTTCGGCGCCCAGCTTCTCGACGGCGCGGCACTTGTCATCGGTGCCGGCGGTGGCGAACACGCGGTGGCCGAGTGCCCTGGCCAGCTGGATCGCGGTCACGCCGATGCCCGAGCTGCCGCCCTGCACCAGCAGGCTCTCGCCGTCGGACAGGCGGGCGCGCTGGAAGACGTTGCTCCACACCGTGAAATAAGTTTCGGGAAGGGTCGCGGCCTCGAGCGCGCTCAAGCCCTCGGGCACGGGCAGGCATTGCGCCAGCGGCGCAGCGCAGTACTCCGCGTAGCCGCCGCCCTGCACCAGGGCGCAGACCAGGTCGCCTTTCTTGAAGTCGCTGCCCGACAGGTCGCCGTCGACGATCTCGCCGGCCACTTCGAGGCCGGGCAGGTCGGAGGCGCCGGGCGGCACCGGGTATTTACCCAGGCGCTGCAACACGTCGGGCCGGTTGATGCCGGCCGCGTGCACGCGGATCAGGACTTCGCCGTCTTTCAGGACCGGCATCGGGCGCTCGCACAGCTGCAGGACTTCCGGCTTGCCGGGCTGGGTGATCTCGATCGCGCGCATTGTTGCTCCCATGTTAGCAAAACCGTAATTGTACGGGAGTCGGGGCCGGCTTGCGCGGAGCGCGCACTGCATGCGGGGCGAGTGCACTGAATACGTGTCAAGTGCAGCGCGGACGTCTCAAGTGCAGGCGTACGTGTCGAGTGCAGTACGGACATTCAAGTGCAGTTCGGACGTTGCAAATACAGCATGGACGTTTCAAATGCAGGCGTACGTGCCGAGCGCGCCGTACACGCGGCAAGGATCGCCAGCCCCTCACCCGTCGTTCCCGCGCAGGCGGGAACCCAAGTCCTCAACGTCATCGCTTACCGCACACCACGCCACTGCGCATGCAAACCTGGGTTCCCGCCTGCGCGGGAACGACGCTATAAAAGGCGAACGCCGTTGGGGGGGCGGACGACGTTGCGGAAAGCGAACGCCGTTGCGGGAGGCGAACGGCGTTGTGGAAAGCGAACCACGTTGTGGAGGGCCGAGCATCCGTTATTGCGAAAGCCTAGGGAAAGACGGCCTCGCCAGCCCCTATACGCCCTGCTCCACCGCGTCCAGCGCCTGGCGCGCCATGCGGCGGATGCCGTCGTAGGTACGCGCGGCGGCGATGAAGCGGCCGGTATGGCAGAACACCGCATCCTCCACGCCGGTGACCGCGGCCAGTTGCTCTTCGCGCAAGCCGGCCCAGGCCTCAGGCAGATCGGCGCGCGCGTCGAAGCTCTCGGTGTCGACCGACACCGTGTGCAGGATGTAGCGCCCCTCGGTCAGGCTATGGCTGATCACGAACAGGATCTTCGGCATTTCCTTGCGCACCACGCTGCTCCACGGCAGTGCGGCATTCTTGAGGAACAGCAGCTTGCCGTCCTCCAGCACCTCGGCCTGGCGCACCTGGGTCACGGCCAGCATGGCGCCGACGCGGTAGCGCACGGCATTGCCCATGATGTCGGTCAAGAATTCGACCGCGCGCATGAACTGGCCCATGCGATACGTGTCTACCGCTTCGCCATAACCCAGTCGCTGTTCGTCGAGCCAGCCTGGATTGAAGCCCGACACCACCGCCGACAGGCCGTAGCTGCCAGGCGCGTTCTTGGCCACGCCCACGTCCGACAAATCGAGGTATTGCACGATATCGGCATCGATCGCATATGCGATCTGCTGGGCGGCCTCGTCAGTAATGAGCTCGCCGGTATGGCGCTCGGCGAGCGCGGCGACGCAGCGCGCACCGTACTCGCGCCAGACCAGGCCGGCGCTGGCGTACGGCACGCCCGACGTGCGGGCGCCATCGAACTCCTTCTGGTGATGGTCGAAACGGCCGCTGGCCGGGTCCCAGACCCCACCGACGTCGATCGCGAAATCGGCGGCATCGATCCTGGCCTGTTCGCGGGTGCGGATGATGTCCGCCTCGGGGAACAGCACCTTCAGGACGGCGACCGCCCACGCATCATCCGCGTGGAATTTGCCGCCGTGAGTGGCAATCAACATACAAGCTCCAAATTGCCGTCGCTCCGCGCTTTGACAAGGGGGCGACGAGTGAATCGAAGCCGAAGCCTACCACGCGGGCCGGCTTCAGCGGGCCCTGCCTACTTCACCACGGGCAATTTCTTGTTCCTGGACGCCGAGGGCGCGCGCCAGCATCTTATGGCGGTGCCTGAAGAACAGCGTGACCAGGCGGCGCACCACCGGCGTCGCGAAACGCGGCGAAAACGCCAGGTGGTCGGTGATGCGGGCGCCGCGGCCGCTCTCGAGAGGTGTAATGACGCGTTCGTGGCGCCAGGCGCGCATCGACAGCAGGGCCGACTGCTCGACGAAGCGGTGGCCCGGCACGATCTCGCTAAAGGTCAGCTTGGACATATCGATGGGGAACAGGCCGAACAGCAAGAACTGGCAGCGTCCCAATGGCTTGCCCAGCATGGTGTCCGCGCCGATGTGGGTCATGTTCTTCGGGAACACGACCTTCAATAGCGGCCGCATTTCGGTGCGCACCCCATCGAGCGAGGTCGACCAGGCCCACGCTTCCTGGGTGGACACGGGGACCTCGGTCGTCATCGTCAGTTCTACATTCGCCATCGTTGCCTCCATGAGATGTCTTCACCAACATGCTGAACTGCATTGGGCGACAACTCAGTTCGCCAGATCGCATACCGGCCCCAATAGCAGCCCGAGTGCGACGTGGTGACGGAGGATTTGCTGGAAGGGAACGCTGGGCCAGATGGAGAGGCGTCAGGCGCAGCGCAGTCGACGCCGTGCGCCGGCGGCGCAGGCCGGTTTCTGGCCGCGCCGGCCCTACGGCACGAGGCCGGTCTTCGACGCCAACGGCAAGGCGGTCCCCACCTTCCAGGTGCGCGACAGTGCCTGCGCCTCCTCGATCTGCTCCTGGCTCATCCGCTTGGCGATCGCCGCGCGCTGCTCGACCGCGTTGCGGTGGCCGCCCGCCGCCGCCAGGTTGTACAGCATATAGGCGATCACGGTGTCCTCCGGCACGCCGGCCACGTGATAACGGTACATCAGCCCGAGCGCGTGCTGGGCCTCGGCATGGCCCTGCTCGGCGGCCTTGCGGAACCAGCGCACGGCGTGCTTCTGGTCCTGCGGCACCGCGTTGCCGGTGTAATACATCGCGCCGACCACGTACTGGGCGTCGGACTTGCCCTGCTCGGCCGCCTTGAAATGCCAGGCAAAGGCCTGCTTGTAGTCGCGCGTGACGCCGCGGCCCATGTAGTACATCAGGCCCATCAGGTGCTGGGCGTCGGCGTTGCCGGCCCTGGCCAGGGGCGTGATCTCTTTGAGCGCCAGCGCGTAGTTGCGGGCGTTATAGGCGCTCGCCCCTTCGGCGAAGCCGGCCCGGGCGCTCGTGTGCAGGCAGAGCAGGCCGATGGCCAGGAGCGTCGCTAGGAATAATTTTTTCATGTCTCGTACACAGAATCTGGAGCGTTACCGTGTCCCGCCGAGCGGGATGCCCGTGCTTCTCATTTCCAGTTGACCTTGCCCAGGCCGTCGAGCGCGACCTTGCGGTTGGCCGGCTTGCCGAACACCGTCACCGATCCCATCCCCGACAGGGCCAGGTTGGCGCTCTGGCGCGCGTTGACGGTGGCATTGCCCAGCCCCGACAGGTCGAGCGTAACCGAGTCGACGGTGCAACCCTGGGCGTCGAGTCCGCCCAGGCCGCCGAGGTCGGCGCGCAAGGTCTTGCTGCGCCCGTTCAGGGTGACATAGCCGGCGCCGCCCAGGCTCAGGTCGACGCTGTCGCTGTCGACGCCCTGGATCTTGAGGTTGCCGACACCGCCCAGGCTGGCCCTGATTTGCCGGTAGTTCGACGATGATACATACATCGAACCGGCCCCATCGAGGTTGATTTCGAGCTTTTCGCCGACGAAGCCGGTGACCGAGGTGACGCCGATGCTTTCGGACGACACCGAACGCAGGTTCGGCAGCACCAGCTCGGCCTGCAGGCCGGGCGTGCGGCTGAAACTGAAGCCCGCGTTGCGCCCTTCGGTCTCGATCTGCAGCGTGTCGCCGCGCTGCGAGGTGGTGGTGCGCGACAGCAGGCGCGCGTCGCCGGTGAGCACCAGGGCTGCGGTCGCCCCTTGGCGGATCCGCAGGTCGCCCACCCCTTCGAGCTTGACGCGCACGACCCGGGCGTCGATCTCGCGCGTCTCGGTGCTGGTCTCCGGCGCCGCCTGCGCCAGGACGGCGGGGGCCGCCAACAAGGCCGCCACGGCGCCCAGCTTGATCAGGTGATTCATTCTTGCTCTCCAATATCGTTGCGGCCCGGGCAAAGCACCGAGACTTGTCATGTTGAAACTATAGCGTGAATGCCATGGCCGCCCCCGGCAAATGCGACGAGCTGCATGAATCGGCACCCGAACTGCACGGGCGCGGCCTGGAATGCTGTCTGCACGACATCCATATCGTGTGCGCTGCACCAACAAAAAGATTACTTATTGGCATGCCATTGCGCTAAGATGAACCGCCCGCGGCGCCAGCGCCGCCCGCTTCATCTCATCATCCAGCACCATTTTTGAGGTCACCATGCGCATGCGCCAATTACCCGTCCTGATGGCCGGGCTCACCCTGTCGATGTCGGCCTTCGCCGCGCCGAGCGACCAGTGGACCCTGCCGGTCAACATGAAGAAGCTCGACAACGGCCTGACCGTGATCGTGTCGGAAGACCGCAGCTCGCCGACCGTCGGCGTGTCGGTGGTCTACCATGTCGGCATGCGGCTCGAGCCGAAGAACCGCACCGGCTTCGCCCACCTGTTCGAACACCTGATGTTCCAGGGCACGCCGAATGCGCCGAAAGGCATCTTCGACACCACCATCACCGCCGGCGGCGGCTGGAACAACGGCTCGACCCGTCCCGACTTCACCAACTACATCGAAACCGCGCCGACGTCGAGCCTGGAACCGATCCTGTGGCTGGAAGCGGACCGCATGAAGACCCTCGACTTCAGTGCCGCCACGCTGAAGAACCAGCAGGACGTGGTCAAGGAAGAGATTCGCGTGAACGTGAAGAACCAGCCGTACGGCGGCTTCATGTGGATCGACATCAGCCAGCACGCGTTCCAGAAATGGGAAAACAACCACGACGGCTACGGCAGTTTCGAAGACCTGGAAAACGCCAGCCTGGACGACGTGCGCGCCTTCCACCGCGACTACTACGGCCCCAATAACGCGGTGCTGGCGCTGTCCGGCGACATCACGCCGCAGCAGGGTTTCGCGCTGGCCCAGAAATACTTCGGCGCCATCCCGGCGCGCCCGGTCCCGAAAGGCACCGACTTCACCGAACCGCTGAACACGGCCGAGAAACGCCTGGAGCAGAGCGACGCGCTGGCGCAGGTGCCCGCCATCGCCGCGGCCTGGAAAGTGCCCGAGCGCGGCAGCCGCGACCAGGCGCCGATCGCCGTGCTGGCCGAGCTGCTCGGCGGCGGCGACGCGTCGCTGTTCTACCAGGGCCTGGTCAAGGGCCGCGAGATCGCGCTCAACGTCGACACCATGTTCGGCCTGACCAGTCCATGGGAATACAACGGCCCGACGCTGATGACCGTATTCGCGCTGTACAAGCCGGACAGCAGCGCCGACGCCGTGCTCAAGGCGATGGACGAAGAGATCGCCAGGATCGCCAGGGACGGCGTCGATGACGCGACCCTCAAGCGCGTCAAGACCCGCATGCTGGCCGACTGGAACAACAAGCTGGAAAGCTTCGTGAACCGCGCCGACACCCTGGCCAAGCTGCAGACCCTGTGGGGCGACGCCAACGTGGTCAACAAGATCCCGGGCTGGATCGAAGGCGTGACCTCGAGCGACATCCAGCGCGCGGTCAAGACCTACCTGGTGCCGGCCAACCGCACCGTCATCGACCGCAAGCCGGCCGCCATGGCCAGCACCGCCGCCGCCAACAATGCGCCAGCCGGCGCCACCAAATAAGGAGCGCATCATGCACAAACTGATGCTCAAGTTGACCTTGCCCATGGCCGTCTCCCTCGCCTGCGCATCCGCCGCCTGCGCGGCCGACGCGAAGCCGCCCAGGGACATGCCGGCCTATGGCCAGGAAAAATCGATTCCGGCGCCGAAGATCGCCAAGCAGACCCTGTCCAACGGCCTGACCGTGTGGGTCGTGCCGCGCGCCGGCCTGCCGCGCGTGGACTACGTGCTGGCGCTGCGCGGCGCCGGCTTCGCCGCCGACGCCCCGGACCAGAGCGGCTTCGCCGCCATGCTGGCCGGCATGCTCAACGAAGGCACGACCAAGCGCGACTCGCGCGCGATCGCCGAAGCGGCCCAGGGCATGGGCGGCGAAGTCGCTGCCAGCCCGGCCGTCGACGGCATCATCCTGTCCGCCAACGCCCTCGCCTCGCAGGCCGGCGGCATGCTCGACCTGATGGCCGAGATCGCACGCCAGCCGTCGTTCCCGGAAAGCGAGGTCAAGCTGGCCAAGGCAAATGCGCTGCAATCGCTGCGCGTGTCGGAAACCCAGCCGACCTTTCGCGCCGAGCGCGCCATCAAGAAGGCGGTGTATGCCGACCATCCGTATGGCCGCACCGATCCGAGCGTGGAGTCGATCAACGCCGTGACCGCCGACCTGCTGCGGCGCGAGCACGCCAGGCGCTTCCGTCCGGAGCGCGCGCTGCTGGTGGTCACCGGCCGCATCACGGAAAGCGACGCCATGAAGCTGGCGCAGGCCGCCTTCGGCGACTGGAAGGCGACCGGCGCGGCGCTGCCGGACACCCCGGCCGCCAGCACCGCCGTGAAACCGGCCCGCATCCTGCTCAAGCGCGACGGCAGCGTGCAGTCGACGCTGCGCCTGGGCAGCCCGGGAATCGCGGCCAGCGCGGCCGACCAGATCCCGCTGCGCCTGACCAGCACCATCCTGGGCGGCGGCTTCTCGAGCCGCATCAACACCAATCTGCGCGAGGAAAAGGGCTATACCTACGGCGCCTCGGCCGGCGCGCGCATGAGCCGCGTGGGCGGCATGATGGTGGGCGGCGCGGACGTGCGCAACGAAGTGACCGGTGCATCGCTGGCCGAGTACTTCAAGGAATACAAGCGCCTCGGTTCGGAACTGGTGCCGCCGAAGGAAATGGACATGAACAAGCGCTACGTCGCGGGCGGCTACCTGCTCAGCAACCAGTTGCAGCGTTCGGTCGCCAATACGCTGGCCGCCAACTGGCTGGTCGGCCTGCCGCCGGAATTCCTGGGCGAATACGTGCCGAAGATCCAGAAGGTCACGCCGCAGCAGGTGCGCGCGGTGGCGAACAAGTATTTCGCGCCGGAGAAGCAGTCGATCGTGGTGGTGGGCGATCCGTCCAAGCTCGACGAGCAGCTGAAGCCGTATGGCGAGTTTACGGTGATGGACCAGTAAGCCGGCAGCCGTCACCCCGCAGCCCCGCAGCCCCGCAATCCTGGCGGGGCTTTTTTCATGGCGCCACCTGGCCGGACCTGTCGAAGGTCAACGGCGAACGCCGTTTTCCTGCCTATGCTGGATGTTCGGGGACGACAGGGAGACCGGCATGGCGACGCGCCACTACATCACGCTGGGGGCGTCGACGAGCGCCGGCGGCGCCGTCACATCGGCCAGCTCGCTGCTGGCGCTCAACGGGCTCAAGGTGGCGCTGGAGGGCGACCAGGTTTCTTGCCCGGCCTGCGGCATGGCCGGCACCATCGGCCTGGACGGACCGCGCATGCAGGCGCGCGACAACGGCCGGCATTACGCGCTCAGCGACGACCTGTGCCTGTGCGAATGCAAGCCCGCGCCGCGCCTGGTGGCCGCGCAGACACTGTCGTCGCAGACCAACTGATTTGACGTCGTCCGGCGAAGGCCGATATCCACGCCGTCCTGACCAAGGCCGATATCCTCATTGCTCCGGCGAAGGCCGATATCGACGTCGTTCCGGCGAAGGCCGGAACCCAAGTTCGCATGCGCGGCCGCGACGCTCACTTGGGCCCTGCCTTCGCCGGGGCAACGGTTCCCAGCTGAGTGCACACCGTCAGGCGCTCGCAGGTTGATTCATGAATGAGCCCATCGGCCGCCGACGTGTCACTCCGGCACGCCCAGGATCACGCTCGACGCCTTGAACAGCGCGCTCGCCGCCGCGCCTTCGCGCAGTCCCAGCGCATCGGCGCTGTCGTTGGTGATCGTCGCCGCCACGCTGCCGCCGCCAGCCAGTTCGATCACGACTTCGGCATTGACCGCGCCGCGCATCAGGCGCGCGACCCGCCCGGCCAGCTGGTTGCGCGCCGACAGCCGCGCGCCGCCGCCATCGGTCATCACGATCACCGACGACGATTTGACGAGCGCGAACGCCTGGCGCCCTGGCGCCAGCCGAAGATTCTCGGAACTTTCGCGCGTGACGATGGCGACGATCGACTGCCCGCCCGCGATCTCGAGTTCGACCTCGTCGTTCACCGCGCCCTGCGCCACCCGCTTCACGGCGCCGAAGAACTGATTGCGCGCGCTGGTCCTCATTTTGAACCTCGAGAACAGCGCGAGGTCGTCGGCCAGCGCGCCGGCCTGGCGGTTGAGTCGCTGCAGAAAGTCATTGTGCACCTGTTCGATCGTCCTGAAGTTGCCCACCAGCTGGGCGCCGCGCGCTGTCAGCCGCGTGCCGCCGCCACCCTTGCCGCCCGTGACGCGCTCGACCAGCGCCTCGCCGGCCAGGTTGTTCATCGTGTCGATCGCATCCCACGCCGCCTTGTAGCTCAGGCCGACCGCCCTGGCCGCCGCCGTGATCGACCCCGACTGCGCAATCGCCGCCAGCAGTTCGACCCGGTTGCTGCCGCCAAGGTTCTCGCCGCCCACCGTCATCCAGACCTTTCCATCGAGCGCGATTCCCTGGTCTGGCTCTTCGACTTGTTCCTGGCCTTGTTCGTGGCCTTGTTCGTGGCCTTGCTTGTGGCCTTGCTCGTGGCCTTGCGCGGCTCCTTGCCTCCTCGTTACCTCCCGGCCCTGCTCGTTGCCGTGTCCCTTGCCCCGCGTTGCCATGCTCATCCTCGTGTTGTCGCGCGTTCGCTGAACGTTATATACTTCAGTATACAGCGCTTGCCGAACAGTATAACCGGCAGGCTGACAGATGTTCGCAACGCCGCCTTTGGAGAATAAATGAAACACCTTGCCAGCTTGAGCGCCGTACTGCTCGTTACTGGCGCGGCGCAGGCCGGCGAGGTGCAGGTCGCGGTCGCCGCCAACTTCGCCGGCCCGATGGAGAGGATCGCCGCCGCGTTCCAGCGCGACACCGGCCACAAGGCCATCCTCGCCAGCGGCGCCACCGGCAAGTTCTACGCCCAGATCCGCAACGGCGCGCCGTTCGAGGTGCTGCTGGCGGCCGATGACGCCACCCCGGCCAGGCTCGATGCCGAAGGCCGCGTCGTGGCCGGCAGCCGCTTCACCTATGCCACCGGCCGCCTGGTGCTGTGGTCGGCGCGCGAAGGCGTGGTCGACGCCAACGGCGCCGTGCTCAGGACCGCCAGCTACCGGCACCTGGCAATCGCCAATCCGAAAACGGCGCCGTATGGCGCGGCGGCGATCGCCACGCTCGACAAGCTCGGCCTGGGCGCCAGCGTCCGGCCACGCATCGTTCAAGGCGAGAACATCGCCCAGGCCTGGCAGTTCGCGAGCACCGGCAACGCCGAACTGGGCTTCGTGGCCCAGTCCCAGGTCTGGCGCGACGGCAAGTTCACGTCCGGCTCGGGCTGGATCGTGCCGGCCGCGATGCACGCGCCGATCCGCCAGGACGCGGCCCTGCTGAAGAAGGGCGCCGGCAATCCGGCCGCCCAGGCCCTGCTGCGCTACCTCAAGACCGACAAGGCGAAGGACATGATCCGCGCCTACGGCTACGAGGTATAGGGCATGCTGGATGCCTCCGACTTCGCCGCGCTCTGGCTGACGCTCGAGCTGGCCACGGTCGTCACCCTGCTCCTGCTGCTGTCCGGCACCCCGCTGGCCTGGTGGCTGGCGCGCACCCGCTCGCGCCTGCGCCATGCGGTGGGCGCGGTCGTCGCCCTGCCGCTGGTGCTGCCGCCGACCGTCATCGGCTTCTACATGCTGCTGGCGATGGGCCCCGACGGCCCGCTGGGGCGGCTGACCACGGCGCTCGGCCTGGGCACGCTGTCCTTCACGTTTACCGGCCTGGTGATCGCCTCGGTCGTGTATTCGCTGCCGTTCGTCGTGCAACCGCTCACCAATGCCTTCGAGGCGATCGGCGACCGTCCGCTCGAAGTGGCGGCCACACTGCGCGCCGGCCCCTGGGACACCTTCTGGTCGGTGGTGGTGCCGCTGGCGCGGCCCGGCTTCGTCACCGGCGCCATCCTCGGCTTCGCCCACACCATCGGCGAATTCGGCGTGGTGCTGATGATCGGCGGGAACATCCCCGACAAGACGCGGGTCGTCTCGACCCAGATCTACGACCACGTGGAAGCGATGGAGTACGCGCAGGCGCACTGGCTGGCCGGCGGCATGCTGGCGTTTTCCTTCGTGGTGCTGCTGGTGCTGTACACGCTGTATCCGCAATCGATGCGCCGGAGCGCCGGATGACCACGATCGCGGCACGTTTTCGCGTCGACCGCGGCGACTTCCGGCTCGACGTCGACCTGGCGCTGCCCGGCCAGGGAGTGACCGCCCTGTTCGGCCATTCCGGCTCCGGCAAGACCACGGTGCTGCGCGCCCTGGCCGGCCTCGAACGCACGCCCGGCGCCCATGTCGCGCTGGGCGACGAGGTGTGGCAGGACGAGGCGCGCGGCCTGTTCGTGCCGACCCACCGGCGCGGCATCGGCTATGTGTTCCAGGAAGCGAGCCTGTTCCCGCACCTGTCGGTGCGCGCCAACCTGGCATTCGGGCAGCAGCGCGTCAAGGCGTCGGCCCGCCGCTTCGAACTGGCGCCGGTGGCCGACCTGCTGGGCATTGCGCGCCTGCTCGACCAGAAGCCCGCCACCTTGTCCGGCGGCGAACGCCAGCGCGTGGCGATCGCGCGCACCCTGCTCGCCTCGCCGCGCCTGCTCCTGATGGACGAGCCGCTGGCGGCGCTGGATTTGAAGCGCAAGCTGGAGATCTTGCCGTACCTGGAACGCATGCACGACGAGCTGGCGCTGCCGGTGGTCTACGTCAGCCACTCGGCCGACGAGGTGGCGCGCCTGGCCGACCATCTGGTGGTGCTGGAAGAAGGCCGGGTGCTGGGCAGCGGGCCATTATCGGCCACGCTGGCGCGGCTCGACCTGGCAGCCCACTTCGAAGACGACGCAGGCGTGATGATCGAGACCGCGCTGGCCGCACAGGTGGAGGATGGCCTGTCGCGGCTGGAGTTCGCCGGCGGCCTGCTGCTGGTCGGCCGGCGCGAGGCCGCCGTCGGCAGCCGCGTGCGCTGCCGCATCCATGCGCGCGACGTCAGCCTGGCGCTGGAACGTCCGCGCGGCAGCAGCATCACCAATATCCTGCCGGGGATCGTGGATGCGGTCGGGCCGGCGGCTTCGCCTGGGCAGGTGCTGGTACGGCTGAAGATCGGGGATACGCCGTTGCTGGCGCGAATTACCGCACGTTCGCGGCGCGAGCTCGCGATCGAACCCGGCCTTGCCTTATGGGCGCAGGTGAAGGCGGTGGCCCTGCTGGCCTAGGGGCGGCGCGGCCGGGGGCGGCGCAGCAGGCGAGCTGCGGTCGGTGAGCTGCGGCCGGTGAGCTGCGGCCGGCGATGCGCGGCCGAAGCGCGGCCGCGCCAAGCCGTCATGCCGACCGGATCAGCCGCGCAGCGCCGCCTCGAGGTCCGACAACTCCGCCGGCTTGACCAGGTGCGCATCGAACCCCGCTTCCTGCGCGCGGCGCCGGTCCTCGGGCGAACCGTAGCCCGTATGCGCCACCAGGCGGATATGCGCCAGCTGCGCATTCGCCTTGATCCGGCGCGCCACCTGATAGCCGTCCACGCCCGGCAGTCCGATGTCGAGCACGATTACCTGCGGCTTGTGGCGCAGCGCCAGCGCTTCGATCTCGCCGGCGTCGGCCGTGGTGTACGGCTGGTAGCCCATCTCGGCCAGCAGGAAACCCATCATCTCCATGGCGTCGACATTGTCGTCCACCAGCAGCACGCGCATGCCGTCCGATTCGTTGCCGGCCGGCGTCGCCTGCTCGGCCACGCCGGCTGCGCCGGCGGCCACCCGCAGCAGCGGCAGGTCGATCGTGAAGGTGCTGCCCTGGCCGACGCCGGGGCTGTCGGCTTCCAGGCGCCCGCCGTGCAACTCGGCCAGGTGCGACACCAGCGACAGGCCGATGCCGAGGCCTTCCGGCGCCCTGTCCGGCGGCACCGCGGCCTGGGCGAACATGCCGAAGATGCGCGGCAGGTTGATTTCATCGATGCCGATGCCGTTGTCCCGCACCGAGATGCGCACCCTCCGCCCGGCAGTGGGCCCGTGCAGCTCGACGCCCAGCACGATGGCGCCGCCCGACGGCGTGAACTTGGCCGCGTTGTGCAGCAGGTTGCCGACCGACTGGGCCAGGCGCACCGGGTCGCCCATCACCCAGATGTCGTCATCCGGCTGGCGCACCTCGAGACTGTGCGCGCGCGCCGCAATCAGTGGCGCGGCGGTCTCGATCGCCTGGCCGATCACGTCCTTCAGCTTGACTTCTTCATTGCGCAGCACGACCTTGCCTTCCGAGATGCGCGCCACGTCCAGCAGGTCGTCCACCAGGTGCGCCAGGTGGTCGACCTGGCGCGTGATGACGTCGCGCGCGCGCGCCTGGCGCTCGGCCGCGCCGTCGCCGCTGGCCCCCAGCAGCGCGGCCGCGTTGCGGATCGGGCTCAGCGGATTGCGCAGCTCGTGCGCCAGCGTCGCCAGGAACTGGTTCTTGTTGCTGTCGGCGGTGCGCAGCAAGCCTTCCATTTCCTTGCGCGCCGTGATGTCGCTGCTCATGCGCGCCACCCGGTACACCACGCCGCGCGCATTACGCACCGGGAACAGGCGGTCGCGCACCCAGCGCAACTGGCCGTCCGCGCCATGGATGCGGAATTCTTCGTCGTAGTGCGGCTCGTCGGCCAGGCGCTCCCAGCGCGCCACCATGCGCGCCTTGTCGTCCGCGTGCACCGCCTCGAGCCAGTCGCCCGGCAGCTCGCGCAGCGATTCGGTGCTGCGGCCCCAGACGGTGGTATAGGCCGGACTGACGTAGACCAGTTCGCGCCCCGGCACCGAGAACATCCAGAACACATCGTCGATATTGTCGGTCAGCTGGCGGAAACGCTCTTCGCTGTCGCGCAGGTCGACCTGGATGCGGCGCATGCGCAGCAGCGCGTTGACGTTGGCGATCAGCTCGTCGGCCTCGATCGGCGCCGCCAGGTAGTTGTCGGCGCCGCCTTCCAGGCCGCGGATCTTGTCGGCGCGCCCGGTCAGCGCGGCGGACGTTTGCAGCACCAGCACGCTGCTGCTGTCGGATTCGGCCTTGATGCGGCGGCACACTTCGATGCCGTTGATGTCGGGAAGCTTGACGTCGAGGAGCACCAGCGCCGGCATCAGGCGCTTGACCATCTCCAGCGCATCGGTGCCGTTGGCCGCTTCGATGACATCGAAGCCGGCGCTTTGCAGGATGCGGGTCTTGGCATACCTGGCGCCATCGTTGTCGTCGACGTTGAGAATCTGGTTCGAGTGGCTGTTCATGATGCGATCCATCAGATTTCATGGGGCGCGCGCCCCGATGGTTGAGGCAGGGTGCGCGGCAGGGTCAGGGTGAACGTCGAGCCGACGCCCGGCGTGCTCGAGACCTCGACCCGGCCGCCGAGCAGTTCGGCCAGCTTGCGGCACAGGGGCAGGCCGAGTCCGGTCCCCTTGCTGCGGCGCTGGAGCGGGTGCTCGATCTGGCTGAATTCTTCGAAAATCAGCTGCAGGTTGTCGTGGCTGATGCCGATGCCGGTGTCGGCCACGGCGAAGGCGATGGTGTCGGCCTCGGGGTCGTGGGCCGCGAACACCAGCACCGAGCCCTGCTCGGTGAATTTCAGGGCGTTCGAGATGAAGTTGCGCAGAATTTGCGAGATCTTGCCTTCGTCCGAATAGAACGGCTCGTCGATGCCGGACGGCTCGAAGATCAGTTCGACCCGGGCCTCGTCCACCAGCGGGCGCAACATGCCTTTCAGGGCGCGGAACAGGTTCTCGACCACCACCGGCTCGACCTGTGTCTCGACCCGTCCGGCCTCGATCTTGGCCAGGTCGAGCAGGTCGTTGACCAGTTCGGACAGGTCCGCCGCGGCGTTGGCGATGAACTGCACTTGGCGCTCCTGCTCCTCGGTCAGGTCGCCGTCCATCCGGTCGAGCAGCAGGCGCGCCAGCGCGCGGATCGACGACAGCGGCGTGCGCAGTTCGTGGCTGGTATTGGACAGGAAGCGCGACTTCATTTCGTCGGCCCGGCGCAGGCGCTCGGCCTTGTCCTCGATCTCGGCGTACAGCGCCACGATGCCGCGGTTGGTGTCTTCCAGCTCGCGCGTCAATGACAGCAGGTCGTCCTGGCGTTCGCGCAGCTCGGCCAGCGTCGACAGCAGCTCCTGGTTCTGCAGCTGCAGTTCGTGCGCCGGATTCGATACCGGGCTGTCGGCCAGGCGCGCGCTGATTTCAAGCAGCCTGGACGGTGTGATGTGCTCGTGGCGCGGCAGCGCCTTGCGCACCGTGACGGTGGCGGCGCCGGCTTCGCCGGGATCGACCTCGCAGGCGTCCATCAGGCGGTGCGCGGTGACGATCGCCAGCTCGCGCAGCGATTCGGCCTCGATGGCGCCCGCCGCCGCCGCGCGCGGCGCGGCGTCGGCGCCGGTGTGTGCGCTGCCGGCGCTGACCAGCACTTCGAGGTGCTGGCGCCCATCCTGCTCGCGCAGCTGGAACTGCGCACGCGCGCCCGGCCCCTGGTGGCTGGCGCCGCGCGCGACCTCGGACACCGCGGTGCCGATGCGCACCTGGTCCTGCTGCGAGAAGCCGAGCAGGGCCGAGATCTGGCGCGCCCGCTGGCGCACCAGCACCACGTCCTGGTCGCTGTCCAGGCCGACGGTCAGGATGCGCTGGACGTTCATCGCGACCCCGCCAGGCGGCGCACCACCAGCACCATCGCATCGTCGCGGCCGCGGATGTAGTCGCGCATCAGCAGCGCCGCGATCAGCGTCGGGCTACGACCCTGCAGGCCCGGGTACTTGTCCAGGTCCCACTGGGTCTGGACGCCGTCCGAATACATGATGCACAGCGCGCCCTGCTCGAACGGCACCGCGAATTCCTGCACCTTGCGCATATTGTGGCCGACGATGCCGTTGTGCGACACTAGCGCGCGCCGGCTGTCGCCGATGGCGACCGCGCCGATATTGCCGACGCCGGCGAAACGCAGCTCGTCGGCGTCGAAATCGATGCGCGCCGCCGCCAGCGCCGCGCCGCGCGTCGGACGCAGCGCCTCGTGCGCCGCATGCACCAGTTCGCCGGCGCCTTGCGCGCCGCGCTTCTCGAGCGCACCGATGGCGGCGTTCGCGGCGCGCGCCGCGTCCGGTCCGTGGCCGAGGCCATCGGCCGCCAGCAGGGTCGCCCCGTCGCGGTCGCACGACACCGCCCAGCCGTCGCCGCAGGCTTCCTCGCCCTTGATCGGCGTCCAGAGTGCGCCCACCTCGACCCCGCAGGCGCCCGGGCCCGGCTTGTCGCGCCACAGGCGCATGAAGAACGCCGCGCCGTCGCCCCCGGTCGAATAGACATCGAATTCGTCCGACAGCCGGCGCAGCGCGCCCAGGCCGGTGCCGGCGGTGCCGGCGGTCGACACGCCGTCGACCAGGCTGCCGGCCAGGTCGACGATGCCGGGGCCCTTGTCGAGCGCCAGCACGTCGATGCCGATGCCGGCCGGCGACTGCGCCGGACCGATATGCATCTCGCCCTCGCCCGCGTGCTTGAGGATATTGGTGGCGGCCTCGGTGATGATCAGCGCCAGCTGCCCGGCGCGGGTCTCGTTGAAGCCGAGCGCATCGGCCAGCTTCTGGCCGATGCGGCGCACCGCCGCCACGTCGCTGGCGTGCGACACGGCGAACACCGACTGCCCGGATTGCGAACTGATCAGCGTTTCCATTTGACGATCAGCACCGCGGTGCCCTCCCTGGGCCGGCTGTCGATATCGAATTCGTCGACCAGGCGCTTGGAGCCGCCCAGGCCGAGGCCCAGGCCGCCGCCGGTCGTGAAGCCGTCGCGCAGTGCGTTGTCGATGTCGGGAATGCCCTGCCCGGCGTCGACGAACAGCAGGCCGATGCCACGGCGCACGCCATCGTCCAGGGCGTCGAGATGCACTTCGCCGCCGCCGCCGTACTTGATCGTATTGCGTCCGAGTTCACTGGCCGCGGTGACCAGCTTGGTCTGGTCGACCAGCGACAGCGCGATCGCGACCGCGCGCTCGCGCACCTGCTTGCGCAGGCCCACCACGTCCTCGTCCGAGCGCAGCGGCAGCGTCACGCGGCCGGTACGCTGCTGGCGCCGGTAGTCGAGCAACCCGGTCTCGAACAGGACGGCATCGGTTTGCACGTCGGTCATTATTTGTAGCTCTTTCCGAGCAGGGCCATGCCCTTCTCGACGTTCAGCGCGGTCTTCACGCCGTGCAGGGTCAGGCCCAGCTCGACCAGCGTGATCGCCACCGCCGGCTGCATGCCGACCACCACGGTGCGGGCGTCGAGCACGCGCGCCATGGCGGCGGTGTTGCTGATCATGCGGCCAATGAAGGAGTCGACCAGGTCGAGCGCCGAGATATCGATCAGGACGCCCTTGGCGCTGTCCTTGACGATACGCTCGGTGAGATCATCCTGCAATTGCATGGCAAGACGGTCGTGCATGTCGACCTGGATCGTCACCAGGAGCAGGTCGCCCATGCGCAGGATCGGGATGCGTTCCATACGTGCGCTCTCAGGCTTGCTTGATGGTGATGGCGGCGCCGGTGCGCTCGAGCGCGACCAGGAAGGCGTCGGCGAGCGTGGCCTTGGTGAGCACGTCTTCCAGGTTCACGCCCAGGTGCACGATGGTCTGGGCGATCTGGGGACGGATGCCGCTGATGATGCAGTCGGCGCCCATCAGGCGCGCGGCCGCGATGGTCTTCATCAGGTGCTGCGCCACCAGGGTGTCGACGGTCGGCACGCCGGTGATGTCGATGATGGCGATCATGGCGCCGGTGTCGACGATCTTTTGCAGGATGTTTTCCATCACCACCTGGG
>Ga0265780_10003874_pt1 | contig 19498 bp, 15 predicted proteins | sample P1T30metagenome_FD_192432 | JGI IMG/M metagenome (GOLD analysis project Ga0265780, IMG submission 192432) | Plant litter microbial communities from East Loma Ridge, Irvine, California - P1 T30 | ecosystem: Environmental > Terrestrial > Plant litter > Unclassified | place: USA: California...
CGCACCCGTGCCGGCGGTGAAGCCTTCGCTGGTGTCGATGACCTCGACCTCTCCGTCGGCGTACTCGATCTGCACTCGCAGGGAGAGCGCGGGACGCTCGGCGTAGTGGTTGCGCTGGTTCTCCCAGCCCAACCGGCCCACCGCCCAGCCCTCCCCGACGATCGCACCGACTGCGTTCGCCCCGGCGGTGAGCAGCGCGGTGACGTCGTGGTCGGTGACCAGCAGGCGCTGGTCGTAGACGGTCCAGCCGGGAGCGAGGACCTCGTCACCGATACGTGCGCCGTTCAGGTACGTCTCCACGATGCCCAGCCCCGTGACCGAGAGCGTCGCGGAGACCACGTCGGCGCGGGCGGTGAACTCGCGGCGGAAGTACGGGGCGGGGCCCGTTCCCGCCGTGTCGGCGGTGATCAGAGGGGCGGGGGAGTTCGAAGGCATCGGGTTCCTCTCAGAAGCGGAAGAGCTGCACGTCGATGTGTGCGTCATGCGCGCGTGACGTCCTTCTCCGCGGCGGTGTCGGGCCTAGCTTCGACGTCGATCTCGGAGTGCTGATCGCGGGTGCGGAACGCGGACCAGGCGATGCCGCAGCCGGCGGCGATGACGAGCGAGAGGAAGAGGAAGAAGAGATTCACGTTGAGCTGCAGGAGCAGCGGCGTGACGGTGGCCAGCACAGCGGCGAGCAGTCGAGCGACCGCGATGATCGTGCCCTGAGCGGTGCTGCGCAGCAGCACAGGGAACTGCTCCTGCGTCCACACCTTCATGATCGACTCGAACGCGAACGTCAGGCCGACGAAGCCGATCAGGCCGGAGATGACGGCGGTGGGGAAGCTGACGCCGAAGACGGCGTAGACCAGGTGGGAGACGACCCAGCACACGGCTCCGACCTTGAAGTAGGTGAAGCGCTTGGGGGTGTCGGCGATCTTCATGAACCAGAGCGACCCAAGAATGCCCAGCGGGATGAACGGCAGTGCGATGAGGGAGGCGGTCTGCATGTCCATGCCGACGACGTTCACCATGAGGTAGCTCCCGAACTGCCCGCCCGTGTTCGCGGCGAGGTTGGTGAGCGCGTAGAAGCCGAGCAGAGCGAGGAACGGAACCCGGTAGGAGCCGCGCAGGAGATCGCGGAAGGCGACGCGGTCGGCACGAACGGTCTCGACGCCCCGACGGCGCTCGTTGCGCGCCTGCGTCCACACGTCCGACTCGGGGATGGTGAACCGGCAGATGAGCACGAGCACTGCCACGACTCCGATGTGGAGGAACAGGATCTGCGCACCGAGCCGGCCCAGGCTCGCGATGGCCGCGGTGAGGAACGAGCTGGCGATGAAACCGGCCGTCCACAGCAGGCCCGAGAAGGAGATGAGCTTGCCGCGGTTCTCGTCGGTCGCAGCCTCCGAGATGGAAGCGAGCGAGACAGGGAGGTCCGCACCCGTCGCGGCACCGAGGGCGACAGCGGAGACCATGATGACCGTGAAGGAGTCGGCGAGAACGAGTGCCGCTGCCGCCGCGCTGATCAGGATCATCGTGGCGATGAACACCGGGCGGCGACCGAACCGGTCACCGAGGCGGCCGCCGACGATCGCGCCGAACGCGATTCCGAAGGTGAGGCCACCGGACGCCAGGCCGATCTCACCACCGGACAGGCCGATGACGTCCTGGAGGAGCACCAGCGCGGTGCCGAAACTCACGATCGCGGCGGCATCGATGTACGACGCCATCCCGGACACGATCGCCACCCACCAGGGCCGAACCGGTCGAGTTGTCGGTGCAGAAATCACGGCTTCTCCTTTGAAGACTGTCAGCGCCCGTCATGAGCGGAGTGCCTCGCGGAGAGTCGAAGGACCCTGAGGCGTCGCCCACCATACACACTGATTGTCCCTACGACAATCAAACAGTGACCGGGGTCTGCCCGTGCATACTGGTTCCGTGCCCAGGCGTCCTCATCAGAGCATCGATCTCAGCGCAGAGCTCCCTGCAGCGATGCCCACTCGCCAGGGACGCGGAAGCGCCTTCTCGCTCGCGATGCAGGCACTGATCACCGCGGCGAACTCGTCCGCTGTGCGCGAGGGGATCTACGAAGCCAGCGACTTCCCCCTGAAGGACGACCTGCAGGCGTTCCTCCTCGTCAACCAGCTGATCTACCGCACGACCGCGCGACCGACGGACCTGGCCGACGCCATCGGCACCGGTCGCTCGAACGTCAGCAAGATCGTGCGCCGCCTCGAGATCGCCGGTCTCGTGGGACGGATGCCCGACCCCGACGACGGCCGGCACAGCGTCGTCGGACTCACCGCGGAGGGCCGCGTCGTCGCGGGCCGGATCGCCGGTGTCGTCAGCACGTCCTACGACATCGTGTTCGAGCAGTGGAGCGACGAGGAGTTCGACCTCCTCGAGACGTCCGTCGTGCGCCTCGTCAGCGACATCGACCGCCAGATGGACCATCTGGTCGAGCGTGTCTCCGGCGTGACACTGCCCCGTCCCGATCCGCAGTGATCGCTACGCCGACTGCGGGTCGAGGAAGGCCTGTATTCCGGTACGGGATCCGTTCACCGCGTCGGGGCAGCCCTTGCTTGAGGGTTCTCTTCACCCGTGTGCTGGTGTCAGATCGTCGCAAACGCTCGCACGGGAAAGGTGCCGAATTCCTCGATCAAGGGAGGCGCCGCGGTGAAGCGACTCCCCGACGCCGGGAGCTGATCCAGTCGGGTGAGGTGCTCGACCACGGGGATGCCCGCCTGCAGCAGCCCGGAGTGCGCGGGCCGCTCGCCCCCTGACTGCGTGTCGTCGACGTGGAGCGAATCGATGCCTACGAGCGTGACACCCTGCTCGATGAGATAGCTCGCTCCCGCGGCAGTGAGGAACGGGGCGCCGACAGCGTAGGCGGGCCGGCCGAAGTGGCGATCCCAACCGGTGTGCAACAGCACAGCCTTGCCTGCGACGTCGCGGTCCCAGAAGGCGGACGCGGGGATGCCGCGCTCGCCCGCATCCTGAACATGGAAGACCTCGGCGGGGAGGTCGACGAGCGACTCGAGGCTCAACGCGGCGAGATCCGCACCGCCCTCATGGCACTGCCGGGGGCTGTCGAAGGAGGTGCCCGTGTCACCGATCCTGGTCAGGAGGTCCAGGGCGGACTCGTTGCCCTCGACATGTCTCCTCCTGGACTCGGCGCGGGGGAGGTAGGGCGAGTTCGCGGGCGCGGGCGAGCCGGGACGGGTCTGCAGACCGGCGCGGATGATGTGGCTGAGTTCCACGAAGCGCCGCGAACGCCCGGTCCGATCCTCTCCGTCGACGTCGCCCGTTTCGTCTCGGGCAGTGATGCCTCGCGTACCCCGGTGCTGTTCTTCCACGACCTGGAGCGAGCGGATGTCGACGGCCCCGACGAGCGCGAGGCCGAGGTGCTGGACGAACAGCCTCCCCACCAGCTGCTCATCAGCAGACGCATCCGGCAGATCGATCCGGAAGCCCTCCGTGGTGAGGCCACCACCATTGAGAAAAGTAACGGTGGCATCGAAATGTGCGCGGTACTCAGTCATCACGACAGCTTGGCATCAGGAGCGACATCCGGTAGCGGGGCGGACGGCACCGGAGTGGTGTCCCTCGCCGTGAGCACTTCCGGCGGATCCGCGAGCCGAGCGGCGCCGCCGGAACTCGTCGGCTGTCGAGCCCGCCCGGCGCGACATCGCGTACCTGAGTGCCACGATCGTTCCATGGACCACTCTCCCGTTGAACGCGTCACCCTCGACTCCCTCGATCTGGCCAGAGCTCGCTTCGACACCGTCGACGTGAGACGGATCACGATCGCCCCGGATGTGCACCCCGGCGCACATTGGCACAACGGCCCCGTCTTCGGTGTGGTGGAAGCCGGCTCCGTCCATTTCCAAGTGGGAGAGCAGGAGCAAGCGATTCTTCATGCCGGGGACACGTTCTTCGAGCCGGCTGCCACGACCATCAGCCGGTTCGACGCCACACACGAGGGCGTGACGTTCCTCGCCTGGTTCCCTCTCCCCGCTGAGGAGATCGCCGAACTGACGATGGGCGAGTTTCCCGTCGAGGATGCGTGAGAAGCGCGGATGCGTGAGAAGCGCGGCCGGACGTATGCGTGCAGTGCGACCCGCGTGGAGGAGTGCCGGCGGAGTCCTCGCTGTCGATGGCGCGAGAGCTGCGCCTCACCCGACTCGCTTCATCTGATCGAGAGCGTGGCCGCCAGATCGAGATCTGACGGTCCTCCGACGAGGCACGGGAGTCGCTTCGTCGCGCCTGGCCGAAGGCTCGGCGCCGGTCGTCCTATTCCCGTCGGTCCTGCGGGGCGGTGTACCGGGAGACGTACTCGACGAAGCGCCCGAGGTACCAGCGCTGCGCGGCCCTCGAAGGTGTCGTCCAGGGGGTGAATCCATCGAACGCGTGCCAGGCGCCGGGGACGAGGCGGAATTCGGTCGGGACCCCGGCGGCGCGGAGCTTTTCCACGTAGGCGATCGTCTCGTCGCGGAATGCTTCGATTCCGCCGACGAAGGTGATGGTCGGGGGGAGGCCGACGAGATCGGTCGCTCGGGCGGGCGCGGCGTACGCCGGTACCTCGCTCCTCCCGTCCAAGCCCGCGTGGTAGAGGGTCCACGCGTTTCTGTTCGTCACCTGGTCCCAGACGGGCGCGTCGTTGTCACGGGAGGACTCGGTTTCCCGGTCGTCGAGCATGGGGTAGAGCGGGCATTGGAACGCGATGCGGACCTCGCCGCGGTCACGGGCCAGGAGGGTCAGAGCTGCTGTCAGCCCTCCGCCGGCACTGGCACCGGCGACGATGATCTGGTCGGACCTGCCGCCGAGTCGCACGGTGTTGTCGCGCAGCCAGAGCAGGGCCGCGTAGCAGTCGTCGAGTCCCGCCGGGTAGGGGGCCTGCCCGCTCAGCCGGTAGTCCGGGCTGACGACGACGCATCCGGTCAGATCGACGAGGGACTTCATGACGATGAGCTCGGCATCCGGTGATCCCTGCGCATATCCGCCGCCGTGGATCCACAGAACGGACGGCGCATCCGGGCGCAGCACGGGTGGGGTCACGACGAGCAGCCTCAGGTCGGTCCCGTCCGGGCGCGGCACGGACACCTCCGTCTTCCGCAGACCTCGGACCGGCGCCTTGCTCAGCAGAGCGAACAGTGCCCCGCCGGGCCGGCGGAGCTGATCCACGGAACGGGATCTCCCGACGACCCGTGCCGCGATCGCTCCGGGGAGGCGCAGCTCGGGGTCAATCATGTCCTTCGTGACGCGCATGCCGACTCCTTCGCAGTGGGATCTTCCGACTCGGTCAGCGGCAGGCGCCGCGCCGTCGTGACCTCGCTGTTCTTCCTGGCCGAAGAGGAGCGATGCGTCGTCGCAGCGTAGCGGCAGCGCGCGGTTCAGGAGCCTTGCCGAGGCGGGTGGGGGAGACGCGTTCCTGAGCGCTTCGAGTGTGCGTCGGTCGGGAGCTGCGCCCGGTCGCGGGACCTTCCGGTCCCGTCTTCCGCCCGGGATACGCTCGACAGGTGGACGACTTGACTCCGGTGGCAGTGCTCGCGGATGTCGCGGCGCACGCCGGAGTCAGCCTCTCGACGGTCTCGCGGGTGATCACCGGGCGGACCCCTGTGAGCGCCCGGACGCGGGAGCGGGTCGAGAAGGCGATCGCGGAGCTCGACTACCGTCCGAACGCGGCCGCGCAGGCGCTGGTCAGCGGCAGGTCGACCGTCGTGTCCGTGATCGCGAAGAACACCCTCCGCTGGGGGTACGCGGCGACTCTGCAGGGGATCGAGGAGGCGGCACGGGCGGCGGGCTACGCGGTCATGATCACCGTGGTCGACTCCGCCCTCCCCTCCGATCTCGAGCGCGCGGTCGACAGCGTCGCGACCCGATCGATCGCAGGAGCCGTCGTGATCGACTTCGACGCCGTCGGGTCGCAGTCGCTGGCGGCGCTGCCGCGGTCCGTTCGGGTCGTGGCCTCCGCCGGAGCGCTCAAGCAGGGCGAGGACCGTCCGCACGCCTACCTCGACGATTACGAGGGCGGCCGGCGCGCCACCGAGTACCTCCTCTCGCTCGGGCACGAGACCGTGCATCACATCGCCATCCCCTCGACCAGCGAGAGGAGCGGTCGGGAGTGGGGCTGGCGGGATGCGCTCGTCGCGGCCGGGGCGAGGATCCCCCCGGTCATCGGTGCCGACTACGACCCCCGGTCGGGTTATCGAGCCGCGAAGCTCCTGCCCGCGGAGGCGACCGCGATCCTCTGCGGCAACGACGAGGTCGCGATCGGGGTGATCAGGGAGCTGACCGAGCGCGGCGTCCGCGTGCCGGCGGACGTCAGCGTGATGGGGTTCGACGACCAGGACTTCGCGGCCATGTGGTCACCCGCCCTCTCGACCGTCCGGCAGGACTTCTCGGACCTCGGCCGACGCACCTTCGCCCTCCTCCTGGAGTGGATCCAGACGGGCGTGCGGCCGCCCGACAGCATCGCGGCCGCGGAGGTCGTGGTCCGCGAGAGCACTGCGCCTCCTCCTGCTTGCTGACCGGCCTCGGCGGACGCACGACCCATGCAGGCCGACGAGCTTCCGGCTTTTGACCAACGTTTGCAGACGCACCCTCGGCCGTGATACTTTCCTGACCAACGTTTGCAGAACCCTCGCGGTTCGTCGCGGACGCCGGGTCGTACAAGGGAGTGAGACGTATGGTGATGACACCACCGCGCCAGGAAGAACCGCCTCTGGTGGAATCTCCGACGCGTCGATGGGTGCAGTTCTCCGCCGGGGGAGTCGGCGTGATCGTCGAGATCCCCCCGCATTCGCTCCCGCGCATCGTCCACTGGGGAGCGGACCCCGGCGACCTCGACGACAGCGAGCTGCGCGACTTCGCACGCGCTGTCGACGGCCCCAATGCTGCGAACGGCGTCGACGTCGCCCCTCAGGTCGCGCTGGTCCCGGAGGCGTGGACGGGCTGGACCGGCACGCCGGGGCTGCGCGGCCACCGCTCGGGTGAGGGCTGGTCGCCGCGGTTTGCCCCGGTCGGTGTCGAGGTCGAGAGCGACCCGGCCGGCGGAGGCGTGCTCGTCGTCGAGTCGGTCGATCGGGCGACGGACCTGAGTCTGACGGTGCGGCTCGAGCTGCTCCGCTCCGGGCTCCTGCGCACACGAGCCTCGGTGACGAACCTCTCGGCGACGCCCTACGTGGTCGACGGACTCGACGTCGCCCTCCCGGTGCCCGATCGCGCCGACGAGCTGCTCGACTTCGCCGGGCGCTGGGCGAAGGAGCGGGTGCCGCAGCGTTCCGCGTTCCAGGTCGGTGCGCGCACCCGGGAAGGACGGCACGGGCGCACGGGCGCCGACGCCGCCTTCCTCCTGACCGCCGGCGAGCCCGGCTTCGACTTCCGCGGAGGCGAGGTGTGGGGTCTGCACGTCGCCTTCAGCGGCAATCACCGCTTCGTGGCCGAGCGCGTCTTCACCGGCGAGCGGCTGCTGCTCGGCGGCGAGTCGCTCCTGCCGGGGGAGATCCTGCTGCAGAAGGACGAGAGCTACTCGGCACCCTGGGTCTACGGGGTGTACGGCGTCGGTCTCGACGACGCGGCGGCGCGCGTGCACGGCTACCTGCGCGCCCGCCCGGGCCACCCGGTCTCACCGCGTCCCGTGGTCATGAACGTCTGGGAGGCCGTCTACTTCAGCCACGACCTCGACCGTCTCACCACCCTCGCCGATCTCGCGGCGCAGGTGGGTGTGGAGCGGTTCGTCCTCGACGACGGATGGTTCGGCTCCCGGAGGGACGACACCGCGGGGCTCGGCGACTGGGTCGTCTCCGAGGACGTCTGGGGAGGTGGACGATTCCGTCGCCTCGTCGACCATGTGCACTCGCTCGGCATGCAGTTCGGGCTGTGGTTCGAGCCCGAGATGGTCAACCTCGACTCGGATCTCGCCCGATCGCACCCGGAGTGGCTGCTCCAGGTCGCGGGGAGGCTGCCGGTCGAGTTCAGGCATCAGCAGGTGCTCGACCTCACCCACCCCGGAGCGTTCTCGCACGTCCGCGACAGCATCGCGGCGCTGGTCCGCGAGTACGGGATCTCCTTCCTCAAGTGGGATCACAACCGCGACCTCATCGACGCCGGATCCACCCGCACCGGTCGTGCCGGCGTGCATGAGCAGACCCTCGCGACCTATCGGCTCCTCGACGAGCTCCGCGCCCTGCTGCCCGCTCTCGAGATCGAGTCCTGCTCGTCGGGAGGCGCGCGCATCGACCTCGAGATCCTCCAGCGCACCGATCGCGTCTGGGCCTCCGACTGCATCGACGCGCACGAGCGCCAGCAGATCCAGCGGTGGACTCAGCAGCTGCTCCCACCGGAGCTCGTCGGCAGCCACGTCGGTGCGCTGCAGGCGCACACGACCGGTCGGCGCCTCGACCTCGGTTTCCGTGCTGCCACCGCGCTCTTCGGGCACTTCGGGATCGAGTGGGACCTCGGCGGCGCCACCCCGCAGGAGCGCGAGTCGCTCGCGGAATGGGTCGCGCTCTACAAGCGCCACCGCGGCCTCCTGCACTCGGCGACCGTCATCCGGGACCCGTCGGAGAACGACGCTCTCTGGCTGCACGGCGCCGTGAGCGCCGACAGGCAGGAGGCGCTCTACTCCGTGAGCCTGCTCGAGCGCACCATCACGTGGCCGGTCGGCCGCGTCCGCCTCCCCGGCCTCGACCCGCGCACCCGCTACCGCGTCACGCCGACGGGACCGGGTGCGCTCGATCGCTTCGATCCCGCCGTGCACCCGGCGTGGTGGACGGACGAGGGCCTGGTCCTGCCGGGCTCCCTGCTCGGCACGATCGGCATCGAGATCCCGGCCCTGCACCCCGACCACTCCGCCCTCGTGCACGTGAGGGCCGTCCGGTGATGCCGCCCACCCTCACGCCGCCCACGTCCTCGACCGACCAGGGTCCGCGCCCGGTCCGCACCGCCCCTCAGGAGGCGCAGTCATGAGCTCCCTCACCCGCCCCGCACTCCGAGAGGGTCGGAGGCGCCGGCACTCCCAGCTGCCCGTCGCGCTGTTCTTCATCGCACCGGCCACGGTCGGCTACCTCGCGTTCTACCTCGTCCCCTCCCTCCGGGGCCTCTGGTTCAGCTTCACCGACGAGAACCTCGTCGGAGGCGGCGAGTTCATCGGCATCGACAACTACACGCGGATGCTCGCCGATCCCCTCTTCTGGAACGCCCTCGGGGTGACGCTGCAGTACGTCGTCATCAACATCGGGGTGCAGACGGTGCTCGCGCTCGGTGTCGCGGTGCTCCTGCACCGATTGACGCGCTCGGTGGTGATCCGCGGGATCGTCCTCCTGCCCTACCTGGTGGCGAACGTGGTCGTCGCGCTGGTCTGGTTCTGGATGACCGACTACTCGACCGGCATCATCAACGTCGCCCTCGAGTGGCTCGGAACCGACCGCGTCGCGTTCTTCGGCAACGAGGCGACGGCGATCCCCACGATCGCCCTCATCAATGTCTGGCGGTTCCTCGGCTACACGGCTCTGCTGATCTTCGCCGGCCTGCAGACCATCCCCGAGTCCTACTACGAGGCGGCATCGCTCGACGGCGCGTCCGAGTGGCGGATGTTCCGGACGATCACCCTCCCGCTCCTGCGCCCCGTGCTCGCCCTCGTCCTCGTCATCACCGTGGTCGGCTCGTTCCAGATCTTCGACACCGTCGCCGTCACGACGGAGGGCGGACCTGTCAACGCCACCCGCGTCATCTACTACTACATCTACCAGCAGGCCTTCGAGCGCTTCGACCTCGGCTACGCCAGCGCGATGGCCGTGTTCCTCGTCGTCGTCCTCTCCCTCGTCGCGTACTTCCAGCTGAAGATCATGCGCTCCGATTCCTCCGACCTCGCCTGACCGGGAGCCCGACATGACCGCCACCCTCACTCCCTCCCCCTCCGCCCGGTCCGAGGCCCACGCTCCGGAGCCGAGCGCCACGCGCACCTCTCGTCGCCGTCGGTTCTCGTGGGGCCGTGCCCTCGCCTGGGCGTCGCTCGTGGTGATCCTCCTCGTCACCCTGTTCCCCTTCTACTGGATGCTGCGAACGGCGCTGTCGACCAACAGCGCTCTGTTCCAGGACCCCGGCAACCTGCTGCCGGTCGAGTTCAGCTGGGGTGGCTTCCGTCGCGTGCTCGGCCTCGCATCGACTGCTGAGGCCGCCGCCGACGGCGGAAGCACGGGCTCGATCGACTTCTGGTTGTACCTGCGCAACTCCGTGATCGTCGCGACCGCGATCACCGCGGGACAGGTCTTTTTCTCATCGATGGCCGCCTACGCCTTCGCCCGCCTGCAGTGGAAGGGGCGCGATGCCGTGTTCTTCCTCTTCCTCACCGCGCTGATGATCCCGCCGATCTTCGTGCAACTGCCGAACTTCATCCTGATCCGCGATCTCGGCCTGCTGAACACGCTCGCCGGCATCGTCCTCCCGTTCTTCTTCATGACGCCGTTCGCGGTGTTCTTCATGCGGCAGTTCTTCCTCGGCATCAGTCACGAGATCGAGGAGGCGGCGATGATCGACGGCGCCGGACGTATCCGGGTCTTCTTCGGAGTGGTCCTCCCGATGTCCTCGACTCCGATCGCGACGCTGTCGCTGCTGACCTACATCACCGCCTGGGGCGAGTACTTCTGGCCGCTGCTCGTCGGTCGAGCCGACGAGTCCCGTGTCCTCACCGTCGCGCTGGGCATCTTCCGCTCGCAGACCCCGCAGACCGGGCCCGACTGGGCCGGCCTCATGGCCGGCACGCTCATCGCGGCCCTCCCCATCCTCGTGCTCTTCCTCGTCTTCGGACGGCGCCTGGTTGACAACCTCGGCTACTCGGGCATCAAGTAGCGCCGCCCGGATCCCCCACCCATCCCTCACGAAAGAACCCTGCAATGACGCATGCACGCATCACGCGACCCCTTGTCGGTCTCGCCGCCGTCCTCGCCTCCTCGGCGCTCGTCCTCACCGGCTGCTCCGCCTCAGGCGGCGGCAGCGGAGACGCGGAAGCCTCGACCCTGTCCTACTGGCTCTGGGACTCGAACCAGCAGCCCGCCTACCAGCAGTGCGCCGACGACTTCCAGAAGGAAACCGGCACCACGGTGAAGATCGAGCAGTACGGTTGGTCCGACTACTGGCAGAACCTCACCACCGGATTCGCCTCCGGAACGGCCCCCGACGTGTTCGCCGACCACCTCTCCTACTACCCGCAGTTCGTCTCCCAGGGTCAGCTGCTCGACATCACCGATCGCATCGAGGCCGACGGAGTCGACCTCGACCAGTACCAGGACGGCCTCGCCGACCTCTGGCAGGACCAGGAGGGCGAGCGGTACGGCCTGCCCAAGGACTTCGACACGGTCGCGATGTTCTACAACGAGAAGATGGTCACCGACGCCGGCTACACCGCCGACCAGCTCTCCACTCTCGACTGGAACCCCGAGAGCGGCGGATCGTTCGAGAAGCTCGTCGCCTCCCTCACGGTCGATGAGAACGGCGTCCACGGCGACCAGCCCGGCTTCGACAAGAGCGACGTCGCCGTCTACGGCCTCGCGCTCTCGGGCAACGGCCTCAACGCCTCCGGCCAGCAGACCTGGGCGCCCTTCGCGCTCGGCAACGACTGGACCTTCGGCGACAAGACGCCCTGGACGACGTCGTGGAACTTCGACGACCCGAAGTTCGTCGAGACGATGAGCTGGTACAAGAGCCTCCAGGACAAGGGCTACATGCCCACCGTCGACATCGCGCTCTCGGAGCAGGACCCGCTGAACGGCTACCTCGCCGGCCGCTACGCGCTGGTCACCGACGGCAGCTGGATGAACTCCTCCTACCTCGGCCAGGCCGACGTCGCCACCAAGGTCGCTCCGACCCCGGTCGGCCCATCCGGTGAGCGCGCCAGCGTCTTCAACGGTCTCTCCGACGGCATCTGGTCGGGCACGAAGAAGCCCGACGCCGCGTGGGAATGGGTGAAGTACCTCGGCTCCACCGCCTGCCAGGACGTCGTCGCCGAGAACGCCGTCGTCTTCCCCGCCATCAAGTCCTCGACCGAGAAGGCCACCGCGGCGTTCTCCGAGAAGGGCTGGGACGTCTCCGGCTTCACCGTCCAGGTCGACGACCGGACCACGAAACTGCTGCCCATCGCCGACAAGTGGAGCGACGTCAACGACCTGCTCACCGCCACCATCGAGTCCTACCTCAAGGGCAGCGCCGACAGCGACGCCTTCACGAAGGCCAACGAGCAGGTGGACAGCCTGGTCGAGTAGCCCACAATCCGGTCCGGGCCGTCCAACGGGAACACTGGCGCGCGGCTGAGCATCCCGACGCCGTTCGGTGCGCTGAAGGTTACCGCGCTGGTCGAGGGGCAGACGAGGAACGTGTCGGTTGACACGCACCTGTCGCGACTGCCCGCCGGGTCCGTCCGCGTAAGTGCAACAGCTCCTGATGGGGACCCGCGAAACCACCTCGGTCTCGTATCGCGGCTCCGGCGAGTAGCCCAATTGCTCCGACCCGCCGGAGCAAGAAAGGGGGCGATGGTTTTGAGCGTGCTCGGAACCATCGCCCCCTATTTGCATCGCCACGACGCGAGGCATTCTGCGGGCGTCCGAGACACGAGCTCCTCCGATCGCCAACCTGACATAATCACGATTATCGGAGTATTGTTCCGAGCTGGAAGAGGGACACTGTGTGCCGACGTCTGGAGCCGCGACGTCGGCAGTTTGCGACCGAGCCATTGCCCGACTGCGCCGACGAGCGCTCACCTGGCCACGCTTTGAACTGACACGGAAGACGTGCAGTGGGTCGCGCCCGACCTGTCACGGACGAGGCCGAGCACCCGCCCGGTAGATCGACCGCGATATCGGATGGACTTGATGGACTCAGTTGCGTCGACCACTCCTTGTTACCTGACGCCGTGTCACCTGCCTGACACTTTCGACAACAGCTGACGGCTCCTCGGTTTGAGGTCATTCCGACCCTGCCTGAACGCAACCGTCGTTCTACAGAGCCTGGCCCCACGATCGTCCACGGAACCCTTCGTCCGCAAGCAACGACGCCAAAGCAACTGCACGTCCGTCATCCGTTGCCAGCTGATGGTGCGCTATCAGCCGGCCGCGTTTCGGCGCTCATGAGCTCATCAACCTCGTCAGGCGCCGATCGATATTGGATATTTGTTTGTGCGTTTGACCAGGTATTTTGCGCGTGTGACCCCACTTGGGCTCCTTCTTGTGGTGGCCAAAGTGCGCTGATAGTGCGCTAACATTAGGCCATCCCACCCAACAACAAAGGAGTTGACGTGACTGAGCCGTACACCGTCGTTGCCCTCTCGCCCCTGCAGATCCCGATCGTCGAGCCGGAGGACGCGGTCCGCAACACCAAGCGGATCATCGGATTCATGCGCACTGCCGTCGGCATCGCCTCGACCGAGGGCTACCCCGTGAAGCTCGTCGTGATCCCCGAGATGGCGATCCAGGGCATGCACATGGCCTTCAAGGCGGGCGACCGCGAGGCCGAGAAGAAGTTCGCCCGAACCATCCCGGGCCCCGAGACAGACGAGCTGGCGAAGGCCGCCCGCGAGTTCGGCACCTACATCGCCGGGGAGCTCTACCTCGTCGCCGACGACGACTTCCCCGGCCGCTACTTCAACGTCGCGTTCATGATCGACCCGGCCGGCGAGGTCGTCTACCGTCGCGCGAAGGCGACCAGCGACGGCTTCGAGGGCGGCACCCTCGGCACCACCAACCCGCACGACCTCTGGGACGAGTGGGTACAGAAAAAGGGCGGTGGCGACGCGCTCGAGGCGATCTACCCCGTCGCGAAGACGCCGGACATCGGCAACATCGGCTACGTCATCTGCCACGAGGGCGCCTACCCCGAGATCGCCCGCGGTCTGGCGATGAACGGCGCCGAGGTCATCATCCGCGCGACCCTGATCGAGCCGCAGACGATGAACGGCATGTGGGAGGTGCAAAACCGCGCCCATGCGATGTTCAACAACGCGATCGTCGTAGCCCCGAACCTCGGTCCCGAGCTCGGCCCGGACGGCGTGCTCAACGACCTCTTCGGCGGCCAGTCGATGATCGTTGACCACAAGGGCAAGGTCATCGTCAAGCAGGAGGGGCTCACGCCCGGCGACAGCTTCGTCAGCACGGTCATCGACATCGACGCGTTGCGCCGCGCCCGCCAGTCCAACGGCGTCTTCAACGGCTTCAAGGACCTGCGCACCGAGCAGTACGCCGCGATCTACGCAAAGCCGATCTACCCGAAGAACCAGTACCTCGAGGCGCCGCCCGAGGCCGGCTGGCTCGCCCGCGAGCGCGCCACGCGCCAGCGGAACATCGACCTGCTGATTGAGCGCGGCGTCTTCACCGCGATCGACACCCCCGATGCGAGCGAGCTGCAGGCCGACGAGGAGACGCTCCAGCTGCAGGACCCGGCGCTCTAGCCGCCGGCTGCAGGCTTCTGCCAGTCCAGGCAAGGCCGGGCCGCCTCCACGCGGTCCGGCCCTTCCTTCCCCAGCACGACTCCGCACTACCCCTCCGCGCCACCCCGATCACCCTCACAAAGAAGTGGAACGCATGATCATGTCCGAAATCACCCGTACCCGGCGCCGCCTGCTCGTCGGCACCACCCTCCTCGTCACGGCAGCCTTTGCCCTCAGCGGCTGCAGGGCCAGCACCGAGGAGTCCTCGGCGGACAAGGCGACCGGCCAGGGCCTCGTTATTGGCTGGAGCCAGCGCGGCATCAGCGGCAGCGACTGGTGGAAGACCCTCGTCGAGGGCGGCCAGGCCGAAGCCGACAAGCTCGGCGCAACCATCCAGCTGCTCGACGCGAACGGCGACACGGTGCGGCAGAACTCGGACGTGCAGACGCTCGAAACCAAGAACGTCGACGTCGTCATCATGAACCCCAACGACCCGATCGGCGTCGGGCCGTCGGTCGCCTCGCTGGCGGACGCCGGCATCCCGCTGGTCACCGTCAACTCGAGCCTCGACGCGTCCCTCGTGCCCGACATGTTCTGCTACGTCGCCGAGGACCAGGAGTACACCGGCTCGCTCGCCGGCACCGAGGCCGCGAACCAGGCCCTCGCACGCTTCGATGGCGGCGCGGTGAAGATCCTCGGCATCGGCGGCTTCCCTGGCGACGTGCTCAGCGACCTCCGCTTCAACGGCTTCAAGGAGGGCTTCGACGCCGTCATGGCGGAGCACCCCGACACGGAGGTGACCTACCTCGACACGAAGTACGGCGAGTGGAAGCCCGATAAGGCACTCGACCCGATCCGCGACGCTGCGACGGCCAACCCCGATCTCAATGTCGTCTACAGCATGAGCGACGTGATGAACGGCGGCGTCGTCCAGGGGCTGCAGCAGGCCGGGCTTTGGGGTCCGGACGTGCTGCTCGCGAGCTACGACGGCGGGATGGTGTCGGTCCAGCAGATGGTCGATGACCCGACTGGGCCGCTGATCGCGACCGCGTCCAACCAGCCGTGGGACCAGGGCGCGGAGGCCGTCCGGATGGCGGTGGCCGCCTACAACGGCGACACCGAGGCCTGTCCCGACAAGACGCTCTACATCGACACGACGGTCGTCACGCCGGAGAACGCCGCGGACTACTTCATTCCCGAGGACACCTACGTACGCGCCAAGGACGACGAGTGAGCACCGCCGTCGACGAGCGACCGGTCGAGCTGGTCCTGGAGGGCGTCACCAAGTCCTACCCCGGCGTCCAGGCGCTGAAGGGCGTCAGCTTCGCGGTCCGCCGCGGCAGCATCCACGCCCTGGCCGGTCAGAACGGCGCGGGCAAGTCGACCCTCGTCAAGATGCTCTCCGGTGCAGAGGCCCCCGACGCGGGCACGATCACTCTCGGCGGGGCCTTGCAGCGCTTCCGCGACCCGGCCGAGGCCCAGGCCGCTGGCATCCACACCATCTACCAGGAGCTCAGCCTCGTACCGTCGCTGACCGTGGCCGAGAACATTTTCCTCGGGCAGCTGCCGTTGACGGCCGGTCGCGTCGACTGGGCGCGGATGAACGCCGAGGCTCGCACCGCCCTCGCCCGGGTCGGCTTCGACCTGGACGTGCGGCTGCCGGTCTCCCGCTTCTCGGTCGCCGAGCAGCAAGCAGTCGAGCTCGCCAAAGCCCTACGCAAGAACGCGCGGGTCCTGCTGCTCGACGAGCCGACCTCGACCCTCCCGCGACCCGACGTGCTCAAGCTCTTCACCGTGCTGCGCCGGCTGGCGGCGGAGGGAGTCACGCTGATCTTCATCTCGCACCGGATGGACGAGGTCTACTCCCTCTGCGACTCCGTCACCGTTCTGCGCGACGGGGTCGCCGCGGCGAGCATGACCACGGCGGGCAGCACGCCGGCCGACGTCGTCACCGCGATGATTGGCAAGAGCCTCGAGGGCTCGATCGCCGACGCCGCGCTGCGTGGCGAGCGCAGTCCGCGGCTGGGCCCCGGCGGTGGCGACGAGGTCCTCCTCTCCGTCTCCGGGCTGAGCGAGGAGGGCCGCGTCGAGGACGTCTCGTTCGAGCTGCGCCGCGGCGAGGTTCTCGGGATCGCCGGTCTGATCGGCAGCGGGCAGTCCGAGCTGGCGGGGCTGCTCGCCGGCGCCCGGCGCTCGACATCGGGGCGGATGCACGTGGCCGGCGAGAAGGTTGCCTTCTCCTCGCCGCGGGACGCGATCCGCCGCGGGATCGGCCTGCTGCCGCAGGACCGGAAGGCCCAGGGCTTCGTGCCCGACCTCGGCGTCGCCGCGAACATCACCCTCGCGAGCATGCCGATGTTCAGCCGCTTCTCGGTGCTCGACATCCGGCGGGAGCGCCGGGTCGCGCTCGAGATGATCGAGCGGCTCGGGATGAAGGTGTCCGGCGTCGACCAGCCGATGAGGACTCTGAGCGGCGGCACGCAGCAGAAGGGCATCCTCGCCCGCTGGCTGGTCCGCTCCTCCACGCTGCTGGTCTGCGACGAGCCGACCCGCGGTGTCGACGTGGGCGCCAAGGAGGACATGTACGAGCTCCTGCGCGCCTTCGCCGAATCCGGCGGCACCGTGATCCTCGCGAGCTCGGAGATCTCCGAGGCGATGATGTGCGACCGCGTCCTCGTCATGGCCGGCGGTCGCGTCGTCGCGGAGTTCGACCACGACGACATCGATCCGAGCGGTACCACGCTCCTCGAACGCCTCGCCTGACGGGCGATCCGCGACTCTCCCTCCTGCCGGCGCTGCCGGCCCCCACGACCTCAAGGACGAGAACACCATGCCGAAAAACACCCTCGACCGGCCGCCCGCCTCGCGGCGCCCGGACACCTCCTCCTTCGCGGCGGTGACCCAGCGGCAGACGTCCGCGGCGGGCGCCCTCGCCCGCCGCGTCCTGCCCAAGAGCTACCTCGTACTCGTGCTGATCGCGATCATCATCGCGGGCTACTACGTCTCCGCCGACTTCCTCACCCTGCGCAACGCTGAGAACGTCATCGCAGCGGCCTCGATCGTCGCCGTCCTCGCGGTCGGGCAGTTCTTCGTGGTCCTCACGGGCGGCATCGACCTGTCCGTCGGCTCCACGCTCGCGCTCTCGACCGTCGTCGTCGCGCTGACCCTGCAGTCCGGGCTGTCGGCCGAGGCCTCGGCCGCGGTCACCCTGCTGTGCTGCGCCGGAGCCGGCCTGATCAACGGCCTGCTGATCGTCTGGCTGCGCATCCCGCCGTTCATCGCGACCCTCGCGACCATGAGCGCGATCAAGGGCTTCAGCTACATCATCCAGTCGACGAGCCTGATCCAGATCCTGGACGAGCGCTTCATCGACGAGTTCTCCCGCGCCGAGGTGCTCGGGGTCCGCACCCCCGTGCTGATCTTCGTGGTCGTCGCGATCCTGGCCGGTCTCGTCGCCCGCTTCACCACCTTCGGCCGCTCGCTCTACGCGATCGGCGGCAACCCGGAGGCGGCCCGACTGTCGGGCCTGCCCGTCACACGCAACCTGCTCATCACCTACACGATGTCGGGACTCCTGGCCGGACTCGCCGGGCTCATCGCCGCCGCGCAGCTGCGGCAGGGCTCCTCGCTGATCGGAGTCGGCTACGAGCTGGACGCCATCGCGGCGGTGGTCGTCGGTGGCGCCTCCCTGATGGGCGGCAAGGGCGATCCGATCAGCGCCGTGATCGGGGTGTTCGTGCTCGCCACGATCATCAACATCATGAACCTGGTCGGGATCTCCTCCGAGCCCCAGCTGGTGATCAAGGGCGGGGTGATCATCCTCGCGGTCTTCCTCTCCAGCGCCGGCGGGGTTGCCAGGATCGGCGCGTTCGTCGGGAAGCACGCCCCCCGCCGCCGCGCCGCCCGGACGGCCTGACCGCATGGCCAGGGGCGCGGCCGGGCCGGGAGGCGCCCGCGGAGCGCGGATGGTCGACGTCGCGCGCCTGGCCGGGGTCTCACAGCAGACGGTGTCCCGGGTCGTCAACGGCTCGGATAACGTGGCCGCCGATGTCCGCGAGCGGGTGGAGCGGGCGATCGCCCAGCTGCGCTACCGCCCGAATCCGGCCGCGCGGGCCCTCGCCAACCGGCGGTCGATGAACATCGGCATCGTCAGCTTCGGCCTTGCGCAGTACGGTCCGTCGGTCGCCCTCACCGGCATCGCGGACGAGGCCCGCCGCTCCGGTTACGCCACCAACCTGGTCACGCTCGGAGCGGTCGACCGCTCGAGTATGCGCTCCGCGCTCGATCACCTCGTCGCCGATCTCGTTGACGGCATCGTGGTCCTCGCGCCGCTGACCTCGGCGGTGCACGCCGTCCAGGGCTTCGACGCGACAGTGCCGATGGTCGCCTTCGAACCGGGCGGCGTCCCCTCCGGCTCGACCGTCGTGACGGACGAGGAGGCGGGGGCGCGGCTGGCGACCGAGCACTTACTGGGGCTCGGCCACCGCACGGTGCACCACCTCGCCGGGCCCGCCGGCTGGCTGGCCACCGAGGCGCGGATCCGCGGCTGGACCACGGCGCTCGGCACGGCCGGCCGGGTGTTGCGTCCCGCCCTCGCCGGCGACTGGTCCACCTGCTCGGGCTACCGCGCCGGCACTGAGCTGGCGGCCGACCCCGAGCTCACGGCGGTCTACGCCGCGAACGACCAGATGGCGCTCGGCCTGCTCGCCGCGTTCGCCGACGCGGGCCTCCGGGTCCCCGCCGACGTCAGCGTCGTCGGCTTCGACGACATCCCCGAGGCGCGCTACTTCCGCCCCGGCCTCAGCACCGTCCGCTTCGACTTCGAGGCGGTCGGCCGCCTCGCCGTCGACCGCATCCTCGCCCTGATGGGCGCCGACGACGTCCAGCACGTCACCATCCCCGCCGTGGGCGCCGACCTCGTGCCGCGCGCCAGCACCGCGGCTCCCCGCTCCACCCATCGATCACCCGCCTGACCAAGCCTCTTGAGAGAAGGAACCACCATGACCATCGACAGCACCGGAGCCACCGTGCGCGCGTTCGGCCGCACCGACCTCGCCGTCTCGAGCGTCTGCGTCGGCACCAGCGCGCTCGGCAGCTTCC
>Ga0265780_10003875_pt1 | contig 19496 bp, 17 predicted proteins | sample P1T30metagenome_FD_192432 | JGI IMG/M metagenome (GOLD analysis project Ga0265780, IMG submission 192432) | Plant litter microbial communities from East Loma Ridge, Irvine, California - P1 T30 | ecosystem: Environmental > Terrestrial > Plant litter > Unclassified | place: USA: California...
TTTCGATAGTGCGCTTGAAGCGACGCATAGCGACTTCGAACGGCTCGTTTTCTTTAAGGCGGATAGTGGTCATGTAAAAATCAAACCGTTGGATTTAGGGAAGAACGAAATTCTAGCATCATTTGTGGATCAGTGGAAGGCTTTATCAAGCTGTTTCGCAATTGCGACAACATCACACGCTGGTGCCGGCGGCATAGCCCGAGGCCCATGCCCACTGGAAGTTGTAGCCGCCCAGCCAGCCAGTGACGTCCACCGTTTCGCCAATGAAATACAGGCCCGGTACCTTATTCGCCATCATGGTCTGCTGCGACAGTTCGCGCGTGTCCACCCCGCCCAAGGTCACCTCGGCCTTCTTGTAGCCTTCCGAACCGGTCGGGACAATGGCCCAGCGGTTGATGGCGTCGCCCAGCTTGCGCAGCCTGGCGTCGGGCATGTCGGCCAGGCGCGCGTCCGGTGCGAAACCGTTGGCGACCAGCAGGCCGTCGGCCAGGCGCGCCGGCAGCCATTGCGCCAGCACGTTGCCGAGCTGCTTCTTGACCGTCGTCTTCGAGGAGATCAGCTCCTCGGCCACGTCCATTTCCGGCAGCAGGTCGAGCACGATGGGCGTGCCCGGCTGCCAGTAGCTGGAAATCTGCAGGATGGCCGGGCCGGACAGGCCGCGGTGGGTGAACAGCAGGTCTTCGCGGAAGTGGCCGCGCTCAGTTGCCTTCCAGGCGCCCTTCCCTTTGCCCCTGCCAGAGCCGGTGCTGACCTCGACTTCGAGCGCGATGCCGGCCAGCGGCGCGAACGCCTCCCAGCTGGGGCCGTCGAAGGTGAGCGGTACCAGGCCGGGGCGCGGCTCGACGACCTGCAAATCGAACTGCGCCGCGATACGGTAGCCGAGGTCGGTCGCGCCGATCTTCGGGATCGACAGGCCGCCGGTGGCGATCACCAGGCTGTCGCAGGCGATGTCGCCGGCGTCAAGCGACAGCAGGAAACCGGTTTCCGTCCTGGCGATGGCGCCGACCTTGCAGGGCATGCGCCAGCTGACGTCGCCCGCGCTGCATTCGGCGCGCAGCATCCCGATGATCTGCTCGGAGGAGTCGTCGCAGAACAGCTGGCCCTTGTGCTTCTCGTGCCAGGCGATGCGGTGCTTCTTGACCAGGGCCAGGAAATCCTGGGGCGTGTAGCGCGACAGCGCGCTGCGGCAAAAGTGCGGGTTCTGCGACAGGAAGTTGGCGGGGCCGGCGCCGATGTTGGTGAAGTTGCAACGCCCACCGCCGGAGATGCGGATCTTTTCCGCCAGGCGGGTGGCGTGGTCGAGCAGCACCACGCGCTTGCCGCGCTGGGCTGCCACTGCCGCGCACATCATGCCGGCGGCGCCTGCGCCGATGACCGCTACATCGTATTGTTTTGCCATGCCTGACCGTGCCCGAGAATCGCCAAACCGGCCATTGTATACGGTTCAGGGGGTGGGGGGAAAGGTAGGTGGAGCGGTTTGCCCGGGAAATTGGGCCCCGGCCTACGCCGGGGCGACGGTCTTTTGGTTCGAGGTATTGGCAAACCAGGAGCGTCTTTTCTGGCTACCAACCCCAGAACGTCGTTCCGGCGCAGGCCGGAACCTAATTTCCCTAGCAGACCACCACCCTAAGCCCCATCCTCCGCCCGCACATCCAGGTCCCGCCCATTGAGCACCGTCCCATCCTTCCCGATCGTGATGACGTGCATCCCCGTATCCGTCAGCTTCAGCCGCTTGAGCTGCTCCGGCGACACCCGCAGAAAGTATTCCCCTGGGAAGATGCCGGAGATGACGTAATACCCGTCCGACGCGCTGGTCAGGCTCGCCACCACCTTGCGCGAGGCATCGACCAGTTCCAGCTTCAGGTCGCCGATCGCGCGCCGCGCCCCGTTCGCATACAGGTAGGTGGTGCCGTCCACCTCCCCGGTCACGTTCACCGCGAATTCCACCTGGCTGACCTTGCCCGGCCGCGGCACGATGCGCACGCCGGGCACACGCGGCTGCCATTGGGGGTCGTCCAGGGTGTTCGGGTCGAGGCCGATGTCGATGTTCTGGTGCGTCGGCAGGCGCGACAGGTAGGCGATGCCGGTGCCATCCGTGCGCACCGCGTAGTTGGCGCCGTTCACCGTGAAGCCGGCGCCCTGGATCGCTTCGTCCGCACCGTCCTTGACGCCGTTCAGGTCCTTGTCGAGGAAGACGTGGATCGAGGCCGCGCCCATGCCTGCCATCGGCTGGGCGTCCGTCATCAGGCGGCGGCTGCGCGGTTCCAGGCCCATGGCCATGAAGAACTGCACGCCCAGGCCGTAGTCGTGGCGGTTCGAATAGAAGCCGTTGATGCCCAGCCCGTAGCTGCCCAGGCTCTTGTTGATGCCGCCGAAGGCGCGTAGTTCGCGCTCGTGGAAGCTGCGCATCAGGCCGAAGTTGAGCAGGTAGCCGTCGCTCATCGCGTAGTCGGCCGACAGCGCCGCGCTGCCCAGCGCCGCCTGCGGCGCGATCGTGTACTGCAGCTGCCCGTTCAGGCCGATGCCGGCCACGCGCCGGCTCACCTGGAACTGGCCGTCGGCCAGCTCGGCCTCGCCCAGCCTGGCCCAGCGCAGGCCGTTGGTCAGCGCGATGCCGTCGCGGTAGGCGGACACGCGGCCCTGCACCTCGACGTTGCGCGTGCCCGATGCCAGCCGGTCGTGCCTGACCTGCAGCGCCACCGGGAAGAACTGGCCGCCGCCCGGCGCGATCACCCCTTCGGCACGCAACTCGTCGCGCAGCTTCACCGGGTCGGTGCCGTGGGGGAAGAATTCGCTCTGGAAGTCGTGGAGCTGGGCGCGGGTGGCCGACAGCGACACGTTGCCGAGCCGGGTCTTGAACCCCAGCTGGGCCAGGCTGCCGCCGTCCTGCGCCTTGACGGCGTCGGCGGTCGCGATCAGGCCGTTCCAGTAGCCGCGCAGGCCGAGGTTGGCGTAGTTGCGGTGGGTGCCGTCGAACAAGGGCACGCGCTGCCAGCCTCCGGTTGCATTGATGCGCTCGCTGATGCCCCACTCGAACTGGGCCAGCGCGCGCTCGCGCCCGAACAGGTCGCGCTGGGCGCCGACGTCGTAGTACAAGGCACCGCGCGGCACCGCGGTCTCCTCCAGCAGGAAGCTCTGGCGCTCGACCCGCAGCTGGCCCAGCGGACCATGGAAGACCAGCCGGAATTCGTTGGGGCCATAGGCTAGCGGCATATCCTCGAAGCTGTACTTGCCGTCCGGGCGCGACTGCTGGAAGCCGACCAGGGCTTCGTTGTAGAACAGCTCGACGTCCCAGCCCGGCGGCAGCGGACCCTGCAGGGTGTGGCGGTCGAAGCTGGTCGGCTGGTTGAGCGGGCGGTTGCTGAGCAGGATGCCGTTGCCGGTCGGGCTGCTGGCCGAGACGTTGGCCACGCCCGGCAGCGGCACGCTGCCGAACAGGGCGGTGCGCGCGCGCAGCGGTCCGAGCAGGCCGGCGTCCGGATCGTTGCGCCCGAGCGTCAGGCGCAGGCCACGGGAAGGATCATGCCGGTTGTGGCTGGCGTACAAGGCCGCTTCCATGCCGAGCAGGTCGGTCGTCAGGTAGGCGGTGTAATTGACTTCGGTCTGTTTGCGGCCATCGGTCTTGTTGGTCGACAGCCCGAGGGTCTGGTCCACGAAAGGCACGTCCATCACCCGGTAGGGAATCGCCAGGCGCGGGTAGCCCGGGTCCTGGTAGCCGCCCGGCGCACCCGGCTGGCTGCCACGCTCGCGCCGCGCCAGCCGGGCCTGCAGCGGCAGCTGTTCGCGCGGGCGCACCTTGAGGGCGAGGTTCGGCATGTCGAGCTCGAGGTCGGCCGGCAGCCAGCGCGCCAGCAACTTGCTCGCCACATAGATTTCATCGGAATGCAGCTTGAACTGCGCGCGGTCGAGCTCTTCCTTCTTTCCGGCAATCTCGACGACGCGGCCCGGCACGTCGAGGCTGAAGCCGCGCTCTTCGCTCAGGATATAGCCGCTGGCCCTGCCCTCGCCCGGCGTCACGCGGATGGCCAGGGTCAGCAGGCGCGCCATTTCGCCGAGCGGCAGGTAGACGTCGCGTCCGATCTCGTAGCCGTTGACGGCGTCGGACAGCACCTGGTTGCCGAGCCGGACCTCGAGCAGGACGAGGTTGGCTTCCGACGCCGGCATGGGCGCCGCCACCACCGGCGACAAAGCCGGCAGCGCCATCAAACCTGCAAGAAAGAAACCCGTCCGAATAAGCTGCATGTACGCGAAAACAAGTGTTGCCGGTAAATACCGGCAACACGATTATTGCTCAGAAAACATGTATTGGGATAGCAGATCAGGGCAGATTCAGGCTGGCCTGGGCCAGCAGCTTGCCACCCGCTTCCGGACGGTCGCGGAAGGCCACCTCGAGGGTGCCACCGGACAGTTGCACACCCTTGGGCAGCTGCAGCGGCAGCACCGCCTCGCGGACGCGGTTGGGCGTGTAGACGGCGATGCCGCCGACCTGGGCCAGATCCAGCGGCTTGCCGCCGCGCGGCGTGTAGGTGACGCTGACGTCGCCGTACACCGAACTGGTCCCTGCGCGCTCGAAGCGCATGCTCAGCACCGGCTGTTTGGCGGCATTCTTCTGCAGCGCCAGTCCGCCCAGGCTGACCGTGGCGCCGACATTCCCGTGGCGCACGATCACCGGCATCGAGGCGCCGACCAGGGCATTCATCTGCACGCCGATCTGGCCGCTTTCGGCGCCGCGGTTCTCGATGCTGGCGCTGCCTTCGGCATCCGGGAGCTTGTCGAACAGCAAGTGCGAGCGGTACTCACCTTCGGCCAGGTCGGCCGGTTTGCGCAGCATGATGCGGACCGTCTGGGCCGTGCCCGGCTGCAGCGTCACCTGGCGCGGCGAATAACGCAACATGCTGTCGGCGAAGCGCTCGCCCTCGAGCGGGGTGTCGGCCGGCTCGAACTGGCCGGCCTCGGTCATGCGGCGGTTGACCAGCGTAATGCGGTAGCTGGCCGGCTTGCTGCCGTTGTTGATCAGCTCGACCTGGGCGGCGCGCTGGTTCTTGTCGAAGACGATACGGGTCGGGTGCAGCATCAGTTCCGCCTGCGCGGGCCAGGACAGGACCAGCAGCAGGCCAGAGACGAGTGCGAACATTGCCGGGCGAAGCGCGGCGACGGGAGAAAACAGCTGGGAAAACATGGAATGGTCGCCTACTGAAAGTTGACTGTCAGGGAAAATGTGCCGGAGTACGTGCCGGGCGCCTGGTTCGGCGCCACGGTCAGGGTGGCGCCCACCCCCAGCGTCGTCCCGCCGTTCGGCACCGTCTGGATCGAGGCCGGGTTGCTGACGAAAGTACTCACCGCCATGCTGTTGGCGCCGCTGGTCAGCCGGGTACTGCCGTTGGTGGGGAGCGAAATGGCGACGGCCTTGTTATTGCCGCCGCTGCTGCTCTTGCCGACGTTGAAACTGGCCTGGCCGACCGTCGGCGAATTGAGCAGAACGACGCCGCCGGTACGGGAGCGTACGCCGGTCGGGCTGATCACGATCGTGCCGCCGCTGTTGGCGACGAAGCGGCCGAAATCGAGGCCGCGTGTATTGCTGAGCACGATCTGCTGGGCATGCGCCTGGCTAGCAGCGCACAGCGCCAGCACGACCGCGCTGGCGGATAGACGTGGCAGGGTGCGGCGTACCTGCATGATTCCTGGGCCGATTACGCCGCTTCCAGTGCTTTCTTAGTTGTACTCGACGGTAGCGCTCACGGTGCCGGTGTAGCTGCCGGCCGCCTGATTGATACCGACGTCCAGCACGCCGCCGACGTAGATCGACTGGGCGCCCGCGGTCAGGGTACCGCTGCTCACGTCGCCGCTCGTGGCGCCGGCGCCGGTCAGGTCGGCGATGCGGGTGAAGGTCATGCTGTCCGAGCCCGAGGTCAGGGTGGTCGACGAACCGGCCCAGGAGATCGAGTAGGTCAGGGTGCCGCTACCGGTCACGTTGAACTGTGCAGCGGTGGCGCCGCCGCCCATCAGCGTCACGCCACCGGTCTTGCTGCGCGTACCGTTGGTGCTGACCGTGACGGTGCCGATCGAGGAGCCGGCTGCGAAGCTGCCGAATGCGAGATCGGCGACCTTGGTGATGTTGATCGGGGTGATCACGGTGCTGGTCGAGGTGGCGGTAGCGACCGCGGCGATGGCGCTGCCGGCAGCGGCGCTCATTGCCAGCGCGAGCGCGGCCAGGGTCAGGTGGGTTTTGGTGAAGCGGACATGCTTGATCATTCTGGTCTTCCTTCAGAGTGTGACGGAGCGGCATCCTACTAAGCCGAGGTTTTCGTTATTACGACACCTCGTCAACGATGCAAATCCAGTAACGGCGATCGCTGTCGTTCGGTATCGTTCTGCTATGTTGCCGAAAAATAATAGCCCCTTTTTGCACAAAATCACTGTTTCTGTAAGCCAACCGTAAGAAATCCATTATCAAATTCATCAATAATTGTTAAGCAACATTTTGTCTGTACAAATGCAAAGTTGTGCCCTAACCAATGTTTAGCATCACATAACGTAAATTTATGGATGATCGGGTCAGATGCGGGGCAACAATGTGTCGCGCATAAATTGCAGCAAGTTACAAACAAACATTTGTTTAATTTAATGCATGTTGTTTGAAACCAACGGGAATAGCTGCGCCGAAAACAAAAGGCGCTGTCACCGTTCGCTGTTGAGTTAACTGAACTGTCGAACCAATCTGCTGTCTGACGACTGTCGGGCTGACAGAGAGGCGGACGATGGGCGATGCAGGATTTAGAAAGTGGCTGCGGCGGGTGGTGCAGCTGACACGACGCCAGCGCGAGCAATTGCTCGACGTCTTGCGCCCGGCGGTGGACCTGGACCGGACCTGTGCCACGATTGAGCAAGCAAGGGCTAATTTTGCCTGTCCGCACTGCAGTGGGCGTCGCTTGCATCGACACGGCTACGACCGCGGCCTGCAGCGCTACCGCTGCTGTGCCTGCAAGCATACCTTCAATGCCCTCAGCGGCACGCCCTTGGCCAGGCTGCGTCACCGTGATCGCTGGCTCGGTTATCTTGACGGCATGCTCGAGGGCAAATCCGTGCGCGCGGCAGCCGAAGCACTCGGCGTGCATCGCAATACCACCTTCCGCTGGCGGCACCGCTTTCTCCACCTGGCCAAGCACGATCGTCCCAAGGCGTTGACCGGCATTGCGGAGGCGGACGAGATGTTCCTGCTCGAGTCGCAAAAAGGGTCACGCAAGCTCGACCGGCCGGCGCGCAGGCGAGGTGGCGTAGCAAAGCGACGCGGCATCAACCGAGACCACGTCTGCATCCTGGTGGCGCGCGACCGTACCGGAGGGACCTTCGATTTCATCACTGGACGCGGCCCGGTCACGGCGTCCCAATTGCACCGGCACCTGCTGCCCGTACTCGACAAGGATGTGCTTTTGGTGACCGATGGGCACCGCGCCTATCAGACGTTCGCTCGAACAGCCGGGATTTCGCATCAGTCAGTGAACCTGCGCGCCGGCGAGCGGGTGCGCGGCGCCGTGCATGTGCAGAACGTAAATGCCTACCACAGCCGCTTCCGCCAATGGCTGTCGCGTTTCAGAGGAGTAGCGTCACACTATCTGCCGAACTACCTGGGCTGGCAATGGGCCGTCGACGGCCGTCGCATCGGGTCAGCCGAAGGATTGCTACGCGCGGCGCTGACCGCCGAATCCAACAGCCAACGATGACAGCGCCAAACAAAAAGCCACCGCATGGGTGTAATGCCGTTCAGTTAAGCGAAGTGGAAGCTTTTGTAGGGGTGATCTAGTCCAGTGGACTGGATCACGCTTTGCCGACCGCGCGTTCAGCCAGCGCAAGCGTAGACACGGCGGATCGGTAAGGTGAACGCGCGCACGGCAGAGCCGTGCACCCTGCGGTCCTTTAACTGAACAGCATTTACCGCATGGGTGGCTCTTGTGGCAAAAGATCTGCAATCAGGCGCGCAGGGAACGGGCCACGCGCACGCAGTGGGCGGCCTGGGCCGCGATCGGTGGCGGGATCGGTACGTCGCCGCGCAGCGCGGCCGCGATCCAGGCTGCCGTGGTGGCGGCATCGCGTCCGTCCGGGACCTCGGCCAGCAGGTCGGTCGGGGCGTCGCGTTCGGCCAGCAGGGTGCGCCGGCCGCCATGGAACCAGTCGATCTGCTGGGCGCGGTGCGGGTTGGCGACGGTCTCGCCCTCGGTGCCGCGCATCAGGAAGGCGTCGCCGCGCTGTGCGGGGGCGGCGGTCGTGAAATAGGCGCCCAGGGTCTCCAGGTATTCCGGATGGGTGTAGGAGACCAGCCGCAGGGCCGGGCCATCGTAGGGCTGCAGGATCTTGACCAGGGTGTGGGTGGAGTTGCGCACGCCCAGTATGCGGCGCAGCGACAGCATGTGCGCCAGCTGCGGGGCCAGGCGCTCGATCGGGATGAAGGCCGGGCGCCGGTTGGCCGCGGCCTCGAGGATGTCGGCGCTGCCGCCCGCTTCCGCCAGGCCGAGTTCGGCCAGGATCTCGCTCGTGGTGATGCGGCCGGGGTCGCTGCGCACGCCGTGCACCAGGGTCGGTACGCCCTCGCGCGCCAGCAGCAGGGCCAGCAGCGGGGTCAGGTTGGCCAGCTTGCGCGCGCCGTTGTAGCTCGGGATCAGGACCGGGGCGAAGTCGCCCGGCGGGGCCGGCAGCGGCGCGAACGAGCTCTCGGCCGCGTCCATGAAGCCGGCCAGCTCCTCGCTTGATTCGCCCTTGATGCGCATCGCCAGCAGGATGGCGCCCAGCTCCAGGTCGGAGACGCGCCCGTCCAGCATGGCCGCGTACAGGGCGGCGGCGTCCGCGCGCGACATGCTGCGCGCGCCTTTCACGCCGCGGCCTATTTCCTTGATAAAGGGCGCGGCGGCAAATCGTTCGGTGTGCTTGTCCATTGCGCAAGGATACAACGGGCTGGCCCTGCACGCCGCCTTGATCCGTCCCAGCGCAAGTTTTGGCCTGGGTATGTGCAAGTGCAGCATTTTCGGACTACACTGGATATTCCCTTCAGAAAAACACAGCACCATGATCAACACGCCCGCCATCGAAAATACCAACGTCAGTTCGTTCGCGCAGATGCCGACGCCGAACGAACTCCATGCCGCCCTGCCCCTGAGCGACCGCGCCTTCGCCACCGTGATGTCCGGCCGCGAAACGCTGCGCAATATCCTCGACCGTAAGGACAAGCGCCTGTTCGTGGTCGTCGGGCCTTGCTCGATCCATGATCCGGATGCCGGGCTGGACTATGCGCGCCGGCTCAAGGCGCTGCAGAGCGAAGTATCCGACACCATGGTGCTGGTGATGCGCGTGTATTTCGAAAAGCCGCGCACCACCACCGGCTGGAAGGGCTATATCAACGACCCGTTCATGGACGACTCGTTCCGCGTCGAGGTGGGCATGGAGCGCGCGCGCCGCTTCCTGCTCGACGTGTGCGAACTGGGCCTGCCGACCGCCACCGAAGCGCTGGATCCGATCTCGCCGCAGTACCTGGGCGACCTGATCGCCTGGACCGCGATCGGCGCCAGGACCACCGAATCGCAGACCCACCGCGAGATGTCCTCGGGCCTGTCGACCCCGGTCGGCTTCAAGAACGGCACCGACGGCGACGTCTCGATCGCCATCAATGCGGTGCTGTCCTCGGCCAACCCGCACGCCTTCCTCGGCATCAACGGCCAGGGCACGGTGGCGATCGTGCGCACCAGCGGCAATGCCTACGGCCACGTGGTGCTGCGCGGCGGCGGCGGCCGTCCGAACTACGACTCGGTGTCGGTGGCGATCGCGGAACAGGCCTTGACCAAGGCCGGGCTGCCGGCCAACCTGGTGGTGGATTGCTCGCATGCCAACAGCTATAAAAAGCCGGAACTGCAGCCGCTGGTGATGTCGGACGTGATCCAGCAGATCAAGCACGGCAACCGCTCGCTGGTGGGGGTGATGATCGAATCGAACATCGTCAGCGGGAGCCAGGCGATTCCGGAAGACCTGTCGCAGCTGAAGTACGGCTGCTCGGTGACCGATGGCTGCATCGGGTGGGAAGAGACGGAAGCGATGCTGCGCAGCGCGCACAAGGAACTGCTGCAGCGTCCGTAGGGTGTTCGGCTCTGCCGAACGCGCGTTCAACCACCCTCCGAAAACATGGGACGTCTTTTCATCCGTGATTTGAACGCGCGGTCGGCGAAGCCGACCACCCTACGGTAAAATCGCGTATTTCCTCCCTGTTGTATCTCCCATGATTGTTCTCGGCGTCGAATCCTCCTGCGATGAAACCGGCCTGGCTCTGTACGACACCGAGCGCGGCCTGCTGTCCCATGCCCTGCATTCGCAGGTGGCCATGCACGAAGAGTACGGCGGCGTGGTGCCCGAGCTCGCCTCGCGCGACCACATCCGCCGCGCCCTGCCGTTGCTGGAAGAAGTCTTGAGGCGCGCCGACATTCCCGCCTCGAACATCGACGCCATCGCCTACACCCAGGGCCCCGGCCTGGCCGGCGCGCTGCTGGTCGGCTCCTCGGTGGCCTGCTCGCTGGCGCTGGCACTCGACAAGCCGGTGCTGGGCGTGCACCACCTCGAGGGCCACCTGCTGTCGCCCTTGCTGGCGAGCGAGCGGCCCGAGTTTCCTTTCATCGCCCTGCTGGTCTCGGGCGGCCACACCCAGCTGATGCGGGTGGATGGCGTCGGCCGCTACGCGCTGCTGGGCGAGACGCTGGACGATGCCGCAGGCGAAGCCTTCGACAAGTCAGCCAAGCTGCTGGGCCTGGGCTACCCGGGCGGCCCGGCGATTTCACGCCTGGCCGAGTTCGGCGATCCTTCCGCCTACACCCTGCCGCGCCCGATGCTGCACTCCAAGGACTTCAATTTCAGTTTCTCGGGCCTGAAGACCGCCGTGCTCACCGTGGTCAGGAACCACGAAGAAAAAGTGGTTGCCAACATCTGCGAACAGGACAAGGCCAACATCGCGCGCGGTTTCGTGGACGCCATCGTGGAAGTCCTGACCGCCAAGTGCGTGAACGCCCTGCGCCACACGGGATTGAAGCGCCTGGTGATCGCCGGCGGGGTCGGCGCCAACCGCCAGCTGCGCGAGTCGCTCAACGCGGCCGCAAGCAAGCGCAAGTTCAAGGTCTATTACCCGGAGCTGGAATTCTGCACCGACAACGGCGCCATGATCGCCTTCGCCGGCGCCATGCGCCTCGAGCGCAACCCCGACCTGGCCCAGCGCGACTATGCCTTCAACGTGCGCCCACGCTGGCCGCTGGATGAGCTGGAAGCGGCTTGAGCGCAGTCGGGCAATCACCCGCTGCGCATTGAACTTGCAAGGCTGACATCGATCCTACGGTGTGACCGCCGCCTGCCAAACAGTGGCAATATCCGACGGTTAAGTTTTACGGAGGTTTGCGATGCGCGTTGTAAGTTGGAACATTCATTGGGGTTGTGGCAAGGACGGGCGGATCCGCATTCATGCGATCATCGACGTCCTGCGCCGGCTGAATCCGGATGTCGTGTGCCTGCAAGAAGTGGCGGCCAATCACCCGGAACTGGACGGCGGCGCTACCGCCAACCAGTTCAAGCAGCTGGGCGGCGCCTTCGGCGGCTACCACATGATGGAGCATGCCCCCAGTGAACTCTACAAGAACAACTCGCCCCGCCTGTTCGGCAACCTGATCCTCTCCAAGTACCGCATCTCCCAGGTGCATCGCCACCTGCTGCCCTGGCCCGCCGATCCGGAGCATCCGGCCGGCATGCCGCGCGGGCTGATGGAAACCGTCATCGATGCGCCCAGCGGCAAGCTGCGCCTGATGACCACCCACCTCGAGTATTACTCGCCGCTGCAGCGCATGGCGCAGGTGGCGCGCATCCGCGAACTGCATGCGGAAGCGAGCGCCCGCGCCCGCCTGTTCCAGCCCGATCCGAACCTGGATGCGCCCTACCAGCTGGGCTTTCGGCCGGCATCGAGCATCCTGTGCGGCGACTTCAATTTCACGCCCGACGCCGAGGACTACCGCGCCCTGCTGGCGCCGGTGGAAGGCGCGCCCGCCTTTCTCGACGCCTGGCGCGTCGCCCACGGCAACGTAGCGCGCGCACCGACCACCGGCCTGCACGGCTATCCATGGCCGGAGCGACCGGAGTGCTACGACTTCTTCTTCGTCACCGAGGACCTGGCAGAGCGCGTCGCCACGGTCGACGTGCAGTCCGAAACCGCGGCGTCCGACCACCAGCCGATCGTGCTCGATCTGAACTGAGCTTATTGCGCCGGCTGGTCCTCGCGCGCGGCGATCTCGCGCAGCGCCCGCTCGAACACGTCCGGAGGCTGGCCGCCGGAGATCAGGTGGCGCTGGTTGATGATGACGGCCGGCACCGAATGGATGCCGGCGCGCTGGAAGAACTGCTCGCGCTCGCGCACCTCGTCGGCGTATTCGTCGGACGCAAGAATGCGTGCGGCGGTAGTGCGGTCCAGGCCGGCGCGCTCGACGGCCCGCAGCAGCACGTCGTGGTTGCTGGGGTCTTCGCAGCGGGTGAAATAGGCTTCGAACAAGGCCATCTTGAGATCGCGCTGGCGCCCTTCGCCCTCGGCCCAGGACAGCAGGCGGTGGGCGTCGAAGGTGTTGTAGATGCGGCCGCGCCGCTCCATGTCGAAGGTGAAGCCGACATCGAGCCCGCGCTGGCGGATCATCTCGCGGCTGTTGGCCTGCTGCTCGGCGGTGGCGCCGTATTTTTCCGTGATGTGTTCGACGATGTCCTGGCCGTCGTGGCCCATGTTCGGGTTCAGCTCGAAGGGCTGGAAGTGCAGCTCGGCGGCAACGTCGTTCTTGACCCGCGCCAGGGCCAGCTCGAGCGAGCTGAGGCCGATCGCGCACCAGGGGCAGGAGACGTCGGAGACGAAATCGATCCGGAGTTGCTTGGTCATGGCGCCACCTTTCATGTTCGTTGCGGCACCGCTGGTGCCTGGTGGCGATATGGTAACGCGATGTGCGTTTGGGTGTGGGGGAAGGGGGATTTTTCGGTACGCTACTGAACTTGGAGGGAATAGTGCCAGTGGCACTATTCCCGCCTTCGCCGGGATGACGGTTTCTAGGCTAGTGGATTAATGTTTGACTAACTCTATTCACATAACCTAAGCACGTCATCCCGGCGCAGGCCGGGATCCAATTTTCTTAAAAGACCGTTACCTTATTTCTTAACCGCCCCCTTCGCCTTGCTCCCAATCTTCGACTCCTTCCCCGCCAGCAGATTGCCGATGTTGCTGCTGTGCCGCCACAACAGCAGCACGCTCATCGCCGCCACCGCGAACAGGATCTCGTCCGCCCCGAACAGCAGCCCGTAATAAAACGGCGCGAAGACCGACGCGATCAGCGCCGCCAGCGAGGAATAGCGGAAGGCGTAGGCCACGATCAGCCAGGTCGCCAGGGTCGCCAGGCCCAGCCAGACGTTAATGCCGAGCAGGACGCCGAGCGCGGTGGCCACGCCCTTGCCGCCGACGAATTTGAAGAATACCGGCCACAGGTGGCCCAAGAACACGGCGATCGCCACCAGCGCGACGCCGCCGTCGTCCAGGCCGTAGGCGGGGCCGAAGTGGACCGCCAGCCAGACCGCCAGCCAGCCCTTGGCGGCGTCGCCGATCAGGGTGGCGATTGCGGCCTTCTTGCTGCCGCTACGCAGAACGTTGGTCGCGCCCGGATTCTTGGAACCGTAGGTGCGCGGGTCGGACAGGCCGAACACGCGGCTCATCACGACGGCGAAGGAAATCGAACCGAGCAGGTAGGCGGCAATGGTGGCGATCAGGGTGTTCATGTCTCTCTTTGCTTGTTCTTATATACAAAAGGCAAAAGGCCGGGCGCTCGGACTATACACCATCGCCCATGCCGGTTGGCAAGTCATTCCGCCAGCGCGCACTGCACCGCACGCGCCTTCAGCACCTCGGTCAGCACCGCAGGCGCGATACCGATCAGGTAGCCGCGGCGGCCGCCATTGATGTAGATCTTGTCGAGCGCCAGGATCGATTCCTCGACGTAGACCGGCATCGCCTTGCGGATGCCGAAAGGCGAGGTGCCGCCCACCAGGTAGCCCGAATGGCGCTGCGCCACCTCCGGCTTGCACGGCTCGACCGACTTGCAGGGAATGGCCCGCGCCAGGTTCTTGGTCGAGACCTTGCAGTCGCCGTGCATCAGCACGATCAGCGGCCGCGCCGCCTCGTCCTGCATCACCAGGGTCTTGACCACGCTGTGTTCCGGAACGCCGAGTTCGCGCGACGACACGGCCGTACCGCCGTGCTCTTCGTATTCGTAGGGGTGCTCGGTAAAGACCACGCCGTGCTTGCGCAGGAACTGCGTCGCGGGGGTCTCAGACACGTGCTCTTTCTTGGCCATGCGTGGTACGCTAAAGACGAATATAAGGGGTTTCTATTATGCAGCAAGAAATTCGCTTTGCCACCTTCAACACCTTCAACCTGGCCCCGCCGGGCATGCGCTGCTACGAAAACCTGGAGCCCTGCACGCACGAAGAGTACGAGGCCAAGCTGGACTGGACCGCGCACCAGATCGACCTGCTCAACGCCGACGTGATCGGCTTCCAGGAGATCTTCTCGCAGGCCACGCTGAAGGAAGTGCTGGCGCGCACCCGCCGCTACCGCGAAGCGATCCACCTCGGCTTCGACCCGGACCCGGAAGCGCCGCGCCTGACGCCGAGCGTGGCGCTGGTCTCGCGCCTGCCGGTGGTCAGCCGCGCCCATGCGCTGGCGATGTTCCCGGACAAGGTCTCGATGCCCCCCGGCAGCCGCGACCCCGACCGTTTCACGCGCGCGCCCCTGCATGCCGAAGTCGAGCTGGCGCCGGGCATCGTCATCGACGTCATCGTGGTGCACCTGAAGTCGCGCCGCCCGGACTACCGCGCCAGCGATACCGGCGAAGACCCGAACCTGTACGCCCTCGCCTGCCTGCGCTCGCTGATCCGGCGCGGCACCGAAGCGACCGCCCTGCGCGTGCTGCTGACCGACATGGCGCGCGACAAGCAGCGCCCACGCATCGTGCTGGGCGACTTCAACGACGTGGCCGATTCCGTCACCACCGAGATCGTGCTAGGCGAAGGCGCGCCGCTGGCCGAGCGCATGTTCGATGCCGCGCGCCTGCACATGCACCAGGATAACCTGCGCAACGTGGGCTTTTCGATCGTGCACGAAAGCCGGCACTCGACCATCGATCACATCCTGGTGTCGCAGGAATTCAATCCGGTGCTGCCGCATGCGATCGGCGAAGTGGTCGACGTGGTCTACCTGAACGACCACCTGAACCTCGGGCTGCCGGAAGCCTCGGACCACGGGCAGGTGCTGGCGCGCATCCGGCTGTATCCGCAGGACAGGCGCCTGTGACAATTCGTGCATTATCCGGGCCGCCGTGGCGCTAGACTAGGGACCAGCCCTTTATTGGCAACCACGATGTTATCGACAGCCACAATCAACCGCATCGCCGACGAACTGCTGCAGCAGGCCTGGACGACTCCGTTCGGGGTTACCTACCCGTCCGGCGTGCCCGTCTCGCTCATCTACCGGTGCGACGAGCTGGCGCGCCTGCCGCCCGGCTTGCAGCGGGAAATCGTGAGCAAGGCCGACCAGGCGGTTTCGGGCAGCCTGCCCTTCATCATGGCGATGCTGACCAGTATCGTGTCGCTGACCGTGCTCATGCTCGTGACAGACGTGGTGTTCGGCAAGCCCTTGCCCTATTCCCTCATGCTCGCGATCGCGCCGCTGGTGCCGCTGGTGCAGGTGGCGGTGACCTGGCAGGCGGTCCGGCGCATCGCGGCGCGCGTGGCCGCTTCCTGGCCGGCGCCCGCCCGGCTCTGAACGCAGCCGCGGACCGCATCCCGGCCGCAAGGCATCCGCTTTACCGCACCGCCGGATGGAACTCCGGCCGGGTGCTCGCCGCCGCCGCATAAAAGCCCTGGTATTCGTCGCAGCCGTGCCGGCGCAGGAAGCGCAGCTGTTCCTCGGTCTCGACACCTTCGGCCACGACGCGCAGGCGCAGGCTGCGCGCCACCGCGATGATGGCCGGGATCAGGGCGGCGTCCTGCGGGTCCTGCTCGATGTCGCTGACAAAACTGCGGTCGATCTTGAGTTTCGAGAGCGGATAACGGCGCAAGGTCGACAGGCTGGACAGGCCGGTGCCGAAACGGTCGATGGTCAGTTGCACGCCGCGCGCGCGCAGCGCCGCCACCGTGTCGTCGAGGCCGCCATCGCCGCGTAGGATCGCCCCTTCCGTGATCTCCAGGTCGAGCGCCCCCGGCGCCAGTTTCGTGCGCGCCAGCGCCGCGTCGACCGTCTCCACCAGTTGGCCATGCAAGAACTGCGCGTCGGACAGGTTCACCGCCACGCTCGCCGCATGGCCGGCGTCGCGCCAGGCGCGCGCCTGGGTGCAGGCCTCGCCCAGCACCCATTCGCCGATCGGCACGATCAGGCCGCATTCCTCGGCCACCGGCAGGAATTCGTGCGGCAGCAGCAGCCCGCGCTCGGGATGGCGCCAGCGGATCAGCGCTTCCATGCCGTTCACCCGGCCGGACGCGATGTCGAGCTCGGGCTGGTACTCGAGCACGAATTCGCCACGCGCGAGCGCCTGGCGCAGGCGTTGCTCGAGTTCGCCGCGCTCGACCACGCGCGCGTTCATTTCGGGGCTGAAGAAGCGGAAGCTGTTGCGGCCGTTTTCCTTGGCGTGGTACATCGCCACGTCGGCATGGTGCATCAGGGTGTCGACGTCGAGCCCGTCAGTGGGGCAGATCGCCACCCCGATCGAGACCGACAGCGAGTGCATCTGCCCACCTACCTCGATGGGACGCGCAACCGCCTGCATCACGGCGGCGGCCACGTGGGCGGCCTGGTCGGCCCCGCCGATGTCGGCCAGCAGGACCACGAATTCGTCGCCGCCGAGGCGGCTGATGGTGTCGACCCGGCGCACGCAGCCGCGCAGGCGCGCCGCCACTTCGCGCAGCACGGCGTCGCCCACCTGGTGGCCGTTGTTGTCGTTGATGGCCTTGAAGCGGTCGAGGTCGAGGAACATCACGGCGAAGCTGTCGCGCTGGCGGCGCCAGGTAGCCAGCGCATGGTGCATGCGGTCGAGGAACAGGGCGCGGTTCGGCAGGCCGGTGAGCACGTCGTGCTCGGCCTGGTGGCGCACCCGCTCTTCGGCCCGCTTGCGCTCGCTGATATCGGACAGCATCGCCATGTAGCTGGTGACCGCGCCGTGCGGATCGCGGATGGTGGTGAGCGCCACCGCGGCCGTGTAGGGTTCGCCGTTCTTGCGCAGCGCCGGCAGCTCGCCCTGCCAGCGGTCGTGGCCGTCGAGCTGGGACCAGATGTTTTCGTAGAAGCCGCCGCCCTCCTCGGCCGCGCCCCAGGGCAGGCTTGCCAGGGTCTCGCCGACGACGTCGGCGCTCTCGAAGCCGGTGATGGTGGTGAAGGCCTGGTTGACGGTCTGCACCCGGTATTCGGCATCCATCATGATGATGGCCTCGTGCGCGTTCTGGAATACGCGCGCGGCCTGCTGCAGCTTGTCTTCGACATGCTTGCGCGTGGTGATGTCGACCTCCATGCAGAACACCTGCTGGGTGGTGCCGTCGCGCTTGACGGGGAAATGGTTCGAATGCAGCCACAACTGGCGGCCGGCGGCGGTGTGCACCTGCCAGTCGCGCGGCGCCGGCGCCTCGCCCCCGCGCCAGATGCCGGCGATGAGGGCGTCGAACTCAAGCTGGCGCTCGCCGTGCATGACCAGCTCGCGGAACGGCCGCCCCAGCGCGCGGCTGGCGGGAATGCCGAACAGCTGGGCGCAGGCGTGGTTCCAGAAGCGCACGATCCCGGCGGCATCGATGGAGTGGACGGCGACGGCCGGGGCCAGCTCGATCGCGGTGACGAAGCGATAGAGCCAGTCGAGCGCCTGGCGTCCGGGGCCGTCGGATTCGGCGGCATCGGGGGCGCCGGCGCCGGCCGGCGGCAAGGCCGCATCCTGCGCTGGTTCGCTCACGGGAAAATCCTTTACAAACGGAAAGAGTCATGAGTGCGATGACAACTCTCCCATTCTTTCCCGCGCGCCCCGAGCGCCCTTTGCGGGCACGCAAACACGGCGCCCGCCTGCATTTCGTCGCGCAGTGGCGCATTCCAGCCCCGCCGGCCTGCCTTCTGTCGCATCCAGCTGGCGCTGGGGGCGCCGGCTACCTATATTGGCAGCATGCGCAAGGAGCTCCACCCTGACGCCAGGACGGAGCCTGAGCGCGAAAAATTCCCGTACCGGCCCGGCAAGCGACGCCTCAGGCAGCGCCTTGCGGGGCCGGTTCTTCCTCTACTGTCCCATCCTGGTCCGCGCCCGCGGCGGCGCCCTCGGGCGCCTCGCGTTTCGCTTCCTCCTTGCGCCTGGCCTTTTCTTCCGCCTTGCGCTTCTTCTCGAGTTCACGCTGCCGCTTTTCGTACTGGAAGTTCGTCCGTGCCATGTTTACCTCGTTAGCAGTGGATGTGGAAATCTTGTGGTGTTGCCGGCCCATTATGGCCGACTCCCGGCCGCAACGTTTGAATTAACCACGCGGGTGGTGCTGGGCGTGCAGGTGCTTGAGGCGCTCGCGCGCAACATGCGTGTAGATCTGTGTGGTCGAAATGTCCGCATGCCCCAGCAGCAGTTGTACGACACGCAGGTCGGCCCCGTGGTTCAACAAATGGGTGGCGAAGGCGTGGCGCAGCGTGTGCGGCGACAGCGGTCCCTCGATGCCGGCCTTGCGCGCATGTTTCTTGATCAGGATCCAGAACATCTGGCGCGTCATTGCACCGCCGCGGCCGGTGACGAACAAGGCATCGTCGACCTGGCCGTTGAGAATGATCCCGCGCGCATCCTTCAGGTAGCGCTCCAGCCACAGCCTTGCCTCCTGGCCGAAGGGCACCAGGCGCGTCTTGCTGCCCTTGCCGGTGATGCGCAGCACGCCGTCGTTCAGGCTGACTTCGACCAGTTTCAGGGCCACCAGTTCCGACACGCGCAGGCCGCTGGCATACATCAGTTCCAGCATGGTGCGTTCGCGCAGGCCGAGCGGGGTCGACACGTCCGGCGCCGCGAGCAGGGCCTCGACCTGGCCTTCGCTCAAGGTATGGACGAAGCGGGTCGGCTGCTTGGCCGAGGCCATCTTCAGGCAGGGATCGTGGGGAATCTGGTTGCGGCGCAGCGCCAGTCCGTAGAAGCGCTTGAGCACCGACAGGCGCCGGTTGGCCGAACTGGGCCGGGTGTCGGGATGGCGCTCGGCGAAGTAGGCGGCGATGTCTTCGGGCTGCACGGCCAGCAGGCCCGCGCGCTGCGGACGCTTGGCGGCAAGCCAGCCGGCGAACAGCTTGAGGTCGCGGCGGTAGGCGTCGAGCGAATTTTTGGCCAGCCCCTGTTCCAGCCAGAGGGTGTCGCAGAACTCGTCGATCAGTCCCAGATCGATTGCTGCTGCCATGGAGATGCGGTGGCGCCTTCGTG
>Ga0265780_10003879_pt1 | contig 19490 bp, 13 predicted proteins | sample P1T30metagenome_FD_192432 | JGI IMG/M metagenome (GOLD analysis project Ga0265780, IMG submission 192432) | Plant litter microbial communities from East Loma Ridge, Irvine, California - P1 T30 | ecosystem: Environmental > Terrestrial > Plant litter > Unclassified | place: USA: California...
TCCCCTATACTGCGTCGTCATTAGCCCCTGTTTGACCTTCATTAACACGCGCCTAGTTTGTCCAGTGCCTTGCCAATCCCGTCTATCTCAACTACCTGGCCCAGCAAAAGACGCTCGACAAGCCCGAATTTGTCGCATACCTCGGCTACCTGCAGTACTTCAAAGACCCAAAGTACACCAGATTCTTGCAGTATGTTCGCCGCCCCTCACACCGCCTGCTTACTGACCCCTTCGGCGCAGTCACCCCGGCCCCACGCTGCGTGCACTGGAGTTGCTGCAGCAGGAGCGCTTCCGCCAGGACATTCTAGCCCCAGGCCTCATGGACAGGCTCGTCATTGAGGGCCAGCGGAACGCTGTACCCCCAGCGAAGAAAGAGTGAACCGTGCCAAGTCAAAACATTGTCGATCATCGCGAGTTCGCTTGGTCGCTGCCAAGGTCTCCGTCGATGCCGACATTCCCAGCCCCGGAGGCAGCTGAGAACAACGAGCCAAGTTTGGTTCGATAGGCCAGAGCTCGTTCTCGTTCCTATTCTATCCCTCGTACGAATAGTCTACGCCACACGGCGTATGCGACTTCCCGCGCCGCCATTGGCATCCAGCCGAAGATGCTGCATCGTAAACTAAATCGTTCACTTATCCACATGCGATCCCGTTCTTAGCGAACGTAGCGTGCGATGCATTTAGAAAATCTAGAAACTTACCACGAACGAAGCTATTGACTGTGTTAGACGCTATCGTCCGATGCTACACTGTACCGTTATCGTATCCGTATCATAGTTTTACTGTGACGTCGTGATCTATTCTTGTTTCCTCTGGCAACCGACCAAACTCGCAGCAGACCCTGACACTGACTACAGACGTGACCTAGCAACGCGTTCGCAAGCAGCACCCTAGCTGACGTGCTTGCGACATCCCATCCGAGTTTCCCATGGTTGCAACCAACGTTGGAAGTGCCCAGGTCATGTCTTACGTGCCACGTGACGTCGTCGGCTCGAGTTGCCCCGCCGCGCGCGATTGCATCACGGCGCCGAGCTACCAACAGGGTGCTTGGGTTGCCGACACAGTACTCACACCCCTCTTTGTAATATTCCACCATGCGCTCCGTATCTGAAGCTGAGTGCGTCATGCCGGTCCTTGCCCATGGTCCCAATTCTGACATTGCATAGAAAGCACTGGCGGCAGCTCGACGAGTTCCACTCTCTGACTGACCTCAAGATCCACGTATCTGCGCACAAGGAACCCCAGATCACCGCAGGACTCCGCTCCGTCTGCTGGAAGGTGCGGTCCGATCTACCCCTCTTCCCCTCCATCGCTCACAGTACGGTCAGATATTCCTTGTCTTCAAGACGCTTGACCGCTCGTCATGGCCTACCCATCTCAGCCATGCGCGCAAGACATACGAGTCCCTGAGATCGCACTACCTCCGTGCCATACATAATCCCGACGAATTCGAGTCTTCCGTAGACCCATTGAGCGAACTATCAGAGGTGTGTGCACCCACGACCGGCCGCCGCCATCGAGACATGTCGCTTATTGACAAGTACTAAGCGTTAAAAGTCACCATGGGTAGCCCTCCGCGCCGACGAAGAACTTCGTGCCGAGATATTCCAGGATATCGAACGATGTATGCCTGACAATGTGTACTTCCGCCAGCCCGCGACGCAGACCATGATGTTGGACATACTGTTCGTGTGGTGCAAGATGCATCCTGACATAGGATATCGCCAAGGCATGCACGAGATACTTGCGCCACTACTGTGGGTCGTGGAGAGAGATGCCATAGACGTGGCCGGCCAGAAGACTGGCGCAATGGACCACACTCTTGCTGAGATGCTTGACTCTGGGTACATTGAGCACGACACGCACATGCTCTTCTCCATCATCATGCAGACAGCCAAGTCTTTCTACGCGCCGGCCGAGACTGGATCTATAACCAAAGACACACCAATGCTTGCGCGAAGTTCCAGGATCTTTGAGGGCAACCTACCCAAGGTGGACCCAGAACTCTACACGCATCTTGTCAAGCTTGAGATTGTGCCCCAGATTTTCCTCCTGTAAGTCACTATGCGCGCTCGAGCCAAGCTTCCCTAATATGTACCAGGCGCTGGATACGCCTTCTTTTCGGACGGGAGTTCTCACTCGACGCCGTCTTCGACGTGTGGGACGCCCTGTTCGCCATAGACTCCACGCTAGAGCTTGTCGATATGATCTCATTAGCCATGCTACTGCGCATACGGTGGGAGTTGATGGCAGCTGATACGAATGAAGCCTTTGCACTTCTTTTGCGATACCCTGAACCCGCTGCACCGCCGTACACATTCATCAAAGACGCGCTATATCTCCGTGATCACCTTACCCCACTCGGCGGGGCAGAGATTATTACACGATATGGGAAGCAAGCGCCCATTATCGAGCCTGTATCGAAACCACCTGTCCGCGAACCATCGCCATCTCCGTCATTCGTCTCGAGCCGAACGCGACAGAGCATCGGATCGCCAAGAAGCTTCGTGACACAACAGGGCGCTGGTTTCGAGGCCTTGATACAGGGTGCGGCGAAGAATGTACTGGATCGCGGATCGCAGTGGGGTGTGGGGAAGGCTCTGCGAGATGCAGTGGGTGAAGTAAGGAAGAACGTTGAGGCTTATCAGTCAGGAGCAACCTCTGGCCAGTCGACACCGCGTTCCGGAGGGAGGGAGTTCCGGAAGCCTGGCCAACTAGGCACCTCTGGCGCCAATGGACGACCAAGTCTCGAAAGGGTACACTCGGTGAACACATTCAAGAAGATGGAAGAGCTGGATCGCAGGAATAAGAGTCTCGCTAAAATGTTAGAAGTTGCCGTCGGTGACCTCTGGGAGTACCACAGAGAGCGTGACGAAGCACAAAAGGGGAGAGAAGGCGATGAGAAAGGAAAAGAAGCTATGGAGGCACTCAGCCTTGCCATCGCGAAAGTGCAATTCGTGCAAGTTTATCTTGAAGACTCTTCTATACCGCTTCCTATCGACGAAGCAACGGAACAGGCCTCTACTGCACAGGCTGCGATCAGCTTATCTTCTCCGCCTCCTCAATCCCCGGTGTCGCCGAAACAAGCTACTGTCGTACCACCCATCTCTTTGAGCACGACGTCTCCGTCGAATACCCCGTCCACAACAGCTTCTAAGAACCCTTCTCCTGTCGTTTCCCGTCCGACCTCACCACCCGCGCGTACATTATCACCTCCGTCCAAGCTTGCTTCGACCCTCTCTCCACCGTCGCGGCCACATCTTACATCCTCCAATTTCTCTTGGATGCTTGGTGAAGATTCAGCGTCTTCCAACTTTGCTTCTGGTACCGCCCACTCCACCTTCTCATCTGACGAGAAGAGACGTGTGAAGGGCAAAGGCTTCTTATTCGGAGACGATACGGATGATGAGGGTAGCATCAAGGACGGGAAGAAAGGGAACTCTAACAGCAAAGGTGGAACGAAGAACAGCAAGAACGCCAAAGGGAAGCATGCTGCTGAGAGCGAAGTAGAAGAGGAAGTGATCGATCTTGCCAACATGGGGAAAAGAGGGGTGATCTGAACATCGACAAAGGTCTCAGTCTGTCTACTACACCCGTGTAGGTAGACCTGAAGGCTGTGTAAGAGCTTCAGTCACCACTGATCTTGCTGGCTGCTTACGTTGGATCCTCATAGTACGGCTATCCCATCATTGCAGATCTCCGGTGAACCGAAGACTGAACTCAGCATCCGCGTCGGGATAAGAGCTCTGTTACAAAACCAACAACAGCGCAACGGCATTCCTCTGCTTCATGACCCTCCTACGTCACATCATACATCCCTGGGTGTCTACAGCGTGCTCGCATCCGGTGGCACACGCGCTCGCTCACGCCCCACCCGGCAAGCTCACACTAGCTCCCCACGTAACTTGCTCAAACGAGGTTACGTGCTGCGCCAATACCTCATCCAACCGCTCGAGTCGCCACCACAGTCACTACCTACAGCACTCTCTACCCATGATTCGCCAAGTAACGTGCCGGCCCCGCCTAAATAGCGAACTTGGAAAAGAGCCCGAGCTGTAGCGCATGATCTATTGGTAAGTGCGGCTATCGGTGTCGCATCTTACCCTTCCGGAAATGGTATGTCACCGAACCTTGGAAGTCAGGGACATAAAAGGCGTGCCCCGCTTCTGCCCCTCCACCTGCTTTCTCTCCCACCAGCAAACGATCAAAGTAACAGAACGACACCACTCCTTCAACTACACAACCAACACTTTCAACCTCTCCAAACAATCATCAACATGAAGGGTGGCTGCGGAAACTCTGGATGCACTTGCGCCGACTGCGGCTGCGCTCCCGGAGCTTGCAACTGCAACTGTACGTCACCTTGCCCTCGCCCCTCAGCCAGCCCGCGTGGCGCGACTGCTGTATCTCCCACGTTGGATCGCTTTACTAACGGATGATAGAAACTTACCTTCTCTACCACCAGCACCATCGACATGTGGCACGGCAATCTTCGATTCGACACCTGTCCTTAACACGTAACGATTTCATATCCACATACGACAAGCGACTGAAACGCCATCGACCCACACCATCATTTGAACAGCACAATACATGGACTGGAACATGGGATGCAGAAATGAGTAATAAACAAATACAAACGGCTTAGGCACATCAACTGGGACCACGTGTGCGTGCATGTCTATTGTGATACATTGTTCGACATGCAAGCCATCTTGCGAGTGTCTCTTCATCTCCGCTGATCAGACGTACTCACTTTGGTACAGCAAAGCTCTAACAGCCCCCCGTATGCGCGACTCAGAAACTTATTGTATTGCTATCCTTTTCATCCTTTCAGTGTTTCCCATCGTATACTGTTCGACCCTCGCCGTTCTTCCACGTATGAAACATGCATGTCGCCAAGGTGAGAGAGTTTGAGCGCATTCTTGTGCATAACTTCGCCCCACTATTCGCTGCCAAAGTGCGCAGTAGAGAGAAATGTCGGTTTGTGAGGTATGCTGAGTCTCGGTGGAGAAGTTGAGTACAGGAGAGTAGCAGCATTATATTTATGTTCTACTTCTCTTGTAATCGTCGAGCAGAGGAAGGAAGCATGCATGCTCGGTCAGGCTGTGCACTGTTGAGTCGTTGGCATATGTCCTCATAACATGCCATTTTCCGCAGCCGTAAGTCTAGCAAAACGCTTGTTGCAGCCTTACGGGATGGTCATAGATCTCGGCTGTGTGTTCATCGCATGTGCGTCACAGTCTTCTGCATTCGTCGACACGTGAGTACTTCAATCGCGCCTTTCATACATTCAAAGGGAAGCGCAATAATGGCATGTATATATGTTTCATACTAAACAACGCAAGATGAAGAATTTGGGGTATCGATACAAAAAAAGAGGCAATTCAACGCCGACTAAGCAAAAGAGCATGACAAACTCCATCTGAACGCACACAAGCGTCTAAGCTGTGCAACGAGTACATGATCTGTGCCTAACAGAAACTCAGCTCGTCTTGACTGTCGTCATCGCTGTCTGCTACTATGCTTTTGCGTGAGTTCATCCACTGCGTGCGTGGCTGAATGGACTGGCGAACGCTTGTTCGTTTGCGGAGTGGGAGACGAGGACGAGCGGGTGTCCTGCCGAGCTCGTCGCGTTCAGATATGTCGCCGTCATCGTGGAAGGCAAGAACGGTCGGAAGGGAACGGCGTGTGCGAGTGCGCTCCGACGAGCGAGAGTTTGTTTGAACAGTCTTGATACGCACACTCTCCACCGACACTGATGAATCCCCTGAGTCATCCTGCGAGGAACTGGACGCCTCGGTGTCGGTGTCGGTGACCTCAAGTGCTGGTTCCGCATAGACAGGTCTTCTAAGATTGCGCAGTCCACTTTCAAGTGATTTTCTGGAACGTTGGGTGCGCAGTCGAGCAGCAGATGCATGGGACTCTTGTTTCGGACGTCGAGACCGCCTGGGACCGACGTGCTTCTCTTCAGGAAGCTCAGAGTAGTACCTGAATGGTGGGGTATCGGGGGGTGTTATATGCATACGCTTCATGGATATGACGACCTTTGGCGATGGTGCGCGAGTTCGTTTTCCGAGTGAAGAGGTGGAAACCCGCGGTCTCTTCTTGATGGGCGACGATTGTGGTATTTGGTTGTCGTCGTATTCGAGAGCCGTGACTTCCCACACTGGTGTGTCTGGTATGCCACTCGGAAGTCCATCCTCAATATCAGATGCTTCTGTCTTCTCATCTTCAGACTGTACGGGAGTTGGCAAGAGTTCCAATGCTCGGACTGGCTCTTTTATCTGGCGCTCAATGTTCTGCTTTGCGAACGGTGTGCAGGTGACCCATTCACCAATGCCCTCCTCCCATCTGAAGCCGCCACCGACTGTGGGCGACTCGTTCTTCTGTGGTGATTGCATGATAACTAGGCGGCCTTGTGTATGCATCATCTTCTCAATATTGCGTACGTAAGCCATGTGCTCAGCATCACCAGTGCCATGGGCAAAGTCTCTGGCTGATTCTAGTGCGAGCCGCTTCAGGGTCCATAGCTTATGGGGTAGTCTGCAACCGGAGCTCGACGTCAGCGCTGAGACGAGTCGCTGTAGTTGGTGGAAACCATCGTCCTTCCAGATGCGCCCCGTACCGCGTGCGGTCGAAGAGATTAGGGCTGGAATAGTTGCGAATATTGATGCAAGGTTGACGATGTTTGATGAATATTGGTTGACTACCCAATTGACGAGTCCAATGGAGGTGGAGGAATCTAGTGATGCTTTGCCCGGGTTCTCAGAGCCCCCAAGATGCACCAGGTACGATGCAAATATGATCCAGATAGCGCGCTGAGCCATGAGCTGAACATCGTCCGACTCCGGCGCAAGAAGCTTCAGCTCATCCCTGATGTCTTCACGGGCAGATAAAGCGAAGACAACCGAGTCTAACACCGATGCGACTCTCCGTACGATCTCTTTCCCTGCGGGATCGTCGCGACTATTGTTGACCAAAGCAATGCTGCACAAGACAGTGAGTAGGCTCGAGAAGGTAGTGTCTAGCGCGCGTCGAAGCTCCTCTCGAGATGACGGCACGAATCGTCTCGACACAGATCCAGTGACTTCATCTTCTAGAAGTCGTGCATCCGGTAATCCCATACTTGCAAGGGTGACCGTTTCGAAAAACCGGGAAGCACTTGCAAGCGTCCGACGGTCGTTCTCGGTGATCGTTCGAACAAGTCGGTCCCAGACCGGGCGCATGGAGTCTGTCGCGAGCCATTCGAGAGGTAGAAGTTCGAACGCCACCATGTGTTCTAGCAGATCGTAGAGCAAGCGATAGCGTCCTGTGTGGTGCACAAAGCTCTTCACGGAATACAGGTAGGGCGACTTTTGAGGGTCAAACAGGTCCGCTCGCGTGTTGATGGGTATAGACACAGACTCCAGGAGCGGTGCATACGCCAGCAGCAACCTCTCAGCTTCATCCCAAGCGGAGGAGTTCAGACAATGCGTAACGAGAACCAGCACGTTGTCTAGGCCAAGCACCTCATCTGTTACAGCATCGCACACCAATGTCGTGGCATGCGCCCGGACAACGCATTTGAAAGGCCGCCAACCCTGGCCATGCTCTTGCTCGAACTGTGTTTCGAGGTGTTCGTAGATCTCATTCGCAATGTCCCTCTCCTCCTCGCCGTCTTCTTCCAGCTTGTCCAGTTTTGCGAAATGCTCTTCGAGTTCGATGTAGGCCGGGAGCCTTCTCAAGCAAGCACCCATGAGCGACCTTGTGCCCTTCCATCTCGCTTCACCGCCCGTTGTAGTCGATTGTAGGATGTTCGCGTAGGCTTCGGATAGTCCCTGGGTGAGCTTGCGGATCTCGCCAGGTACATGTGTCGCGGGCGGATTCATCGGAGCCAGAAGGGGGCCCTTGATCTTGGAGTATTTGCGCAGGGGCGAGATTGGAATCTGTGGGCTGCTGTGCAACTGTCCGCCCATCCTCGAGATCAGAGGCGTAAACGCGATCTCGCCCGGCCGAGAGACATTCTCCCTGCCCGTGCCAGAACCGTTTCTCTGCAATGCCGGCGCTCTTCCTCGACCCCGGCCACCATACGTTGTCTTTTTGCCCGTCCCTGCCTTCGCGCCTGGCCGCCAGTCTGGGTCTCTAGCCTTCTCGAAGCCTCGGGGCTTGTTCGCGGGGCGGGTGAAGTTGGTCGTCTTTTGTGGAGAGCCTTTGATCGCAAAAGCAGAGGAGGCATTGCGCGATTCGGTGCTGACGGTTCGTGGTCGCTCAAGCTCTTTGCGCAGCTTCGCGAGTTTGGACGAGAGTGGGCGCAGCAGGCGATTGCATCGTGAAGTCGTCCATGGCAGCGTGTCGTCGGTCGACATCACAGTAAATATGTCGTCTAATTCATATAGAAGCAATACGCGCAATTGAATAATCGTGATACGTTATGCCAATGCTATATTGTCGTGTCGATGTTTGTTTGTTTGACCAACATCGGCAGTCGGCGTTAAGGGTCCAGACGCGCTGCTGTCTCCGCGTCCAAACACTGATTTCACTCGCGCAGCACCAATTTCGCACACATGTTCAACAGCCATGCAACTGGTGGTCTACCACAATGCGACTGCGCGCTGTGCACTCCAGATGAAATTTCACTGGAGAACGGATGTTCGGACTCGATGTACTCCTATGCTCACTGTGTCCCATCAATACGCGCACCTAGTGAGCGAACCTTGCAAAGTGGCGACCGTGGATCACAGATGCTTGTCATCGTACAATTCGCTGTACAGCTGGGTGGAAGACATGTGATGGCACAAGGAGTGGAGGTAGCCACCCGTGCAGAGCTCCGGTGAGTCGAAAACATAATTGAAGATATGCTTTGTCTCCGAGCCTCGGGGCTGCGTGGAAGACATGTCTCCCGCATGTAGATTGTCTTTCGTCAGGGCGTGAGGCATCCGAGCTTCATTCTCCTGACTGTATGCTTATCACAGGTCGGAGTATACTACTTATATCTTCGTGTCATCCTGTTGGGTCTCCGGGGCCTCATATATAGAAGCCCAGGAATGTAGTACGCGCCGGAAGCAGGTGTGCAGTCAGACTCGCGTTCTGAGACAGCTGGCCCCCGACGCGATAAGCCTGCCCCTACAACGTGGCGGATGCCTCTGTCTCTGTAAACACCACACCAGACGCTCGCTGGAGCCACACCTGCCCACATCCGCATAAGCGTTATCCGAGTATTCTAGCGGCAATGTTTGCTTCTGACGTCGAAAGATGCGGCGCGGTTCCTGTCAGTCAGATTCGCGTGCTCGTCGATCCAGGAACCGATCCGCATCGGAAGGATTTCGTGCATACTAGGGCAGGTCATCCTACTGGCCGGTAAGCGAAATGGTGAGCAGCGAGCAAAACGAATGCGGAAATTAAGAACTGCGCATTGAGTCTTAGGGGTGGTCAAAACACTGCTCAACATCGAGTTAGCAGTGGTACGAAATAACTCATCAAGCTGGTTGCTGGGCTGTGCTCGTTCATCAACGACTGGCAGATCGCGATGAGGGGTGCGGAAGTCCAAACACACAGCGCCTGCTCCGAATCGCGTGACTATCGATAGCTGCGAACGTTTACGCTAAGTCCACCTCAGCGCTTGCGTAGTCGTGTCGCATGTCAGACGCTGCGAAGTGATTGTAACGTTGGGAAGTGATTGCCTTTCAGTGAAGGAAGATGAAAGGTGCCTGTCCTTGAAACGTCGTCCTGGGGATCGTTGACGACGTTTCGACATCGTGGGGCCTAGATGGACCTCGTCATCTGTTTGAAACAACGGCAATCTGACAGTTTCTCAGCGGTCGCTGTGACAAGCCTGGGTCTGCCTGGCGGTGACAGCGGCGGGAGGGAACGTGAAGCTGTCACATGTGATCTGTCCCGTGACTCGAGCGGAGTATGGATGCACGTCTGTCTTTGACTCGTATTTTACAGCGGCTGTACTATAGAGTGTTCCGAACCAAGGCATCCTCGAAGCCATCAAACGCAAAGGAATTGCTTTTGCCATCTTGGGTGATGGACGAAGACGTACGACGGGTACAGGCTAAAGTGTCAGGACGAACGTCCGTAGGTCCCAGCCGTTCGTGTTGAGGACTCTGAACGCATTGTGGCGTCGTCGGTGAATTTGCCGTGGAGCATAGCAGCCGCTCTAAGATGGGGGCGTTGAGCACGCGTAATTTGTAGAAGTAGTTGACAGCAGGTTGCGATAACAGCTGATATGGCTGGTGCTACCGCATGCGCACTCATTCTCAACAGCCAGGTAGCACACGGCGGTGATTGCGTGAAGGATCTAGAATCGCATCCGTAGTACGAGCAGTCCCAGCACTTGTGGATCGTGGTGCTGCCCCAAACCATGTGGAGAAACAATTACTCCCCGAACCCAGGGCTCGCGTCAAATTGCCTGCGAATCTAGAGTCCTTCAGCATGTGTAGGGTTGCTGAGACAGGGCGGCCCGATATGGAGTGACAGCTCCCAAGGACTGGGCTACCGGGCAGAGGTCAAAACAGACAGTTGGAGCGTCCGCAAGACGGGACAAATGAAACAACCAGTCATGCATTGCATGGGGCGCCACGGCATGATGCCAGCGGGCATGAATTGTTTGAGGTGATGCTCACTCAAGCGCCCCAGTGAGCCTCGGTTCCAGTGGTAGTCAGCGGTCAATCCTGCACGCTGGCTGACTGCAGTGTGTTGAGTCGGCATGTACTTGGTGTGTACTGAGACGGAGGCCGATCATGGCAGCAGTCTCCACTGGAATGGCATAAGTCAGGGCACTTGATAGAACTACAGTATTGGCGAGCCAGCGGGGAGGTGTGCCGCGCGACGAAGTGGGCCAAGACGAGGCGTTGCGGAGACGGTCTTCGTCGTCGCGGACAGATGATGAAGGGCCGTTGCAGGCTGGGGCGCAGCGGGGTGAATGGGTGCTAAGGGAGTGTTGCAGGAGCGGCGGGTGGTGGATCCCTGTTTGGCGTGCCGCTTGTAGTTCAGCAAACCAAGCCCGCGGCCATGTGTTGTTTTGAAGCTTCCAGGCCTCGATGACGCAAGGTGTGGTGAAAGTCGCGGTGGGTGCGTGGATTTGTTCGGAGCGATGAAACGCCCTGTCGCCTAGGGCCTCGCGTGTGGCGTGGGACCCCCCGTTTCATCGCCCGGTCCCCGAATAGCAGGCTGCGCTGCGGCGGCCAGGCGGAGCGCGACAGGCACCCCCCCTGCTACTGGCGTCAGGCACTCCCTCCAATCCTGCATCAGAGGCCGCGATAATCAAACTCACGCATTGCTCCCCTTCTACCCACACGCCCGCTCTTGCGTAGCCTTCTTCTTCCCTTTACCTCCACACTCGCTCACCACACGTCACTCTTTTATCGCCTCGGTCCCCCTTGGCACTTACTTTCTCTTCGTCGCTCCGCGTGCTAGTCGTCGCCTCCCCGCCGGCTCTTTGCAATATATCCCCTGGTTGGCGATTTTCCCTCGAGGCCCTATCACCGCAGCCCATTCCGCCTGCATAACGGCTACATACCATCAGCTGCCTTGTTTGCTTTATCCCTGTTGATTAACTCGCCCAATCTGGATTATCTGGATTCTGTCAATACCGCCGGCGACGTCAACTGAGCCTGCATTGCGCCTGCCGTTAACCCTGGCCTCCTGCGCCTGAACCCAGCCCGCCCAATCTACTATAGTGAAGCCGGTCACGACGCACGACCACATCATCGCCACGATCGGAGTGAATCTCTAGCCTACTCACGCATCACCGATTCGGAACAAGTGCCGTTGTGCTTCTTCCCACCTACCCCCGTCTGTCGTTTGCTGGCCAAGACAGAGTCCACTCTCTCAACCCTACCGTCCTGGATCCTTAAAGCACACCTTCTAGACCGCGTCCCCTCCCCTAGGACTCCTACCCGTTACCTACCGCTCCATCAACGACAATGTCTCTCCTCCAAACCATGGGTGGTTTCTCCAAGCGTGCGGGTCATGAAGAGGAAGACCCGACTGCTGGTCTTGAGAACCTCGACGTCCAGCACTACCTCGGATACATCTGGTGGATCATTGTTGTCGTCTTCTTCATGTACCAAGTCATCCTCTTCTTCGTCCGTTACATCCGCACCGTCACGTGCTTGAACAACGAAACCCAACGATACTTCGCCATCCCCAACAGGACCTACGCAGCTTTCAAGAAGCACTGCCTCGATGCGCCTCTGTTCCGCACCCGTCACCACCGCGAATTCAAGCTCTCTTCCGCCATTGGTGTTGGAACCCTGCCCAGCCGTCTGCAAACCTTCTTCCTAGTTGGCTACTTTGCCGTCAACGTAGGCTTCTGTGTATGGAAGATCGACTACAGCAGCTTCTCAGCCGGAGCCGGTGAACTTCTCAGCCGCTCCGGTATCATGGCTGTCATCAACATGATCCCTTTGTTCCTGCTTGCTGGTCGCAACAACCCCATCATTAAGCTCACCGGTATCTCATTCGACACCATGAACCTCATCCACCGTTGGTTCGGACGGATCGTCATCCTTGAGGCCATTGCCCACACTGTATGCTGGATCGCCAACAAGGTCCACACCAGTAAGTTTGCCCAGTCAGACAGGTCAATATTGCGATGCTAACAGATGTGCAGAGGGCTGGGGTGCCGTACAAGCCTCCATCACTGGAAGCGAGTTCATCATGACAGGTTTCATCGTAAGTTGTGTACCAAGTCAGTACCAACAACGTCTAACATCCACAGGGAACTGTCGCATTCGTCTTCCTCCTGATTCAGTCTCCATCCCCAGTGCGTCACTCCTTCTACGAGGTTTTCCTGCACGGCCACATTGTCGGTGCTGCCATCGCGCTCGGCGCGGTATGGGTCCACCTCAAGGAGCGCCCGCAGCAGTTCATGCTCTACGGCGTACTCGCGCTCTGGGTCATGGAGCGAACCTGGAGATTCGTCCGCCTTGTCACGCGCAACGTCGGAAACGGTGGTACCGGTTGCGATGTCGAGGTTCTCCCCGGAGACGCCCTTCGTGTGACCGTCCGCATGGCTCGCCCATGGAGGTTCCGCCCCGGCCAGCACGCCTACTTGTACATTCCTTCCGTCGGACTCTGGACCAACCATCCCTTCTCTGTCGCTTGGAGTGAAGAAGAGGAAGATCTCACCATTGCCTCGTCCGTCGCCGATGAGAAGGGTCTTCCCATGAACCGCCAAGACATCCTCGAGCACCACAAGACTAGCATGTCTTTCATTATTCGCCGACGAACTGGTTTTACCGACAAGCTGTTCAAGAAAGCCGACCTCTCCGCTTCCGGCAGATTCTCCACTTCGGCATATGTCGAGGGCCCATATGGTAAGTACCGAAGCTTGTTTTTCCCCGGACTTTTCACTATCGCTTATATTAATCCAATCTAAACAACCCATGCTAACATCATATGACAGGCGGTGAGGACCTAAGCTCTTATGGAACTGTCATGCTGTGGGCTGCTGGCATCGGTATCACTCACCAAGTCCCCCACGTTCGTGATATCGTCGCTGGTTACGCCAACGGAACTGTCGCCACCCGCCGACTTACACTCGTCTGGATCATCCAATCGCCCGAGCACTTGGAATGGATCCGTACATGGATGACACAAATCTTGTCCATGCCACGCCGCCGCGAGATCCTGAAGATTCTGCTCTTCGTCACCCGCCCTCGCAGCACCAAGGAGATCCACTCGCCCTCTTCCAGTGTCCAAATGTTCCCTGGACGTCCCAACGTTCAAGCCTTGGTCGACCAGGAGATGCAAGAGGGCATTGGTGCTGCCTGTGTCAGCACCTGCGGTACTGGTGGATTGGCGGATGAGCTCCGTCGCTCCGTCCGCAATCGCGAGTCCCAGTGGAACGTCGACTTCCGCGAGGAGTCTTTCTCGTGGTAAACGTATCCTCCCTATTCATCTCTGGTCTCGTCACATGGGTATACCCTTCGTCCATTGATCACTAGCCTTGCAATCTATCATGTTTGGAAGGACCAATGTTGGATCTAATGAGGACACGCTTGCATATACTACTTCGCTGTATACATTACATTTCTTTTCTTTACCGCATCATCGCTTGATTTGGTCTCTTTTTACACTCCTTGTATCTTATCCTGTGGAGCAGGCACGAAGACAAAATATTCATGTGGTCGGGCGCGCCTTCGGGCTAACTATCAATGTTATCACGTCACCACAACGGTTCTTTCACGAGCACGGCGATGCTTGTTTGGTGTTCAAGGCGTCTACTTTGACTGATGGTGTACATATCTCTATCACCTCAGAAATGATGACAAGTTAACAACGATTCGATTTTCATCGCTCTTTCCTGACATGACATACCCTGGTCCTGGTAGTCAGCTTACATTAGCGTTTTCGTCAAAACGTGAATCTCATGCCCCCTGCTGCGATCCGGACACCTGTCGCACACCCTTACACACAACATGCGTATATCGACGGGACGATACTGCATCAGCAACATCTCCCTTCCGCCTTCGCTCGACGGCTGGCTGTGAGTAGCCTGCTCCCGCCGCAGCCCAACGACTGCGACGCGCGTCCGCCGAGCGAATAAACCTCCCCATCACGAACGCTTATCTGAAACCCTCGTATAGGATTGGTTCCGTGTACTCTTATTCGGTATCTTCTTATGACACAGCGACCGTAAGCCTTCGGCGTTTGCGACCCGCGCGCCATGCGTTTCTAGTGCGCCTTCCCGTGTACGGGAGCGCTGGGAGATACAACGGCCCGGTTGTTTCAAAGCGCCTCATTCGCACTCAACAAGTCGCTGTAGTTCATCCATAGACATCGATGCTGGCGCGCCTTCATGCTGCACTGCACAACGCTCCTCCAGTCACTGTAGCTCTACTGCAATTCGGACGATGTGAGGAGATCCGAAGGTGCGCGAACACCCAGATCGCGGCTGAATACGGTGCATGAAGAGAACGGAAGGCTTGCAGCTGAGCGAACAGATATGTCGATCGTCCTTCAAGTCTGGACAAGACTTCCGCGTCGCGATGCTTGTAGATGTACATCGTGCTGACGGGGTACGTATGTTAGTCTGCACTGCTTACGTATGGGCAGTGTCAACTCCGTTGACTGGACCTCAACAAACGCCATTATCGTAGGAATACGTAGTTCATGATGCCAGAGAGGCATCCGAGCAAGTCCAGCTTGCAGCTGGCAAGGGTGATAGATCCCGATCTTGAGCTGGTGTAGCTGCAGCTACCTGTGACCGGGTACTTCACAAAAACCTACTACCATCTCACATCACCACGGTATCGGGCAGTTACGTACCTTTGCATCTTCCTCAGAAGGATCCGGAGCAACGCATCGACCCTGTAGATGTTTGCGCAATTACTCCCGCCTCATGTTGTCATCTCGCATTGACCTCATAGGCATGCATCCAGATTCACAGCATTCCATTCCTAATCAGTCCCCAAACATTTCAAATCTCCAACAGCGGCTTCTCCACTCGTAGACTTCCAACGATCGCAAACGATGCCTGTATGCGTCCGGACTTCGTCATACCGGACTAAAGTCGAAAGTCGTATCCAGTACACAAAAGAGCTGGTAGAAGTATGATTGGAAGATCAGACTTACCCGTCTTGGAAAAACATCATAACACCCCTTCTATCACTACACCTCCTCAGCAACCGGCTCTTCATCAAACCCCGCCTCTAGACCCCCATCGAATCACACAGTTCCTTCAGGATCCAGACCTGACCTTCAGCACGAGCCGTCCTGCATGTCCAACGTCCGCATTCCCCATCCGTGCACCTCCCGAGCCTTCACATGCACAGATAAGGTTCCCATCCAACCACAACCCTACTGCTGCGCCTCGGAAATTTTATCACGTCTTTGTCAGATGCTCGTGATAACTGACGTTCGTATGACGCTTGGCTAATATTGAAGGATTGCCCACGAGGATGAAAGAACAGAGCAGGGGCCTTTGTCGCTTAACCAGTTCAACCAGCAACGGATGTTGTCGAGGTCCAGAACTTCTGCCTTCTTACACACCGCACATCACGCAAATCGTCCGTTACCGTCCTTAAAATCACAGCCCACGAGTATCCTTCATGTGCGACACACGGCAAATGAAGAAAACACCCCGTCGCCATCTGTGCGTCCCCGCTGCATGCGAATATACGCCGTGCGAGCGCACGGATGGGGGAATGCAATATAAGAAGAGCCGGCGCGAGCAGGTTTCTTGCTACCTGGCTCAAGAAAATGCTCCGTCGCTACCACTATTTGAGAAAACGGTTATCGCGTGCGCGGGGCGGGGTTGCTTCATTTAATGCTGATAACACGCGCATGACGTTGTGGGGTGAGGTATATTGCTCTGCTGAAGCGAGGTTTGTTGGACGGGGGAGGTGTTGCGGTAGCGAAGACACGTGGTGGGTGTGGCTGTTGGATGGGGTTGATGTGATAGGGAGTGATTTTATGGTTCTAAAGGGACTTTCGATCGCGTAACTCGTAGTGTTGGACATTTCACTTGATAAGCTCTAGTTGACTGCGGACGAAGACCGTGGATGTGAATGACACTATCGCTATAGCAGTTCTCCAACCCAAAGGAATCTTCCTGGAATCATTCGTCCGTCGCGTCTTTTCGTGCGCATCAAACTGCTTCCGGGCTCTCATGCGTGGCAGCGTCCTCCATCTCGAACCTCCTTTGTATTCCCTCCCAGCCTTTCGTCACCACTTCGGCCATAACGCGACCCATACTGCCTTCCTTCCCCAGCGTTTCCATTGCCTCCTCCACGCTCACGAGATGACTCTCATACGTGACTTCCAGTTCATCTACCCCCGTGTTCTCATGATGTCTTGGCTCGTATCCCTCAGGTTCTTGTTTTATTCTATCGCGTAAAGAAAGATTCTGAGGGTACGCCGGTGGCGGTTTGTATACTGCGCCCGCTTCAGTCTCAAGCAGGGTCTCAAGGTTTGGAGGAAGCGTCTCGGCGATGTACCAGTAGATTATGTATTGTCGCGTGCCGAGAGGCATGAGTTGCATAGAGACTGGTTCGGCAGTCTGTGGGGAAGCGTGGACGCGTGGGTGGGCTTGTGGTTGCCGATGTACGGTGGGTAGAGGGAGAAGACGGTTACGGTAGCCCGACTGTTCATGCGATTAGTAGGTATCCTGCTGCAAGCATCTGTTCACATCGCGTACCTCTTCATATCCTTCTCTTTCTGCGCCCGTGCCGCTCTCCTCACCGGCGTCGCGTCGTCCCTTGGGTAAAAAGTAAAACTTTCGTCCTCGGTGGACGCAACTGCATATCACCACACGGCTCGTGGCCAGGTGAAAGATCGCGACGCCGCCTCCGACCACAAACTGGTTGCTGTCGTAGTGCGCGGTGTATATCTCAGCCTTGCTTGTAGACATTGTCGGTCTTGGTGGTTGAGGCTGAGGAGTGTATGCTTTGGATGGAAGCAGGCCACACATGGGAATTGCGGAAGTAGCTTCTGCTTGAAGGGCGGCTTTCAGGTTATAGCGCTGTTACCTTGCGCCAGCGAGCGGCCTCTTTGGTGTGTGACGGCCATGATGGATGCTGTCATGGTAGGTGCCTAAGATACGTGCGTCGAATTGAAGGAGAGGTATGGTGGGGCTAGTGACGTTTGGCTGTACATGGAGAGGAGCCCCGCGCTTTAGCGCCATCGCACAATCTTTCAATGTTTTATGTATATTGATATAAAATTTGGCAAGCTCTCTATCAACAGTACAACTGGCCTAATGGCCCAATGGCAAGGCGCTTGACTACGATTCGTTCGACATCAAGAGATTCCAGGTTGTAAGTAGCTCCCGGAGCCCACGTTCGAATACCGCCGCTAACGCCAAAAAAAGCGACCCCTGGTTAGGTCACACAGTAGCTCTCATCAGCATTCTTTTTTTGCCTTTGTATGACACGCATAGGCGCAACTTCTTTTTTTCCTGCCGCGATTGCTTCTACGAACGTGGTGGGCAAAGGCTCTTTTTGCTTAGCTCTGCCTGTACCCCACCTAGACACGCGCATTTCAACGAACACTCAACTTTATCAACGTAGAAGCAGCGACGACGTAACAAACCTTAGAAGTGCTCTTTCTAACTTTCTTAGCTGCCTTTTAAGACTAGTTTGTTAAGGCACAACACGAGTTCATTCTCGGTCCCTACCTACTTGTAAACCATAGCAGCGCCCCGCAAACCAAGAAACCGCACGGAGCATGATTCGTAATTTTATCAGTATACCCGGAGTGAGGGGAAGGCGGATATGTACCATGTCGCACTCCTTGGCGGCGAGACCAGATCAGGAAGCTGGTGATATTCAAGGTACCTCAACGTCTCGGCGTCTTCTTGGCTGCCGATGAACGACACTCCGCATACTCGTTACGAACCAAGCGCCGGATGTCATGGCGATATCCCTATGCGAAACTGCGAGATGAACTCGAACCGTTGCATCATTATTTGCTTGGCCTTCATCGCACGACAAGGTTCTGACAGCATCCATGGATGGATATATAATATCTTCGGACTGACCGCGGAGGCTTCTTGTCAGCACTGAACTCGACTCTTGTACATCATGAAGTGGACGAAAGTGTTACTCGCCGCTCAATTAGCTGCAGCGACTCCCTTACAGCCTCGCGACAGCTCTGTGACGCGCACTGCTAAAGCCAGCTACGATGGCTACCACGTCTATTCCGTCACCCCGTCTTCTGCTGACGAGGCTCGTGATCTCGGAAAGCGCTTCTCCCGATACCACACTCATCCCATTCGCGACACCCTGTCCATCGCTATTCCACCCGAAGAGGTCGACTCCTTCAACGCTCTGGGTCTGAAGACTCGCCTCGTCAATTCCGATCTGGGCCACTACATACGCGCGACTGACAAGGAAATCGTTTACAAGAGAGGTCTACACAAGCGTGGCGAGCTGCCAGATCTCTCTTGGTTTGACACCTATCATCCGTATGCCGACCATCTCCAATACTGGGACGATCTAGTCAAGGCGTTTCCGAGGAACTCCAAGAAGTTTCCAATCGGACAAAGCTACGAGAACCGGACTATCTGGGCATTCCATCTTTATGGAGACGACAAGAAAGGGTACGGAAAGCAAGAAGAGAAGCCAGTCATCCTTTGGCATGCGACAGTCCATGCTCGAGAGTGGATATCGACCATGGGTAATATGGTGCATCGCGACTGCTGTGAAACACAGCTAACTGTCATAGTGATTGAGTACCTGGCCTACCAACTAATCGAAGGCTACAAGAAGGGCGATGCCAATGTGACCACCTTCCTGGACTACTACGAATTCTACCTAGTTCCCTTCCATAACCCCGATGGCTTCTTGTACACGCAAACCAACGACCGTCTCTGGCGCAAGAACCGTCAGCCACGCCCAAACATCAACACTACCTGCCTTGGTACTGACGGCAACCGCAACTGGAAGTACGAGTGGGATGCTGAGCCGCCAGAGGGTGGATCGACACCTGACCCATGCGGTCAAACATACCGCGGAGAAGCCCCAGGAGACACGCCTGAGAACCAAGCCATGGACAGTC
>Ga0265780_10003880_pt1 | contig 19483 bp, 17 predicted proteins | sample P1T30metagenome_FD_192432 | JGI IMG/M metagenome (GOLD analysis project Ga0265780, IMG submission 192432) | Plant litter microbial communities from East Loma Ridge, Irvine, California - P1 T30 | ecosystem: Environmental > Terrestrial > Plant litter > Unclassified | place: USA: California...
TTCGGTCAGGCCGCACCGGCCGCATCTGCTAGCTCCACCACCGGCGACACCAGCAAAGACGTCGAAGTCCCGGCCGGCCAAGTGCCCAGCGACAGCATATCTGACCTCCAATTCTCGCCGACGAACGACTTCCTCGCCGTGGGCAGCTGGGACAAGAAGGTCTACATCTACGAGGTCAACGGCAATGGCGCGCAAGGAAAGTGGATATTCGAATGCCAGGGTCATGTTCTGGGTCTCGGATGGTCAAAGGTACGTTTAGCAACATGTTTGGCAGCCATGTCCGAATACTAACATAATCAGGACGGTACTCGTATAGCAGCCGGCGACTCAACAGGCATGCTCAACATTGTCGACTTCCGCACTGCCCCCGCCAGCGGCACCGTCCCTGCACAACAAGCCAAGGCCCACGAGAACGGCATCAAGTGCGTCCGCTGGTTCCAGACCGGCGGCAAGGACTATGTCGCGACTGGTTCCTGGGACAAGACCGTCAAGTTCTGGGACCTCCAGGGTGCCGAACCCGTCGGTACTCTGACGTGCCAGGAGCGCGTCTACAGCATGGATATCAAGGATCAATTGCTCGTCATCGCAACCGCCGAGCGCCACATCCACATGGTCAACCTCTCGAACCCCACAACCATCTACAAGACCATCACCAGTCCTCTCAAGTGGCAGACAAGGGTCGTGAGCTGCTTCACAGATGCGACCGGCTTCGCCGTTGGCTCCATCGAAGGACGATGCGCTATTCAATACGTCGAAGACAAGGACACCAGGTAAGCATTTCCACGTCTACACATCCCACCACACCATCTAACTCATACCTAGTCTCAACTTCTCCTTCAAGTGCCACCGCCAGCAAGACCCCGCCAACCGCGACATCGCAAAAGTCCACTCCGTAAACGCCATCTCCTTCCACCCGCAACACGGCACCTTCTCCACCGCCGGCTCCGACGGTACCTTCCACTTCTGGGACAAGGACGCCAAGCACCGTCTTAAGGGCTACCCCGAAGTCGGCGGCAGCATCGTCGCGACGGGCTTCAGCAAGGACGGAAACATTTTCGCCTACGCCGTCAGCTACGACTGGAGCAAGGGCTACGGTGGAAATACCCAAAACTACCCCATCAAGATCAAACTTCACCCCATTCTGGGAGATGAGTGCAAGCCCAGGCCTGGAAGTAAGAAGAGGTAATCCCTGAGTAACTCGGGGATTCCCTTTTTTCTTTCTTGTTTGACTTGTTGGCGCTTTTGCTGATAAAGTTTGTCTGAAGAAGCGGATACGAGAGAGGCGAGAGAGGCGGCGAAAGCGGCGGGCATCGAAGCTTTGTTGGCTGCGAGTATGCCGCCCGGAAAGCGGCCGAGTCGTGCGTTTCGAGGTCTATAAGAACGGTGCGTGCGTACTTGGGTCTGTACAGATCGAAACTGTTCGGCGCACGCTACGTACTCTCTGTTCTCTCGATCAAACGATATCACGGTGTTTGATGTTTTTTCTTGGTTTCCTGCATTAGCGTTCAAGGGACTGGCGTATAGAGAGATATAGTACCATGGGCTGTGGAGGCTCCAGAGTAGGATAGGCAGGAAAATGTGATCTTGTTATTGTAAGGCCTTTGCGTTGACTGTCGGCCCAGGGTACATGAGCGTGTCGTGTTAGTGTCGTCGTCTAGAGTGCAGCTGTCTCGATCACGCGGTTAAATCGTCAAGTTTGTGAGCGGAGACAAGAGGCTCTAGACTGAGCACACATGATTCATCATGTGAGCTGCTTGACAGCAAACCCGGTCTTTGATGATAGATATAAAACCCACGATCTTCCATACATCCTCTTCTCCAAGTAGTCAACCGCCAACCAAACTCACTCACACCTCCCCTTCCACCCCAGTTTCCGACATCCCCACCGCCATGCTAACAACCCCCAGTCCTCCCGATACCTCCTCCCCCACAACCTCCATATCTCACATCTTCCACGCCTCTCTGCCCTCGCCCGTCCCACCACAGGACGTAGGCGCAGATAGATGCACTTCCATCATCTTCTCGATCAGAACACCAGTACCAGGACCAAGTACCAGCGACCTCTCAGGGTTGCTCCGAATACTTATACCCCAAGGGCCGGGGCCCCCTTTTGGTTGGGGGACTTGACAAGCAACGACCCACGCACAAGGAGATGCTGACCTAGCCTTCAGAGAGAGGAATTCGTTGGTTGTCAGATGTGTGCGTGGGGGAAACCAATCTTTTTTTTATCTGGTGGAATTCTTTGAGGGAGTTGAGCATGTGTTGATTACCTGTTTTCTTGTTTTTTTTTTGCGAATGATTTGGCGACTTTTTTTGCGGTGGGGAAAGGGGTAAGGGTGGTGAGAAGAGGTAAGTGCGGTTTCTTTTTCTGCGGATGGGGGATGGGTGAGTGAGTGGGTACGTGTGTGGTTTGGAGAAGACGATGGATAAAGTGGTTGGAGATGGGGCGTGAGAAAAGGCTGGAATGAGGTATGTTCTTCTGCTTTGAGATCTGAGAACTTTGACAGTGAACAGGAATGCGCCATTGTTATTTTGGAGTGGAAGAAACGAGACAGGGAGCTGTGGGAGGGAATATCGAAGAAGAGGCCGTGGAGAAAACTTTCTGAGCTGGTGATGGTAGGGCGCATGATGAGAATGAGAATAGACTGGGAACATGAGATACCTTAATCGAGCTTCTTTGTTTCTTTGGAAGGGCAGAATGCACAATGCAGCATGATCATATTGTGGTTACGCCCTTCATATTCCAAATGTGGATGTCGTGACTCCGTCGCAACCACGGTACCCAACACTCACGCCCAACATCAGCAATGCACACCTGCCGTATAAGAATCGTCTATACAGCACTCTCATTCCTTCAAATCATCTTCAGTCTCCCCTCCACATCACACCCCACTTCCCAGAAACCAACCCACCCCAACGTCCAAAATGCACCTCCGCAAAATCCCCTACTCCCTCGTCTTAACCGACACCGCCGCCATAGCCGCCAACACCGACTCCTCCAACCCATCCTCCCGCTCCCAACGCTTCAGCACCGCCCACCACCTTGTCTCAGAAATAGCCCCAATCGTCCCATGCAACCCACATTTCACGCACGAAACACCCCCCTGGACACCTTACGGCTACACACTCTGGCACCCACTAATCGCATCCTCCCAAAACCTGGCCGAATACCACGAGATCCTCCTCCCGAGCTTCTTGTACGAGGATTTGTTGCGTTGCCACAGTGTATGGGTAGCTACGAACAGGATTCATAGGTCGCTGCTAAACGACGTCGTCGAAACACTTCTCTGCACTAAATCAGGCAAGAAACTCGCTGGCCTCCTCGACGGGAGACGGCAATGGTTCATCCGCCTCGATCAGATGTCGCCGAAAGACTCGCCTATGGGAGGCAAGCTTCCTAGTTCCACGGCCGAAGACATCATCACGAAGATCTGTTCCAGCATGCGCGCGTACGGCTGTCTGACGCGCGAGTTTGAAGACGCGAAGAAAGAAGGGAGGGAGATGGAAATCAAACTCGTGTTGAATCCGTGGGATGAGGGTATGGATCCAGCAAAGGAGTTTCGCGTTTTCGTTCCGCCGCCTGCTGCGAAGACGGGACGAGAGGCCTTCGCGGCGCAGTTTGAGGTTAGTGCGATTAGCCAGTATAGGTGGCCGATGGGGTTTGAAGCGCCGTGGGGGTTTGATTTGGAGCGGACTGTTGGGTTGGTTGATGTGGGGGCGAAGAAGGTGTTGGGGGATATTGTGGCGTATGCGGAGGAAGAGCTGAGTGAGGAGATTATGGGGTTGCTGTTGAGGTATGGGTTTAGTTATGATGTTGCGCTGCAGGGAGATGGGAGTGTGCAGTTGGTGGAGATCAACCCTTTTGGCGCCTTGTCTGGTTGTGGGGCTTGTTTGTTCAATTGGGTTTTGGATGGGAGGGTGCTGTATGGGTTGGAAGAGCCACAGTTCACTGTGACGGTGGAGGAAGAGTAAAGTAGATGGCTCGATATAGGTGTATGTGCAGCTTGCACTATGTACTAGGTCTTTGCGATTGGTTGATGCTGGCAGCGGTTTCTATAGTCAAGGAGATCTCTGGCTTGCTATTATTCTCTCGGACGCGGCGTGTTGGTTCGTAGCTGTGGGGCCATGTATCATGTACTGAATAATGGTTAGTTTCGCAGTCGTACCTCAAGACCAACGAGAATCGCGGAGATGGTAGTCGCTCCCGCACTCTACAGGCGCAAAGTCGAATCCTGAGTAGGTCGACGAAGGAGCCGCTGCAACCTCACGTCTTACACTCCTCAGAAGGCATATCAGCTGCTGCCCCAGTATTGCCCCCTTCGCCTGGTCTCGCATGCCTCCGCACCTCGTCGCTCTTGAGAAGGTCTCCCAGCGCCTTGAAGTTGACGGGCTTCGTCATAAAGTGATCGATCCCTGAACTCCACGCTTCCAGCTTAGCGCTTGACGATGCTAGCCCAGTAAGCGCGACAATAGAACACCGTGGCAATTTGTTATCTCTCTCATATTCGCGAATGGCTCGCGTAGCGCTCATGCCGTCCATGACCGGCATGGACATATCCATTAATATAACGTCGTACTTGCGCGGTCCTTCCCGGTACTTGTCCACAGCTTCCTGCCCATTTGATGCCTGATCGAATTGAAGACCATTCTTCTTCATGAAGGCGACGAGGAGTCGTCTATTCAACGGGTTGTCATCGACAATGAGTGTGTGCGATATCACAGGGTCGTCTTCTTGAGGCGACGTAGGCGAAGTAACGGAAGCCTGCGCAACTGCGGATCCAGCTGTAGACGGAGCAACCGGTCTGGGTGATTCTGAATCGAGAGACTCAATGGCACTCTGCATCGACTTCATTGGCGTTGAAGGACGCGACTGTTGTGGCGGACTTTGCCACATGGGCTGTGGCGGTGGGCTGGACACACCAGTGGGTTGCAAGTTTTCAGCTGGATGTTCGTAACGATCCAAACATCGGTTGAGAACCCATGCGAGTTTAGAAGGTCCGCATGGCTGGGTGATAATCTCTACAACCGACTCCCGGTTGGTGACGCGGACGTCAGAGCGCAGGGTCGCTGCTTCAAGTGCATCCATACCGACAAAGATAGTCACGGGGGCGCGCTGACCGTTGGGCCTTCGTTTACGGATCGTAGCGAGGTAGTCAAAGGACAACTCCGGACAGATGACCATGTCGGCGTCATGACCTTCCCACTCATTCGTTTTCACGACTTCCATCTTGAGATGCGTCTCCAAGGTATAGACCAGTGCGTTAGTGAAGCGTAATAGGCCTTCGTCCGTCTTTGTAAGGCTGTCGTCTCCAGCTGGTTTCTCTATCGTCTTGCGAAGGATGCATATTCTCCGGCCTTTTAGCCTCGGCAGATAAGACAGAAACTGCGCTCGCTCCGCTGTCATCGTACCAGGTACCTCCGGTCTGGCAAGAGCAAGTTTGACAATGAGTTTGGTGCCCACGTTGCGGTCACTGCTGACTTCAACCTTGCCACCGTTCGTGTCGATTATTTGGCGCACAATACTCATACCCAAGCCTGTGCCTGGCGCGTGAGGGTTCTCCTGGGAGAATGGATGAAAGAGGCGATTTGCGAGAAAACTAGAACTCATACCTGAGCCAGTATCCGTGATGGTGAGTGTGATTGCTGTAGGAGCATCGGCGTTTTCTGCTAGATTACTGGATCGTAGGGAAACATGGATATACCCCGTTTCAGTATATTTGACAGCGTTGCCAAACAGATTCATCACGATTCTTCTCCAAGATCCAATTGGAAACGAAAAGACCCAATCATCATCGTAAGCCAGATCGAAAACGACGAAACGTGCTCGGCGTTGCGGAAACGACATTGCATGTTCATCTGTAGGCGATATGGGTGCTTCCATGAGCCTGGACGTGGCTGGAATATACGATGACCCGGAAAGTACCGCTTCCACTACCTCTTCGGTTGCGATCCCGAGATCAAATGCAGAAACCTTTCTTCGCCGGCTCTTCAAGGGTTTCGAGGATAACCGTATTGTGTTCTCATTTTTCAGCTTTTTCGAGGACACTATCTTCTTTTCTTCGCTGATCTTGGCGTAGTCCATGAGATGGTTGATGGTATCGAGGAGCGTCGTACCGCAGGCGTGCAAAGAGTTCATCATACTCGTCTGGAATGAGTCGAGCGGCGTGTCTTTGATGAACTCTAATGTACCGAGTATTCCGTGCAGAGGCGAACGTAACTCATGTGAAATAGACGAAATAAACGTCGACTTGGCCTGTGACACAATTTCAGCTCTCGCAACATCGGCGTCTTATTCGTTTACCCACCTGATCCAAGGCTGCAGCATCTAGTCTTGAGAGCTCCCTCATGATCGAGTGACTGAAAATCTTGAAATATGCCATGTCCACAGATGCTGACAATAATCTGTATGGATCGTTGCTCCAGCACAGACAGCCGGCGAACCATCTGGACCTTTCATAGTCCCAAAAGGGAATGAAAGCAATACTGCGTGCTCTCGGAAACATCGCCTGTATAGCAGCCGATCCCCGCTGTGATCGATCGTTGGTCTTGCGCTTCGATAGCGAGGTAGGTGACAGATGTTCAGCAACCTTGAGGCTCGAGACCGCTTCCTCACTCGAGGATAAAGAATCGCCTTCAGCGCTGAAAGTAAATATCTTGCCATGTGGGTATTCGTGGAAGAGGCGAGAAAGGTCAGGTTCCAACAATGTCCCATATTCCGGCTCTTTGTCGCTCGGGGTGGCTACTCCAAGTAGCTGACACATTTTGGACGTTGAGGAGGAAGTGCCGCGGGCATACCCTTCGGTGCTGTTCGAGCTCGCTTCATCGCTGGAGGATCTAGATCGATACGATTCGGAGGGAGCTTCAGTTCCGCTCCTTGAGGCGCTGTTGTTACGACGCTGTCCTCCGCTTGCCGCAACGCTCGCATCGAGGATGAGTACTCCATCCAGATCGCTCGAGCTCATCAATACATTTGCAGCACGAGAGAACATTGACTTTGAGTCGGTGGGTAAGATAGAGTCCTCTACATTTGTAGCATGAAGTCAGTGCTTATATCAGAAACTTGCAAAGTGATGTTCCTTACGTAGCGAACGAATCGACCGATGTCGGTTAGATCTGGCGCGACTCGCCTTCGGTCTTGTTGATAGTGATTGGTTGGCAACAGTCTGGTGCGACTCGTCTCTTTCTTGCGCAGTCTTGGCTCTATCCGTAGGTGCTCTGTCCTTCTCATCTCGCGACGATGTGGATGATGGATCCCACAATATCTGGGAGACTGCCATCGAATTGTGCCGAGATTCACCCTCAAAGGGAGCAAGAGAAGATGCGCCTTCAGCAAATGAGACGAGACCGCGGGTGAACTTCTCTCCTCGCCTGTACTTGTCCCTGGTCGTGTATGTGTTCAAGTAATTAATGACCGTAGAACCTAGGTCCTTGAACAAAGTGAGTTCCTCTTTAAAAAGACCCTCTCGAGCCTTGTTGTCGAAAATACAAAGCGTTCCAACTACTGCGCCGTTCGGAGACATCAACGCGACGCTGGCGTAGAAGCGCATGTCGGAATTCCCTTGGACGTCGGTGCGAAGACATGTTCTTTGATCTGTAGTAAGATCATTGATGACAAAGACTGGGTGATCATGTCGGTCCAATTCCAAGACCTTTTCACAAAGGCCCCAGCTCCGCGGAGTGCTAACATTTCCGAGCCAAAGGTCTTTTGGAGCATCACCTGGCGCTTCTGGTCGTAAGGGCAAGTCACGAGTTGCCTCTGCGAGTATGTGTTGTCGTTCGTCGTCGATGAGCGATATCATGGACCGTTGTGCTCCCATACGGATGGCCGTAAGTTGACACAAGGCTGTCAGTGTCGAGTCTAGAGACAGGCGAGGTACATGGTTTTCCAGGTTGTTAACCTGGGGGATGTTGCGGAAGGCTGCGCCATAAAGGAGAAGTACGTCGCGTTCTCTCCTCATACCATAGCGGTCCGTTTTGGTCTCATCGCGGCTGTCCAAATGTTGACCCATGATGCGCAGTACCAGCGACTAAACCACGAAAGGTCGAAGGCGTCCACTAGCTTTCTCAGGCTCCATGCTTCGCCGTTGCAACAGTAGAGAGAAACGATAAATACTTACATTCAACAAACATCAGACATCGTGAGGTATGAAGTGAAAGTTTGCATATCGCCACGCGAGACGAGCCGACTCAACACAGGCGGCCATAGGACTTGCGGGTCGGCAGGGAGCTAGCGTAACTTTTCGCATCTGAGTGCGCTAATGCACTCTGGTACCTTCTCACTGGCCACCTGCGTGTGCCGCATTCCCATTGCATCTAGATTTGCCCTAGGGCATCTAGAAGTGTGTATGGACAATCTGCAATCTCGGTCCCTCAAAGTGCACTCCAATGACAGGCGAGATCGGCCTCTAACGAGGGCTAATCTCACTCGGCTGCAGATGTGGCGAATCTGGCGAATCTACAGCGTGCTAGCTGTGGCTATTTGTAACGTAAGCGGCTGGCATATGCAGATACGCACTTGTGCGCGATGTGAGACATTCAGACAACGATTTGCGGATGGAAGGCTGATGATGGAAGAGTGCTGGGCCGAGGGCAGGACAACGTCAAATGACGAAGCTATTTCGGCGTCTCGATGTTAGCGCCTTGGCAAAGTCATCCGCAGGGCCGCGGGCTGCAACTTGCGTTCGCTACCCAGCAGGACTTGCGACTGTAGCACCTGAGAGACCAACGACATTGCGACATAATTACTTCAGTATCAACAAAGTCATCGGGCTTGCGTTTTGTCGGCTTACAATGAATGTGCTACTGGGGTAACTACCTAGGTAGGGATCGGAAACACCAAAATTACCCAAAAAGAAAAACTAATGAATGGGAAACATAGATCAGTCTACCTGCAAAGCATCATCGTTTCTCAAGCCTTGATCTCGCGCATATTCCTCATCATCATGACCGTGCACGTCGGTCACGTACTTCTCAAACTCGTTGACAACCCGGACAGCCTGGTCTACATGCGCGTAGCGCAATGGGTCCTTTTTGTACCGCGCCAGCTGGCGAGCTGTGTTGATCGTGTTCCTAATCTGGCGACCGTTCAGTTTGTGTCGGGCGAGGATGTCGAGCTTGTTGGTTATTTCTTCGGTGTTGATGTTCTCACCAGCCTCCGACAATGACTTGACGAAGTTCCTCCAGACTTCCCAACGGCCATCTCTGTTCAGCGGTGGGTAGTGGAGCGCGAGCTGTATGCGAGACTTGAACGCTTCATCGAAGGTACCGATGCGATTTGTTGTCAAGATCAAGATACCATCGTAGTACTCCAGGACGCGCAAGAACACGGAGACCAGCGCGTTGCGTTGAAGATCCATCTTTGTTCTCTCTTCAAGAAACACATCTGCTTCATCCAGTAGGACCACACAGTCCCAGGTGTTTCCGATGAACAAGGCCGACTCAAGATACTTCTCGACGCTTTCGGCATCTGTCCCAATATCTCCACAAGTCACCCTATAAAGAGGACGATGAACGAGTTCTGCAATACTTTCCGCGGTGAGGGTCTTGCCAGTACCTGGTCCGCCATGAAGCAGTATGATAAGACCCTCACCCTTTCCGTCCATGAAGTCGGTCTTGATCTCACGGCTCTTCTCAATATGGACCGTGACTAGGGCTTTTACCAGCTCCTTCTTGTCTTCCTGGAGGACCAGTCGGTTCTCGAAGACTCCACTGTTCCATTTGATATCCTGTATATGTTCCACCAGCAGTGTATCTGTGATCGTGTTTAGCATTCATATGGCCAGATGATGTTTTGTGAACATACTCCATTTCTTGTTGTGAAAGCCATAACCCTTGATAGTTGGAGGCAGCATGAGCGTGAATGCACCACCTGGAGGCTCATCATTCTCCAACTCTTCACTGCTGAGTTCGCTTTGGGTTGTTGGGTCATTGTCACGGCCATGCATTAGTTTCCAAGCTTCTGCGTCAACCATGTACCGCAGATTAGCCTGGCGATGTCAGCAAAACTCGTTGTTGCCAGGATTATAATCTTACAAGCTGCGTTCCCAGCCCTTGCAATGGCATATCGTAGTTCACATATTTTCGACGCCGGCAACTCCAGAAAGTATTGCCGCGGTTACGCAATGCAGACTCGATCCCTTCTGCTGCGTAGCGAACAGGGTAAACCGAAATGTCTGTTATCGCTACCTGCTTTGACCTGGAGGGCCATTTGACGGGCATCATGATGTGGTTTTGAAAGAAGTTGCCATCATACTCCCAAGACCAGCAAGCCATCTCCAGCGTGTTCTCATCCACCAGTCGGCAAGATTTCACAGTAAAGGCGCGGTATTGGCCTTCTTGAAGAGTGATTACCGTATCGTCTGGCAGGAACAGCATCATCCAATGCTTTCGGTCTACCATTCCCGTAGCTGCTAACTCTTCCATCCTCTCGTACTCCGAGGTCAAGCGCTCGTTTATGTAACTGGACAGCACCTGAAGATCCGTCTGTTGCTGTGAATCCAGATTTTGTTTCAAAGGCCCGACAAATATGTGATGACAATGATAAAGTTTGGGGTAAGGATAGATGAGATCGTTGTCGAAATTCCATTCGCTGGGCATCTCTGGGCTTTGGCTTTGCAGCGCATGCAGAGCTTCTTCAAGGGTCTCTGATAGCTGCAGCTGCTCGGTAATCGCTTCTGCTATTGGTCCATCATGCTGAAGAACTCGGAAAAATGGCTTCATGCCAAGATTCATATCGTGAGGCATCGAAGGCATCGGAAGACGCGTAAAGGCGTCTTTAATCTTTGCGTGGTAGATTTCGCAATCATAGTCAACGAATACAACGATACTGAACCCAAAGTTCTCGTCCAAATAGTTATCCACGTCTCGCAAAGGGAACTGACCATGCAAGGCCGTACTTTGATTGTCGGATGCGACCATGGCTGGCGTATCGACATAGTGAAAGCTTGGAGGGTGACTTGCATGATTTCTTTGTGTACGTGGGCACCTTACACGATGTATAGTGATTTGTTGTGTAATAGATTCTCCTGTTGATAAACGTGCCCGCTTGGCAATCTCAGCCTCGGGCGTTATTTGCTGTGTGTCACCAAGGACACTTGCCTCTGTTGCATCATCCGGACTCCAAATGCGCTTCCTTCTGGCGTGGATTTCCATAGTGTACGAGTAGGCTCCAGGCAGACCAAAAGAGGTGGCGTTGCTGAATGATAACGAAACCATGAGCGCAGCTTAATCCCATTTGTAGATCCTGGCTTCACCGGTCGAAGGTGGCTCATACGAACGCTAGTCTCAATTTGGTAAAGCTTCATCAAGCCACGTATTCCAGGTTCTGAAGCATTCGCGATTTCGCTTCTTGTGTGCAGGGTTCTGTGATTGCTTGAAAACCAGGGTGGTAGATACCCCTTTAGGAATACAGAGCACTCCCTTCATTCACCCGAAGCACTACCTAGGTACTCTAGCAAATAGAAAATTTGGTATTTTTGTATATACGTTGTCCACATGGAGAAGAGGTACTGTTTCACTATGACTATCCCAGCAGAACTTTATTGATGCTCGAATCCACTATCTTGCAGACGATCTTGAGGATGCTTATATGAGCCTATAGTACATAATACGGGTTCACTTTCGTCCTAGGCCGGCCTAGACGTTGGCCGCGCTGTGATGGCTTTTCGCTATCGTTAGGAGGAGATGTGGATTCTTCATATGGGCTTGACCATTGGACTGGATCTGCTAGAGGCTGATGAGATGTTCGCAGGTTGAAGTGCGGCGGGTATGAAAACGTGGTTGAACTTGATATCTCAGCCTGATCAGAATGAATCCTGAGTTATGGTTGCTGAGTCTCTTCGGGCACCCGTGTTTGCTGCTATGAGTTTCGGGCCAAAGTGCTAATAGGTTGAGATAAACTGTACTGGGACATTGAAGGACCTCGGACACCAATAATCATATTCTGCGTGAAGACATACTGCTTGTTGGAACTGCTTGCTGCCCGGCTCGGGTTTGGGCACGTACATCGATATCCGCCTCGGTTCAGGTATATAGCTCTAAGTCTTTTTATGGTGGCTTATCAGAGCCCTACGATCGGCTTCTTTGAGTAGGTTCAGCAGCCGGTTGCTATCATCCCGATTGATGAAGATGATTCGACGATCGGCATGTGGTTCGAATTCGGTGACGCGTCGAGTACGCTGCCCCAAAGCTAAGAAACATGCTCTGTATCGCATAGATGCGTCCATTGTGCGATCTTCTGAGATCGTATAACTCAGTTTTCCCCGGTGAATTTGGTGAGTTGAGCTAGATTCCCGCTGATCCACGATCGTGCGCGCCTGGTTGTCGATGTCATCAGTCTCAAGTTCTTGTTGTAGGCGAAACTTCTCATTCGAGGGGAAATCGTCGGGTGGGCGGTTGTAGATTCCTGGAGGTGGTGACTCTGCCGAGTAGGGGTCACGCCACAGCCTAGGGGTCATCTGTTGATTATCAACTTTAGGATCTTGTTGCAGTTCTGGTGGCGACAGGGCAGGGCCGCCGAAATACGTGTTCGGTGGGTAGTATGCACTTTGCGGCTCTCCAATGCTCCCAGGTCTAGGTGAGCCTGGTAATTGAGCATTTTGCATTTCGGGTGATAGGATATATGAAGCAGGGCTGGGTTGCACCTCAGGTTGTATCTCCTGTCCTTGTTGGGGTCCTGGCTTTTCGTGCTTTCTCAAGACGTCATATGAGCATGCCGTTGCCATTTGCAGGCAGCGGTGACAGGTTGGAATCTCTTTGCTGCACTTAACTTTCGACACGGCGCAGGCCTTGCATGAAGCCTGGGCTTTGTATATCACGTCTCTTCGAGGTCCATCGTATGTGTCGAATGCGGTATAGTCCCGCTTTAGCCGCCCCTTCATCCGAGTTGTGAACGCTGAAGACGGTGACGACGTTTCCGTCTTACCTGAGACCCCTCGTACACCTCCAACTGATCGCCTAGGCAATAACTTCGGTCGTGGTGGGCGACCATCGTCAGCCGATCTGGCGTCCTTCATCCCAACTTGGCCGTCATATATGGGTTGCGCAGTATTGCGATTGTAGACATTCGCAGGTAGGTGTCGTGGTGAGTTCGGTGTAGCAAGATAATCATACCTGAACTTTGAATGCGATGGCTTGTCTGAGTGCTCGTAGACTGGTGCGTCGTTTTTCTGATCCATAAGGTCTTGTCCCAGCGAAACGTAAGCAGAGGTGGTTTGGTTACGTCTTTGAACGTCTCTGGACTTAAGATGATTGTGCAAAACTTTCTCTCGGGCGTTTGTCATACTAGAGTATGGTCGGGATTCCGAAGGCTGCGCGGTTGCGGTCGAGTGTGCTGCCATTGACCCTGTGCGCACGCGCGGTCGCGGCTGCAGCGATTGCGAGGCCGTTTGCCATCTCGGATCACGAAGATCGCTCATTGGGTTTCGACTTTCTTAATGGCCCGGGCAGGATATTGTACGATGATCTAAGCTGAAGACGCTTAACAATTGTCGCTCCAGGAAAGTCTTGACTATCGGAGGCTGGGTCCTTTCGCGAGGAAGTGAGGCGAAGCGGCCGTGGGGGCATCAACGCGGGTCGCATACGATGCCCAGGTGGAGCGTCCGATAACGTGTCAACGAGTTGAGGCAACTGGGTTCGTGTAGAAGAAAACAACGACAAATGCGGTCGGGCATTCGAGCAGCTGCTTGAAATGCCGTGGGTTGAAAAGAGCGTCGCTGGTCAGGGTAATGGGCGGGTGGGCGTGCCACGATTGCAGCGCAGCATGCAGCCTCTTCTCCGCACAGGCTCAGCCCTCCTGCACAGCCCGTATTTCTGGAGCTGCGTCAGTGATATCATGATCCGGGGGCGTCGACGACATTTGTGAATGTTCAAATTCGTCTCAGAGCCATAATTGAAGTGAACAATGGAGCTAAAATCTTCGTTCTCCTTCTAAGTACGATTGAAGCAAGTGACACACATGACATCACGCAGACCTGATCTGATTGGACGGTTGCTGTGATCGGCCCTCGTGGGAACCATTACCAGTCTTTCTGTTAAGGCTGCGCACTTGGATTACTACATTCGAGTCTTCACCTCCCAACGCACAGACTTAGATGAAGACGATGATATGAATATGTATGTCGCAGTGCTCTTGTGCGCAACGTGTGTCACCTACGCAACGCATACAAGCTTGAAGACTGCGAACATTCCAAGGCGAAGTATTTGGCCTTGAGCCGCCTCGACCTGCCCTCCGTAAGATCTTCTGAAATAGTATACTTCATCTTCTTCCAGCGAAACCTATCAGGGTGATCTTGGCCGTTTCTTGTGGGCTCTTCATTTTCTTGACGACCAAATTTTCGGGCGCGCTGCTCAAGGTGGTGCGCTTCACGTGTCGCATAATCATCTGTGATCTCAGCGGCGGCACCTTTTTGATCTCTCAGAAAAGGGTGCTGAGGGGTACCTGAGTATGAGCGTTTCATGCGTTTGGATTTGGTAAAACTACGCTCAAGAGCCTGCTCACCCTCACGCTCATGCTCGTGCTTCTGTCCATACCCCTGCTCATCCTCATTATGCTCCAGGAAGTACTCAGCCGGCGTGGGAGGATCACTCTCTGTTAGGTCCTGGAAGTACTGTGGCCGGTCCTGCTCCGGAGCATCTTTGAGGTATATGATCGGCTGTCCGGCCTCAGTCATGACTGGAATATCTGGCTGACTTCCATGAATATCGGGATACCAGTCATACGCTGGAACCTTAGGCTGCTCCCCTTTCATTATGTTAGACTGCGTTCTTTACGGGCGCGGATAATTGCTTACTCCCTCGTCCTCGTTCCCCAGGCCTCTGGTAGGTTCTGAACTGTGTTCCAGGGGCGCGGTAGCTGTTATGCCGACGCCTGAGCTCCGATTGTGGTTGCGGACGTGGTTCTTCGGTTGACCGGGGCGCCGCTTGCACGAATGGAGACGGTGTCCAGGGTGGAATATTAGAGAAAGGATTAGGTAACGGCACGGCGACATATTCATAGCTGTCCAGTTCTTTAGAAAGAGTTGTCCGCGATCCTTCAACTGCGGTAGTTGTGGTGGGCAAGCGGAATTTACGTTCTATCCTCTTTTCCTCCCTTCGACCACGACCTTTGCCCAAGATCTGATGAGCTTCCTGTTTGTAAGCTACCTGGGGGCTCGACGACACCTTGGGACCTATAGGGAAACTTTTACTCCAGTCGAGGGTGGATTTTGGAAGCGGCCTTAGGGGAGCAACAAGCGACGGCGGTATCGGCGGCAGATCAACGTTAAAGGGTTGGTTGCTAGGGTATTGTGCTGGTTGCATTGATGATACACGCTCGTCAAATTCGCTCCGCCTCTGCTTCCGACGATCCCAGTGCGGAGACCGCGCCGGCTCCATTTCTTCCATCCGGGACGTGGGATCTACAGGTTTCCCTGGCCGTTGCCATTGCCTGTTACCACTATCGTCGTAGTAATAACTCGAACCATTCTCAGCTGTTGCCTCGTACCAACCCTTGGGAAGAGGATGAGACGGTCTTGCTCGCATGACTTTTCGAGAAGGGGCAGAAAAGAAGCCAGATGGGCCGCGAGGCGGAATCAAATGTCGCTCCATGAGGCTTGAACGTAAGAGAAGGTAGAGCTACATGTAGATTATAGAGTGTGCGATGGCTCTTTGTCGTGGTTTCTGCTTCGAAATCGACCTTGGAATCACCTGTAAGCTTCGTATTTGTAACGCATCCTTGGCGCAGCCTCAGCCTCCATGCACAGCCCGCTGTTCGGACCAATCACGCTTGCATGCCACGTATGACCCCAGTTAAGCTTCTCTTACAGCGGCTAGGGTAACATGGAGCATGGTAATGAACAAGTTGCTAGAGTACGTTGACGTGACGTCGGGAGTCTTGAACTACGAATTGCCAAAACCTATAACAATGTCAACTGATAGAGTGCTGTCACATGCTCGAAAGGGCGTGGAGTTCGCATTGCTGAGTACTTCATTCGTTGAAGAGCCCTAGAATATCCACTACTTGGTTTTTCATGGTCGTCAAGGAGATACGCAAGGATTGTGTGGAATAGATGCAATGGTAACTCGAACATGGAGTCCCTGGACATACCACAAGCTTTGATTCGCGAAGGTTCAGCGGATATGGTATGCATATCTCTCATGCATCTCGAGTTGCCTTGCGAGCTTTCGAACACCGTCTCAAATATTGCGCAACGTGGGGCTTTCAGCTGCTATGGATGAAGGTAGGAAAGTACTCGCGGGTGGCCATCGGGTTTCTACTGGGTGAGTGTAGGGATAGATCGTAAAGGTGGATTGGATAGTTGTTGACGTAGATAATCCGCCCTGTGATAGTTCACGGCTAATGTTCCGGTCACTCGTGCGACTCCGTAACTGGTTTTCACCGGCTTTCTACTGACTATACAGATACCAAGGGAGATATCCAGAGTCGTCTACTGAGGCGCCAGAGTCCATACCCTGGGTTGTAAAAGTGTCATTGACTACCCTGGTTTGCCGAGCTAGACTTTTGGCATAGACGTCGATGTTCCGCTGCTGCCGAAGACTGTTGCCTGAGGCACAAACTCATTGAATATTGTGCGTGGCACCTCGATGTTTTGGGGCCAATCACTGCGCTGTTCCCGAGCTGTCATCTCCGCTCCACGGCTGGGGAGAGGCTCAATTCTAGCGGCTCGGCTAAGAGGCTGCTCCAAAGCTATGAAGAGATTTTTACGGCGCTTGAAAGCATCTGTCGTACAGTCTTCTGATATTGTGTGCTTCAGCTCCCGACGAGAGAAGCTGTACCCTGAGTAAGCCGTCTGGTCGTTCCTGGTTACTGGAGACCGATCATCAAGTTCGTCAATAGATCGCATCCGGGCGCTTTCTGAGAATGCATGGGCAGGTGTCGCTCGATGACGTTTGGATGTGCGCACAGCCTGCTCAGGCGGCGCAGGAGGGGCGGGTGAGCGTAGGGTTTGAGGATAAAACTGAGGCGGCATTCCTGGAGGCGCTAGAATCGGGTCAAACTTGAAGTTGGGAACTGCGTCTGAGCCCGTTGAATGTGAGCTTGTGCTCTCTTGTCCTGCTCCTCTCGGTATATCCATTCCCCTTTGGAGGGCCTGGTCGTGCGCAGTGATTGCTTGTTCCGGTGTCGATGACTTTAGCGCCGGACTCAGCTGTACCTGATCTTGGTTTTGGGCCTGCTGATTCGCTTGTTGAGCTTGCTGAGCTTGCTGAGCTTGCTTCTCGCCCGTTGATACGCTGGGAAGATTGGAATTTTGCATCTCGGGAGACATAAACATCTGACCACGTTGATCAGGCTCTGGTTCATGATCGTAACTCATATCGTATCGTACTCCTCGGCGTAGTCGTGGCGCTTTGTTTGTGTTAAATTCTGCGTAGTCGCGCTTCAGACGCCCTCTCTGGGGAATTGTGAGCCCTGCCGACTCAGGTACACTACCTGAGGACTTCCGAGACCTTTTTGGTGGCTGATTGGGGGTTACTCCCCAATTTACCCGTCGCGGCGCGCCCAGGATGGCTTGATCTTGTCGAATCTCGTACCGCGGCTTAGTCTCCTGCCCACGTACTCGCTTGCCAAAAATCTTTCGCGAAGTTTCGCGATCATACTTACGTCCAAACCCATTCTCTACCTTGCTGAACTCAGCCCGAGAAGGTTCTGTTACGTGTGACGCTGTTTGCTCGTGCGGAGACATCAAGGTTCGGTCATTTGCATACCTTAACCCCTCACGTGCTAGCCCTTCGGCTCCACGGTCATTCGCAAAATGTCTCGCTATGTCTTCCAGATGACGAGATGAAGGTGGACGCGGAACAAGCGGAGGTAGACGCGGAACAAGCGGAGGTAGACGCGGAACAAGCGTAGGACTTACTTCATCACGCGCAGGGGACGGCGCTTGTAGTGCAGGTAGTGTGCCTCCCCGTTGCGGAATTGTGAGCCCCCTTAGACCCTGAGAAGTTACATGTGAGTCCCTCCACGGTGGTCGTTCAAGATTCCCTTGTTCCTCTTTAGCAGCCGGTCTCGGTTGCAGCGATCGAGGGACCGTTTTCCGCTTCTGACGATACGCTCCACGCATTCGGTCCAATTCTTCCATGACCAGCGCAACAATGTAGGTAGTGGTCTAAACGGAGAGAGTTTGGTAGTTCTCGCTGTGGATTGGGCTTGACCACTAGACCTTGAGTTCCCGCTCGAGAGGTGCGACTGAATGGCTGTATGGGTATTGACGCTAGTCGTGTACGATCCAGTATACGATGGCGTGTTGAAACGACCCTGGAAGGATAACGGAAGATGGAGAGGAAAGTAAAAGAAGACTTTACTATGCCATCATAGTTTATGGGAACGACGTGCGTTAATAGGAGCGCCGCTGTTCAGGAGTATGTATCGGTGTGCATGTGCCGACGTGTGCGCAGCCCGCAGCCTGCAGCCTCTTCTCGGCACAGCCTCAGCCTTCCTGCACAGCCCACTTTTTACAAGTTGCATAAGGGAAGGCTAGCGATGGCTCACATCGCTAGGTTTACAACCGTTAAGCAGCGGCCCATCCTCGGCTGTAGTAGTATTGAGAATTCAACATGTCCACGATGATAGTGCGCGACTCGCATTCATCTTGGTATACACCCGCGCCGGGCCATGAGTAGGTATACTCAGCCAATCACAAGAAGCGCAGAAGGCTGAGCACTGTAGGAACCGAAACATCGCGGCGGAAGCGTACCAGGCGGCGATCAAGCATCTCAAGAATGAGCTTGGAATTTCTCTTGACGATGAAGTTCCAAAAAAGTTCAGCGCATCCATAAAGGATGTCTTCAGCGTGGTGGAGAATGCCAAGAAGGATTACGAAGACAAGAGCAGGCACGAGAAGCATGCAGAGATGAGGCAATCGCTCGAGAAGCTGTCTGCACGCATCATGTACTATGGCAAAGTCATGGATACTCTGGCGCAGCATCACCCTGAGTATGTGGCTCTGGTATGGGGTGCCATGAAATTCGTTCTGACGGTATGTCACCCCAAGTTCAAGCCCGCGCTTTCGAACGTGAGATACTGACGCGCTATTTGCAAGGGCGTGATCAATCGAGCCAACCTCTTCGAAAAACTATCGCAAGCTCTCATCACTATTGGTGACGTGCTGCCACGGATGGATCTGAGTGCAGAGTTGTACCAGACCAAGTACATGGAAGCTGCGCTCTCGCGGCTGTTCACATGTATCATCCTCTTCCTCCGTCGGTGCGTCCGTTGGTACAAGAAGAGCCCTCTGGGCCGGATATGTTCTGCCATCAAGACACCTTTCGAGCTTGGTTACCAAGACCTAGTGAATCATATCCAGGAGTGTTCAAAAGCGGTGGATGATCTTGCTAGTGCTGGGGCTCGAGCCGAAATTTGTGACGTGCATGAGCTAGCACGGCTGCAGCATGCGCAGATTTGGAAGCTTGACGCGAAACAGGCCGAGGTGATGGAAGGGCAGAAGAAGTTGGAGGTCCAGGTGACTCAACTACTGCAGCTCGCGAC
>Ga0265780_10003882_pt1 | contig 19477 bp, 15 predicted proteins | sample P1T30metagenome_FD_192432 | JGI IMG/M metagenome (GOLD analysis project Ga0265780, IMG submission 192432) | Plant litter microbial communities from East Loma Ridge, Irvine, California - P1 T30 | ecosystem: Environmental > Terrestrial > Plant litter > Unclassified | place: USA: California...
GCTGCCAGTGCGCAGCAGACCGGGGCACACGGTAGTGACGTAAATACCGTGCTGGTTGAGTTCGGCCCGGAAGCCCTCTGACAAGCCTACCAAAGCAAACTTGCTGGCGCTGTAAGCCGTGAGGTGCGGAATGGCCACCTTACCGCCCAGCGACGATATATTAACGATACGCCCCTCGCCGCGCTGCCGCATGCCGGGCAGCACAGCCTGCATAGCGTGAAATGGCGCCCAAAAGTGCGTGTTCATCGAGTCCTCAAAGTCGCGGGCATCCATGTTTTCGAGCGGTCCGCCCAAGATGATGCCCGCATTGTTGATGAGCACGTCGATGCCACCCAGACGGCTTTCGACCTCCGCCACCAGCGAGCGTACCTCGTCGCCGTTGGTAAGGTCGCGGGCGAGGGCCAGCACGCTGGTTTCGGTGCCGCCACAGTCGAGCAGGTCTTGGCGGGCGCGGGCAAGCTCTTGCTCATCGCGGGCACAAATGGCGACGCGGGCGCCCTCGGCCACCGCGTGGCGGGCCAGCACCAGGCCCAGCCCCCGCGAGCCACCCGTGATGAGTACGGTGCGCCCGGCCAGCTCGTACGAGCCCCGGCGATTGCGCCAAACGGTAGTTGCCAAAGCAGCCAGGCCGAAGCCCGCGGCCCAAAGCCAGGAAGAAGTGCGCGCAGTAGGTTTCATGCTACGCTGTATGTATTTGGGGGCCGAAAGGTTGCGTGGGTGACATCGGAAAGTTATGTGTAGCAATGCTGTTTCGGCCGCATCTTTGTCGGCGAAGCCTCTTTTGTGCAATGCCTCTTCTAATAGCATTCTGTTATTTGCTGGCCTATCTGGTAGTGCTGTTTGGTAGTTGGCTACTCCTCATTATCGTGCACGAAGGCGGGCATGCCGGGGCTGGCTTGCTTTTGCTCCCTGGTACCGTGACGGTCTATTTGGGCTCCTATGGCCAGCCCGAGGGCAATAGCCGACTTCGCATCGGACGCCTGCGGGTAGTTGCGAAGCGTAACGTACTGCGCTGGCACGGCGGGTGTTGCTTTTACCAGCCGGCAGCGGTTGCGCGCTGGCGGCACGTGGTGGTGGTGGTAGCAGGGCCGCTGTTGCCGCTACTGGTGGCGGGGGTAGGCTTTTACCTTAGTTTTTGGGGTGCGAATGGGCTGCATCGACTATTCACGCTCACTTTTCTATTTATTGTTCTTACCAGCACGTTTCGCAACCTATTTTCCAGCAACCGAACGGTGAGGCTGGCGAGTGGCGAGCAAATACCTACCGATGGCCGGCAACTGAGGGAGCTTTTGTTTCCAGCAGGCCATGTTCGGCAAGAGCAGCAAGCCTACGCGGCGGTGGTTGCGGGCCGCTACGCTGAAGGCGCTGAACTATACACCGAGCTAGTGAAACAGGGGCCGCCCACCCGCTCGCTGCTTTGCAACGCCGTGCACGCCCTGTTTCAGGTGGGCCGCTACGCCGAAGCGCTGGCGCTGAGTACCCGGCACCACCAGGAATTTACCGCCGAAATCACGGACGACGACCGGTTTGGCCACGCCCTGCTGCTCTCGCGCACCGACCAGCACAGCCCGGCGCTGGAGGCGTATTCGGCCCTCATCAACCAGCCCCAGCCCTACCCGATGGCCTACAATAACCGGGGCTACACGCACAATCTATTAGGTAGCTACGAGTTGGCGCTCGCCGATTTCAACCAGGCTATTTCGCTTGGTATCGAGCCCGCCTATGCCCACAGCAACCGGGGCCTGGCCCTTACTAAGCTGGGCCAAACGGCAGCGGGTTTGGCGGCGCTTCATCACGGCCTGGCCCTCGACCCCACCAATGCCTACGGCTATCGCAACTTGGGCATCTACCACCTCGACCAAGGCGAGTATTCGGTGGCGTTGCGCTATTTTGAGCAAGCCCAGCAGCTTGACCCCACTACCCACGAATTGGGCACCTACCTGCAAAAAGCCCACCAGCACTTGGCGCAAAGCACCGGTACTGGTGGGCCGATATAGGTAGCTATTGGCCGGCTACGCGCCCAGCTTCTCCTTAAAGAAAGCCAGCGTGAGTGCCCAGGCCTCGGCGGCGGCGTCCCTATTGTAGCTCGGGCGCTCGTCGCAGTTGAAGCCGTGGTCGGCGTACGAAATAACGGTGTTGATGTAGGGTTTGCCGGCCGCAGCCACAGCATCGGTCACCTGCTTGATATTCTCCTGGCTGATGTGCTGGTCGAGGCCGCCCCAGAAGAAGAGGTGCGGCGCGTGCAAGTCCTTGGCCAGGTCGGTGATGGTGTGGGTGCCGCCGCCGTAGTACGACACGGCCACCGCGAGCGGCAGCACGGCATTGGCCCGAAACGATACCTGGCCGCCGAGACAAAAACCGATGCTGCCTATTTTATCTTTTTGCACGTCGTCTTGGCTTTGCAGCCAGTCGTAGGCGGCCTGAATGTCCTGATTTAGGCCCTCCGGCGTAATAGCCTGGTAGTGCGGCATGGCCTGGGTGGCAAACTCGCTGTATGGGATTTCGAGGCCTGGCTCGGCGGTGCGGTGAAACAGCTCGGGGGCCACTACTACGTAGCCCGCAGCGGCGAGACGGTCGGCCACGTTGCGGATGTGGCCATTTACCCCGAAGGCCTCCTGAAACAGAATGATGCCGGGTGCCGGGCCGCTGGCTTGCGGGCGGGCCACGTAGGCGTGCAGTTGGGTGCCGTCGGCGGCGGCAAGAACGAGGGAATTGGGGGTGCTCATAACTAATGAGTGAAGTGAGATGAGAGTCGCAGCCAGCAACCGAGCGACCGTGCGGTTGTTTGCGGGGCCAGAGTTAGCAGTTTCTACTTGGCTGGAGCTTCGTAGTTTGGCAGTACGCGGGGTAGTCTACGCTCACTTTGAGTTATTTAGAATTTATTTAAAAAGGTTGCGTTCTATTGCAACCGACCTTTTCTTCACTTAACATATTTACTATCAGTACATTGTTGATAAGATAACTACTTCTTGAGCTTAGCCTACTAACTTCTGCAGCCCAAAGCCAGCCTTTTGCTATTTTGAATTCTTCTAAACAGCCCGCACCTTTGTGGCTGTATTGAACGATTCTAAATAAAGAATGCGCCCACTCGTACTTCCTCTGCTGCTTTCGGGCAGCCTGCTGCCAGCCCTGGTTTCTGCTCAAACTACGCCTAGCCCCGCTCCGCACGGCGGCCATCGGGGCCACCACGGCCGCACGGGCACTATTTCGGGCCACGTAGTGCTGGCCGATGGGCAGTCACCCGACCACGTGGCGGTGCTGGTAAAGGGCACTGCCCACGGCACCACGCCCGACGCCAACGGCAACTTCAGCTTGGAGGCACCCGCTGGCTGGCAAGCAATTACGGTATCGGGCCTGGGCTACGCCACCCAGGAAACCACCGTGGACGTACCCAACGGCCAGACCGTAAACATGCCCGCCCTGACGCTGGTGCGCGGCAACCGCCAGCTCGATGAGGTGACGGTAACGGGCAATAAAACCCTGAACCAGCGCCCCACCGCCGTGGGCAAAATGCCCGTAGCCCCGCTCGATTTGCCGCAGTCGGCCATTACGGTAGGGCAGCAGGTACTGGAAGAGCAGCAGGTGCTGCGCATCAGCGATGCCGTGGTGAACACGCCCGGCCTCTACGTATCGGGCGCCACCGGCGGCACCCAGGAGGAGCTGTCCAGCCGCGGTTTTGCCTACACCAGCAACAATACCTTTAAAAACGGGGTGCGCTACAACAACGGCATCTTTCCCGAGGCCAGCTCCTTAGAAAGGCTGGAGGTACTGAAAGGCAGCACGGCTATCCTCTACGGCAACGTGGCGGCGGGCGGCGTGCTCAACCTCGTCACCAAAAAGCCACGCTTCGAGCGCGGCGGCTCGGTGGGCGTGCGCGTGGGCAGCTTCGGCTTTGTGAAGCCCACGTTTGACGTGTACGGCGCGGTAGGCAAGAGCGAAAAAGTGGCCTTCCGCCTCAATGGCACCTACGAGCGCGGCGACAGCTACCGCGATGAGGTAAAGGGCAACCGCGTGTACGTCAACCCTTCGCTGCTATTTCAGCTTACGCCCAAGACGAGCCTGGTGCTGGAAGGCGACTACCTGCGCGACCGTCGCACTCCCGATTTTGGCATCGGGGCCATCAACTACCAGATTATCGACTCGCGCAGCCGCTTCCTCAACGTGCCCGGCGCGCTCAACTCGACCAACCAAACCAGCGCCACGGCCACCCTCACCAGCCGTATCAACGATACCTGGACCGTGCGGGCCATCGGCGGCTTCCAGCGCTACGACAATGAGCTGAAGAGCGGCGCCCGCCCCACCAACATCGTGGGCACGCCCGGCGCCACCTATGGCAACTGGACGCGCACCTTGCAGCGCACCGAAACCACCCAGAACTACTTCCTGGCCGAAATCGACCTTACCGGGCAGTTCCGCACCGGGGCCATTGGGCACACGCTGCTCGTGGGCGCCGATGCCGACCAGTACCAGGGCAGCACGCTGGCCTACACCAACCCGGCCGCACCCGGCAGCACCACCGTGGCCGTGTCGGCCTACGATGTCATCAATGTGCTCGACCGCAGCCGCGTACTTACTCAGCCAGCCCTACGTCTGAATGGCTTCGACGACCTGGTGATGGCCAGCATCACGAAGGACAACACCCGCCGCGCCGGCTTTTATGCTCAGGACCTGATAAGCCTCGGCGAGAAAGTGAAAGTGCTGGCCGGCCTGCGCTGGAGCTACCAGGAAACGCCCAGCGACGTGTACACCTACTCGACCGTGGCCAGCCGCGCCAACCGCACGGCCGGCAACTACGTCGAAAACCGCCGCTACGACAACGCCTTTTCGCCGCGCCTGGGCGTGGTGTACCAGCCCATCAAAACGTCGGCGGTATTCGCTTCTTACTCCAATTCGTTTTCGCCCAATACCGGCATCGACGCTACCGGCGCGGCCCTACCCCCGTCGCTCATCGACCAGTACGAAGTGGGCATCAAAAATGACTTGTTTAAGGGTGCGCTGTCGGCCAACGTGACGCTGTACCGCATCGTGAACAGCAACCAGACGCAGACCATCCTGCCCACCGCGCCCAACTACAACCCTGCCTTCACCAACGCCCAGGAGCTGGCCGGCCAGGTTACCAGCAAGGGCGTCGAGGTCGATGTGCAAACCAAGCCCTATTTGGGCTGGTCGGTGCTGGCCGGCTACAGCTACAACAACACCGCCTACACCGGCAGCAACCTCTACGCCGAAGGCAGCCGCCTGCGCTACAACCCCGCGCACACCGCCAACGCCAGCATCTTCTACAATTTCAGCTCATTAGCCGAAAGCGGCTTTTTGCGCGGCCTTTCGCTGGGCACCACCGGCTACTACGTGGGCGACCGCCTGGCCGGCCGCAACAACCGCTTGCTTAACCCCGCCACCGGCCTGCCCTGGACTACCGCCACCCCCGAGCCGTTCCAGCTCATCGCCCTGCCCAACTACTTCCAGTTCGATGCCAACATCGGCTACACCTACCAGCGCTTCACGGTGCGCGCCAAGGCGGGCAACCTGCTCGGCAAGCTCAGCTACAACGCGCACGACGACAACAGCGTGAACCCCATTGCACCGCGCAACTACTCCACCACGCTGAGCTTCCGGCTGTAAGCAGTAGGTAAATGGCGGCCACTGGCCGCTACATTTCGCCTTTCTATCGCTCAATACTTGACCCACCGGCCCCGCCGGTGGGTTATTTGCTGAAATATCACCTGTTTATATGAAGCTGTTTTTCCGCCGCATTCACTTGTACCTCGGGCTGGTTTCGGGGCTATTTCTAGTCGTGGTGTGTCTTACGGGCACCATCCTCGTTTTTGAGGAAGAGTTTGAGCACGCCCTCAACCACGAGCGCTACTTTGTGGCGGCCGCCGCCACGCCGCGCCTCTCGCTGGCCCAGCTCACCGAGGCCGTGCGCGCCGCCCGGCCCAAGGCCAAAATCAATGGCATCAAGGTCTACGCCGACCCCACCCGCACCGTCGAAATCGGCTTGGCTGGCAGCGGCCGTCCTGGCGGCCCGCAGGGCGGCGGGGGCGAAGGCCGCAAAGGCATGCGTGGTGAGCAAGGCGGCGCAGACCGCACCCCACGGAGCAAAGGCCGCGAAGGCGGGGGCGAGCAGCGCGGCGAGCGCCAAGCGGGCGGTGGCCAAGGCGAGCGTACCGGCAACGGCCTAGTAGCCGGGGGCGGCCCCGGCCGCGGAGGCAAAGGCGGCGACCGCGGCCCGACCCTCTTCCTGAATCCCTACACCGGGGCTATTTTGGGCGAGTACGATTCGCATAAATCCTTCTTTCACTTCATCGAGGAGATTCACCGGGGGCTGGTGGCGGGCCGGGTGGGCAAGCTCATCATGGGCATCAATTCGATTATTTTCCTCTTCATTCTGGGCACGGGTATTGTGCTGTGGTGGCCCGCCGCCAAGCAGGCATTTTCGCAGCGCCTCAGCATCAAATGGGGCAGCAGCTGGAAGCGCATGAACCACGATTTTCACATCGTGCTGGGCTTTTACGCCTCAGTATTTTTGTTTATCATGGCCGCTACGGGCGTGGGCATGTCGTTCGATTGGGTGGGCAAAACCATCAATACGCTCACCCACTCACCCCAGCAGCGGCCCGAGCCACCCACCTCGGCGGCGGCCGCACCCGGCACGGCAGCTTTTGGGGCCGATGCTGCCCTGGCCCTGGCGCGCCAGCAAGATGCCAGCGCCGCCAGCTACACCGTGCAGCTACCCAAGGGGCCCACTGGCAGCATCCAGGTCGGCATTTTACGCCCCGGCGCCATCACCGAGCGCGCCACCGACGACGTGTACCTCGACCAGTACAGCGGCCAAGTACTGCGCCAGCAGGCCTACGCCGAAAAGCCGGTGGGGCAGCGCATTCGCGGGCTCTTCAAGCCGGTGCATACGGGCGCCATTTTTGGGCTGCCCACCAAAATACTGGCCTTCATAATGGTGATTTTGGGCGCTACGTTCCCCATCACGGGCACCATTATGTGGCTCAACCGGACGCGCAAATCCAAGAAAAAAGGCCAGCCCCGCGTTGCCTCCGCAGCATAAGCTTCGGCTTGTGCAGCAGTAGACTAGCAAGCCAAAAAGGCGGCCCTTTGTGCTCAGCACGAGGGGCTGCCTTTTTATGTTCTAAGCTAGGTTTGTATGCGTCAAATGGGGCCTGCGTAAGCTCAGATTTACTACTTACCGCGCCTGCCAGGTATCCCAACCCAGCTTCAGAATGAAGCCGCTCACGACCACCAGAAAAAGCACCCGCACGAAGCTCGTGCCGCGCCGCAGCGCCAGCCGCGCCCCCAGCGCCGAGCCCAGCATATTGCAGGCGGCCATGGGCACCGCGATGCGGTAGAGCACCTGCCCGGTCGAAATAAAATACGCCAGCCCGGCAATGTTGGTGGCCACATTCACGACTTTGGCTGAGGCCGAGGCTGATAGAAAGTCATAGCCAAAAAGCCCTACAAAGGCAAAGAGCAGCAAGCTGCCCGTGCCCGGCCCAAAAAAGCCGTCGTAAAACCCCAGTGCCGCGCCCAGCGCCACGCCCGTCAGCAGCTCGCGGCGGCCGTGCAGACGCGGCGCGTGCAGGCTCCCAAAATCCTTGCGCCAAAAGGTGTAAGCGGCCATGAGCACCAGCAGCGCCAGCACCAGCGGGCGTACCAGGTCCTTGTCGAGCCCGCTCACGGCCCGCGCTCCGAGCAGCGCAAAGCAGCCTGCCACCACCGCCGCTACGGCCACCGTGCGCCAACGCATGGGCACCGCGCCCGTGCCGCTCAGGTAGCGCTGGAGCGAGGCGGCCGTGCCGGCCAAGCTGGCTACTTTGCCCGTGCCGAGCACCGTGGGTACCGGCACTTCTGGTAGCAATAGCAGCAGCGCGGGCAGTTGAATGAGGCCGCCGCCGCCCACCATGCCATCAATCAGGCCGGCCAAAAAAGCGAAAAAACACAGCAGGGGCAAAACAAATACGGAAGACATAAGGAGCAAAATTACCGCCTTTCCGGGCACGCCGCCGCACGCCTACCCCTCTGACCAGTAAAGCGACGCAAAAACACCTCCAATGACAACGCCCGTTAGCAACAGACAAATAACCAAGGGCTTGACAATCTTTTTGCGGGGATAGCTGGCTTCATCCGGTACGTACTTTTTCAGGTAGTAACTTAGCCATAAGCCACTGGAATAGCCCAGCACGAAGGCCAGCCCCGGAATACGCGGCACTACTTGCCCCAGCAGAATAGCCAAGCCCACAAACCCGATGCTGGTCCAGAGCGCGTGCCGGGCGGCGGCGGGCTGCCCGGCATCTCGCAGGGAGTGATACGCTAACACCCCGCCCGCCAACGCGCTAAAGACGACCGAGAAGCCGATTAGCGCTTGCGGGGAGTAGATGGCGGGCTTTACTTCAGTGGGGTAAGATGCTTCCATTTTAGGCGGGCCGGCAGTAGAACAAGGCCGCCAAAAACGCAGGCTGCCCCGGTTAGAGACAGCCTGCGTTTTTAGCTTTTCTCGGGGCTACGCCGCCTAAAACGGCGGCTCCTCGCCAAAGCTGTTGCTCTTGGGGAAAGACGTAGTCGGCTCGTTCATGCGTGAGCCCAGCCGGATGGTCTGCGGCTGGCCGAAGCCGCCCGCGTCGCCCCCGCCGCCCGCTGGTCCTTCGCTGTCGAAGCTGCTGCCCGGCAGCGCGTTGGGCGTGTATGAGGCGTCGCCAAAACCGCCCCCGCCATCGAAGCCGTCGAGGTCGGCAAACTTGGTGAACTTGCCGATAAACTTGAGCTGCACGGTTTCCAAAGAGCCGTTTCGGTGCTTGGCAATGATAACCTCGCCCATACCCTGGGTGGGGTTGCCCATCTCATCTTCGGTAATCTTGTAGTACTCAGGGCGGTAGAGGAAGATAACCATGTCGGCGTCCTGCTCGATAGAGCCCGATTCACGCAGGTCACTCAGCTGCGGCTTCTTGTCGCCGCCCCGCGTCTCTACCGAGCGCGAGAGCTGCGAGAGCGCAATAACCGGAATGTTCAGCTCTTTGGCGATGCCCTTGAGGGCCCGCGAAATGCTGGCAATTTCCTGCTCACGGTTGCCGCCCTTGCCCCCATCGTTGCCGCTCATTAGCTGCAAGTAGTCAATGATAATGAGCTGAATATCATGCTGCGACTTTAAGCGCCGGCACTTGGCCCGCAGCTCCCGGATGCTGAGTGCGGGCGTATCGTCAATAAAAATTGGGGCCGACGACAGCGCCGAAATCTTGCTATTGAGCTGCTGCCACTCATAATCGGCCAGGTTACCCTTCTTGATTTTCTCCGAGTCCAGCTCCGCCTCGGCCGAAATCAGACGGTTGACCAACTGAAGCGACGACATTTCCAAGGAGAAAATAGCGACCGGCTTCTTAAAATCAACTGCCGCGTTGCGCATAGCCGATACCACAAAGGCCGTGTTGTGCGTCACGGTGCAGTCGGCGAGCAGGAAAAGATGGTTGCCATCAATCTCGAAGCCGTAGTAGTCGTCTTCTTTGTCGAACTCAACCGTGATGCCCGTCATGCGCCAATCGACTTTAGAAGCCCACGGCAGCGCTTTTTTGCGCACGACGCGCACCGGCACACGCTCGATGTCGCCGTAAATCCGCACGCGGTACACCTCGCTTTCGTAGCCGATTTTGCTAATAGCAGCGCGCTTGTTCTTCAGCGAAGTGCGGAAGCCCAGCGAGTCAGCCAAAAACTTGATTTGCTGGGCCAACTCGAAGTTTTTCTGGGTAATCTCGTAGCCGTTGCTCACCGGGTCGAGGTGGCCATCCGAATCGATAAGGCCGGCCAGCAGCCGCAGCCGGTTCTCGGTCGAGTTGATGAGGTAGCGCTGCGGAATGTGCTTGTTATGGAGCACACTCAGCTGGCGCAGCTCGTCCTGCACCGAGTATTGGGCCAGGCTACCACCCTGCCGCCCCCGCGTGATGCCGTAGCTGTTGCAGCGGTCGGCTACCACGCCGGTGGTCACCTGCATCCCCAGGCCGCCGGCGTATTCGTGCAGGTAGTCAATGATTTCGGTATCCTGCCCGGTAATGCGGCAGTTGCCCGATGCACCATCGCCCAGCCACACGCCCAGGAAATACGGGTCGAGCGGCAGCGCTTTCTCCTCAAATTCCACGGCCACTTTGTAGCCCTTGTAGTTCGACTGAAACTTGGGGCCTTTCTTGACCCAGTCGCGCACTTCGATGTTGAGCACGTCGCCGTGGCGGTGCGGGCCTTCGTTGCGCGAGCGCTTGAGCGACAGGATGTGGCTCTCGTTCACGCGGTAATCGTCGCCCTTATTTTGGCGCACCCAATACATGTTTTCGCGGCCGCGGGCCAGGCTCAGCACCCGGCGCGGCGTCGAGTCGTCGCCCATCAGCAGGTCGCCCTCGCGCACATCTTCCACGTTGCGCAGCGTGCCGTCGAACATGATTACCCGCGTGCCTTTGGCGAGGCACTTGCCCATGCCGGGGCGTGCCGCCACAATCACCAGGTCAGACGGTTGCCAGCCACTCGTGACGCGGTCGAGGGCCGAGAAGCCAGTGGGCACGCCGGTCAGGCCGTCTTTTTGGTGCTTCTTTTCTTCGAGCTCTTTAATGGCTTTCACCATCAAGTCCTGCATCGAGTCCACGCCTTTGCGCATGTTGTCTTCCGACACCTGGAAAATATTCTTTTCGGTGGCGTCGAGCAGCTCAAATACGTCGGTGGTTTCCTCGTAGGCATCGCGCAAAATGTCGGTGGCCGTGCGGATAAGCTCGCGCTTGATGGCCGCCTCCAAAATCACGCGGGCGTGCGCCTCAATGTTGGCCGCCGAGTTGATGTGCATGGTCAGGCCAGCCACGTAGCCTACGCCGCCCGCCGCTTCGAGCTCGCCCATTTCGCGCAGCTCCTGCACCACGGTGAGCTGGTCGATAGGCTCCGACTTATCAAACAAGTTGCTGATAGCCTTATAGATGCGCTGGTGGCCATCCTTGTAGAAGCTCACCGGCTTCAGAATATCAACTACCGTGGTAAGCGCGTCCTTCTCCAGCATGAGCGCGCCGAGCACGGCGGCTTCCATTTCGAGGCGCTGCGGGGGCAGCTTGCCGGTGGGCGACGTGGGCACGGGCACGCGGGTGCCGCGCACGCCCTGAAAGGCGGCGGCGGCGCGGGCCGCAGATTGCTTGAGGCGGTCGTCCATACGGTCAGACATAAAGGAGCAGGCGGGAGGCGAGGAATATCAGAACAGCTACCGGCGGCAAATAGCTTACCGCGGCCCGGTGCGCAAGCGCCGGAACTAACAAAGCTAACCCATTCGGGAAAAGCTTACAATGCTCGCACCGCCAGCAATGCCAGTAATCCTGGCAACACTTACAAGCAACTACTTAACTGCCAAGCCAAGAAAAATAAAGCTGGTTTTTCCAGTTTTTTCGTGGTATATACTACTGCTTAATCACGCGCTGAACTGGCAGCGGGCCGTACTTTCGCCCCCCGCAAATAGCCCTTCTCCCCTGCTTTGGAAAGTATTCACCTGATTGCCGTTGGCGGCAGCATCATGCACAACCTGGCGCTAGCCCTGCACCAGCGCGGCGCCCACGTCACGGGCTCGGATGACGAGATTTTTGAGCCCGCCCGCACCCGTCTTGCCAAGGCCGGCGTGCTGCCCGAGGCCGAGGGTTGGTTTCCTGAAAAGATTCACGCTGGCCTTTCGGCCGTAATCGTGGGCATGCACGCCCGGCCCGACAACCCCGAGCTGGCCCGTGCTCAAGAGTTGGGCTTAAAAATCTACTCCTTCCCCGAGTATATCTACGAGGCCAGCAAGGACAAGCAGCGCATCGTCATTGGCGGCTCGCACGGCAAAACGAGCATTACCGCGCTGATTTTGCATGTGTTGCGTTTTAACGGGCGGCAGTTCGACTACGCTGTGGGCGCGCAGCTGGCGGGCTTCGACCTTATGGTGCAGCTCACCGACGATGCCCCGATTATCATCATCGAGGGCGATGAATACCTATCGTCGCCCGTCGACCGCCGGCCCAAGTTCCACCTCTACCAGCATCACATTGGCGTGATTTCGGGCATCAGCTGGGACCATATCAACGTGTTTCCGACCGAGGACATCTACCGTCAGCAGTTCGAGATTTTTGCCCGCCAAACGCCTAAGGCTGGCACCCTCATCTACGACCGCGACGACGAGCAAACCCAACTCGTAGCCGTGCCCACCAGCCCCGACGTGACCTACGTGGGCTACGGCCCGCACGAGCACGTCATCCGCAACGGCCAAACCTTTCTCATCACCAAGCGCGACGAGGAAGTACCCATCCAGGTATTTGGCGAGCACAACCTGCGTAATATCTCGGCCGCCAAAGAGGTGTGCAAGCAACTGGGCATCAAGGGCAAAGACTTTTACCAAGCCATCGCCAGCTTCAAGGGCGCAGCGCGGCGGCTCGAATTGGTGCAGGCCGGCGCTACGTCGGTGGTGTACAAGGATTTTGCCCACGCACCCAGCAAGCTCAAGGCCACCGCCGCGGCCCTGAAACGCCAGTTTCCCGAGCGGCGGCTGGTGGCCTGCCTGGAGCTGCACACGTTCAGCTCGCTCAACCCGGCTTTTTTGCCCCAATACGCGCACTGCTTCGACGCGCCCGACGTGGCGGTAGTTTACTTCAACCCGCATGTGCTGGAGCACAAGCGCCTGCCGCCGCTGGCCCCCGAGCAGGTAGCCGCCGCCTTTGGCCGGCCCGACCTGAAAGTCTTTACTGACAGCCAAGCGCTGGCCGATTTTCTGCATCAGCAGCAGTGGTCCAGTACCAACCTGCTGCTCATGACGAGCGGCACGTTTGATGGCCTCGATTTGGCCGGGCTGGCGGCCGAGGTCGTGAAGTAAAACGCACTCCTATGCGCTACCTCATCTCGCCCTGCACCGTGTACACGGGCACTTCTACCCTGCCTCACTACGCGGTGCTGGTGGATGGCGACCGCATCGAAGCTATCCTGCCCGCCGTGGCTGCCCCGCGTGACTTACCCCGACGCGACGGGCGCGACCTCATCCTCTGCCCCGGCTTTGTGGATGTACAGCTCTATGGCGGCGGGGGCGTGCTGTTTTCGGTCGAGCCCACGGTAGAGGTTTTAACGACGCTAGGCGCGCACCTGCGGCGCAACGGCACCACCAGCTTCGTGCCCACCATGCCCACCAATTCGCCTGCCCTGATGACGGCCGCCGCGCAGGCCGTGCGCAAAGCCCAGGCCACCGTGCCCGGTCTGCTGGGTTTGCACCTTGAAGGCCCGTACATCAACCCCGGCAAAAAAGGCGCCCACCAAGCCGAGTTTATTCAAACCCCAACTATTGAAACGATTGACGCCCTGCTATATGAAACGCAGGACGTGCTGCGCATTCTGACGCTGGCGCCTGAGTACATGGCCCCCGAATTGGCACTGCGGCTGCGGCGGGCGGGCGTGGTGCTGTCGGCGGGCCACTCGCTGGCTACGTATGCCCAGGCCATGGCTGCTTTTAGTGGCAGCTATCTGGCAGCTACGCACTTGTTCAACGCCATGTCGGGTTTCGAGAGCCGTGCCCCCGGCCTGGTGGGCGCGGTGTACGACCACCCCACGGCCGTGACCAGCATCATCGCCGATGGGGTGCATTGCGACTACGCGGCCCTACGCATCAGCCACAAGCTAATGGGCGAGCGGCTCTTTCTCATCACCGATGCCGTGGACAGCAGCACCCAGGGCGCGTACCGCTTCCATCGCGAGGGCAACCATTTTGTGGATGAAAAAGGCATTCTGGCTGGCTCGGCCCTCACCATGCCGCAGGCCGTGGCCAACTGCGTGCGCCACGCCGGCCTACCGCTGGATGAGGCGCTCCGCATGGCTACTCTCTACCCCGCCCGCCTCCTGAGCATGGATGGCGAAATCGGCCAAATCAGCGTCGGCGCACGAGCCGACTTATGCTTGCTTGACAACGATTTCAACATACTCGCCACCGTGCAGGGCGGCGAGTGGCACGAAGCCCAAAAGAGCCCAGCCTCCTGAGTGGAAACTGGGCGCTTTTGGGCTTCGTGCCAACGCGGTGAAGGCGTTATTTTTTGCGTTTGCCGCTGTCATTGGCTAGCAGCAGGGCCAGGGCAGTGAGCGAGATGCGTAGCAGCCATTTGGTGGATGTTTTCATCGGCGAGCAAATAAGGTGTTTTCCTCCAATACTCTGAAGGTGCAGCTGCTACCGGCCTCCGTATTATCGCCGCAGGTCGAGCCCACGATGCGGTCGCCCTCGAAGTCGAAGACGCAGGTGGGGCAGCCGGTGCCCGTAAGGATGTAGCGCTCGGCGTCGGGCGTGAGGTACAGCGCACCGTTGCCGCTATCGCGTAGCGGCAGGGCCATTGCTCGGAAATGACCATCTTTCAGGCCCATGCCAATGAGATAATAGGTCGTTTTTTCCTTGGGCGCGCTAGGGGCGGGCCGCACCAGCACTTTATCAATCACAGTGCCATCGCCAAACTGCCGGATAAAAGCGGAGGCCAAGTCTGATTGCGGCGTTTTGAAGAGCGGCAGGCCCGCCTCGCGCACCTGGGCTATTTGCTTGCTTACCAGCATACTTCGGCGGGCGGCGGCCTCATCACTCATGCGCTGGGCCTCGCGGGCGGGGTCACTGCTTTCGCGGGTGCGGGTGGCCTCACACGAGGTCAGCAATAGCAGCCCGGCCAGCAAACCCAGCAGACTAAATCCGAGAAGACGGGGTAGAATATACATAGGTAATAGAAGGTTATAGTGGTGAATTATTGATTATAAACTTGTTGCTATCATAAGCGTAGCGAAGCAACCGCACCAGCCGGGCTACCGCTCGGCATCCGAGTGCCTCGCTACGCTTGCAATGACAGCCGCTAACGGGCCTTATAGTACTTCTGGGCCTCGGGCAGCAGGCGCTGAATGTCTGCTATGCGGGTAGCATCAGCGGGGTGGCTCGACAGAAATTCGGGGGTGCCTCCCTGGCTTTGAGCGGCCATGCGCTGCCAGAACGGGATGGCCTGGGCTGGGTTGTAGCCCGCCATCGCCATGAAAATCAGGCCCAAATGGTCGGCCTCGCTCTCCTGGTTGCGGCTAAACTTGAGCAGAAGCACCTGGCTACCCAACTGCGTGCCGGTGCCCACGGCGCTGGCAAAAATGCTCTGGGTAGCGGCTGGGTTTTTGGTGAGCGCCGTGGAGATGGCTGAGGTGCCGAGCTGCGCCAGCATTTGGTCGCTCATGCGCTCCGAGCCGTGCTTGGCCACGGCGTGGGCTATTTCGTGGCCCATTACTACGGCCAACCCGGTTTCATCGCGCGTGATGGGCAGAATGCCGGTATACACGGCCACTTTACCGCCGGGCATGCACCAGGCGTTCACCGTTTTAGGGTCGTCGATGAGGTTGAACTCCCACTGGTAGCCGGCGAGCTGGTCGCTCTGGCCTTGGTCGCGGAAGTACTTTTCGACGGCGGCCTGAATGCGCTGGCCCACGCGCCGCACCATGGCCACGTCGGCCGAGTTAGTCGAGAGTTTGGCGGTGGTCAGCGTTTCCTTATACTGCGTCACAGCCAGCGAATTCATCTCACTGTCCGACACCAGGTTAAGGGTACGGCGGCCGGTGATGGGCACCGTAGTGCAACCAGTGGCAAGGGCGAGACTAGCGGCGAGAACAACTTTCTTAAACATAAAAAGAGTGTCGGGTTGGAAAGAGAGAGAATAGCTACCAGAGCCACCCCAAAAACAGCACGTTTTGGGCCAATTTTGGCGGGCAAGGACCTGGGCTATACGCAACCGGACGGGGAGAATGTTTACTTTGTACCCCAAGCGCCGCGGCTTCTGCCAGCGGCGAATACCACGAAGGACGGCGCTACTGCCCAAAACCCGCGCCTTTTCCTCGGAGTATCCAACTTTTTCTTATTTGCCTGCCGCGCCCCGGCGCCGCCCCTCTCCTGCCCCATGAAAATTATCTGCATCGGCCGCAATTATGCCGACCATATTGCCGAGCTGCAAAACGAAGTACCCACCGCGCCCGTCATTTTCCTGAAGCCCGAAACGGCTCTTATTCAGCGCGGCCAGCCCTTCTTCTACCCTGACTTTTCGACCGATGTGCACTACGAGTTGGAACTGGTGCTGCGCGTGAGCAAAAACGGTCGCCACATCGAGGAGCAGTTTGCCCACACCTACTTCGATGCCATTTCGCTGGGCATCGATTTCACGGCCCGCGACCTGCAAAGCGAGCTCAAGAAAAAAGGCTTGCCCTGGGAGCTAGCCAAGGCCTTCGACGGCTCGGCCCCGGTGTCGCCCACCTTCAAGGCGGCCACAGAGTTTGCCGATTTTGCCAATATTAATTTCCACCTCGAAGTGAACGGCGAGGTGCGCCAGCAGGGCAATTCGGGGCTGATGCTGCACCCGTTTGCCAAGATTATCAGCTTCGTATCGCGCTACATCACCCTCAAGCAGGGCGACCTCATTTTCACGGGTACGCCGGCCGGCGTGGGTCCGGTGCAGGTGGGCGACCAGCTGGTGGGCTATTTGGAAGACGAGAAAATTTTGGAGGTAGCCGTGCGTTAATCACGTGTGCGGCAAGCTTTAGCTTGCCGGCCAACTGCTAAAACGTGCTGCATTACGGCAAGCTGAAGCTTGCCACACATCCTACTATTTTGCTGACTACTAAACTAATGCGCCGGCTCATGCTGCCGGCCGCAGGTGGCTTACTATTGCTGGCTACCACCACCCACGGCCAGGACGACGGCAGCGACGATACTACTGCCCAAAAGGCCAGCGGCCCCATTCGGCCGGCCGCGGCGGCCACCGCCGTGGCCGTGCCGCGGGGCTACTTTTTGTTTCCCATCATGCCGGGCCAGCCCAATTTCCTGGCCGCCAGCATGGGCGAATTGCGGCCCAACCACTTCCACGGCGGGCTCGACATTAAGACGGCCAGCGTGATAAATAAGCCCGTGTACGCGGCTGCCGATGGCTACATTTCGCGCCTCAAGCAGTCGTCGTTTGGCTACGGCAACGTGCTGTACATCACGCACCCAAATGGCCTGACCACGGTGTACGGCCACCTCAACGAGTTTCTGGACCCGGTGCTGGCCGAGCTGCGCCGCCAGCAGTACGAGAAGCAGACCTACGAGCTAGAGCTATTTTTCAAACCCAGTCAATTCCCCGTAAAGCGCGGCGAGGTAGTGGCCAAATCGGGCAATACCGGCGGCTCGGCCGGCCCGCACGTGCACTGGGAAGTGCGCGACGGCCAAGACCGCCAGCTGAACCCGCTGGAATGGGGCGGCTTCACCGAAATCCAGGACCATTTGGGGCCGATTTTGCAGGCGCTGGCCGTCGAGCCGCTGGGCATTGCGGCGCGGGTGCGCGGGCAATTCGAGCGGGCGGTACTGGTGCCCAAGGTACAGCCCGCGCCGGGTGCCAACACGGTATTTCCAGACACCATAAACTGCACGGGGCAGGTGGGTTTACTGCTGCAAGGCTTCGATAGATTTGATGGCGCGTGGAATAAGAACGGCATTCAGCGCGTGACGGTGCGCGTGAACGGACAGCCACACTATCAGCACATTATCGACGCGGTGCCGTTTCCAAACGGCTCGCGGCAGGTCAATAATTTTGTGGATTACGCCTACCACTTTCAGTCGGGCCGCATGCTGCAAAAGCTGTGGGTAGATGAGGGCAACGACCTGCCATTCTACACGCCGCCCGGCCTCGGCCAGGGCAAGCTCACGGTGGAGCCGGGTAAGGTGTACACGGTTGAGTTGGAGCTGGCCGATTCTTATAATAACAAAGCCACGGCGCGGCTAGTGCTGCGTGGCGAGCCGGCCGCCGACTACGCAGCTTTGTCGCCCAAAGCTGCACCTACTGCGACCAAGCCGCTGCTGCGCTACGACATCACGCGCAACCTGCTGCGCGCCGTAGTGACCAATGCCGCCGACACCGCCGGCGTGCCCGAAAACCTGGTATTGCGGCGCGGCGGCCGGCAGCTCGCCCTGCGCCCCAGCTACACCAAAGGCCGCGAAACCACCTACCTCTATGACCTGCGCGCCGGCCTGCCCGACTCACTGGTTTTTGGCGCAGTGTCGAAGCGCATTGACCGGCAGGTGATGATTCCGGCCGGGCAGGAAACCAGCTATACCACGCCGCACCTCAACTTGGTTTTCGGGCCTCAAACGCTGTTTGCGCCGCTCTACCTGAGCACCGCGCACCGCCCGGCTACGGCCGCCGCGCCCGAAACCTGGGTAGTTGGCTCGGCCGCCACGCCGCTCTACCTGCCGCTGCGCATCACGCTGAAAGCCAGTGCGCCCGTAGCCGACCGCGAGCGCACCGCCGTGTACAGCATCACGCCCAAAGGCGGCCGCGCCTACGTGGGCGGCACCTGGGATGCCAGCGGGCAGCAAGTTTCGTTTAATACCAAAGTGTTTGGCCAGTACCGCCTCTATACCGACACCAAGGCGCCCGAAGGCCGCCTTTTGGGCCGGCCAGGCGGACAGTTGCTTTTCCGCGTGGGCGACGATTTATCGGGGCTGTCTTCGTATAAATTATTCGTCGGTGGGCGCTTTCGGCTGCTGCGCTTCGAGCACAAAAACAGCACGTTATTCACCGTCACCAACGACCCCGAAGCGCCCGCCCTACGCGGCCCCGCCGAGCTGCGGCTGACCGACCAAGCGGGCAACGAGCGGGTGATTCCGCTGAGCTTGTAAGATGTGGTCACCCCACCCCCGACCCCTCCCCTCTGGGAGAGGGGAGCTAACTGTCAGCAGACGTGAACGGACGTAACCAGTCGTCAGGCTCCCCTCTTCCGGAGGGGAGGGGTCGGGGGTGGGGTAAGGCGCCAGAACAGAGACTCATAATTCACAACTCAAAACTCCTAAATCTAACGCTATGCTTCCCGAACCCGGCACCCTCGCCCCAGACTTCACCGCGCCTGACCAGCACAACAACTCATTCACGCTCAGCAGCCTGCGCGGTTCCAAAGTAGCCCTCTATTTCTACCCCAAAGACGATACGCCCGGCTGCACCGCCCAGGCCTGCAACCTGCGCGACAATGAAGCCCAGCTAGCCGCCCAGGGCATCAAAGTAGTGGGCGTGAGCATCGACGATGCAGCCTCGCACGCCAAATTCGCACAGAAGTACGACCTGGCTTTTCCGCTCGTGGCCGATGCCGATAAGGCCATCGTAAATGCTTACGGCGTGTGGCAGGAGAAGAAAAACTACGGCAAAACCTATTGGGGCGTCGTACGCACCACATTTTTGCTGGATGAAAACGGCGTAATTACCCGCGTTATCAAGCGGCCCGATACCAAAGAACACGCCGCGCAATTGCTGAAGAATTAAGTAGCTTGGGCTTTGTAGTCCGAGCGCGCGCAGCTCGCATCCGCGTTGGAGTAGCTCGCTCAACGTGGCTGCGAACTGCGCGCGCTCGGGCTACAAAGTCCAAGCTACTTGCTTACCTTGCGCTCATGCACCTCGCTTTCTGGGGGGCCCCCCCCCCCCCCGAGGGC